>Ga0182749_1003761_pt1 | contig 10220 bp, 7 predicted proteins | sample eDN3rd37CKraftMG_FD_128875 | JGI IMG/M metagenome (GOLD analysis project Ga0182749, IMG submission 128875) | Enriched Miracle-Growth compost microbial communities from Emeryville, California, USA - eDNA 3rd pass 37_C Kraft MG (version 2) (version 2) ...
ACCAGCGTGTGGCGCACGACGTCGTCGCTCGTGAGGGTCGCGAAGTGGATGTCGTCGATGTCCTTGAGGACGCGTGTCACCAGCCGCAGGCCGCTCGTGCCCTGGGGCAGGTCGACCTGCGTGATGTCTCCGGTGACGACCATCTTCGTGCCGAAGCCCAGGCGCGTGAGGAACATCTTCATCTGCTCGGGGGTCGTGTTCTGCGCCTCGTCGAGCACGACGAACGAGTCGTTGAGCGTGCGGCCGCGCATGTAGGCGAGCGGGGCCACCTCGATGGTGCCGGTCGCCATGAGCTTGGGCACGAGCTCGGGGTCCATCATCTCGTTCAGCGCGTCGTAGAGCGGGCGCAGGTACGGGTCGATCTTGTCCGTGAGGGTGCCGGGCAGGAACCCGAGCCGCTCCCCCGCCTCGACGGCGGGACGGGTCAGGATGATGCGGCTGACCTCCTTGCGCTGCAGCGCCTGCACCGCCTTGGCCATCGCGAGGTACGTCTTTCCGGTTCCGGCCGGGCCGATGCCGAACACGATGGTGTTCTCGTCGATCGCGTCGACGTACGCCTTCTGACCGGGGGTCTTGGGGCGGATGATCTTGCCGCGCGAGGACAGGATCGCCTCGCCGAGCACCTCGGAGGGACGGGGGCCGCCCTCGGTGCGCAGCATGCGGTTCGACGACGACACGTCGGCGGGGCCGAGGTCGTGCCCCGCGCGGGTCATCGCGAGGAGCTCGTCGACGAGGTCCTTGGCCGCCGCCACGCGGTCGGCGTCGCCGCGCAGCGTGATCTCGTTGCCGCGCACGAGCACGTCGACGTCAGGGTGCTCCCGCTCGACCATGCGGAGCAGGCGATCCTGCGGTCCGAGGAGCTGGACCATCGCGACGCCGTCGGCGTGGATGGTGACGGCGATGTCCGATTCGGATGCGTCAGCCAACGAGACCTGTTTCCGACAGCCCACCCGCGAGCACGTGCGCGTGCACGTGGAAGACCGTCTGTCCGGAGTTCGCTCCGGTGTTGAAGATGAGGCGGAAGTCGCCGTCGGAGTGCTCGGCGGCGACGGTGTTCGCGACGGACACCATCTCGGCGAGCAGTGCCGGATCGCCCGCCGCGAGCTCGACGACGTTCCGGTACTGCGGCGTCTTGGGGATGACGAGCAGGTGCACGGGCGCCTTGGGGGCGATGTCGCGGATCACGAACACGCGGTCGGTCTCCGCGACGATCTCCGACGGGATCTCGCCGTCGAGGATGCGCGTGAAGATCGAGGGTTCGCTCATGCATCCAGTCTAGAGGCGACCCGTGCCGTCAGCGCGGTCACCAGCGCGCGAGACGCACGCTCGCGACGGCGAGGGCGGCGGGCCCCGCCGTCGACGTGCGCAGCACGGTGTCACCCAGCCGCACGGCCGTCGCCCCGGCATCCGCGAGGGCGGACAGCTCCTCGGGGGCGATGCCGCCCTCGGGGCCCACCACGAGCACGACATCGCGGTCGCGGGGCAGCGCGACGGCGCTGAGCGGCACCTCCGCCGTCGGCTCGAGGAGGAGGACGGCGGATGCCGCGGCGCGCTGCGCGAGCTGCTTCGTCGTGACGACCTCGGCGACCTCCGGCACCCACGCACGGTGCGCCTGCTTGGCGGCCTCCCGCACGATCGCGCTCCAGCGGGCGCGACCCTTGACCGCCTTCGCGGCGTCCCAGCGCGACACGCTGCGGGAGGCCTGCCACGGCACGATCTCGTCGACACCGAGCTCCGTCGCCGCCTGCACGGCCAGCTCGTCGCGATCCCCCTTGGCGAGGGCCTGCACGAGCACGAGGCGGGGCTCCGGCTGCGGGACGTCGGCGCGCGCAACGACGGTCACGACGACCTCACGCGGCTGGGCGCTCTCGACCGTGCCGGTCAGCCACGCGCCCTGGCCGTCGCCGACCGTGACCTCCTCGCCGACGCGCACGCGACGCACGACGGCCGCATGATGCGCCTCCGCGCCGGTGAGCACGACGCTCTCGCCGGGGCCCGCGGTGAGCGTCTCGTCGACGAGGAAGTGCAGGGCCACGTCAGGCGCTCTGACGGAAGCGGTCACGCAGCTTCGCGAAGAGTCCCTGCTGGAACTCGGCGAGCCGCGGGGCGGGCGCCTTCGTGCGCTTGGCGAACTCCTCGATGAGGGCGCGCTCCTTCGAGTCGAGGCGCGTGGGTGTCACGACGTGGATGCCGACGCGCAGGTCGCCCCGCGTGTTGCCGCGCAGCGGGGTGATGCCGCGGCCCTTGATCGTGATCACGTCGCTGCTCTGCGTGCCGGGCTTGATCTCGAGCTCGACCGGGCCGTCGAGGGCCTCGATGGTCGTCGTGGTCCCGAGGATCGCGTCCGGCATGGAGACGTCGAGCGTCGCGAGCAGGTCGTCGCCGTCGCGGCTGAAGGTCTCGTGGTTGGCGACGGTGATCTCGAGGTAGAGGTCGCCGTTGGGGCCGCCCGCGGGGCCGACCTCGCCGGAGCCGGGCAGCTGCAGGCGCAGGCCCGTCTCGACGCCGGCGGGGATGTCGATCGACACGGTGCGGCGCGAGCGCACGCGCCCCTGGCCCTGGCAGGTCGCGCAGGGGTACGGGATGACCGTGCCGTAGCCCTGGCAGGTGCCGCACGGCTGCGACGTGACGACGTTGCCGAGCAGGCTCCGGACGGTGCGCTGCACGTGGCCGCTCCCGCCGCAGATGTCGCACGTGACCGGCTGCGTGCCCGGCTGGCAGCACGAGCCCTGGCAGGTCTCGCACAGCACGGCCGTGTCGACCTCGATGTCGCGGTGGACGCCGAAGATCACGTCGCCGAGCTGCAGGGTGACGCGCACGAGGGCGTCCTGCCCCCGCTCGCGGCGGGAGCGCGGCCGCGCCCCGCGGCCGCCGGCCGCTCCGCCGAAGAACGTCTCGAAGATGTCGCCGAATCCGCCGAATCCGCCCTCTCCGAACCCGCCGAACGCGGAGTCCCCGCCGCCCATGTCGTAGCGACGGCGCTGCTCAGGGTCGCTCAGCACGTCGTAGGCGTGCGTCACGAGCTTGAAGCGCTCGGATGCCTCCTCACCCGGGTTGACGTCCGGGTGCAGCTCGCGGGCGAGCCGGCGATACGCCTTCTTGATCTCCTCGGGCGACGCGTCGCGCGCGACGCCGAGTACCTCGTAGTGGTCAGCCACTTCCGCCTTCCTGTGCGCGCGATCCCGCGCGCGGGTCTGATGTCTCGCGGCGCCTCAGCGGCGCTTCTCGTCCTCTTCCAGGAGCCGCGAGAGGTAACGCGCGACGGCGCGGGCCGCCGCGAGATTCGAGGGGTAGTCCATGCGGGTGGGGCCGAGCACGCCGACGCGCGCCGAGCCCACCGCCGAGTCGTACTCGCTCGTGAGGATCGAGGCCTCCGCGAGGCCGAACGGCTCGTTCTCGCGCCCGATGCTCGCGGCGAGACCCTGCTCGTCGGCGACCATCTCGCCGACCAGGCGCAGCAGCGTCACCTGCTCCTCGATGGCCTCCAGGAGCGGATAGATGCTGCCGCGGAAGTCGTGCTCGCGGCGTGCGAGGTTCGCGGTGCCGGCCATCACGAGCCTGTTCTGCCGGAAGTCCTCCAGCTCCTCCGCGACGGCCTGCGCCACGGTGTGCAGCGCGGTGTCCAGCGGCGCCGCCGCGGCATCCGCCGGCCGCACGAGCGACGCGATGCGCTCGGAGCCCTCGCGGACGGGCCGTCCTGTGATGAGGGTCGACAGCCGCGCGCGGAGCACGCCGAGATCGGCCTCGTCGAGGTCGGTGCCCAGCGACGCGATGCGCTGCGAGACACGCCCGGTGTCGGTGACGATCACGACGAGCACGCGGTTGGTGCCGAGCGCGACGAGCTCGACGTGCGTCACGTTGGCCCGCTCGAACGAGGGGTACTGCACGAGCGCGACCTGACCGGTCAGCTGCGTGAGGACGCGCACCGTGCGGGCGAGGAGGTCGTCGAGGTCGGCGGGGTCGGACAGGAACGACGAGATCGCCGAGCGCTGCGCCGTCGAAAGCGGACGGAGCTCGGCGAGGTGGTCGACGAAGACGCGGTACCCCTTGTCGGTGGGCACGCGACCGGAGGATGTGTGCGGAGCCGCGATGAGCTCCTCATCCTCGAGGAGCGCCATGTCGTTGCGGATCGTCGCCGCCGACACGCCGAACTGGTGCCGCTCGACGATCGACTTGCTGCCGACGGGCTCGTTGGTGTCGACATAGTCCTGCACGATGGCGCGGAGCACCTGGAGTCCGCGTTCGGTGACCATGATCTCCTCCTCGCTCCGTCTTGGCACTCAACAGCTCTGAGTGCCAATTCTACCCGTCATGGGGTCAAGGCGCGCACGACGGCGTCGGCGAGCAGGCGGCCTTTCAGCGTGAGGACGATCCTGCCACGCACCGCCGCCGCGCCCTCGATGAGACCGTCCGCGATGAGCGCCGCGACGGCGTGTCGCCCTTCGCCCTCGACCTCCGAGACGGGGAGTCCCTCGCGGATGCGCGAGCGCAGCAGGACGCGCTCCAGGGCCGTCGCCTCGGCGTCCGGGCGCTCTCTGCCCGCCGCGGGCGACTCCCCCGCCGCGAGGCGCTGCGCATACGCGGCCGGGTGCTTGACGTTCCACCAGCGCGTGCCGGCGACATGGCTGTGCGCCCCGGGGCCGTAGCCCCACCAGTCCGCGCCGCGCCAATACGCGAGGTTGTGCCGCGAGCGGTGGCGCTCGTCCCGCGCCCAGTTCGACACCTCGTACCAGTCGTAGCCGCCCGCCGCCAGCAGGCCGTCGGCCAGCTCGTACATGTCGGCCTCGAGGTCCTCATCCGGCTCGGGCACCTCGCCGCGGCGGATCTGCCGGGCGAGCTTCGTGCCGTCCTCCACGATGAGCGCGTACGCCGACACGTGATCGGGCTCGAGGGCGAGCGCCGTCTCGAGGGAGCGCCGCCAGTCCTCGAGCGACTCCCCCGGTGCGCCGTAGATGAGATCGAGGCTCACGTCGAGCCCCGCCCGCCGGGCCGCCGCGACGGCGCCGGCGACGTTGAGCGGGTCGTGCGTGCGGTCGAGCACGGCGAGCACGTGCGGGACGGCCGACTGCATGCCGATCGACAGCCGCGTCACGCCGGATGCCGCGAGCTCGTCGGCGACGGCATCCGTCACCGTGTCGGGGTTCGCCTCGACGGTGACCTCGGCCCCGTCGGCCAGCCCGAACGCCGCGCGCACGCCGGCCAGCATGCGGGCGAGGTCCCCGGGGGGCAGCAGGGTCGGCGTGCCGCCGCCGAAGAACACCGTCCGCGCGGACCGGATGCGGCCGGCGGCGGCCAGGACGCCCGCGCTGAGCTCCACCTCGCGCAGCAGCGTGTCGGCGTACTGATCCTGCCGGGCGCCGCGCAGCTCGTCGGAGGTGTACGTGTTGAAGTCGCAGTACCCGCAGCGCACCCGGCAGAACGGGACATGCAGGTAGACGCCGAAGTCGGTCGCGGGGTCGACGCGCGACGCGGCGGGCAGCGCGCCGTCCCGCGGTGCGGCCTCGCCGACGGGGAGCGGTCCGCCCATCTAGGAGGCTCCGTCCATCACGCGGGCGTGGTGTACAGCGGCGAGATCGCGCGCAGGTAGCGCGTGAACAGCTCGCGGCGACGACGGCGGACGAGACCGCGGAAGAGCTTGTAGAGCATGCCCTGCGGCGCATCGAACGCGCGCACGGTGAACCACACCTCGTCGTTCTCGTGCCACTCGATCATGAACGACTCCTCGCCGCTGACCACCGAGTCCCCGACGGTGCCGAGCGCGAAGCCCACGCGGCGGGGCTCCTCGACGACGAAGATCACCCGCAGCTCGCCGTCGGCGCGCAGACCGCCGACGCGCCCGTGGATGCGGACGGTGGTGCCGGGGCCGACGAACGGCGTGCCGTCGGCGTCGAAGCGCTGCTCGGCCTCGAGGCGCGTCGGCGCGATCGGGTGGCCCTCGTGGTCGAAGCCGACCCCGGAGTACATGGGGCCGGATGCCGGACGCACATCGCTGAGCGTGAGGCCGGCGGCCTTCTGCGCGGTCCACGACAGCAGGGCCTCGCTGGCGGTCTGGAACCGCGCCTCACCGCTGCCGATCCGCCACGACTCCTCGGCCGGGATGCTGCGCTCCGGCGGGTAGGTCATGAGGTCGGGAGCCTGCGAGGCCCCCACGGCGGCGTAGTCGACCGTCTCGTCCTTGAAGGTCCCGCGGCGCATGGGTTACAGCCTAACCCGCGGACCGCGGACTACTTCCGTTCCTTGCCCTCGACGTCACCCGACAGCGCGGCGATGAACGCCTCCTGGGGGACCTCGACGCGACCCACCATCTTCATGCGCTTCTTGCCCTCCTTCTGCTTCTCGAGGAGCTTGCGCTTGCGGGTGATGTCACCGCCGTAGCACTTGGCGAGCACGTCCTTGCGGATGGCGCGGATGTTCTCGCGGGCGATGATGCGCGCGCCGATCGCGGCCTGGATGGGCACCTCGAACTGCTGGCGCGGGATGAGCTTGCGCAGGCGCTCGGTCATCATCGTGCCGTAGGCGTACGCCTTCTCACGGTGGACGATCGAGCTGAACGCGTCGACCTTCTCACCCTGGAGGAGGATGTCGACCTTCACGAGATCTGCGGTCTGCGAGCCCGCGGGCTCGTAGTCGAGGCTCGCGTAGCCCTGCGTGCGGCTCTTGAGGTGGTCGAAGAAGTCGAACACGATCTCGCCGAGGGGCATGTTGTAGCGGAGCTCGACGCGGTCCTCGCTGAGGTAGTCCATACCGAGGAGCGTGCCGCGGCGGGACTGGCAGAGCTCCATCACGGTGCCGACGTAGTCCTTGGGCAGGAGGATGCCGACCTTCACGATCGGCTCGGACACCTCGGCGACGCGCCCGTCGGGGTACTCGCTGGGGTTCGTCACCGAGACGGTCTCGCCGGTGTCGGTGGTGACCTCGTAGGTCACCGACGGGGCGGTCGTGATGAGGTCGAGGCCGAACTCGCGAGAGAGGCGCTCGGTGATGATCTCCAGGTGGAGGAGCCCGAGGAAGCCGCAGCGGAAGCCGAAGCCGAGCGCGACGGAGGTCTCCGGCTCGTACTGCAGCGACGCGTCGGAGAGCTTCAGCTTGTCCAGCGCCTCGCGCAGCTCCGCGTAGTCGCTGCCGTCGATCGGGTAGATGCCCGAGAACACCATCGGCTTCGGGTCGGTGTAGCCGGCCAGCGCGTCGGTGGCCGGCTTGCGGTGCGTGGTGATCGTGTCGCCGACCTTCGACTGGCGGACGTCCTTCACACCGGTGATGAGGTAGCCCACCTCACCGACGCCGAGCCCCTTGGTGGGCACCGGCTCTGGGCTGGAGACGCCGATCTCGAGGAGGTCGTGCGTGGCCTTCGTCGACATCATCTGGATGCGCTCGCGCGGCTCCAGCTTGCCGTCGACCATGCGGACGTAGGTGACGACGCCGCGGTACGAGTCGTACACGGAGTCGAAGATCATGGCGCGCGCCGGTGCGTCCGGGTCGCCGACGGGGGCAGGGATCTGCTCGACGATGCGGTCGAGGAGCGCCTCGACGCCCATGCCGGTCTTGCCGCTGACGCGCAGCACGTCCTCCGGGTCGCCGCCGATGAGGCCCGCCAGCTCCGCCGCGAACTTGTCGGGGTCGGCGGCGGGGAGGTCGATCTTGTTCAGGACCGGGATGATGTGCAGGTCGTTCTCGAGCGCGAGGTAGAGGTTGGCGAGGGTCTGCGCCTCGATGCCCTGCGCGGCGTCGACCAGGAGGATCGCACCCTCGCACGCGGCGAGCGACCGGCTCACCTCGTACGTGAAGTCGACGTGGCCGGGCGTGTCGATCATGTTCAGCGCGAACGTGCCGTCGGCCGTGGCCCACGGCATCCGGACCGCCTGGCTCTTGATCGTGATGCCGCGCTCACGCTCGATGTCCATGCGGTCGAGGTACTGGGCGCGCATGTCGCGGTCGGCGACGACGCCGGTGATCTGCAGCATGCGGTCGGCCAGGGTCGACTTGCCGTGGTCGATGTGGGCGATGATGCAGAAGTTGCGGATCAGCTCGGGCGGGGTCGCGGACGGCTCGAGAGGCTTCAGGGCGCGCGGGGACATGTCCCGACGATTCTACGGGTGCGGGAGCCGCCGGAACGTTCACGCGTCGTTCTCACGGCATCCCTTGCGCCGCCCCCTCGCACTGGGCAGGGTGGATGATCTGGGGCTGTGAACCGGGGAAGCAACGATGCCGTCCACAAGACGGTCCGCACGAAGGAGTCCCGCACATGACCCATCCCCCCTTCCCCCGCGCGCTCGCCGCCGCGACCGCCGTCGCGGCGATGACGCTCACGGCGCTCACTGTCCCGGCGGTCGCGCTGGCGGCGCCGTCGCCGTCCGCGCCGGTCGTGATCGACGAGGTGTACGGCGGCGGAGGCAACAGCGGAGCGCCGCTGAACCGCGACTTCGTCGAGCTGTACAACCCCGGCGGGACCCCCGTCGACGTCACCGGGTGGTCCGTCCAGTACGCGTCGGCCTCGGGCACGTCGTGGCAGGTGACGCCCCTCACCGGATCGATCGCGGCCGGCGGACACCTGCTCGTCGGCGAGGCGTCCGGCGCCACCGGGGCGGCCTTCGACGTCGACGTCTCCGGCAGCATCCCGATGAGCGCCTCGTCGGGCAAGGTCGCCCTCGTGTCGAGCACGACGGCCCTCGCCGGCTGCGCGGCCGCGTGCAGCGACCTCGACGTCGTCGTCGACTTCGTCGGCTTCGGCGCCGCGAACGACTTCGCCGGCTCCGGCCCCGCCCCCGGGCTCGGCAACACCACGTCGGCCTCGCGCAGAGCCGCCCACACCCACACGGCCGACAACGCCGCCGACTTCACCGCGGGCGCGCCCACCCCGACCCGGGGCGAGGGCTCGGACCCCGACCCCGATCCCGACCCGGACCCGGATCCCGAGACGGCCGCCATCGCCGACGTCCAGGGCACCGGCGCCGCGTCTCCCCTCGCCGGACGCACCGTGACCACGCGCGGCGTCGTGACGGCGAGCTACCCGACCGGCGGGTTCGCCGGCTATGTCATCCAGACCCCCGGCACCGGCGGGGCCCTCGATCTCGCCGCGCACACGGCATCCGACGCGGTGTTCGTGTACTCCCCCGGCCGGCCCATCCCCGCCATCGGCGCGTACGTCGAGGTCACCGGCGCGGTGAGCGAGTTCAACGGGCTCACCGAGGTCACCGCCTCCGCCGTGTCCACGCTCGACGAGGAGGTCGTCGCGCCCACGCCCGCCACGGTCGCGTGGCCGCGCACGGATGCCGCGCGCGAGACCCTGGAGTCGATGCTCATCGCCCCGCAGGGCACGTTCACGGTGAGCAACACGTACACGACGAACCAGTACGGCGAGGTGGGTCTCGCCGCCGGCGACACGCCCCTGCGGCAGCCGACCGACGTCGCGCGCCCCGGCAGCCCCGAGGCGGCGGACGTCGCCGCCGACAACGCGGCGCGCGCCGTGACCCTCGACGACGGTGCCACGACGAACTTCCTCTCCCCCGCCAACAGCGGCCTGACGCCCCCGTACCTCTCCCTCACCGAGCCGGTGCGGGTGGGGGCGCAGGCGACCTTCACCCAGCCGCTCATCGTCGACTGGCGCAACAGCGCGTGGAAGCTCAACCCGACGGCTCCGCTCGTCGGCGACGGATCGGGCGACGACGGCGTCGCGTTCGAGAACACCCGCACCGGCGCGCCCGCGCCCGTCGGCGGCGACATCTCCGTCGCGTCGTTCAACGTGCTCAACTACTTCACGACGCTGGGGACGGACAGCGCGACGTGCGAGCCCTACGTCGACCGCACCGGCGACGGCATCTCGGTCGACGAGGGCTGCGACCAGCGCGGCGCGTGGGACGCCGAGGACCTCGCCCGCCAGCAGGTGAAGATCGTGACCGCGATCAACGACCTCGACGCGTCGGTGGTGGGGCTCATGGAGATCGAGAACTCGGCACGACTCGGTGAGCCGGCCGACGAGGCGCTGGCGAGCCTCGTGGATGCGCTGAACGAGGCCGCCGGCTCCGAGAAGTGGGCGTTCGTGCCCTCGTCGACGGAGCTGCCGGATGTGTCGCTGCAGGACGTCATCACGAGCGCGATCGTCTATCAGCCCGCGCAGGTGACCCGGGTGGGCGCGTCGCGCGCGCTGGGGACGCAGTCGGCGCCGGGCCAGGCGTTCGGCAACGCGCGCGAGCCACTCGGCCAGGTGTTCCGGCCCGCGGGAG
>Ga0182749_1003762_pt1 | contig 10219 bp, 7 predicted proteins | sample eDN3rd37CKraftMG_FD_128875 | JGI IMG/M metagenome (GOLD analysis project Ga0182749, IMG submission 128875) | Enriched Miracle-Growth compost microbial communities from Emeryville, California, USA - eDNA 3rd pass 37_C Kraft MG (version 2) (version 2) ...
CGACCCGGAATACGGCGACCTCAACGCCACCCGCAGCCGTCGAGTGCGCATCGTCGCATGGGTGGCGATCGTTTCGCTCATCCTCGTCGGCGGCGGCTCGACCGTGCTCGCGCTGCTGTTCGGGTAGGGTCGAGGCCGCTCAGCGGTCGGCTGACCGCCACGCCTCGATGATGGTCGCTACGACCATCGCAGGTTCCTCGTGCTCCCAGAAGCGGAGCACGGTCCAGCCCTCCGCTGTGAGCGCTTGGGTGACGGTCTTGTCGCGCATAGCGTTGAGAGCGAGCTTCGGCGTCCAGTAGTGCGAATTCGCCACCGGCTGTGTCCCGTGCAGGGGGCAGCTGTGCCAGAAGCAGCCATCGACGAAGACCGCGATCCGACGACGCGTGAAAACGATGTCCGCGCGTGCCCGGACGCTTGGTGATGGCCGTGCATCCACTCGGTAGCGCAGACCTGCGGCATGAAGCGCCCGTCGGATCTTCAGCTCCGGCTGAGTGTCCTTTCGCCTGTTAGCGATCATCGTGCGTCTGGCGCCCTCGCTCGATGCCCACGATTCGGCCATACGCGATGCTAACCCTGGCTCAGTGCTGGGGCGTGCCCAGGTCAGCGAGCCTCAGACGTCGACTGTCGTCGGAGTTGAACATGCCGCTCGAAGATCCCGTCGACGAGCGCGTTCATGGCCGCCTCAGGAAGGGATGCCATGTCGGTGACACGGAGCTCATATTGGATATCCTTCAGGCTCGACCGAGCGATGTGCCGACGGCTCGACTGATCGTCTGCCAGACGAAGCAGGTTCTCCGCCACTCTCCGCGCGAGACGATGGTCCGCGGAGAAGGATCGATCGACGATTCCCACGAGCTCGTCCTCATAGAGCTCGAGATCGGGATCGTTCAACATGGGGCCGAGGACCCAAGCGCGCAGATAGGCACGGTAGAACACGTTGCGCCGGTCAGCGAGGTAGCGTTCACGAGGGAGCTTCCCGTCCGGCCGCGGCCCGAATCGGCGAGTCGCGAAGTCCGGCAGCACGATGATCGTCAGATAGGGCCACACGTCCGGATGTGAGGCGATGGAGCGCCCCTCGTCTTCGAACCAGCGATTGAGCACATCACCGACAATCTGGTCGAAGCGCCGGTCAGACTGTCGCGACGAGTCGCCAAGACCCGACAACGCCGCCACCACTCGCGAACGGAGCTCCTGAAGTCGGTTGACATGCACAGGGACGCCATCCCTGTTAGGAAAGACGGCTTTGGGGTGGTGGACTCCGTCGGGGAACGCCCTCGGCGCCGCTCCAGAGGCGAGCGTGGCTTCCAGCCGTGTCAGTTCGTCGAGGGCGTCAGCCTTGCGGAGGCGAGGATAGATGAACACGCTCACCTCACCCCACCTGTGATCGACTCACGGGACCGTGCGACGAACGCGCTGTAGTCCTCGGTCGACAGCCGCATTGCCTCCCATAACGACACGCCCATCCGTCCGGCGATCTCCTCGCCGAAGGCGGCCAGAGATCCTCGGTCCTCCTCTGCGGCGGCCAGCATCTGCGCTTCATCCATCGTCACGCGCCACGAGGCGAGCCGCTGGAGGACGACGAGGTGGATGTCCGTCTGGATGGCGTCGTAGACCTCCTGCAGAGCTCGGCCCTCGACGAGGTCCGTGCAATTCGGTCGGTCGGTGTTGACGAACAGCCGGACCGCTGAGCTGATGCTCCAATGAGGCTCGGCGTTCGAGGGCGACTCGACGCTCCACGGGGTGTTCTTCCGTCCGGTTGTCGCGAACGATACAGCGGATGTAGGGAAACCCGATGCTGTGTCGTCGAGCGGAACTATCTGCGGTGAGTGCATGCGCCAGAGCTTGGCCCCGGCGTGCACCGCCGCGTCGGTGCCGACGCCGGTCCGACCCGGGCCGATGACCCAGACGTCGATGCTCACCTCGGCCGCCAAGGAGTCGCCATCGAGCTCGAGCTCACCTGACGCTGATCCACCGCCATCCTCGCTGCGGCGGACGTCGCACTCCGCTCTCCACATGGTTCGCGACGACAGGCACGTCCCGACCAAGACGACATTCACCCGCTCATCTTCGGGGATGTTCGTCTCTGCCCAGAACTGGGGACGGATGCTGACCTGGGCGCGAACTCGAAGCGGATGACCCGGCGCCCAGTGAATTGCCACCTCGTCGACGGGGACGTTCGGGTCGACCACGGCGATGGATGCGTCGACGGCGTTCTGGGAGGGAGCCAGGAACGGACGAGACTCAATGACCGTCATGAGCCACCTCCACGTTAATCTCGAGCCGAACAGCGCGACGCGGCGCCGCCACGAAGTCGACCGTGATCAAATCGCCGGCCGGCACCTTCGCTCGGCCAGCGGTCGTCGCTTCCGCGCCACTGTGCCAGGTGAGGTCGAGGCTCTGTACATCGATCGGCTCTCGCAGTCCGTCCTCGCCGGCCTCTGATGCGCTGAGGGAGACGTCGACGGCCGACGAGGGGCCCCAGGCCGTGAAGCTGAGCTGCTGACGCTGTCGCCCATCTGGCAGCGTCTCGATGAGTCTCAGCGAGGCGATGTCGACCCCGCCGGTAGTCCTCACTCGGCGGCCGCCGCCCTCGCCGCGACGGTGCGGGCGGGCGGTGTCTGGATGCGGTTCTGCGGGTAGCATCTGTCCGAATCTTCTAGCCAGCGATCCGACGCTGACCGCATGAGAGATGCCGGCATCGGGCGAGATCTTCGGCGTCAGCTGATCGCGCAGCCAGGCGGTCACCTTCGTCCTCGTATGGCGTGCGACCTTGCCCCCTTCCGACGAGCCTTCGACCCACATGTCGTGCGCGGGCGGTTCCGCTTTCGCGAACAGGTGGTCGTGGTCGTCGGCGGATTTGAACACGGCCAGCCAGTCGGAGCCGGCCTGACCGCTTACGTCGATCCAGTCTTCGGTGGAGACGACGAGCTCGGGCATGCCGCGCATCAGAGCGATGCGACCTGTCGTCGCATCGAGGCGCTGGGGGTCGAGGTCATCGTCCTCGACCAAGTCTTCGAGCGAGGGCACACGCCGCACAAATGCGAGGTGTCCGATGGTCGTCGACCATCGCTTCACCGGGTGGACCACGATTGGGAGGCCTTGCGGCGTGCGGACCTCGGGGAGTCCTGCGCGCACACTCCGTATGGCGTTCAAGCCAGAGGCCCAAAGATCGAACGCGCCCGGAGGTGAGTCCAGGAGTCCGGTGGGATGTCCATGGACCGTGAGCGAGAGCACCATAGGTGGGCGTGGCGTTGGCGGAACGGGAACCATCTTCGGCCAGAGGTGACGACGGAGTGCGCTTCGAGCCTCGGCGCGGAAGAGCTCACCCAAACGCTCGATGTCCCCGGCGTCGCGGCTGATGGGCGGCGCATCGAGGTCGCCATCGGTGTTGGGAATGCGGGGGTCGAGGATGAGGATGGACGTACCCGTCTCGCCTTCATCGAAGTGGCGCTCGAATAGATGCTCGCCCAGTCGCTGCGCGTCCTCGCCAACGAGCGGGAGAATCAGGTCATCCTCCACACGGCCCCACCAGTGACGCCCGGTGTACTGGTGTCCGCCCGCCGCATATGAATTCTGGAAGGAGGAAACGATGAATCGGTGCTCGAAATCGCCACCTTCGACGCGACAGCGAGTCCAGTAGACCACGATGCCCGGCTCACTGTAGGCGTAGGCCGCCGTCTTCCCGAAGCCGTACGTGCCGCCGCCGTGCCCGTCGTCGCGCGGTACGCCGACCTTCAGGATGAGATCCTCGTAGTTGCGCGATTCGGACGAGCCGACACGGAAGTCCACCGGTCCATCCAGGCCGGTCGTCCCGCGGTCGAAGATCTCGAGCACATGGAGGTCCTTCGTCGTGTGCCTGACGAACATGGATCCGGCGAGTCGCGCCCCGCTCAAAAGCGTGTTGATGTCGCCGCGGAGTCGCCAGTTCAAGGTGCGCAGGTTCACGCCGAACTCCGGCTGCGAGCCAGGCAAGCGGGCATCCCAGCTGTTCTGGGCCATCTCACGGATCAAGATCTCGAGCGGACTGAGTGAGGTCCTCCCGAGCAGGCGGTCACCGCCCGTGCCATCCATGTCACCCGCGGTGAACTTCTTGGGGTGCCAGTCGAGCGGTGCGATCGTCATGTAGGTCGCAGCGTTCATCGTCACAGTGCCGCCAGCACCTCCTCCAGAGCGGTTTCCCCGATACGGCCAGGGCACGCGTCCAGCAGGAGCCCATACCGAAGACGATCGACGCCATCGAGGGCGCTCCCCACTCGGGATGCTCGAATTCCGGGGAAGTCCGGCCCAACTTCGTACAGACGCTCGTCGGCGATAGCCAGCCGGTAGGTCTCGTCCAGCACGAGCGGCGCATCCTCGTGCGACCGCCCGAGAAGCGTTTCGCGATCGACACCGAGTGAGACGATCGACTCGACGACATCAGCGACTGTCCGACCACTCTCGTTGAACTCGACGCGGAGCGTCACGAGGTGAAGCGTCGCATTCTGTGGAGGGTCCAGCTGGTATGCGCCGTGAATCTCCACTCGGGGTGCATGAGCCGTGACATATGTCTTCACCTCGACCGCGTTCGTGAGCGCGAAGTCGTGGTGGTAGCCCTCTCTGCCTCTCCACGCCGCCATGGCTCGTAGCGGGTCGACCCTTGCCAGCCGCTCGAGCACGATGAGCTCACCGAAGAGACCGACGATCTGGTTCCGGCTCACTTGGCGCACCGCGCGATTGAGGACCTTGCGCCAGTCTTCGACCACGCGACGGAATTCCGTAAGCGCCGAGCTGCTGGATTGATCGACGCGATCGAGCATCTCCCCGGCGAGCGAGGTGAAGGTGTCGAGCAGTCGTTCGTCGACGCAGGTCACGTCCAGGAAGCCGGCTGCCTCGCCCGAGGGGTCGTCGATCCATCCCACCGAGAGCGAGTCGCCGAACGCCGGCGTGAATCGTGCTTGGTCGAGGTCCTGCCGGATGAGGAGGTGGATCCTCCCCGCTGAGTCCTTCGCGAGGGCTACCTCGTGCACATCGTGATCGCCTCCGACGGCTGAAAGAGCGAGCGCTGCCAGACTCGGCTGCTGTGCGGCGAGGTTCGCCAGCGCCGCGGCCACTCGAACATGCCCTTCAGCTGGCATCGAGCACCTCCGTGTCCTGCTCGTCGTCGACCAGGCCCTCGAATTCCTCGGCATCGTCGTAGGCGTCGATGGTCGGGGTGTCGAGGCTGACGGCGTAGTACGTGTGGTCGTCCGGACGCATCGATGTCGGGTAGATCATGCCGACGCCGATCAATTCGTCGGGCGCGTCCATCGCGACCCGAAGCGTCGACTTGGCCTCTGGCCGCGAGTCCCGCGCGATCGCATAGATCAGCAGCACTCCGGTCGACGGCGCCACAGCGCTGCGGAACGGGCGTACCGATTCCTCCTTGTCTCGCTTGCCCTGAAGGGCACTCAGCCCCTGGGTGACCTCGTCGCCCACGGCACCATGCTCTGCCAGCACATCGAGGTCGAGGAGCCAGTCAGCACTGGACATCAACGCACGGATATTCACGATGTCGGCGCCTTCTGGGAAGCCCTCGACCTGAGTGGCGGAGGGCCGCCAGCCACCCAGCGGCGCTCGCTTCACCGCGCGGACCACGCGATGCTCATCGATTGTGAGTCTGCGTGTGGAGTTACCTGCCCCACCGACGAGGACGACGTTCCATGTGGTGTCAGGCTGGTGTTCGCGGATCCATTTCTCGGCCGCATCGCCCTGCACCCATGGGCCCTGCGCCGGGGACGAGTACTCACGAAGGAACTGCAGAACGGGCGGATTCGGCACGCCTGCGAAGAGGCGCGTGCCATCGGGCGACTTGGCGAACTCGCGGACGCCGTCAGCGCACGAGGCGGCCGCGACGAGCGCACGCACCGCCTGTTGAGCCCGAGCGATGCCCGTCGCTGAACGATCGAGGAGGGTGGTCTGGTTGCGCGTCCCACTGAGCCGCACGTGCGCGACGTCGGCCGCCCACATCTTGTCGCGTGAGGTGATGATGAGCCGCCCGGGATGGCTGCGAACGCGGATGGCGAACTCGCTCGGCGTCCGACCTTCGGCCGCGAGCTGGTCGATCTCCTTGCGTAGGTCGTTCTCGACACGTGCCAGGTGCGCGTAGTCGTCGATGAGCCCGGCGGGAGCCCATACTCGCGCCAGGTCGTTGTAGCCCGGCCGGAATCCGAACCAGCGCCCCATCTGGAGCAGCGTGTCGTAAGCGTTGGATGTCCGGAGGAAGTAGGAGACCACCAGTCCTTCGAGTGTGAGCCCTCGAGACAGCGTGCCACCGCCGATCGCGATGACGAACTGGGGGTCGTCGTCGGGGTAGCGGAGGCGGTCGGTCGAGGCGCCGTTGTCGATTACGACCTTGAGCCGAGGAATGGTCTCGTTCACGATCTTCCATGTGTCGTGCCAGGAAGGGATCGGAAGATCCTCCGGCACGTTCCGGATGGACCGGACCTCGCGCTCGTACGTCTCGTTGAACTCACGCTCCTCTTCGCTGAGACGGAAGATGAGTTTCTGTCGGTAGGACTCCACGGCGTCCTTCAGCCGCTGATGCGCAAGGACTCTCGCTGACGTGTGCAGCAGCATCGAAGAGTGGGCGGGGGCGCCGTCGCGGAGCTGTCGAATGGCTGTCGCGAGAACGAACCAGCGAATCGCTGAGTCCAGCGACTCAGTGACGTGCGGCTGGAAGTCCTCGATGTTTCGGCCGGACCACGCCAGTACCTTGGCGTCTTCCTCGTCGACCGTACGCACGAATCCTGACGCAACCGAGTCATCGACGTCGTCACTCTGCGTCAGATCGAAGAAGGTGTCGGTGCCCATATAGCCCTCGGGCCGGGGCAGTGCGATCGCGAAGTCTTCAGGGTAGAGATCGTTCTGGTCTGACGGGTCGATGAAGATGTTCGCGAAGGGCGTCGCCGTGTAGGCCACGTAGGTGCCCGTCTTCGTGGCCTTCCAGATGTCCCGAATGCGGTCGTTGATGGCGGAGACAAGCTGCTTCTCGCCCTTGGTGTTCGGCGAGGCCTGGTCGGACTCGTCGTCGATGATCAGCACACCCCGATGAGCGCGAATCTCCTCGCTGAAGTTATTCAGGAACTTCGCCGCGTGCGCCAGACGCGTCGGATTCTTCTTGATCACCATCACGGCAACCGTCGACGGGTTGTTGAAGACCCCCATCGGGATGTTCGGACCGATATCGCTTTCCGGCCCGGTGAGGGCGGACCATGTGATGCCGATGTTCGCGGCAGCGCTCGCCTCGGCGACGAGGTTAAGGGCGAGATCACGTTCTAGGCGCGCCTGTGTCTGCTGTCGCAGATTGGTGTGCATTCCAGCGAGAACGATGATCATGCGGTACCCGGCATCCACGGCTTTCGCGATGAGGCCCGCATAGTTGGCGGTCTTGCCAGACTGCACGTAGCCGACGACGAGGCCTTTCCTCTTGTCTCCAGGTTGAAAAGGGTTCGCGCAATTCGCGAGGATTCGCGTCGTCGACTCGTCGATTGCGTCGATGGCGGTCTGCGGCAGGCGCAGTCCGGCTTTGTACATCGGCCAGACCGCGGCGTTCTCCTTTGGCCCGCCGTACCACGATGTATTCTTCTCGGACCCACGGAGGATGCCGATCTTCGCCATGTTCGTAACTGACGCTCGCTGTTCGGCTACGTAGTCGTCGTACGCTTGCGCGAAACCCGGGAACATCGTGTCCACGAGGTTCTTGGCATCCTGAGTGGCAGCAGCAGCGGTCTGCCCTTTCTGCATCGCCCGAGCCACCATGCCGTCGAACGCAGCCTGACCGGTCTCGAAGTCGTCCTTCGACAATTCCGTCATGATCTTCCAGCCCTCGCGCTTATGAGCGCTCTCTCATAAATCTTTGGACTATGCCTATCACGGCGGCGTCGCGACTCTGAGTGCGACTGACTGAATCGCTAAATCGGTCGCCCGAAACGATCGAGATTGGCGGGGACCGACCTGTACGACTGCCGCAGGAACGATTTGAACACGGCTTTGAAGATGTGGTGGGCCCCCTCGGGTGGCACTGCCATCCCGACCTGCTTTCGGACGCTCTCCTTAGATCCCTTGAACACATGGTCGTCAGGGAAGGTCTGAATGCGGGCACGCTCTCGGTTCGTAAGTGCTCGGGGCGCATCCCAGTGATATCCGTGTGTGCCGCCGCCGCCGGAGCCAGTGATCGTGTAGGACGGGCGATCGGGGTGGAGACGGCGATAGATCTGGCTGAGGGTCGCCCCCTTCACATTGAGTCTGAGTTCGTCCGGCATGCCTGTGGCGTTGAATGCGTTCTCGCCGGGCTTGATGTGCATCAGCCGCCTGACCACGTCCCGAGACTGTCGTGTGATCTCCTGGTTCGCGGCGTTCGTCGGGATGGGAGGCTCCTCGAGCGCCGTCCTGGCCGTCACCCAGTCCCACTTGTTCGGCGTCGTCGGAGCAGGGACACGGAATGTGACTTCTCGTGCCTTGTCGTTGCGAATCCCCACGATGATGATGCGATGACGGCGTTGCGGAACGCCGTACTCTTCGAATCTGTACAGATGCGGGGTGAGGACGTATCCCTGCCCAGCTTCGCTCAGCTCCTGGAGGATCTTCGCGAAGTCGTCTCCACCGTTGGAGCTGCGTAGGCCGCTGACATTCTCGGCGACGAACCACAGCGGCTGGTGCACCTCTAGCACCCGGGCGCCATAGGTGTAAAGCGGGCCGAAGTCGCCGCGCAGCCCCTTGGACTTTCCGACAAGGCTGTAGTCGTTGCAGGGGAATCCGAAGGCGAATCCTGACGGCGCCTCGAGAGATTCGATGTCGAGCTCTCGGACGTCGCCATGGAGGACCGACGCGCGCGTCGCGCCGGGGACGTTCGCCAAGTAGGTTTCGCAGGTGTCGCGGTCGTAATCATTCGCCCACAGGTGGCGGAGTTCGACTCCGACCTCACGAGCGGCCGCGTGCGCCCCGACTGCGATGCCCCCTGGGCCGGCGAAGAGCTCACCCATTGTGAAGCTAGTAGACACACACACTCCTTGCGTTACGCCATAGCGGCGCGACTTTTCACGATACGTCGGACATCGGACGTCATCCCGCGTGCAGCTTACCGTGCCGCGCCAGTGACTCCGACTCCGCAGCGCCGCACGCGCAGCACCTCATCACGACCGCCCCGCCAGGACTGCTCGCGAAACCGCTGAGTCGATGTAACGAGCACCTCCAGTGCGCGTTCGGCCGGGCACCTCGCGCTCCCGCCGACCGTCGGTCACGCTGGTTAGCATGGAGCCATGGACCCGGTCGTGTGGGCGGCGATCGCCGAGTTCTGGTGGGTCGGTCCGACCGTGATCGGCACCGGAGCTGTCGGCTGGTTTGGGGTGCGCGGCGGACGCCGCCAGCGCGCCCGTCGCGTCGCGTATGACGCCGCGCGGCTTGATGTGCGCACCGCCAGGCAGGACCTCGCCGGCGCTCGCGTCGCGGCGAAGATCGCGCGCGCCGAGCTCGCCCGGATTCAGGCGGAGCGCGCGGCTTCCCGCGCTTCGGCGGCCGACGTAACCAATGCGCGTCAGCGCGTGCAGCAGGCTCAGCATGACGTCAAGGCGGCGTCCGCGTCGCTCCGGGCAGCCCGCGCACGCGTGTCGGCCACGCGAGCCGCGCTCCCTGCCTCCTCGACCCCGCCCGAGCAGCTGCCCCTCGCGAAGCTCATCGCGCAGCACGAAGCGGTCACCGCGCGGTGGATGTCGTATGAGACGGATGCCGCGAAGGCGATCGCCTTCCCGACCCTGAGCGACGGCAGCCACCCGTCGACCGCCGCCTACCTGACGTTGCAGGCTGAGGCGCTTCGGCTTCGCCCGAAGGGTCCGCGTGTGACAGCCGCGGAGTTCGCCGCCTACCGCGCGGCCGTCGACCGTGTGGAGCGTGCGTTCGACGACGCCGAAGCGGATGCCTGGCGCATCGCGCGTGCTGCCGGCACTGCACCGCGCGACCTGCCCGGACCGGCGTCGGCGTCCATAACATCCGCCCCCTGGACGGTCGTCGCACAGAATGTCATCGCACGATCAGCGGAGTCGCTCAGCCGCGCAACCGAAGCGGCCGCAGCGGCTTTCGAGCAGGCGCGCAGCGCCGCGACATCCTTCTCGACCGACACGTCGCGCAAAACGGAGCCATCGGATCCGCGACGCGCGTCCGAGGCGCCCGCCCCGGAGTGGCCCCCGCGCGGCGGAGACACACCGCC
>Ga0182749_1003769_pt1 | contig 10207 bp, 7 predicted proteins | sample eDN3rd37CKraftMG_FD_128875 | JGI IMG/M metagenome (GOLD analysis project Ga0182749, IMG submission 128875) | Enriched Miracle-Growth compost microbial communities from Emeryville, California, USA - eDNA 3rd pass 37_C Kraft MG (version 2) (version 2) ...
ACAGGCTACGTGCGGGGCTACCTGCAGTACCTGAGCTTCGACGTGCCCGCCTTCCTCCGGGTGCTCCTGGGGCGCCGCGCGGACGTCGTGGTCGTCGAGCCGCCGCCCACCACCGGGGCGATGGTCCGTGTCGCCTGCGCGGTGCGGCGGGTGCCGTACGTGTACTACGCGGCCGACGTGTGGGCGGAGGCCTCGGCCACCACGGGAGCCTCGGGCCTGGTGGTGGCCGTGCTGCGCCGTGTGGAGCGGTGGGCCTGGGACGGGGCCCGGGTCGTCCTCGCCGTGTCCGAGGGCGTCGCCTCGCGCGTCGGGCGCGTGGCGCGCCGCACGGAGGTGGTCCACGTCGGCAACGGCATCGACACCACGATCTTCTCGCGCGAGACGGAGCCCGGGCTCGGCGCGACCGCCGCTGCGCCGGGAGAGACCTCGGACCGTCCGCACCCCGGCGTCATGTCGCCGGGCGGGCTGAGGGACCTCGATCCCTACCTGGTCTACGCGGGCACCGCCTCGGAGTGGCACGGCGCGGAGGTGTTCGTCGAGGCCATGCGCCTGGTGCACCGCTCGCACCCGGACGCGGTGCTCGTCTTCGTCGGGCAGGGCGCGCAGTGGGAGGAGATCGCGGCGGCCGCCGCCACGCTGCCGGACGGCACGGTCCGGATGCTGCCCCGCGTCGCCGGCCCCGAGGCCGCCCGGTGGCTGCGCGGGGCGCGAGCCTCGCTCGCGAGCGTCCGGCCGGGCACCCCGTACGAGTTCGCCTTCCCGACCAAGGCCTACGCCTCGATGGCCTGCGGCACCCCCGTGGTCTACAGCGGCGGCGGTGTCGCGGGCGGGCAGATCCTCGCCTCGGGCACCGGCTGGGCCGTGCCGCAGGAGCCCGAGGCGGTGGCGCAGGCCATGCGGGCCGCGCTCGACGCGCCGGTGGACGAGGCCGAGCGCACCCGGCTCGCGGCCTGGGCGCGCGAGCACGTGTCGATGGACGCGGTCGCCGGCCGCGCCGCCGACCAGGTCCGCCGGGCCGTCGGCCGGGCCCGCCGCGCCGAGGGGAGCGCCGCATGAGCGGCCTGCGCGACCGGCTCCCGGCGCCTGTGCGCAGGCTCGCCGCGGGCGTCGTCCGGATGCTCCCCGAGCCCGTCGTCGCCATGCTCCTGCCTGACGAGCTCGGTTTCCGCCCCGCCGACGTCGTGCGCCCCGTGCCCGCCCCCGCGTCCCCCGTGCGGCTCTACGTCGCCCCGGTCAACTTCGCCGGGCAGGGCTACCGCTGGGCGCACGCCGCACGCCTGCTTCCCGGCGTCGGCGCGACGAGCATGCAGTACCGCAACCCGGTGGACCTCGGCTTCCCGGTGGACGACTCGCTGCCGGTGGCCGTGTTCGTGCACTCGCGGCGCTGGGGCCGCTGGCAGGCCGACCGTGTGCTGCACGGCTACACGCACGTGCTCGTCGAGGCCGAGCGGCCGATCCTCGGGCGCTCCCACGGGCTCGACCTGCGCCGCGAGGTGGCTGCGCTGCGTGCGGCGGGCATCTCCGTCGCCGCCGTCTCGCACGGCAGCGACCTCCGCCTGCCGAGCCGGCACCTCGCTCGCGAGCCCTGGTCCCCGTTCGGCGACCCGGGCTGGGAGCTCGCGCGGCGCCTCGAGGAGCAGGCGGACGAGAACGCGCGCCTGCTCGAGGAGCTGGCGCTGCCCGTCTTCGTCTCGACGCCCGACCTGCTGCTGGACGCGCCGCGAGCCACCTGGCTGCCGGTCGTCGTCGACCCGGAGGCGTGGCGCGCTCCGCGCCCGCCGGACCTGCGCGGCCGCCCGGTCGTCGTCCACGCGCCGTCGCGCGGCCCCATGAAGGGCACGGCGCACGTCACCGCCGCGCTGCGGCCGCTGCACGAGGCGGGCCGGGTCGATTACCGCGAGGTCACCGGCGTGCCCGCGGCGCAGATGCCCGCCCTCTACACGGGGGCGGACGTCGTCGTCGACCAGCTCGTGCTCGGGCTGTACGGCGTCGCGGCCGTCGAGGCGATGGCCGCCGGGCGGCTGGTCGTGGGGCACGTGAGCGACCAGGTGCGCGAGCACGTGCGCCGTGCGACCGGCCTCGACGTCCCCGTGCTCGAGGCCACGCCCGATACGCTCGGGAGCGTCGTCGGGGACGTGCTCGCCCGGCCCGAGGCGTACGAGGCGCTCGCCGCGCGCGGCCCGGCCTTCGTGGCTGCCGTGCACGACGGCACGCTCAGCGCCCAGGTCCTCGCGCCCTTCCTCGGCGTCGAGCCGGTCGCCGCGCCCGACGACGATCCTGGCGGCGAGCACGAGCACGAGGACGACCAGGGGGACGGGGCCCCCGGGGACGGCGGAGGGAGAGCACGATGACAGCGATCTGGCGCACCATGCGCGAGCTCGTGCCGCTGCTGCCCGGGCGCGCCCAGCGCTTCCTGTGGGTCTACGTGGCGATCTCCTCGGCGCTCGCGCTGCTCGACGTCGCCGCGCTCATGCTGCTCGCGGTCTCGATGACCTCGATGCTCCAGCGCGACCCCGTGACCATCCCGCTCGTCGGCACCATCGGGACGGGCGGCTACGTCTGGATCATCCTCGTGGTCTCCGGGCTCGTCATCGTCAAGTCGTTCCTGTCGCTCGGCCTGCAGTGGTTCGCCACGCGGCGCTTCGCGGCCTTCGAGCTCGAGATCGGGGACCGGCTCTTCGACGCGTACATCAAGGCGCCGTGGACCGAGCGGCTGCGGCGCAACACCTCCGAGCTGGTGCGCATGGCGGACGTGGGCATCGCCAACGCCACGGCGGGCTTCATCATCCCGCTCGTCGGGCTGCCGGGGCTGGCGGCGACGAGCCTGACCGTCGTCGTCGTCCTCTTCGTGGCCCAGCCGGTCACCGCCCTCGTCACCGTCGTGTACCTGGGCCTCATCGCGGTGCTGCTGTACTTCGTCCTCGCGCGCAAGTCCGTGGAGGCCGGGCGCGTCAACCGTGACTACTCCTTCCGGGTGGCGGCGCTGATGACCGAGATGGTCGCCGCGCTCAAGGAGATCACGCTGCGGGGCAAGGCGGGCGAGGTGGCTGACGTCGTCCACGCGAACCGGATCCACACCTCGCGCGCGCGGGCGAACATCAGCTTCCTCGGGGTGGTGCCGCGGTTCGTGCTCGACTCCGCGCTCATCGGGGGCTTCCTGCTGGTGGGCGGGGTCACCTACGCGGCCTCCGGGATGGACGCGGCCGTCGGGGCCATCGCGATGTTCGCCGTCGCAGGCATGCGGCTCGTCCCGTCGCTCACGGGCTTCCAGTCGGTGATCAGCCAGACGACGGCGAACATCCCCCAGGTCGAGGCCGTCATCCGCGACACGTATGCCGCCCGCGACTATCTTGCGCACGCCGAGCGGGTGGGGCACGAGCCGCTGCACCCCGACCCCCGCGAGCTGCGGCTCGAGGACGTCTCGTTCACCTACCCGGGGCGCGCCCAGCCGGCGGTCGCCGGTCTGTCCCTCACCGTCCCGCTCGGCACGACCGTGGGTCTCGCCGGCTCGTCGGGCGCGGGCAAGACCACCCTGGTCGACATCGTGCTCGGCCTGCTCGTCCCCCAGCAGGGGCACGTGCGGGTGGACGACCAGGAGGTGGCGGACGTGCTCGCGGACTGGCGCTCGCGGGTCGGCTACGTGCCGCAGGACGTCTCGTTGTTCGACGGGACGGTCGCGCAGAACGTCGCGCTGACCTGGGGCGAGGAGATCGACCTGGAGCGCGTGGAGCAGAGCCTGCGCCGTGCCCAGCTGTGGGACGTCGTCGCCGACCGCGAGGGCGGCATGCAGGCGCGCATCGGCGACCGCGGCATGGCGCTGTCCGGTGGCCAGCGTCAGCGCCTCGGCATCGCACGGGCGCTGTACAGCGACCCGCTCGTGCTCGTCCTCGACGAGGCGACGAGCGCGCTGGACACCAAGACGGAGTCGGACGTGTCGCACGCCATCCGCTCGCTGCGCGGCGAGGTGACCGTCGTCGTCGTCGCCCACCGGCTGTCCACCATCCGCGACGCCGACCAGGTGTGCTTCATGCGCGGGGGCGCGATCGTGGCCCGTGGGCGCTTCGAGGACGTGGTGGCGGCCGAGCCGGAGTTCGCTCGGCAGGCGGCGCTGGCGGGACTGGCATGAGCGGCGCCGCGCCGGGCGCCGCGGTGCCCCCCGTCGAGGTCGTCGTCCCCGTCCACCAGCCCGCCCGGCCGGTCGGGCGAGCGGTCGCGAGCGTGCTGCGGGACCCGGTGGGGGCCGGGGTCGTCGTGGTCGCGCACGGGCTGGACCCCCACGCCCTCGACGCCCAGCTGGGCCCGCTCGCCGCCGAGGCCGGGGACCGGCTGCGCGTCGTGCGCCTCGACGACGGACGGCGCAGCCCGGCAGGGCCCTTCAACCACGGGATCGACGAGGTGCGCAGCGAGTGGTTCGCGATCATGGGCTCGGACGACTGGCTCGAGGAGGGGGCGCTGAGCGCCTGGCTCGACCGTGCGCGACGGGCCGCGGGCGCCGGCAGCGGCCCCGACGTCGTGCTCGCCCCGCTGCGTCACCAGTCCGGGCAGGACGTGCCCACCCCGCTGCCCCGGCACGGGCGGACCGCTGAGCTCGACGTGGTCCGCGACCGTCTGCTCTACCGCACCGCCCCGCTCGGCCTGCTGCGCACGGCGACCTGGCGGGCCCAGGGAGCGGCGTTCGACACCGGGGTGGCGCGGGGTGTGGACATGGAGACGACCGCGCTGCTCTGGTCGAGCCCCCAGATCCGCGTCGACTATGCGCGCCACGCCCCGCGGTATGTGATCGGCGCCGACGCGACCGATCGGGTGACCCTCGCACCGGGGCCGCTGTCCGAGGTGCTGCACGCCGTGCGCAGGACGGCCGCCGAGCCTCGGCTCCTGGACCGGCCGCCCGCGGTGCGCCGCGCGATCGCGATCAAGCTCGCGCGCATCCACCTCATGGGCGTGGCGGTCGCCCGCACCGAGAGCGCCGACGTCGACGCGCTCGCCCCCGCGGACGCCGAGGCGCTGCACGCGACGGCGCGCCTCCTCACCGGCCTGCACCCCGGCTGGCCTCTCGCGTTCACCGTCGCCGACCGCCGGCTGCTGGAGGCCTGTGCGGACCCGAAGGCGGGACCGGAGGAGATCAGGCGGGCGGCGCGGCGTCGTCGCGAGGCCGGGCTGTGGGCGCGCAACGTCCCGCGCGCACCGTGGCGGGCCCTCGACAGGGAGTCGACCCTCGTGCGCTACCTGCTGACCGCCCGCGACGCCCGTGCGGTCGCGGCTCATCGACCTCCCGGCGGGGGCGGCTCGTGAACCGGGCCGGCTCGCGGCCGAGCCTGCTCATCATCTCGTTCTCGCCGATCGTCGGCGACGCGCGCGTTCTCAAGCAGGTGCGGGCGTTCAGTGCGCGCTACGACGTGACGACGGTCGGCTTCGGGCCCGCGCCCGACGGCGTCGTCGAGCACCTGCGCGTCCCCGACGACCGCGCCTCGCACCGCCCGCACCCCAAGCTGCTGGTCGCGCGGCTCTACGGGGCGCTGTACCGGCGTAGCCCGGACGTCGCCTGGGCCCGTGCCGCGCTGCGAGGACGGCGGTGGGACGTGGTGCTCGCCGACGACGTCGAGGCGGTGCCGCTCGCACACTGGACCCGGCCGCGCGGCGGGGTGCACGCCGACCTGCACGAGTACTCCCCGCGCCTGCACGAGGAGGACGCAGGCTGGAACCGGTGGGTCCGCCCCTACATGGCGTGGATGTTCCGCCGTCACGTGCGGCGCACGGCCTCGCAGACAACCGTGGGGGCGGGGCTGGCCCGCCAGTACGAGGAGGACTTCGGGTTCCTCCCCGAGGTGGCGACCAACGCCGCCCCGTACGTCGACGCGTCGCCGCGACCCACCGGCAGCACGGTCCGGCTCGTCCACTCGGGCGCCGCGCTGCGCAACCGGACCCTGGGCGTGCACATCGACGCGCTGCGCCTGGCGCCGACCCGCGACGACGGCGGGCGCAACGAGCTGCACTTCTACCTGACCCGGAACGACCCGGGGTACCTCGCCGAGCTCGCGCAGCAGGCCGCGGGGCTCGACAACGTCGTCTTCCACGACCCTGTGCCCTACGCCGAGCTCGCGAGCACCCTGCAGGGCTACGACGTCGGGGTCATGGTGCTCCCGCCGGTCACGTTCTCCTACCGGTGGGCGCTGCCCAACAAGATCTTCGACTTCGTCCAGGCGCGGCTCGGGGTGATCGTGGGACCGTCCCCCGAGATGGCCGGCGTCGTCGAGCCGCGGGGGCTCGGCGTGGTCACGGCGGACTTCACCGCCGAGACCCTCGCCGCTGCGCTGCGGGCTCTGACGCCTGCCGAGGTCGACCGCTGGAAGGCGGCGTCGCACGCGCACGCGCGCGAGCTGTCCGCGGAGCAGCAGGTACAGGTCTGGGAACGCGCGATCGACGCCCTCGCCGTCCGTGCGGGGGTCGCACCGGCTCCCGCGGGCGTGGACGCCGGAGGCACGGGATGAGCCGTGAGGCCACCCAGGTCCGGACCGATGCGCGTGCGCGGGGCCGCGCCCGGGTGCTGATCCTGTCGTTCTCGCCCATCGTCTCCGACGCCCGCGTGCTCAAGCAGGTACGCCTCCTGGCCGCCGACCACGACGTGACCACCTGCGGCTACGGCCCGGCGCCCGAGGGCGTCGTCGACCACGTGGAGGTCCCGGCGGACCGGCCCGCGTGGAGCTGGTCCCGAGCCGCGCTGCTGACCCGGCGCTACCGCCGCGCCTACTGGGGCAACCCGGCGGTCGCCTTCGCTCGCGGGGCGCTCGCGGACCGCCGCTTCGACGTCGTGCTCGCCGACGACGTCGACACGGTCGGGCTCGCGATGTGGCTCGAGCCGCGGTGCGGCGTCCACGCGGACCTGCACGAGTACGCGCCGCGGCAGAAGGAGGACCTGCTGCGGTGGCGGCTGTTCGTGGCGCCGTTCGTGCGCTGGGTGTGCCGCCGCTTCGTGGCCCGGGCCCGGTCGTGGACGACGGTGGGCGAGGGGATCGCCGCGGAGTACGAGCGCCGGTTCGGGTTCCGGCCGCGGGTGGTCACCAACGCGACCCCGTACACCGACCTGGCGCCGGTGCCGACCGGACGGACGGTCCGGCTGGTGCACAGCGGGGCCGCGCTGGCCGACCGCCACCTCGAGACGCTCGTCGATGCCGTGGCGACGAGCCGCGCAGCGGTGACACTGGACCTGTACCTCACCCCCAACGACCCCGCCCACCTCGCCGACCTGCGCGAGCGGGCCGCGGCGCACCCCGGGCGGGTGACGGTCCGCGAGCCGGTGCCGTACGACGCGCTCGTCGCCACGCTGCACCGCTACGACGTCGGGGTGATGGTGCTGGCACCGGTCACCTTCAACTACCGCTGGGCCCTGCCGAACAAGGTGTTCGACTACGTCCAGGCGCGCCTCGGTCTGATCGTCGGGCCGTCACCCGAGATGGCACGCCTGGTGCGTGAGGCGGGGGTGGGTGCCGTCACCGAGGACTTCTCGCTCGAGGCCCTGGTCCGCGCGCTCGACGCGCTCGACCCGGCCACGGTGGACGGCTGGAAGCAGGCCTCGGCCGACCGCGCCCACGAGCTGTCGAGCGAGTCCCAGGTGGTGGTCTGGGCCGAGGCGATCGACCGGTTGCTGGACCGACCGGTCTGAGCCCGCGAGGCCGAGCACATCCGGCTGGCTCGTTGCCGGTCTCGTCGTGCTCGCCTCCTCGTCGGTCGAGCAGGGCCGCCAAGGCCCGCCGCTCACTCCTCGTCGCCGGACCTCCAGCGGCGGGCGGTGCGACGGATCGCCCGCCCCGTCGCACCGCCCGCCGCGAGCCCTAGGGCGGTGCTGAGCACCACGACGGCGAGCACGGGGAGCCAGGGGAACGAGAGCCTGTCGTCGAGCACGATCTCGGTGGCGGACTGGAGCAGCGCCACCCCGAGTCCTGCGACGATCGCGACGACGACCGGCAGACCGGTGATCCCCCAGCCCAGACGGCGGAAGGAGGCGGGGGACTCCACGATCACCCCCAGCGAGGCGAAGCGTCGGGCGGAGCGCAGCATCTCGAAGGTGAGCGTGCAGGCGGTCGCGGCGACGACGACGAGCAGCCCGAGCAGCCCTCCGGTGAGGAACCACCGTGCCTGGTCCTGGCTCGCGGCCGAGGGGACCACCCACCCCTCGATGGGGTAGGAGAGCTCGAACGCCGGGGTCACCGAGGACGCGATGGTCCGCCGCAGGGCCGCGCGGTCGAGCGGCTTCCCGTCCGTGCTGACGAGCACGGTGGCCAGGGGATCGGGGGCGGTCCCGGCGCGGTCGAGCGGGTGCAGGACCACGGTGTCGCCGTGGATCCAGGCCTGGGCCTGGGGGACGGGGAACGTCGCGCGGCCGGCAGGGACGGCTTGGCAGGACCCGAGCACGGCTTCGAGGTCTTGACAGGTTCCGTACACGTCCTGGGGAGCGCCGTAGTCGCCCGAGAACTGCAGCAGGGCGACCCCGGCGGGCAGAGCCTCGGCGATCTGCGGAGCGCGCTCCCGGGTCCCGGAGACCCCGAGCTGGAGGGCGACGTCGTGGTTCGCGCGGTAGTTCGCCAGGGCGTTGCGCAGCTCCGTGCTGGAGACGGCGGTGAGCGCCCAGGCGTGGATCGCGAACAACGACAGCAGGGTGACGGCGGCGCACGCACGGACCACCGGACGGGACGCGGTGAGCAGCTCCCGCCCGGCGACCAGCGCGACCGGCCGCGGCCGGCCGCCGTGCGAGAGGCGCCGGGCCAGGTCTCCGGCGCGGTGCACCAGTCCAGCGGTCAGGCCGCTGACGACGAGCGCCGCCACCGCACCGGTGCCGAGCACGACGAGGGTGCCGAGGTCGTCCCGTGCGAGCTGGTGGAAGTGCGCATAGCCGTAGTTCGCCACGACCACCGAGGCCAGCACGACGGCCACCGGCCACCGTGCGGCGCGCCTCGGGCGGGGGCGGGCCGGGTGCCGAAGGGAGAGGTGTGCCTGGCCCGGTACGCCAGGAGCGCTCCGACCGCGGGCACGAGACCTGCGAGCACGGCGCTCGCCAGGTACCAGCCGACCACGGGCCGCAGGTCGCTCCCGACCACCCACTGGTGCAGGAACGGCAGGCGCCAGGTTCCCGCGCAGGCGAGGAGGCTGAGACCGAACGCGACTCCTGCGCCGAGCAGCGCGGGCGGCAGCACCTCGCGCGTGATCGCGGCGCGGACCGCAACCGGGGAGGCGCCGACGGTGCGGAGCACGGCGATGCGCCGCTCGCGCCGCTCCGCGCCGAGGCGCACGGCGACGAAGGAGAAGACCAGGGCGGGCGCCAGCAGGAACAGCGCGATGCACACCCACCACGCAGTGATCGGCTGCATGTAGCTGACCAGGCTGAACCACGAGGTGTTCATGTCGATGGCCTCGCGGGGCGTCTGGGGTCGCTTGCCGAAGCCGGAGGCGCTCATGCTCGGCCCCACCTGTTCCTGCGTCACCCCCACGTAGGCGAGGCGCTCCCCGGGGTCCGCGAGCCCTGCGTCCGTGATGGTCCCGGCCACGGTGCCGTAGGTCTCGGCCAGGGCGCGACCGCCGCGCGCGCCCAGCAGCGCCGGGCTGGCCATGACCTCGCCTGGGCGGGGCCAGCGGGTGAGGCCGGGCGGCGGGGACGCTGAGGTGTCGAAGGGCGCGAGGAAGACGACGTCGACGTAGTCCCAGCCCAGACGCGCGTCGTTCTGGAACCGGTACCGGGTCACGGCCGGCGGGTCCGCGGTCGCAAGCTCGTCGTCGTCGAGGACCATGGACGGGCTCCGTGCCGCGTCGCGGTCCAGGCGACCCTGGTAGGCCGCGCTGACGGCACCGAGCAGGCTGAGCGACAGGGCCAGGAGGGCGGTGCTGAGGGCGATCGCGGAGCGCCACAGGCGTCGTTCGCGCGAGGCGTCCGCGAGCGGGCGACGCAGCGGGTTCACCGGGCGCCCTCCCGGGCGAGCTCCTGGAGCCGACCCGCCTCAAGCCGGAAGACCCGGTCGGCGCGCGCCGCGACCGCTGGGTCGTGCGTGACGAGCAGCAGGCCGCACCCCTCCTCGCGAGCGCGTGAGACCACCAGGTCGAGGACCTCGTCCCGGGTCTCGGTGTCGAGGGCTCCGGTCGACTCGTCCGCGACGACGAGACGGGGAGAGTTGACGAGCGCACGGGCGAGGGCCGTGCGCTGCCGCTCGCCGCCGGAGAG
>Ga0182749_1003770_pt1 | contig 10205 bp, 10 predicted proteins | sample eDN3rd37CKraftMG_FD_128875 | JGI IMG/M metagenome (GOLD analysis project Ga0182749, IMG submission 128875) | Enriched Miracle-Growth compost microbial communities from Emeryville, California, USA - eDNA 3rd pass 37_C Kraft MG (version 2) (version 2) ...
AAAGCCGTCAGCGTCGACGTCACCTTCGTGCTGTCGGGGGTCAACAAGGACGACATCTACGCGCTGCCGGCCTTCTACAAGCGCTACAATCTGAATGCGCTGAACTTCAAGACGCTGCAGTACAGCGACCGGGCGCTGACCAACAAGTCGCAGCTCTATTTGTCGGAGAAGGAGCTGCTCGACCGGTGCACGACCTTCTATGCGCTGTGCATGCTCGAGGGCGGCATGAAGGTCGACATGCACATTCCGCCGGCGTTCGGGCACTACCTCAGCCGGCTGCTGCCGACTCCGGAGCATCTGTGGAATTTCGCCTCGTGCGGCGGCACCGGCGTCTACACTTATGTCGATCTCTACGGCAACAACCTGCCGTGCCCGGCGATGTCCTACGAAGAGAACCGCGATCACAGCACATTGAAAAGCCGGCTGCCGGCGCTCAGCGCCATCAGCAATCCGATCGCGGACATCCAGGCGCGCAGCCTGTTCCGCGGCTTCGACAAGTCGATCGCGCGACACCATCGTAACCGCAACATGCACCCGTGCAGCATGTGCGTGTACTCGGACCGCTGCTCGCCGTGCACCAGCGAAGTCATCCGCTCCAACGGGAGCGGCGCGGTCGATCTCTGCGCCGCGGTCTTGGCGCATGGCGACGCGCGCGTGCCCGGGATCGGCGCCGAGCTCTTCCGCCGTACCGACGATGCGCCGGCGACAGCGCCGGCGGTCGCCGCCGGCTAGAGGATGAAGCGGCTGAGATCGGCGTTCTTGGCGAGATCGCCGATGTGCTTGTTCACGAATTCGGCGTCGATGCGGACGGTCTCGCCTGAGCGGTCGGCGGCGGTGAACGAGACGTCGTCGAGCACGCGCTCCATCACCGTCTGCAGGCGCCGCGCGCCGATATTCTCGACCGAGCCGTTGACCGACACCGCGATGTCGGCGAGCGCGTCGATCGCGTCCTCGGTGAAGTCGAGCGTCACGCCCTCGGTAGCCATCAGCGCCACATACTGCTTGATTAGCGACGCTTCCGGCTCGGTCAGGATGCGGCGGAAGTCGTCGCGCGACAGCGCCTGCAGCTCGACGCGGATCGGCAGGCGGCCCTGCAATTCCGGCAGCAGATCGGACGGCTTGGAAATGTGGAAGGCGCCGGAGGCGATGAACAGGATGTGATCGGTCTTCACCGGCCCGTGCTTGGTGGCGACGGTGGTGCCCTCGATCAGCGGCAGCAGGTCGCGCTGCACGCCTTCGCGCGAGACGTCGGCGCCGCTGCGGCCCTCGCGGCCGGCGATCTTGTCGATCTCGTCGAGGAAGACGATGCCGTTCTGCTCGACCGAGCGGATCGCCTCCTGCGTGAGCTGCTCGGTGTCGAGCAGCTTGTCGGATTCCTCGTTGATCAAGATCGGATGCGAATCGCGCACGGTGACGCGCCGCGTCTTGGTGCGGCCGCCGCCGAGCTTGCCGAAGATGTCGCCGATCGAGATGGCACCCATCTGCGCACCGGGCATGCCGGGGATTTCGAACATCGGCATGCCCGAGGCGCCCTGGCTCACCTCGATCTCGATCTCCTTGTCGTCGAGTTCGCCGGCGCGCAGCTTCTTGCGGAAGCTCTCGCGCGTCGCCGGGCTCGAGCCGGGGCCGACCAGCGCGTCGAGCACGCGTTCCTCCGCCGACTGCTCGGCGCGCACCTGCACGTCCTTGCGCTTCTTCTCGCGCGTGAGCGCGATGCCGATCTCGACCAGGTCGCGCACGATCTGCTCGACGTCGCGGCCGACATAGCCGACCTCGGTGAACTTGGTCGCCTCGACCTTGAGGAACGGCGCGCCGGCAAGCTTGGCCAGGCGGCGCGAAATCTCGGTCTTGCCGACGCCGGTCGGGCCGATCATCAGGATGTTCTTCGGCAGCACCTCCTCGCGCAGCCTGTCGTCGAGCTGCAGGCGGCGCCAGCGATTGCGCAGCGCGATGGCGACGGCGCGCTTGGCGTCGGCTTGGCCGACGATGAAGCGGTCGAGCTCGGAGACGATTTCGCGGGGGGAGAAGTCGGTCATAGTTTACTGCACTCTTGGTGTCATCGTCCGCGAAAGCGGACGATCCAGTATTCCCGACCTATCGATTCCAGTTCATGCCGGTGTTTACTGGATGCCCCGCTTTCGCGGGGCATGACGGCTAGGTGGATAGTTTCTCGATCGTCACGTTGCGGTTGGTGTAGACGCAGATCTCGGCGGCGATATCGAGCGACTTGCGCACGATCGCTTCGGCATCGAGCGGCTGGTCGAGCAGCGCGCGCGCGGCGGCGAGCGCGTAATTGCCGCCGGAGCCGATGCCCATGACGTTGTTCTCGGGCTCCAGCACGTCGCCGGTGCCGGTCAGCACCAGCGATACCTGGGCGTCGGCGACGATCATCATCGCCTCGAGCCGGCGCAGATAGCGGTCGGTACGCCAGTCCTTCGCGAGCTCGACCGCGGCGCGGGTGAGCTGGCCGGGATACTGCTCGAGCTTGGCCTCGAGCCGCTCGAACAGGGTGAAGGCGTCGGCGGTCGCGCCGGCAAAGCCGCCAATAACGTCGCCCTTGCCCAGCTTGCGCACCTTGCGGGCGTTCGACTTGATGATGGTCTGGCCGATGGAGACCTGGCCGTCGCCGCCGATGACCACGCTGCCGCCCTTGCGGACGGTCAGGATCGTGGTGCCGTGCCAGGTGGGAAGTTCGGCGGACGCCATACGGTTAACCCCTTGAAAGCGGTGATCTAGGCACACCGGCCGAGGAATGCAAACCCGCCCCCGGGCGTTGGCGAATCCGCCGCAGCCCTGCTAAAAGGCGGCGCAATCGAAGGATTTTTCCCCATGCGCACAGGCGCCGTGAAGCGCAAGACCAAGGAAACCGACGTCGAGGTCGCGGTCGATCTCGACGGCCAGGGCCGTGCGGACGTGTCCACCGGCATCGGCTTTCTCGACCACATGCTCGATCTCCTGGCGCGGCATTCGCGCCTCGACATCACGGTCAAGGCCAAGGGCGACCTGCACGTCGACCATCATCACACCACCGAGGACGTCGGTATCGCGCTCGGGCAGGCGGTGAAGCAGGCGCTCGGCGACATGAAGGGCATCACCCGCTACGCCGACGTGCACATGCCGATGGACGAGGCCCTGACCCGCGTCGCCATCGACATTTCCGGCCGGCCGTTCCTGGTGTTCAAGGCCGAGTTCGCGCGCGACAAGGTCGGCACGTTCGACACCGAGCTGGTGCAGGAGTGGTTTCAGGCCTTCGCCATGAACGCCGGCGTCACCCTGCACGTGGCGACATTGTACGGCACCAACGACCACCATATCTCCGAGTCCTGTTTCAAGGGACTGGCGCGGGCCCTGCGGGCGGCGGTAGCGATCGATCCGCGCACCGCCGGCGAGGTGCCCTCGACCAAGGGGTCTCTGGGGAATTAGCCCGCGGCGCCATCGCTGTCATCGCCGGGCATAGCCCGTCGAAGACGGGCGTGAACGCCCTTCTCCCCGGCGATCCCGATCAGGATGGCACTGTGCCCGCCTAAGCGAGATGGCCGGGTCAGGCCCGGCCATGACGAGTTGAGAGTAGCGAGTACCCGATGCCCACATTCACCGTGCACGCACCGCCGCGACGGGGAGGTGAAGCGCCGGCCACGCCGGATCGCTTCGTATTCGTGCGCGACGGTTTCCACGGCTGGGCCTTCCTGCTGGCGCCGTTCTGGCTGATCGCTCACCGGCTGTGGCTGGCGTTCGCGCTCTATGTCGTCGCCACGGTCGCCGTGGCGGTGGGGCTGGCCGTGCTCGGCGCCTCGGCCGAGGCGCAGGCGCTTGCCGCTTTCGTCATCGCGCTGCTCGTCGGCTTCGAGGCCGCGAGCCTGCGCCGCTGGACGCTGACGCGACGGCGCTGGGCGACGCTCGGCTTCGTCGTCGGCGAGGACCGCGACAGTGCCGAGCACCGCTTCTATTCGCAATGGGCCGCGCGCGGACCGGCCGTGACGCAGGCAGTTACTGAACCGTCGCCGCCGCCGAGCGTGGCGACGCGGCGCGGGCCGCCGTCGGGCCACGACGTCATCGGCCTGTTCCCGGAGCCGGGAGCCAACCGATGACCGTCGCCATCGTCGACTACGGCTCCGGCAACCTGCACTCGGCCGCCAAGGCTTTCGAGCGGGCCGCCCGCGACAGCGGGCACGCGCAGCCGATCCTCGTCACGTCCGATCCCGCCGCGGTGGCGCGCGCCGACCGCGTCGTGCTGCCGGGCGTCGGCGCCTTCGCCGACTGCCGCCGCGGGCTCGATGCCGTGTCCGGCATGGTCGATGCGCTGAACGAGGCGGTGCGCGTGCGCGGCCGGCCGTTCTTCGGCATCTGCGTCGGCATGCAGCTGATGGCGGCGCGCGGCCGCGAATATCAAGTGACGCCGGGGCTCGGCTGGATCGACGGCGAGGTCGACCGCATCGCGCCGTCCGATCCGGCGCTGAAGATCCCGCACATGGGCTGGAACACGCTGAACGTGACCAGAGAGCATCCGCTGCTCCATGGGCTGCCGCTCGGGCCCGACGGGCTGCACGCCTATTTCGTGCACTCCTTTGCGCTCAATCCGGAGCACCGCTCCGACCTGATCGCAGAGAGCGATTACGGCGGGCCGCTCACCGCCATCGTCGGCCGCGACACCATGGTCGGCACGCAATTCCATCCGGAGAAGAGCCAGAAGCTCGGGCTCAAATTGATCGCGAATTTTCTCAAATGGGCGCCGTGATGAATGTGATGCGTTTCATCGTGCACTCTTTGCCCTCCCCCACCGGGTCGCGCCGCTGGCGCGGCCCGCCCGGTGGCAGGCTCTTGTGGGGAGGGCGGCGAGCGACCGCAGGTCGCGAGCGGGTGGGGGTCATCGCGATCACCCCCACCCCGCTTGCCTCGCTGGCGCTCGGCAAGCGACCCTCCCCACAAGGGGGAGGGTGAAGCAAGATGATTTTATTTCCCGCTATCGACCTGAAAGAAGGCCTCGCCGTGCGGCTGCAGCAGGGCGACATGGCGCGCGCGACCGTGTTCCATCGCGATCCGGCCGCGCAGGCGCGCGCCTTCGAGAGCCAAGGCTTCGAATATCTGCACATCGTCGATCTCGACGGCGCCTTCGCCGGCAAGCCGGTCAATGCCGCCGCGGTCGAGCGCATCCTCGAGAGCGTCAGCATCCCGGTGCAGCTCGGCGGCGGCGTGCGCGACTTGAAGACAACCGAAGGCTGGCTCGGCAAGGGCGTCACGCGCGTGATCATCGGCACCGCGGCGGTGCGCGATCCGGCCTTCGTGAAGCAGGCGGCGAAGGCCTTCCCCGGCCGCGTCGCCGTCGGCCTCGACGCGCGCGACGGCAAGGTCGCGGTCGAAGGCTGGGCGGAGACGTCGGAGGTGACCGCGCTCGATATCGCCAGGCGCTTCGAGGATGCCGGCGTTGCCGCCATCATCTACACCGACATCGCGCGCGACGGCATGTTGAAGGGCCTCAACCTCGACGCCACCGTGGCGCTCGCCGATGCGATCTCGATCCCGGTGATCGCCTCGGGCGGCCTTGCCTCGATCGAGGACGTCAAGGCGATGCTCGAACCGCGGGCGCGCAAGCTCGCCGGCGCCATTGCCGGCCGCGCGCTCTACGACGGTCGTCTCGACGCCGCCGAAGCATTGAAACTCATCCGCGCAGCCAAGGCGGTCGCCTGATGTTCAAAGTCCGCGTCATTCCCTGCCTCGACGTCAAGGACGGCCGAGTCGTCAAGGGCGTCAAGTTCGTCGACCTGCGCGATGCCGGCGATCCGGTCGAGGCCGCGATCGCCTACGACGCCGCCGGCGCCGACGAATTGACCTTCCTCGACATCACCGCCAGCCACGAGAACCGCGACACCATCTTCGACGTCGTGCAGCGCACGGCGGAGGCGTGCTTCATGCCGCTCACCGTCGGCGGCGGCGTGCGCACCGTCGAGGACATCCGCAAGCTTTTGACCTGCGGCGCAGACAAGGTGTCGATCAACACCGCGGCGGTGGCGCGCCGCGAATTCGTCAAGGAGGCGGCCGAGAAGTTCGGCGACCAGTGCATCGTCGTCGCCATCGACGCCAAGAAGGTGTCGAAGCCGGGCGAGACCGACCGCTGGGAAATCTTCACCCATGGCGGCCGCAAGCCGACCGGGCTCGACGCGATCGACTACGCGCGCGAGGTGGTCTCGCTCGGCGCCGGCGAGATCCTGCTCACCTCGATGGACCGCGACGGCACCGGCGACGGCTACGACATCCCGCTGACGCGGGCGATTGCCGACGCGGTGTCGGTGCCGGTCATCGCCTCGGGCGGCGTCGGCACGCTGCAGCACATGGTCGAGGGCATCCGCGACGGCCATGCCACCGCGGTGCTGGCGGCCTCGATCTTCCATTTCGGCCAGCATTCGGTGCGCGAGGCCAAGGAGTACATGGCCGCCGCCGGCCTGCCGATGCGCCTCGACCCCTAACCCGCCTCGTCCTGAGGAGCGGGCGAAGCCCGCGTCTCGAAGGAAAAAGGCGGCCCCATGCTTCGAGACGCACCGATCGCGCGGCGCTCCTCAGCATGAGGCCGAGAGAGGTCCGGCATGACGGACAGCATCAAAGCTGCTAAATCCTCGCCCCGGAAGGAACCTCGGGCATGAGCCAATTCACCCTCGCCGACCTGGAAGGCCGCCTCGCCGAGCGCGCGCAGGCGAGCGCGGCGGACTCCTATACGCGCGCGCTGATCGACAAGGGCGTGGCGCACTGCGCCCGCAAGATGGGCGAGGAGGCGTTCGAAACCGCCATAGCCGCCGTGCAGGAGGACAAGGGCCGCTTCGTTTCCGAATGCGCGGACTTGATCTATCATCTCATGGTGTTGATGAAGGCGCGCGGCGTCACGCTCGCCGAGGTCGAGGCCGAATTGCAGAAGCGCACCGCCCAGTCCGGGCATGCCGAGAAGGCGTCGCGGCCGCGCGGCTGATCTGGACGTTCCCGATGGAACAGCGCACCGAAGAAAACCTCTCGCCCTACCGCACCTATACGCGCGCGGAGTGGGCGGCCAAGCGCGCCGACGCGCCGATGACCCTGACCTCGGACGAGGTCATGCGGCTCCATTCGCTGCACGACCGCCTCGACATCCACGAGGTCGAGGACATCTACCTGCCGCTGTCGCGGCTGTTGTCGATGTATGTCGACGCGACGCAGCGGCTGTTCGTTGCGCAGCAGCGCTTCCTCGGTTCGGGCGACGCCAAGATGCCGTACGTCATCGGCGTCGCCGGCTCGGTCGCGGTCGGCAAGTCGACCACCGCGCGCGTGCTGCAGGCGCTGCTCGCGCGCTGGCCGAACATGCCGAAGGTCGACCTCGTCACCACCGACGGCTTCCTCTATCCGAACGCCGTGCTCGCGCGCGAAGGCCTGATGGAGAAGAAGGGTTTTCCCGAGAGCTACGACCTGCCGGCGCTGCTGCGCTTCCTCACCGACGTGAAGGCGGGCCGCCGGCCGGCGCGCGCGCCGATCTACTCGCATTTGATCTACGACGTCATCCCCAACCAGTGGATCGAGGTCGACCGTCCCGCCATCCTCATCGTCGAGGGGCTCAACGTGCTGCAGACCGGGCGCCTGCCGAAGGACGGCAAGGCGATCCCGTTCGTCTCGGACTTCTTCGACTTCTCGGTCTATCTCGATGCCGACGAGGCCGTGCTCAAAAGCTGGTACGTCGACCGTTTCCTCACCTTGCGCGGCACGGCGTTTCGCGATCCGAAGTCGTACTTCCACCGCTACGCCAAACTGTCGGACGCGGAAGCGATCGAGACGGCGTCGTCGATCTGGGAGCGCATCAATCTCGTGAACCTGCACGAGAACATCCTGCCGACGCGGCAGCGCGCCGACCTCATCCTCAAGAAGTCCCGGAACCACACGATCGAGCACGTGTCGCTGCGAAGGCTGTGATGCGCCGTCGTCCCCCGCGAATGCGGAGGACGCAGGACGCCGCAGCGTTCGGATGGATCGTAGCGACCGTGATGACTGGATCGTCCGCTTTCGCGGTCGATGACAGCAGGAGTTACTTGCGGGCTGAAGCTACGCCGCGCGGCGGCTCAGATCGAAGTGCTCGAAATAGCGCTTCTGGATCGCCGACATCGGCAGCACGATCAGCACGTCGGTGGTGCCGAATTCGCGGTCGATGACGGCGCCGTCACCGACATGGGCGCCGAGGCGGAGATAACCCTTGATCAGCGGCGGCAGGCCGCGCAGCGCCGCCTTCGGGTCGATGGCTTCCTTCGACAGCCGGTTCATCTCGATGTAGCGCTCCGGCAGCGCGCGGGCGCGCCACTGCTCCGGCGCCCGCGCGTAGTGGTGCAGGAACGACAGCGGCAGCGCCAGTTGCTTCGGATCGGTGCCCTCGATCGACGCGCAGCCGATCATCACGTCGCAGCGGTTCTGCAGCACGTAGGCGTGGATGCCGTGCCAGAGCAATTCGACCGTGCGCTTGTTGCGGTACTCGGCGAGCACGCAGGAGCGGCCGAGCTCGAGGAATTGCAGATGGCCGTGCCGGCCGATCAGGCCGCCGATGTCGAACTCGCCGGCGGTGTAGAAGCCGCCATAGTCCTCGGCGAGCGGCTGGCGCAGCAGGCGGTACGTGCCGACGACGGCCGGCCGGTTGAGCGCGCCGCGCTCGGGGCTTGCATGATCGATGACCAATAGATGGTCGCAGATGGCGTCATAGGCATCGACATCGCGGCGGGCGAGCAGCCGCGCCGGGTTCGGGTTGGCCGAGCCCTCCTGGTAGAAGACGCGGTACCGCAATTTCTGCGCCTGGCGCACCTCGGCGGCGGTCTGCGCCAGCCGCACCTCGAGGTTGCCGATCCGGCCGAGGCTCTGCGACGGGCGGTGCGAGCGGGCGGCGAAGGCCTGCAATCCGCCATAGGCCTGCAGCGCCGGGAGCAGGCGCGGCACGTTGCCCGACGGTGCAGGGCGCAGGCGCCCGAACAGGTTTCGCGGCGAATTCACGCGATTCATCATAGAGTTATGTCCTAGCGATCCTCGACGAGGCCGGAAGGGCGGCGAATCGGACGGGGGCCGCCTGCGGTTCCCGTACACCACGGCCGGGACACGGAATTATGACACTGTGGGGAAAGTTTCACTACGCCGCAAGCGGCGTGGGCGCTCGGTGGATAGTTTCGAGGATGTCGCGCAGCCGCTCGCGATCGAGCGGCTTCACCAGCAGGCCGTTCATGCCGGCGGCGAGCGCCGCCTCGCGATCCTCGGCATAGGCATTGGCGGTCAGCGCGATGACCGGCGTCGGCACCTCGCCGAATTCCGGCTCTGCTTCCAGCGCGCGGATACGGCGCGCGGCCGCCAGGCCGTCCATCACCGGCATGTGCACGTCCATCAGCACGAGATCGTAGCGCGCGCCGGCGGCGCGTGCGGCCTGCCATTCCTCGACCGCGGCGGCGCCGTTCCCGGCGACGGTCGGCCGGTGGCCGAGCCGCGTCAGCAGGGCGCGCGCCAGCAGCGCGTTGATCTCGTTGTCCTCGGCGATGAGGATCGAGAGGCCCTTCTCGGCATCCGTCGCCGCGCCATTGGCGGCGGCGACCGCCTCGTCGGCGGCTTCGGCGACGGCCTGCTCCAGTTCGCTCGCGGCCGAGAGCCGCGCCGCGAGCGAGGCGGCGCGCACCGGCTTGACGAGATAGCCGTTGAAGCCGGCCGCCTTCAGCGCCGGCAATTCGTGGCGGTCGGCCGGGCGGATCAGCACGATGCGTCTGGCGATATCGATCCTGGTGAGGTCGATCGCCGCGGCCATCGCCCTGGCCAGCGGGAAGTCGACGATGAGCGCGTCCCAGCGTCGCTCCGGCAGCAGCGCGAAGGCGACGTCCCGCTCGTGCGCGACGCAGGTCTTGGCGCCCCAGCGGCCGAGCCGGCGCGCGAGCAGCGAAGCCTCGATCTCGGCGGCGGCGACGATCATCACCGCGGTGTCGGAGAGGTCCGGCGCGACGAACGGAAGCTCGGCCGCGCCCGGCGCCGGCTTGAGCGTCACGGTGGCGGTGAAGGTGGCGCCGCGGCCGGGCGCGCTGTCCACCGCGATGCGGCCATCCATGCGCTCGACGATACGGCGCGAGATGGCGAGCCCGAGCCCGGTGCCGCCGAACCGGCGTGTCGACGAGGAGTCGGCCTGCTCGAATTCGCGGAAGATGCGCGCCTGATCTTCGCCCGCCAGGCCGATGCCGGTGTCG
>Ga0182749_1003775_pt1 | contig 10188 bp, 7 predicted proteins | sample eDN3rd37CKraftMG_FD_128875 | JGI IMG/M metagenome (GOLD analysis project Ga0182749, IMG submission 128875) | Enriched Miracle-Growth compost microbial communities from Emeryville, California, USA - eDNA 3rd pass 37_C Kraft MG (version 2) (version 2) ...
CCTTCCCTGCGGGACAGCTGGCAGGCATGATCGATAAGGAGACCACGGTGGCTGAGATCATGAGGGAGATGAAGCGCGGTTACGGGCAGGCCCTTGAAAGAATGATCGCCCTTGGGCTGCACGGAAAATTCGGAGGTTGAGCATGCTGGATCGGGATCAGCTATTCATTGGCGGGAAGTGGAAGCGGTCTGAGGGAAAGCCCATCGAGGTCCTCGACTGTACAACCGAAGAGGTGATTGGGCGGGTCCCAGAGGCAACGGTGAATGACGTAGCCGAAGCGTGCGCGGCGGCGCGGGAAGCCCTTTCAGGGTGGTCGGCAACCGATCCGTTGCAGCGTTCCGAACTGCTGTTCAGGCTCAGCGAAATCCTCGACCGGCGTTCGGCTGAAGTGGCGGAAATCGTCACCCGAGAGGTCGGCATGCCGATTAAGCTCTCAAAACGTATCCAGGCGGGTCTTCCGGTCATCGTCACCCGCCAATATTCGGAGCTGCTCAAGGGCTTCAGCTTCGAGGAGCAGGTCGCCAATTCTCGCGTGGCCATGGTTCCCAAGGGAGTGGTCGCGGCCATAACGCCCTGGAACTATCCTCTTCATCAACTGGTCAATAAGATGGCACCGGCATTGGCCGCTGGCTGCACGATGGTCGCGAAACCTTCGGAGGAGGCGCCCCTGAGCGCTTTCGTCCTCGCGGAGGCGATAGAGGAGGCAGGTTTTCCGGCTGGTGTGTTCAATGTGGTGACCGGCTATGGGAAAAGCACCGGAAAATCCCTGGTCGAGCATCCGGAGATCGACATGATCTCCTTTACCGGCTCGAACGCGACGGGAAGGACGATCGCCGCCATGGCCGCCTCGAGCGCGAAGCGGGTCACGTTGGAGATGGGAGGCAAGTCGCCTTCCGTGCTGCTTGACGATGCTGATATGAACGCGGCGGTCCGAGCAACGCTTTCCAACTGCTTCCTGAACTCCGGACAGACCTGCACCGCGCTTACCCGTCTCATCGCCCCTCGCTCACGCATTACAGAGATCGAGGAACTGGTGGGGGAGCATGTCAGGACATTCGTGGTCGGCGATCCTCATGACCCCGCGACAAGGCTGGGCCCCCTGGTCTCCGCGCGGCAAAGGGACGGCGTTCTGGCCTATATCGAGCAGGGTAGAGCCTCCGGTGCGAAAGTCCTTCTGGATGGAGATGGGCAGGCGTTACCAGCGAAGGGCTATTTCGTCGCGCCGACGGTTTTCAGCCGGGTACAGCCCGATTCGGTCGTCGCGCAGGAGGAAATCTTTGGCCCTGTCCTTTGCATTATCGCGTATGACAACGAGGACGAGGCGGTCGAGATCGCCAACGGCACGATTTACGGCCTCGCCGCGGCGGTTTGGTCTGCCGATGCGGAGCGGGCGTTTCGCATTGCCCGAAGGATCCGCGCTGGACAGATCGACATCAACGGTGCTGCTTTCAACCCGCGAGCGCCGTTTGGCGGGTTCAAACAGTCCGGTTACGGTAGAGAACTCGGACGGTGGGGACTGGAAGAATTTGTCGAGCCGCAATCCTTCCAACTGCCGAGCTAACACTGATCAGAGCGGCAAATGGCGTACGAACACTATACAGCAAGGATAGAGGTTTCCTGCCGCCACTGGTAATCCACGGCGGCGCTCAAGTAGTGGTCCTAACATCTGTCTCGATGTCCACGCGGTAGACGGTGGCCGTGCGATTCCAATGTTGACGGTGTCGCTGCGATCGGCGCTGCCGCAATATCCAGGTCTTTTCAATGACCGGAAGATCTGAGAAGCGTGACGTCCTGTGAGGGTAAGCTGTATTCCCTGAAGGGACAAAAGCGTTAGCGGTCGCGGCTCTGGACCACGGCCTTCTGGGACCCGGCAGCCATACAGCAACGCGAAGTCTAACCCATTTGTAACCCGAAAAGATTCAACCGACTCGCGGTTCTCCCGCAATCCATTGAATTAATTGGCGCGCCCGAAGAGATTCGAACTCCTGACCCCCAGATTCGTAGTCTGGTGCTCTATCCAGCTGAGCTACGGGCGCGCATGCCATCCGCTGATGGCGGCAATCCACCGGGGTGAACCGGACGATTGGACGCCGCTTACCTAACGACTGAGAGAGCTAAAAGCAAGCGCTCAGATGCGATTTTTCCCGGTTCAGAATCAATTGCCTGCCGAGGACAAGCTCGTCCTGGCTACAAGGCAATGACACGACATTCCTTTTGCCGGGAAAGTTGATGGATGCGTCGCATCCGTTCCGGCGGGGACAATGCAAAGAAGGAACACAAACACTCATGGGCTTACTCTATTGGCGGCATGGCTGCCGGCGGCAGTGTTCGGCCCGCCGCCGTCTCCATGCTCCCTGCGGGGATCTTCGCTGCTTGGAACATCGGGGATGGAAATGCAGAACACCGTGCGCCCGTTGCCGGTCTCCACGAGTTCGATCTCCCCCCCGTGCGCGCGCACGAGTTCCTGCGCAATCGCCAGGCCAAGGCCAGTGCCGCCGATCCGCGCCGAGCCTCGGAAGGCCGTAAAGAGGTTCTCACGCGCCTTGGGCGGCAGGCCGGGTCCGGTATCGGCCACATAGATCCTGGCCAGCCGCTCTTCACGGCGGCCGGAGACGATAAGTCGTCGCACCAGGGCCGAATCCGCTTCGCCTGCCATTGCCTGCACTGAGTTTCGGCAGAGATTGGCAAGCACCCTGAAGAGCTGGTCGGCATCCGCATCGATTTCGAGCAGCGGTTCGATCTCATTGATGAGTTCGATGCCGCTCGTTGGGTCGATCGTAAGGCTCGCGAGTACGTCTTCGACCAGTTGTGTGAGGCGCAACCGGCGGCGGGATGGCGGTGCTTCCTGCGCCCGGCCATAGGCGATCACGCCTTGTGAGTAGGCCACCGCCCGGTCAAGCATGCGGACAAGCTTTGGTACCAAGGACTGCACCGTAGGGTCGGCACTCATAGCAAGCCGATCGGAGATGAGCTGGGCGGAGGCCAGCATGTTGCGCATGTCGTGGTTGATCTTCGAGACCGCTAGTCCCAGCTCCGCGAGCCGTTTGCGCTCACCGAGCGTCCGGTGCAGCGCCTTCTGCATTTCGGCCAGTTCCCGTTCCGCGATGCCGATCTCGTCTCCGCGATCCTCCGGCTGGATGATATGCTCGGCATTGTCGGGCGCTGCTCCAAAGGCAAGCATCGAGCTGGTCATGGCCCGGACCGGCCCGATCATGATGCGGTCGATCGCGTAGAAGACCAGCGTTGCCGTGAAAAGCGAGATGAGAAAGGAGATCGCCGCCACGTTTCGCGCATAGACCAACATGGCGGACCGGAGCTGCCGATCCGGCAGAATGACCTCGTACTGCGCTCTGCTCTGGCCGACATGGCCGTAGATGCGCAACATGCGGTCCCCGCCGAAAAACAGCGTATCGAATGCGTGTCCCACGGCGCTCACGGCATCGAACTGATCGAAGTCGATATGGGCATCAACGGCAGGCGGCATGTGTGAAACCACCAGGAGGCGCGCCGTGTCCCCATCGCGCACTGCGATGGCGCTGACCCCCGCGGTCATGAGCACATCATTGCTCGCCTCGCGGCTGAGGCTGTCCGCTTTGCCGTCGAGAAGAACGCGGCCGACGATCGCCGCCTCGCGCAGGCGCTGTTCCATCCACTGACGGCCGAAATTGGCGACCGATGGAATGAAGATCAGCACCTCCGCCGCCATGACGAAGAGTATTGTCAGAAGGAGAAGCTTGGTGGAAAGCCCGCGGGTCAGCGGCACGGCGTGATCCGCGTCCAACTCGGTCTTGCCACCCTCTTGACGCTTCTCCTCGGCCATTCCCGTTCCAGTGCCCTGCAGGTGGTGCCTCTCGCGTGCGCGCAGGCTACTCAGCCGAATAGCCGCAAAAAGCCTAATATTCCACGCACGGAGGGTCTTTGCGCAAGATCGGCGAAATGCGAAAGGGCGGCGCGCTTCCCAATCTCTCCAAGCGTGGGATAGGGGGCAACATAGCGCGCTATATCCCGCACCGTCATGCGTTGAGAAAGGGCGAGGGACCAGAAATGCATCATTTCACCCGCGCCTCGACCTATAATCGATACGCCGAGGAGACGCCCACGTCCGTCGATGACGAGCTTGATAAATCCGTCGGTATGTCCTTCCGCCTGCGCGCGGTCGTTTTCGGAAAAGGAGGACCGCAGCACCTTCACATGGGCGTATTTTTTCCGCGCCTCCTCTTCCGTCATGCCGATTTGGGCAAGCTCGGGGTCGGTGAAGGTCACCCTTGGGATCAGATCGTGATCCGCAATCGCCGGCAGACGGAAGAGAATGGCGCGGATGACGAGCCCGGCATGGTAGTTCGCCACATGCGTGAACTGCGGGCCTCCTGCCACATCCCCGATGGCGTAGACGCGTCTGTTGGTGGTTCGAAGCTTACCGGAAACCTGGATGCCGCCTGCCCCGTAGGCGACACCTGCCTTTTCGAGCCCCAGCGCCTCGATGTTGGGCCGACGCCCCACCGCGATGAGCAGATGCGACCCGTCAATGCCGCGTGCCCCTTTGCCGTCCTGAACATGGAGCCGCACGCCGGCTCCATCATGCCGCACGACACCGTCCACGCGCGCATGCTCAATAATCTTAATTCCTTCATCGGTGAGAGAGCGCTTCACCCGGGCGGCAAGCTCCGGATCCTCCTTGCCAAGAACGGTAGCCGCTTCGATGACGGTAACGTCGGCACCAAGCCGACGATGCGCCTGCGCAAGCTCCATGCCGACAGGACCACCTCCGATGATGATCAGGTGCTTTAGGCGCTCCTCCAGCCCGAAGACTGTCTCATTGGTCAGGAAAGGCACATCATCGATGCCCGGGATGGGAGGAATCGCCGGCGAAGAGCCGGTGGCGATAACGAAGCGCCGCGCGCGGATTTCGCAATCGCCTGCGATGACCGTCCGTGGATCTTTGAAGCGGGCTTCAGCGGAAACCACGTCCACGCCAAGGGCGGTGAAGCGTTCTTTCGAGTCGTTGGGGGCAATGGCTGCAATGGCTTGCTGTATGTGGCCAGCCACGCCGGCGAAGTCGATCGTGGGTTCCACATTGGCGATGCCCAAGGCTCGGCCCTCGGTAAGGCGGTGCGCATGTCCCGCCGCCGCGATCAGCGCTTTCGAGGGGACGCAACCATAATTGAGGCAGTCGCCTCCCATTTTTGCGCGCTCGATGAGAACGACGGGAACGCCGAGGGAGGCTGCTGCTGCGGCCACCGTCAATCCGCCCGAGCCGGCTCCGATGACGCATATATCGGGTCTGAGCGTAGTCATTTCGGGCCGTGGGCACCTTCCGCGGCTGCTTTGCCTTTCAACCTTCGTTTTATGATGACTGCAAGCGCGGCGACAACAGCAAGCCCTCCCAAGGAAAGCGTGAGCTCCTTCGTGGCGAGATCCTGCAGTTCCACTTCACGTCCGGCGGCGGAAGCGGCGAGCAGGACGCTGTCGAGCCCTTGTCCCAGGTAAGCATACGCGTAAGTGGCTGGAATGATGCCGAGTGCAGTCGCGGCGATGAACGTCCGCAAGGGAACGCGAAAGAAGGCTGGCACGATATTGACCAGCCAGAACGGGAAGATCGGCGCCAGCCGCAGCACGAGAAGGTAGCCGAATGCACCATCCTCGAAGCCCTTGGCAAGCTGCGCGGTGCGTCCGCCTGCGCATTTGCGAAGCACGCCGCCGAAGGCGGTGCGTGCCGCCAGGAAGAGCGCCGTCGCTCCTGCCGTGGCTCCGATCAGCACCAGGCTGCCTCCAACGAGCCACCCGAAAAGAAAACCGGCTGCTATGGTCAGCAGCGCGGAGGCAGGCAAGGCAACCGCGGCGGCGGCAGCGTAGATGGCGGTGAAACCCGCGGCAGAGAGCACGGGGTGAGCTTCGATCTTATTCTCGAGCGCTGCCCGGCCTTCAACGAGTGCACCAAGGCTGAGGTGTTCATGCCAGCCAAGGCCATAGCCGATCACGAGCGCCAGGACGATCAGTCCGAGAGGCACGAAGCGCCACGGCATCCAGCTTCCTTCCCCTGGCCTTCCAGTCGTTCGGTCCGGCGTGCAGCGGAGCCGAACCCGTCATTATTACGGCTGTAATGGCCGTTTCGCTCCCGGGCGGCAATCGGCTTTCGCCCGGATCACCTCGTTTTGAGGGATGAAGCCGTCTTTTTCACCCATATGTGAGAACCATCCGGCACCTGAAACAAAAAAGCCCGCTGGAGCGGGCTTTTTTCGATATTTCCGCTCCTTCAGGCGTTGCGTCCGTCGAGCGAAAGGCTGCCGGCGCCGCGCGAAGCGAGAGCCAGGAACCCGCCGATAATGGCGAGGTTCTTCAATGCCATCAGAAGCTGCGTCTGATCGGCGAGGTTCATGTGGGCCACCAAGGTAGCCGCAAGTGTGAACACCGCGAGGACAAGAGCGGCGATCCGCGTCTTGTAGCCGATGAGGACGGCAAGGCCGCCGAGAAGCTCGACGAGCCCGACCACAATCGCGGTAAGCGTCGGGGCGGGGAGGCCGATGCTCCCGAAATAACCGGCCGTGCCTCCGATTGCGGTGAGCTTGCCAAATCCTGAGAAGATGAAGATGACCGCAAGCAGGATGCGGCCAAGGAGGACGAGTGCGCTATCTGACATGTTGGTGTGAGCCCGTTGGTGAGGAAACCGATCAAAACAGATAAGGGTGATACGCAGCCCGAGCTAGCGTCTTGGGCGTTGACACTGTGTTTCCGAAGCCTGCATTCATCCGGGCTTCGCAAAACGGATCAGCCCGGCGAGATCATGTTCTCGGGGCGGACGATACGGTCGTAATCCTCTTCGCTCACCAGTCCGGTCTTCAGGGCTTCGTCGCGGAGCGTCGTTCCGTTCTTGTGGGCGGTCTTGGCGATCTTTGCGGCGTTGTCGTAGCCGATCACGGGCGCCAACGCCGTCACAAGCATCAGGGAGCGCTGCATGAGTTCAGCGATCCGGACTTCGTCCGCCTCTATGCCTTTGACGCAATTGTCGGCGAAGGACCGCATCGCATCGGAAATCAGCCGAATGGACTGCAGCACCGCATTGGCGATCACGGGCTTGAAGACGTTGAGTTCGAAGTGCCCTTGGCTCGCTGCGACCGAAACGGTGGTCTGGTTCCCCATGATCTGGGTCGCCACCATGGTGAGGGCCTCAGCCTGTGTCGGGTTCACCTTGCCGGGCATGATGGAAGAGCCGGGCTCGTTTTCCGGAAGCCTGAGCTCACCCAACCCTGAGCGTGGGCCCGAGCCCAGGAACCGGATATCGTTCGCTATCTTGAAAAGATCGGCGGCCAGCGCATTCAGCGCGCCGTGGAAGGCATTGAGCGCACCGTGGCTCGCCAGCGCCTCGAATTTGTTTTCCGCCGTGCGGAAAGGCAGGCCCGTGAGCGCTGCCACCCGATCCGCGAACGCCCTGTCGAAGCCCTTGGGCGCATTCAGCCCTGTGCCCACCGCTGTGCCCCCCTGGGCCAGCGCGTGCACATCATGAAGCGCATCCTCCATGCGCTTGCGCCCAAGTTTCAGCGCGGCGACGTAGCCGGAAAATTCCTGGCCGAGCGTTAGAGGGGTCGCATCCTGGGTATGGGTGCGGCCGATCTTGACGATATCGCCGAAGGCCCGTTCCTTCTCTTCAAGCGCGGCGGTCAGATAATCGAGCGCCGGCAGCAGTTCCTCCGCGGCTTCGCGAGCGGCGGCGATGTGCATCGCCGTGGGGAAGCTGTCGTTGGAGGACTGGCTCATATTGACATGATCGTTTGGGTGGACCGGCTTCTTGGAGCCCATCTCACCGCCAAGCATCTCGATCGCCCGATTGGAGATCACCTCATTTGCGTTCATGTTCGATTGCGTGCCGGAACCGGTCTGCCACACTGCCAGCGGAAAATGTGCATCGAGCTTCCCCTCCACCACCTCGCGCGCGGCGGCGACGATCGCTTCGCCAAGCTTGGGATCGAGCTTTCCGAGGCTCATATTCACTTCGGCCGCGGCCAGCTTGACGATGCCGAGAGCACGCACCAGCGGAACGGGCATTTTTTCCACGCCGATGCGAAAATTGGTGAGCGAGCGTTGGGTCTGCGCTCCCCAGTAGCGGTCGGCGGCGACGTCGATCGGGCCAAAGGTATCGGTTTCGGTACGGGTCTTCGTCATTGTGGTATCGCTCCCATGGGCACTGCAGCCGAAGGCCATATGCGCCAACGGTATTTCTTTTGCAAACCCCGCAGCGGGCTCTGCGGTTTATTGGATCGATTAAACTGGGGTGAAGCCTGTCGTGTTCACGCAAATCCCAGGATCTGCGCAGTCTGCCAGGTCGCCAGGAGCACGATCAGGCAGCCGATCGCACGCAGGAGCAAGCGCTCCTTGACCGTCTTTATGATCCATCCCGCAAAAGGAGCCGCGATTATCCCTCCGACAACCAGGCCACCAATCGCCGCGGCGTGCTCCAGATATGTTCCTGCTGCCTGCCAATGGCCCGTGACGAGGGCAAAAAGAAAGCTGAGGGAGACTGCCGTCGCAATGAGAAACTCAGTGGCATTCACCGTGCCGATGACGTAGCGGGGCGGGGCGCCGGCGCCCAGGAGGCCGGTGGTGACGATTGGCCCCCACCCGCCGCCCCCGGCCGCATCCAGAAAGCCGCCCACGGCTCCGAGAGGGGCGACGACTTTTGCCGGTACGGGATTGGATGGAATCTTGCGGAACGACCGGAAGAGGAGCCAACAGCCGATGATTGCCAGATAGGTGGTGATGAAGGGCTTCACCACGTTGCCTTCGAAGGAGGTGAGCACATAGGCGCCGATACAGCCGCCGATGATCCCGAACGGGGCGAGCCGGGCAAAGAGCCGCCAGTCGATATTGCGGTGGTAGAGATGAGCCGATCCCGAAGCGGCTGTGGTGAAAAGCTCGGCCGCATGCACGGAGGCGGAGGCATGAGCGGGCGGAACGCCGAAGCTCAGGAGAACCGTCGAGCAGACCACGCCATAGGCCATCCCCAAGGCGCCGTCGATGATCTGGGCTGCAAAGCCGACTGCAGCGAATAGAAGAAAATCCTGCACAAAGCCCCCTTCTGGAAATGCGTTGCAAACTAGACGGAGCGGACTTCCCGCGTAAGGCTCTGATTTTTTCTCCGCCAACTCAACCGCGGAATCATTTTTCAATCCAGCGGCCCGGGCGGGAAGCCGTGCCCAAGAAATCGCGGCCGCTTATGCATCGCACCGAAAAAAAGGGCGGCATTTCTGCCGCCCTTTTCGGAATTTCGCAGCGTTGGCCGCTTAGAAATCCATTCCGCCCATGCCGCCGCCGGGCATGGCCGGAGCAGCCGATTCCTTCTTCGGCAGCTCGGCGATCATGGCCTCGGTGGTGATCAGCAGGCCGGCGACCGAGGCCGCATCCTGCAGCGCCGTGCGGACAACCTTCATCGGGTCGACAATGCCCAGGGAGATCATGTCGCCATACTCGCCGGTCTGGGCATTGTAGCCGTAGGTGACCGCGCTGTTGTCGAGGATCTTGCCGACCACGATCGAAGCCTCAGCCCCCGCATTCGCGGCGATCTGGCGGGCGGGAGCCTGGATGGCGCGGCGGACGATGTTGATGCCGGCCTCCTGGTCGGGGTTCTCGCCCTTTGCCTTGATCTGGGTGGAAGCGCGCAGAAGCGCGGTGCCGCCGCCCGGAACGATGCCTTCCTCGACCGCCGCACGCGTCGCGTTCAGCGCGTCGTCGACGCGGTCCTTCTTCTCCTTCACCTCGACTTCGGTCGCACCGCCGACGCGGATCACCGCGACGCCGCCGGCGAGCTTGGCAAGACGCTCCTGCAGCTTCTCACGGTCGTAATCGGAGGTGGTCTCCTCGATCTGCGACTTGATCTGGGCGACGCGGCCCTCGATCTCGGCCTTCTGGCCGGCGCCGTCGACGATCGTCGTGGTCTCCTTGGCGATGGAAACGCGCTTCGCGCGGCCCAGCATGTCCAGCGTGACGTTCTCGAGCTTGATGCCGAGGTCTTCGGAGATCACCTGGCCGCCGGTGAGGATCGCGATGTCCTCGAGCATGGCCTTGCGGCGGTCGCCGAAGCCCGGAGCCTTGACGGCTGCGATCTTCAGGCCACCACGCAGCTTGTTCACGACGAGCGTGGCGAGAGCCTCGCCTTCCACGTCCTCGGCGATGATGAGCAGCGGACGGCCCGACTGC
>Ga0182749_1003777_pt1 | contig 10181 bp, 11 predicted proteins | sample eDN3rd37CKraftMG_FD_128875 | JGI IMG/M metagenome (GOLD analysis project Ga0182749, IMG submission 128875) | Enriched Miracle-Growth compost microbial communities from Emeryville, California, USA - eDNA 3rd pass 37_C Kraft MG (version 2) (version 2) ...
CGATGGGCTTTTGCTTCTTTTCCAACGCCGCAATCGCGGGGCTCTATGCCCGCGCCAAGCACGGGGCCGAACGCGTCGCCGTTGTCGATTTCGACGTTCACCACGGCAACGGCACGCAGGACATTTTCTGGTCCGACAAGGACTTGTTTTACGGCTCGACGCACGAGATGCCACTGTTTCCCGGCACCGGTGCCGTGGACGAGCGGGGCGTGGGTAACATCACCAACGCGCCGCTGCGCGTCGGCGATACCGGCGAGCGGTTCCGCGAGGCTTTCGAATCGCGCATCCTTCCCGCCTTGCATGATTTCGGCCCGGATATACTTATCGTCTCGGCTGGCTTCGATGCCCATCAGGCCGATCCGCTGGCGAATTTGCGGCTGGTCGAGGCCGATTATCTCTGGGCGACGGAGAAGCTCGCTGCCGTGGCGCGGCGGCATAGCGGCGGCCGCATCGTCTCGATGCTGGAAGGCGGCTACGATCTCAATGCGCTGGCGCGCTCCGTTGCCGTGCACGTCAAGGCGCTGATGGATGCGGGCGCCTGAACTCCAATCGAACCTAGGACGCAGTATGGAATCTCCTTCCAACACGCCTGCCAAGCACGCGGACATCGCGGGCATGACTTTCGAGCGTGCGCTTAAGGAACTGGAAAGCATCGTGACGCGGCTGGAGCGAGGCGACGTCGAACTGGAGGAATCCATCGCCATTTATGAGCGCGGCGAAGCCCTGAAGGCCCATTGCGACCGGCTCCTGCGGCAGGCTGAGGCCAAGGTGGAGAAGCTCGCCTTCGGTGCGGACGGGTCGATCAAGGGGACCGAGCCACTCGATCCGCAATAGCCCTCGCGTACCCGCCCAATTCGAAGCAGGCAGTGGCGACAATTGCCCGTACGACGGGGATCTACCTGCGGCTTATGGTCATCAGAAACAAATAGTTGCGCGGGAATTCTATTACGAATTGCAGGGTTAGGGGAAATCTTGCGGCAACCTTGCGTCAGACCGCGAAAGTCCCTCTAGCCTCTGGTGGTTGGCCCCACTAGGGTGCGCGCCGGCTTAAACGCGGGGGGAGGCGATGAGTGCTTTTCGCCTGCTGCTTTGGCCGTGTGTTGAAAAAAATGGGGAGAAGACCATGAAGTCTTTGATGGCCGTCGCCGTTGCTCTGAGCAGCCTTGCCGTCGTTAGCGTTGCCACGACCACTTCGGCCGAGGCCCGCCACGTCAAGAACCATCATCATCATGCGAAGCACTACAAGGCGCACAAGTGCAGCAAGTTCAAGCACAGCCTGCGCAAGTACCGTAAGTGCCGCGCGCACCGCTAATCGCGGGCCGTTAGGCTTTACGCGAAGCGCGGCTCCCCCCGGAGCCGCGCTTTTTTTTGGCACTTTTTATTGACGCTCCGCGGCGATTGCGCCCTTGCAGGGGCGCGGCAGTGTGACATAACTGTGGAATGCCGACAGAACGGGATGCCTCGGTGGACAGTGTGCCCAAGACGCCGCTTCTCGATCGCGTCAATACGCCCGAGGATCTGCGCAATTTAGACGAATCGGAACTTCCTCAGCTCGCCGCCGAGTTGCGTCAGGAAACGATCAATGCCGTTTCCGTCACCGGCGGGCATCTCGGCGCTGGCCTTGGCGTCGTCGAGCTGACAGTGGCTCTGCACTGGGTGTTCAACACACCGCACGACCGCCTCGTCTGGGACGTCGGCCACCAGACCTATCCGCACAAGATCATCACGGGACGGCGCGACCGCATCCGCACGCTGCGCGCGCCCGGCGGCCTTTCGGGTTTCACGCGCCGCTCCGAGAGCAAATACGATCCGTTCGGCGCGGCGCACTCCTCCACGTCGATTTCCGCCGGCCTCGGCATGGCCGTCGCGCGCGAACTCGAAGGGCGTGACAACAACGTCATTTGCGTCATCGGCGATGGCGCGATGAGCGCCGGCATGGCGTATGAGGCGCTGAACAACGCCGGGGCGCGCGATGAGCGCCTGATCGTCGTCCTCAACGACAACGATATGTCGATTGCACCGCCGACGGGCGCGCTCAGCGCTTATCTCGCGCGCATTACCTCGAGCGGCACATATCTCTATCTGCGCGACATCGCCAAGCAGCTTGCGCGTCAACTGCCGAAGAGCTGGGAGCGTCGCGCTGCGCGGGTGGAGGAATACACGCGCCATCTGTGGCAGGGCGGCGCCTGGTTCGAGGAGCTCGGCTTCTATTACGTCGGCCCCATCGACGGACATAGCTTCGATCATCTGCTGCCCGTTCTGAAGAACGTGCGCGATGCGCACCAGGGGCCGATCCTCGTTCACGTCGTGACGAAAAAGGGTAAAGGCTACGCGCCGGCCGAAGCCTCCGACGACAAGTATCACGGCGTTTCGAAGTTCAACGTCGTTACCGGCGCGCAGGTTATTGCCAAGCCGAAAGCCCCGACCTTCACGCGCGTGTTTGCCGACAGCCTCGTTACCGAGGCGCGGAAAGACGACCGCATCGTCGCCATCACGGCGGCCATGCCGGATGGCACCGGGCTCGACGTATTCGGCAAGGCGTTCCCGGAGCGCACGTTCGACGTCGGCATCGCGGAACAGCATGCCGTCACATTTGCGGCGGGCCTCGCAACGGAGGGCCTGAAGCCGTTCGCGGCCATCTATTCGACGTTCCTGCAGCGCGCGTACGACCAGGTCGTGCACGATGTCGCCATTCAGGGCCTGCCGGTGCGCTTTGCCATCGACCGCGCCGGACTTGTCGGCGCCGACGGGCCGACCCACGCCGGTGCCTTCGACGTCGCCTATCTTTCGTGCCTCCCGGGCATGGTGGTGATGGCGGCCGCCGATGAGGCGGAGCTGATGCACATGGTGGCCACGGCTGCCACCATCGACGACCGGCCGTCTGCGTTCCGCTATCCCCGCGGCGAAGGGTTCGGCGTGCCGTTGCCTGCGGAGGGTGTTCCGCTCGAAATCGGCAAGGGCCGCATCCTGCGCGAGGGCACGGCCGTGGCGTTGCTCGCCCTCGGCCCGCGGCTCCACGAATGTCTCAAGGCGGCGGATCAGCTCGCAGCGTTCGGGCTTTCCACGACGGTTGCGGACGCGCGCTTCGCCAAGCCGCTCGATGAAGACATGATCCGCCGTCTGGCGCAGAACCACGAGGTTCTCGTTACGGTGGAGGAAGGCTCCATCGGCGGTTTCGGCAGCCATGTGCTGCAGTTCCTCGCCGAGGGCGGACTGCTGGACCGGGGGCTCAAGGTGCGCTCGATGGTGCTGCCCGACATCTTCATCGAGCAGGGCAAGCCCGATCAGATGTACGAACAGGCGGGTCTCAATGCTTCCGGCATCGTGACAACGGTGCTCGGGGCGCTAGGACGCGAGACGCTCAGCGGCGCCAGCCGCGCCTGATCTTCGCGCCGATGCAGGACGCCCGGTCACGGGATTGCCTCGAGAGCCGTGAGTCGGGCTGTCATCTGCGCCGGTCATCTGCGCCAATAAATCGGATGAACGCTATCGCCCCCGCGAACCGTTGACCCCGGGGGGCAACGAGCCGGCCTGCGCCGTATCGGCTCCCCCTAGCTCGCTGGGATGACAGCCCGCACGATGGCGCGAGCCGTCGATTCCCCCGGGTCGATTCCTCTGGAGGCAACGCGTTCAGATCGTCAGCTTTCCAGCCTTCGCCGCAGCATAGCGGTCGGCGATCGCGTCCCAGTTGACGACATCCCACCACGCCTTGAGGTATTCGGGACGCCGGTTCTGGTATTTGAGATAGTAGGCGTGCTCCCACACATCGTTGCCGAACAGGACGTGCTTGCCATCCATCAGCGGCGTGTCCTGGTTCGGTTTCGACACCAGCGAAAGCTTTCCCTCGGGCGACACGGTGACGAAAACCCAGCCGGAGCCGAACACCTTCTCGCCCTTGCTGTTGAAGTCCTCTTTCAGCTTGTCGAGGCCGCCGAGGTCGGAATCGATCGCTGTCTTCAGCTCGCCCTTCGGCGCGCTGCCTTCCTTGCCCATGATCTGCCAATACATCGAATGGTTGGCGTGGCCGCCGCCGTTGTTGCGCACGGTCGTGCGAATATCCTCGGGTAGCTCATCGAGCTTGACCAGGATTTCCTGCAGCGGCATGGCGGCCACCTTGGAGTGATCCTTCACCGCCTCGTTCAGCTTCTTCACGTAGGCGGCGTGGTGCTTGTCGTGATGCAGCTCCATGGTCTTGCCGTCGATGGTGGGCTCCAGCGCGTCATAGCCGTAGGGCAGGGGCGGCAGCTTGAAGGGACCCTTTTCGGTCTCGGCGGCCCAGGCGGGTGCCGGTCGCGCCATGGCGGAAACGGCAGCGGCGGCGGCGCCTTGCAGAAATACGCGGCGGTGGACGGTCAGCATGTGCCTCTCCTGATGCGGGTGTTTTCCGCATAACGGTTGAAAAGGCTAATCGATGCATGGGCGGGCACGTCCGCTAATCACACCGCGTTGATAAGCGCGTGCGGAGCGGGCAAGCCGCGTGCGAGAGCAGCCCGTTGGCTGGCGCACATGCTTTCGAACAAAGGAGAAGGCCGGCCGCATCCGACATGCAGCCGGCCCGTACAATGTGCGAAGATATAAGCTCTATTCGACGTTGATGGTGATGACTTCCGACTGCACCGGCGGCTCGTGCGGGATGTGGTTGCGATCGCCCAGCACAGCCTGCAGCGTGTGCTTGCCAGGTGGCAGCTCCACGGTGGCCTCGGTCTGAGCCTTGCCGAAGTGCTTGTGCTGATGGTCGGCGGGGATCGGCACATCGTAGTCTTTCAGGGCGGTATTGATCAGCAGGTGATGGTGACCGCTGTTCGGCTCTTCGGACCCAGCGGGTGCAAGGCCCATGCCTTCGATGCCAAACTTCACGGTGACGGGACTTTTTACGGTTGCCCCGTTCGCGGGTTCGATCAGGTATACGCGCGCGTCCGCCTGGGATGGCGTGCGTGCCGGCGTCTCGGCGGCGGTGCTTTCGCTGGGCGTGCCTTCCTTGTGCACTTCCTCGTGGTTGGCGGTGGTGGTGCTGTTGTCGCCACAGGCAGCGAGCGACAGGACCATGAGAGTAGCGGTGAGGGCGCTGCGCATGTAAGTCTCCCCGGAAATATCTGCGAGCTGCATCGGTCGCGGCGAGAATATCGTAAAATCGAGATTATGAGAATGCGATTGGACCTTGCTCTCGTGGAACGCGGCCTTGCGCCGACGCGGTCCCGTGCGCGGGATCTCATCCGTTCGGGGCTGGTCAGGGTCGGGGAAGACGTCTGCACCAAGGCCGGCACAGACGTCGACGCGGACGACGCGCTGACGCTCGATGCCGAGGCGGCCCGTGCCGTGTCGCGGGGCGGGCAAAAGCTCATCGCCGGGCTGGCGGCATTCGAATTCGACCCGGCCGGACGTGTCGCGCTCGATGTCGGCGCCTCGACGGGTGGATTTACCCAGGTGCTGCTCGAGCGCGGGGCGCGCAAGGTCTACGCCGCCGATGTGGGCCACGGGCAGCTCCATGCGAGCCTCAAGTCCGACCCGCGCGTCGTTTCCCTCGAGGGCCTCGATGCGCGGCGGCTGACGCGCGAGACCGTGCCGGAGCCCGTGGGTGCGATCACCGCCGATGTCAGCTTCATTTCGCTCATCAAGGCGCTCGGCCCCGCGCTGGAACTGGCGGGACCCGGCGCTTTTCTCGTCGCGCTGGTGAAGCCGCAGTTCGAGGTTGGGCCGGAGCGCATCGGCAAGGGCGGTATCGTGCGGGATGCCGCCGCGCGCGAGGATGCGCTGCATCGGGTCACGGCGTGGCTTGCCGGCCAGCCCGGCTGGCGTATCGCGGGCACCGTCCCTTCGCCCGTCAAGGGCGGGGCGGGCAATGTCGAATATCTGGTTGGCGCGCTCAACGATGGGTGATGTGCAGGAGCTCGGCATTGCGCGCCTCGGCGCGCAGGGCGACGGCGTCGCGGAGACGGGCGCGGGACATGTGTTCGTGCCCTTCACGCTGCCCGGCGAGCGCGTGCAAGCGGACGTGCGCGGGGAGCGTGCGCGTCTCATCGCCGTCAACGTACCGAGCCCGGATCGTATTGCTCCGGTGTGCCGGCACTTTACCCACTGCGGCGGCTGCGCCATGCAGCATCTGCGCACGCCCGCCTACCTCGCATGGAAGCGCGAGATGGTGGCCAACGCGTTCGCCGTCCGCGGCATCGGTGCGCCGGTCGGCCACGTCGTCAGCGTGGGCCTCGGCGCGCGGCGGCGCGCTGCGTTTTCTGCGCGGCGTACCGCACGCGGGGTGGTGCTCGGCTTCCACGAGGCGAAGGGCGTCGATATCGTCGACCTGCACGAGTGCCCCGTGACGGCGTCAGCCATCGTGCGCGCACTGCCGGGGCTGCGCCGGTTCGTTGCGCCGCTGATGTCGCGGCGCGCGCCGGGGCGCGTCGTCGTCACGCTGGCGATGAACGGGCTCGATGTCGCCATCGAGGACGTCCCGGGTGATCCGCCGTTGGAGGTTCGCGAGGCGCTTGCGCGCGAGGCCGCGGTGCTGAGGCTCGCGCGCGTCACCATTGCGGGCGATACGCTCTATCAGGCGACCGTGCCGGCGGTGCGTTTCGGCACGGCGAACGTGGTGCTGCCGGCGCGCTCGTTTCTGCAGGCCGCGCCAGCAGCGGAAGCGGAAATGGTCCGCATCGTCACGCAGGCGGTCGGCGAGACAAAGCGCGTCGCGGATCTCTTTTGCGGCATGGGTACGTTCACCTTTCCGCTCGCGCAGCGCGCCGCCGTGCTGGCGATGGATGGGGACCGCCAGGCGATAGATGCGCTTTCTAACGCGGCCAAGCGGACGCCGGGGCTGAAGCCGATCGAGGCGCGCGTGCGCGATCTCTTCCGCGAGCCGTTGTCCGCGCGTGAACTCAAGGGCATCGAGGCGGCGGTGTTCGATCCCCCGCGCGCAGGCGCCGCGACGCAGGCCGCATCGCTCGCCGACTCCGGCGTGAAGACGGTCGTGGCCGTCTCATGCAATCCGGCGACGCTGGCGCGGGATGCGCGCATTCTCATCGACGGCGGGTTCAAACTCGAGCGCGTGACGCCGATCGATCAGTTCCTGTTCTCGCCGCACATCGAGGCCGTGGCCATCTTCCGCCGCTGACGTCAGCGGCTTCTTCGAATCGCGATGCGGCTCTAGTCTTTTGATTAGACTGATGATCCACGCTTCGGACGGATAGGGTCCGAAGCGATCATGGTCTGGAGAGCAGCCGTTCAACGAAGGCGGGGACGATGCGTGTCGCGGGGCCGAGGATCGCCTCGTGGAAGAGGTGCGCGCCTTCGGAAGGCTCGAGGTTCAGCTCCACCGTACGGGCGCCGGCTCCGCGCGCCTCGGCGACGAAGCCCGCGGCCGGATAGACATTTCCGCTGGTGCCGATGGAGATGAAGAGATCGGCTGCCATCAGCGCGTCGGCAATGCGCTCCATGTGGTAGGGCATCTCGCCGAACCAGACGACGTCGGGACGCATGCCGCCGGTTTCCGCGCAGGTGGGACAAGGGGTTGTGGTGCCGAGATCACCGGTGCAGGGGCGGCGCGCGCCGCACCGCGCGCACAGGGACTTGAACAACTCGCCGTGCATGTGGATCAGATTGCGCGATCCCGCGGCCTCGTGCAGGGCGTCGATGTTCTGCGTGACGATGGTGACGGCGCCTCTATGCTCCCATTCCAGTTTTGCGAGCGCGACATGGGCCGCGTTCGGGGCAACCGCCGCATGGGCGCGGCGGCGCCGATTGTAGAAGTCGTGAACGCGCTCGGGGTCGGCGCGAAAGCCTTCAGGGGTCGCCACCTCCCGCAGGTCGTATTTCGACCAGATGCCGTCCTGGTCGCGGAAAGTGGAAACGCCGGACTCTGCAGAGAGCCCGGCGCCCGTCAAAACGACGATGTTCGTGAAAGCCGGCATCGCGCCGGTCAGAGCAGCTTGCCCATCGCAACCGCGGTGTCGAGCATGCGGTTGGAGAAGCCCCACTCGTTGTCGTACCAGGACATCACGCGCACCAGCTTGCCGTCGACCACCTGGGTCTGCGTCGAGTCGAAGCTCGACGAGAAGGGCGAGTGGTTGAAGTCGATCGAGACGAGCTCGTCGGTCACGTAGTTGAGCACGCCCTTCAGCTGCTGGGCGGCTGCATGCTGCATCGCCTTGTTGATCTCCTCGGCGGTGGTCTCGCGGCCGGGGATGAACTTCAGGTCGATGACCGATACGTTCGGTGTCGGCACGCGGATCGAGGTGCCGTCGAGCTTGCCCTTGAGCTCCGGGAGAACGAGGCCGACCGCGACCGCCGCCCCCGTGGAGGTGGGGATCATGGACAGAGCGGCTGCGCGCGCGCGGCGCATGTCCTTGTGGGCCTGGTCGAGGATGCGCTGGTCGTTGGTGTAGGAGTGGATCGTCGTCATGTATCCGGACTGGATGCCGACGAGATCGTTCAGCACCTTGGCGACCGGCGCCAGGCAGTTCGTCGTGCAGGAGGCGTTCGAGACGACCTTGTGGTCGCCCGTGAGCTGCTCGTGGTTGACGCCGTAGACGACGGTGATGTCGGCGCCCTTCGACGGTGCGGAAACGAGTACGCGCTTGGCGCCGGCGTCGAGGTGCACCTTCGCCTTCTCCTTGTCGGTGAAGATGCCCGTGCATTCCATCACGATATCGACGCCGAGATCTTTCCACGGCAGCTTCGAAGGATCCTTCTCGGCCAGCACCTTGATCGGCGCGCCGAGACCGACATCGATCGAGTCGCCGTCAACCTTCACCTCGCCGGGGAATGTGCCGTGAACGCTGTCGTACTTGAAGAGGTGCGCGTTATCCTTCGTCGGCACGAGGTCATTGATGGCGACGAACTGCAGATCGGTGCGCTTGGCTTCAGCGGCGGCGCGCAGCACGTTTCTCCCGATGCGGCCAAACCCCGAAATCGCAACCTTCACAGTCATCGTCGCCTCCCTGGCGGTTCTCTAAAATGGCCATGTGCGGCACACGGCCCAAAATGCGAGGCCATTAACTGGAGGCGGGGCATGGGTGTCAATGCGACATGCCCGGGCGTGCTGAAGGGAACCTGCGTGTTTGCGCGTGGAAGTGTGACACCAAATTCCTGTTGGGTATGCGTTGCTTCCCGGGTTGCCTTGTTGACGCCTTCGAAGAGCGGCACATAAGGTCATGGCACGGGAAGGCAGCCGTGGATCGCCAGGGGGCTGTTGAGGGCGAATCTCGGAGGGTAAACACCTTATGGCTGAACGGGGTACGGGTACGCGTAAGGTCAAGCAGAAGGCCGCTGCGCCACGCGCGAAGAAGCCAGCTGCACCACGCGCAAAAAGCGCGACCGGCAAACCAAGCGCAAAGAAGTCTGCAACGTCATCCAAGCCGACAGCCGCAGCGAAGCGGTCTGTGGCGAATGGGATGTTCGAAGCGCTGGAGCGTGAACGCGATCAGCTCAAGGAGCAGCTCGCCGACGCAATGGCGCAGATCGCACGCCTGCAGGAGGCGCGGGACGAAGCGGTCAATCGCATTGATTGGGCTATAGACTCGCTCCATAACGTACTCGAAAAAGACGCCTGAGCAACTCTAGAGCACGGTCGCTTTTTTCGAATTGCGATGCGGCTCCAGGCTTTATGATTAGGCCGATGGCCCGCGCTTCGGACCGATCGGGTTCGAAGCGATCATGGTCTAGCGGCCAGGAAGACGGTGAGGGCGATGGGTGCGGTCACGATCGCTGTCAACGGAAGGGCGTACCGCTTCGAATGCGGGGACGGAGAGGAGGCGCGGCTCCGGGAGCTGGCAGCCTACGTCACCAGCCGCCTGGAAGGCCTCGCGCGCGAGCACGGCAACATCGGCGACGAACGCCTGTTGCTGATGACCGCGCTGATGATCGCTGACGATCTATGGGATGCGACGGCCGGCGATACGAAGACCGACGGCGAGCAGGTCGCGGAAAAGCGCCGCGCCTAAGCCAGCGGATCTGCGCTGGCTATGACCACCGCACGGACGCGGGTCCGCTTTCGCCAAACCGGTTAATGCTTCCGAGGAAAACGCTTACCGTGGAGGGGCGGCGGAAGCGCTGGAAAACTCCTCGCGGGTCCTCTACATTAGGCGGTGCTGCGGGGTGCGTTAGAAGCACATATGTTCCCCGGGGCCTATAAGATCCGCACGGGAGCTGTCCCTGGCCGAGACCGTGGTCTCGGACACACGGCGCCCACC
>Ga0182749_1003778_pt1 | contig 10179 bp, 7 predicted proteins | sample eDN3rd37CKraftMG_FD_128875 | JGI IMG/M metagenome (GOLD analysis project Ga0182749, IMG submission 128875) | Enriched Miracle-Growth compost microbial communities from Emeryville, California, USA - eDNA 3rd pass 37_C Kraft MG (version 2) (version 2) ...
CCAGGGAGCCATCTGGGTAACACCCGCCGCCGGATGCCTGCTGCAGCCCGCCATCGGCGACCTGGCGCTGGTCAGTCTGATGAACGGCCAGGGCTACATCTTGACAGTGCTTGAGCGCGCGGCGCCGGACCGCCCTGCCGAGGTGGCGCTGCCGGGCGATCTGCATCTGTCGCTGCCGCAGGGCCGCCTGGCGGTGACGGCCACGCACGGTGTTGCGCTGGACGCGGGCCCGGCGCTGGACGTCGCCGCCGGGCGGCTGACGGCGGCGCTGCAAACCGCCGATGTGGCTTGCCAGGCGCTGCGGTTGACAGGCGATGAAGCGTTCTCGCAGTGGAATACCCGCACCGACATGGCGGGCAGCCGGCTCGATATCGCGACTCGCAGTGAAAGCCATGCCGAGCACAGCGTGCGCCGCATTGCCGGCCACGAAGAAGTCTGCGCGCAATCGATGCGACACCTGGTCGACCAGGACTGGTCGGTGCACGCTGATACGGCCGATCTGAAGGCATGCGACCGCGCCGCGGTCACCGCCGCGTCGGTACAACTGGGCTGAGGAGCGCGCGGCCATGTTTCTGCTGAATACGGGTGGCGCCATGACCACCGCTACCGTGCCCGATGTCTGCATGACGCCCGCGGCGCCTTCTCCTGTTCCGGTTCCCTACCCCAATTTCGCCATGAGCGATATGGCCGACCCGGCCAGCATCGTGGAAAACGTGCTGGTGGTGGGCATGCCCGCGCTGAACATGGGCAGCTCGCTGCTGCTCAGCCAGGGCGACGAAGCAGGCAGCGCGGGCGGCGGCGTCGCCTGCGGGCAAATCATGGGCAAGGCGGACTTCGTCGACGGCAGCATGACTGTCATGGTGGGCGGGATGCCGGGCGTGTGCCTGACCGGCATGACGACCCAGAACGCGAACAACACCGTCGGCCTGGTGGCTAGCCCCAGCCAGGTCGTGGTGATTCTGCAGGGATGACGAACGCCATGACCGCCATGACGATCTTGCGCCACCCTCTTCCGCGCCACCGGCTGTTGCGCCGCCTGCTGCCCGCGGCGCTGTGCATCGGTGTCCTGGCATCGTGCAGCTCCCTGAACAGCATGATGGGAGGCTCATCCGAACAGGATGCGCTGAAAGCCCTGAAATGGACTTATGCCGCCGATGGCGTGCAGATTGCCTTGATGGCCGATCCGCACCTGAACCAATCGACCGACCAGCCCCACACCCTGGCGCTGACGGTCGTTCAGATGGCCGACCCCAATGCCTTCACGGCCGCCACCGCGAACTCCGCCAAGCTGACCACGCTGCTGCTGGCCGACAGCCCGCCGCCCGGCATGCTGGCATTGAATCGCGTGTTCGTGTCGCCAGGCGAGCAGCGCACCATCACCCTTGCGCGCGTCGAGAAAGCCCAGTACGTGGGCCTGGCCGCGGGCTACTACCACCTGGACCCGGCGCGTAGCGCCCGCCTGTACCGCATCGGCGTGGAAGTGGATTCGTCCGGCATCATCGTCACCACCCGCCAAGCCGCGCCTGAGCCTCTGAAGATCGATTTGCGGCTGGGCGCCAGCGGCATCCAGGAATCGCCGGGCGCAGGCGCTCCGCCCGTGACGCTGACCAAGCCCAAGGCGGGGCCTGTGCCCCCGCCCGCCCCGGCCCCGGCCCCGGCCCAACAACCTTGACCCCTTTCCCATTTCATTGTGCGTATGACACAGCCACTTAACCAACCACTGTTCTGGCACCAGGGCCTGTTCCTGCAGCCGCACCATTTCCAGTACCAGGACGCCTGGACCGCGCGCAACCTTGCGCGGCAACTGGACCTGATCATGCCGTGGGGATGGGGCTTCGGCGCGCTACAGATCGACGACACCGCGCTGGCGGCGCGTCATCTGGTGATTGAACAGCTGACGCTGCGATGGCCCGACGGCACGCTGACCGAGGCGCCCGGCAATGCCCGCATCGAATCCGTGCGCTTCGAGCTGGCCGATTTTTCCCAGGGCCCGCGCACGCTGTATGTGGGGTTGCGCCGCCATGTCGAAGGGCAGCCCAATGTGCAGAAGTTCGAAAACCTGGACGACGCCGGCCAGGCCAACACTCGCCTGGCGGTGCCCGCCGACCCGCAACAAGTGCCGGACCGTTATACGCCGGGCCCTACTGGCCGGGTCACCTTGATGACTTATGTGTTGCGCCTGTTCTGGGACGACGAGCTGGACCATCTGGGCGACTACGACCTGATGCCGGTGGCCCAACTGGAACAGGATGGCGAGGTAGTGCGCATGATGCCACGCTTCATTCCGCCTTGCCTGAACCTGGCGGCCTCGCCTCAGTTGCAGCAGATGCTGCGCGAGCTGCGCGACGAGGTGATCGGCCGAGCACGGCAGCTGGAGGTGTTCAAGCAGCCGGTGGCCAGCCGCTCGGACGATGCGCAATTTTCGCCTGTGCTGGCGCTCTCGGTGCTCAATCGCTACGGGCCGCTGATCACGCACCTGGCGGAATCGCTGCAGACGCATCCCTGGACGGTATATGGGGTGTTGCGGCAACTGGCCGGCGAGCTGAGCACATTCTCGGAATACTGTGACCTGCTGGGCGAGACGCGCGACAACCAGTCGTTATTGCCTCCGTACAAACACACCGACATCGGCTCGGCCTATGCCGCCGTGACCGAGCTGATTCGACGGCTGCTGAACGAAATCACCGTCGGGCCTGAAATGATGGTGCGTTTTGAGCAGGACAGCATGGCCCCGGCCTTGTACCAGGCCGAGATGCCGGCCAGCTTCTTCGGCCCGCGGCATCGGTATTACCTCATGGCGCGCAGCTCGGCCGCGGATCCCAAAGAACTGGGCGAGCTCGTCGCGCTGGAAGCCAAGCTGGGCATTCCGGACCTGATCGAGACGCTGGTGACGCGCTCGCTGCCGGGGATCGAGATGCTGCCGCTGCAGACCCTGCCGCTGGGCATGCCGCGCCGTGCGGGCGCGGCGTACTTCCGCCTGGAAAGCCTGTCGGACAGCTGGGACGACGTAGTACGCGACGGACGGCTGGCCTTCTTCATGCCGGACGCGCCTGCCGACCTGCGGTTGGAACTCATTGTGATCAAAGGATAATCCGTGCGCCTGAGCAACTTCTGGATTCCCATCATCGATTCGGCCCGCGTGGCCACGACGCAGGCCGACCAGGATGCGGCCTCGCTGTCGGCGCAGTTGAAGGTGACGCTGGACGCCACCGCCGCACGCGCGCAGGACGCCGGCTTTTCTCCAGACGATGTGCAACTGGCGCTGTTCGCGGTGGTGGCCTGGATCGATGAACTGGCCATGTCGCGTCAATGGCCGGGCGCCGATTCCTGGCGGCTGGCGCCGCTGCAGCGCCACTATTTCGGCACGACCCGCGCGGGCGTGGTGTTCTTCGAAAAACTGGAGTCCCTGCCGGACGAAGCGGTCGAGGTGCGGGAAGTGTATGCCCTGGTGCTGCTGGCCGGCTTTCATGGGCGCTACACCCATCGGCCAGCGGGTGAGCTTGCCGAATATCGCCGCGCCTTGCTGGAACGCGTGTCCCAGGAACGCCAGATGGACCCGCTGAGCGCGGAACAGCCCTTGTTTCCGCTGTCGGGCGCGGACTCCAGGCGGCCGGTGCGCCTCCATCGTGGCCTGGCGCCATCGCTGGCCAGTCTGCTGCTGATCGTGCTGCCCCTGTGCGTGCTGCTGGGCCTTTATCTGTTCCTGGACTATCGCCTGGCTCATGCCGCCGCGCAGTTGATCGCGCCACTGACAGGCCGTCTTTGAATTCAATTGGGCAATGCCCCTGATTCCATGATGTTCAAGAAACTACTCGTGCTGATTGCCTGGTTGCTGGGCCTGCTGTTGCTGGCGCTGGGGTGCTGGCTGGCCGGCCTCTACTTTCAGTGGCCGCTGTGGCAGTCGGCCGCCTTGTTTGCCGGGGTGCTCGTGGCCGGGGCGCTGCTGGCCTGGCTTCGGCGCCGCTGGCTGGCCTGGCGGCTGCGCCGGAAGCTGGCGCAGCCGGTCAATGGCGCGGCCTTCGACACGCGGCGCCTGGACGCTGACTGGCGCGCCGGTCTGCGCGCCCTGAAGCAGTCGCGCCTGTCGCGTTTCGGCTCGCCTTTGTATGTGCTGCCGTGGTACCTGGTGCTGGGCCCGCAGGAGGCGGGCAAGTCTGAACTGCTGCGCCGCGCCGCCGGCGCCAGCCCGGTACAGGCGCAGGGCGATGATCCGCCCGTCCTGCAATGGTGGCTGCTGCGGCGCTGCGTGGTGCTGGACCCCGCGGCAGCCATGGGAGAAGAGCATCTCGCGCCCGCCTCGGGCAACTGGCGGCGCCTGCTGCACTGGATGATGCGGACTCGCCGGCGTGAACCGCTCAATGGCCTGATCCTGGCGTTCAGCGCCCAGTGGCTGATGCAAAGCGACGAGACGCAGCGCAGCGAAACCGGCCGGGGCCTGCGCACGCGGCTGGACGAACTGGCGCGGGTCTATGACGCACGCATTCCCGTGTATATCGTGCTGACCGACTGCCAGACCTTGCCGGGATTCGCGCCATGGGCGGCCGGCCTGGGGCCTGATGTCAACGGCCAGGCCATGGGGTTTCTGAACGCCTCGCCCGGTGCGGGCGTGGGCGAATTCATTGGCGATGCCTTCAACAGCATCGTGCACCGCATGTTTGATTTGCGCGTGCTGCAGGGCACCCGCGAGCGGCCTGACGACGAGGCGTTCGCCCTGCCCGAACGCATGGCGCCGCTGGCGCTGCGGCTGGGCAACGTACTGCGGCCCGCTTTCCAGGCTACGCCCTATGCCGAGACCCCGCTGCTGCGCGGCCTGTACCTGACGGGGCAGCCGGGTGGCGCCGACCGCACCGCGCCCGCCTGGTTCGGCCCTGGTCTGTTCGAGCAGGTATTGCCCGGGCAGCGGCATGCCTGGCAGCCGCTGGAGCGCTGGCGCCACTGGCGCCGGCTGTTGCGGCACGCCGTGGCCGTGGCCTGGCTGCTGGCGTGCGTCGGAGTGGGCGTCTTCCTGGTCCATTCGAGCCGCGTGGCGCAACAGGAGCTGCATGCAGCCAATCTGCCGGGGCTGGACCAGAAACTGGATGCGTCGGGATCGGTTTCCAGCAACCTGCACGCGCTGCAGGCCGTACGCGGCGCCGTGCATAGCCTGCGGCAGCGCCCGCGCTGGGAGCAGCGCTGGCTGCCCTTCCAGCGCCGGGTCAACCACATCCAGGACATACTGGCCAACAGCTATGTGCAGAGTTTCCACCAGGCCGTGATCGTCGGCCATCTCGATCCGCTGCTCAGCACCAGTCTGCCGCAGCTGGATGCCAAGCAGGACGACAAATTGCTGGCGGCCTGGGTTCAGACCCTGGTGCGCCGCATCAACCTGCTCGATGCCGCCCTGAACGGCAAGGACGTCTACGCGCTGCCGGCGCCGGGCGGTGAAATGACGCTTCTGTTCGCCAGCGCCAAGAATCCGCCGCCCAATCCTATCGATGGCGCGCTGTTGGGCGAGATGTACCAGGATTACCTGACCTGGCAAACACACCGCGAAGTGTTGCTTTCCGAGCGACGCGCTTTGCAGCAAGTGCTGGCCAGCCTGAACCTGACCGAGCGCTCGCGAGGATGGCTGTACGCCTGGGTCGACTTGCAGGGCAACCTGCGGCCGGTGCGGCTCACCGATTTCTGGGATATCGCGGCGCAACCCGGGCAGCCCTACGTGCCAGCGGCCCTGACGCCCGCCGGCGAACAGGCCGTGTCGAGTTTCGCCGCTGAGCTGGGGCGCGCATCGGGCAACAGCGAGCTGTGGGCCGAGCGCAGCAAGGAGTTCCGCCAGAATTACCTGCAGGCGGGACTGGACGCCTGGTACGCCTTCGCGGACGCCTTCGCGTCGGCGCCGAACCAACTGGCCGACGGCACGGCGCGCCGCGAGGTCATGTCGACCTTATTCACCGCCAATGGCCCGTACCGCCGTCTGCTCGGTTTGCTGGCGCAGGTCGGACAGCTGTGGCCCGCCCAGTCGCGTCCCGACTGGATGCAGCAAGCCATCCAGATCAATGAACTGCAGGCCCTGGCCGCCGAGCAAAGCCAGCAGCGCCCTGGCGCCGCCGCGGGCGTGAAGCAACGCCTGCAAGTCGTGCAGCAGTTCGGCAGCAGCATGATTCAGGAACTGCCCGCGCGGGGCGGCTCGATATCGGACGGGTTGGCCGAGCTGCACATGGACAAGGATGCCCTGAGCTTGCTGGCGGCCTATCGCAAAGACGTGCTGGCGACGATCGTGCCGCTGCAGCAAGGCGATGGCAACGCCATGAAAGCGGCGATAGACATCTGGTCGTTCGGGCATGACCCTAATGTGAAATCGCCGCCGCTCATCGACGCCGGCACCGCGCTGGACAAGCTCAGGAAACTGGCCGGGGGCAAGGCCGGGCCGCGCACCAGCGTCGTCTGGAAGTTGCTGTCGGGGCCACTGGATTTCACCCTGGATTACGCGGGTCGCAATGTGGCCTGCCGCCTGCAGCAAAGCTGGGAGAACTCGGTGCTGAGCGTTATACAGGGCGTGGACGACGCCGACCTGGCCAACGATATGTTGTTTGGCGACCGCGGCCAGGTAAAGGCATTCATGGGGGGCGATGTCAAGAATTTCATCGAACAGAACGGAAATCACTACCAGGGACGTGCCGCCCTGGGGCATGTGGTTCCGTTCAATGGGCAGTTCTATGCCTTTGCCAGTCTGTCGCAATTGCGGCAGGTCACGCTGGCCAGCCAGCAGATGCAGTCCAAGCGCTCGCAGGATGAGGCCCAGGCCCTGGGCAAACAGCAACAGGACCTGGACGCCCAGATTGCGAAGCTCGAGGCCACCACGGCCAACGTGACGCTGAGCACGGTGCCGCCGCAGACCAATCCGGGCGCGCGCGCCCTGCCGGAAAGCATTACGCTCAGCCTGCAATGCGCCAGCGGCCGCATCACGCTGGAAAACCTGAACTTTCCCAACAAGGCCGTGTTCCCGTGGGCGATGGCCAATTGCGGCGATACGGCGCTCAGCATCCGCTATGCGGGCTTTGAGTTGAACCGGCAATGGAGCGGCGCGCGCGGCTTCATAGACTTTCTGAAGGAGTTCTCCAGTGGGCAGCGGCGTTATACGCCCGCCGATTTTCCCGACCAGGCTGCGTCGATGCAGCAGGCCGGCGTGCAGTGGATTGCGGTGACCTATCAGCAGCAAGGGCAGGCGCCTCTGGTCGCGGCATTTGCCGACGCGGACAAGCTGGCCGCCCAAGCCGGCGAGGTCAAGGCGCGCCTGGAAAAACTGCAACCGGGCACTGCGCCTGGCTCGACCGTGCCACCGCCGCGGCCCGCTCCCGCCTTGCCGCGGCAGATCGTATCGGTCTGCATGGGCCCGACCGCCAGCCTGATGCCGGCACCCGAGCCCGCGCCAGCCCCAGCGCCGGCGCCGTCAACGACGGTCCCGGCCGCACCGGCCGCGTCCGAGGACAGGGGCTACGCCGTGCAAGTGGGCATCTTCGCGCATCCCGATCCTGTACGCGCGCAATTGGCGCTCAATGGGTTCGAAGCGACTGAAGCGGCCATCACGCTGAAGGGCCATGCCTACACGCGCATTCGCGTCGAGGGACTGGCCAGCGAGCAGGCGGCGCAGGCGGCGGCGGAAAAAATCGGGCGCCTGCTCAAGCTGAAGCCGGCGGTGCTGCATAACGGAAAGGTGCTGGACTGAACGGCCTTCGAAGCGTCCATAGGTAGCTGCCGTCCAGCCCCTGGAAACCGGCAGCCGATCTGCGTCATGCCCAGTCCAGTTCGCTGGGCAGGGGCAGCATGGCCCGATTCTGCTCGACTTGCCGCTGGCTCCGCTTAGGACCAGGGCGGCAGGCCTGACAGGAAACCCCACCTAGCGCACCGCTACCGCGGTAATCCGCGCGCCGCCCGGCGCCGCGCAAGCTCTCTCTACGCTGTTTTATTTCAAAAGTAAACAAAATAAATCCTTTCACTACAGGGTGAAGGATAGCGCGGAGCGCGTTTAACGGACGTTTAACCGTTCGCGGGGAAAAGCCCCAAATTTCGCGATTCGCTTCAACGGCCCATAAATATCGAGTTCCTAACATGCTCCCAAGCACCGACCAAACGTGGTTCCGGTGCCCGGTTCCACCCCGCGGCCCAGCCGCAATTAACCTCGCGGCGATGCCGCAACCTACTGGAGAAGTTCATCATGAAGAAGACCGTGATCCGCGCAGTGTCCATGTCCCTGGCCCTGGCTGCCGGCGGCGCCCATGCCGCCGATAGCGTTGCCCAGAGCAACCTGAAAAATGCCGGCCCGGCCAACGGCGACATTGCCAAGGCGGAAATGAAGAAAGCCAGCCTGGCCCATCCCGATGCGGCCCTGGCCAACAATATGCCCAAGGCCTACATGAAGAAGGCCCGCCTGGCCAACCACGCCCCGGCTCTGGCCAACCACGCTCCGGCTCTGGCCAACCACGCCCCGGCTCTGGCCTACAACATGCCCAAGGCCTACATGAAGAAAGCCCGCCTGGCCAACCACACCCCGGCCCTGGCCTACAACATGCCCAAGGCCTACATGAAGAAGGCCAGCCTGTCCCCCGACGCCATGCCCAAGCCGGAGATGAAGAAAGCCTGAAAGCATCGCCGTCCTGGCAGCATCGCGGCGGAGCCTGTCCGTACAGGCTCCGCCCTTTTTTATGGGCAGGTGAAACCGCCGGGCCGGCTCCGCCTGCCGCGGGTATGGGCAACGGCCCGATTCTTGCTGGTGAACGAGTCTTCGGCTTTCCCTGTGTACATTCGCCATGACCTCATCGGTTCGCCACGCCAGCGCCATCCGCATCGGTATTTCGGGCTGGCGCTACGCGCCCTGGCGCGGCATGTTCTACCCGCCCGGGCTGCCGCAGGCGCAGGAACTCGCCTATGCGTCGCACCAGGTGCCGACCATCGAAATCAACGGCACCTTCTATTCGCTGCAACGGCCGGAGTGGTTCGCGCGCTGGCGCGACGCCACGCCGCGCGGGTTCGTGTTCAGCGTCAAGGGCACGCGCTACATCACGCACCGGCTGCGGCTGCGCAACATCGAGACGCCCCTGGCCAATTTCCTGGCCTCTGGCTTGTTCGAACTGGGTGACAAGCTTGGGCCCATCTTGTGGCAATTTCCGCCTTCGATGCGCTTTGATGCGGAGCGCTTCGGGCAGTTCCTGGCATTGCTGCCGCAGGACACCGGTGCCGCGGCGCGGCTGGCTCGCCGCCACGACGCGCGCATGAATGGCCGCACGGCCTTGCCGGGCGGACAACCCCGGCCGCTGCGCCACGCGGTGGAAATTCGCCACGACAGCTTTGCCTGCCCCGAATTCGTCGCCATGCTGCGCGCGCACGACGTGGCGCTGGTAACGGCCGACACCGCCGGCAAATGGCCGCTGCTGGAGGACGCCACCGCCGGTTTCGCGTACCTGCGGCTGCACGGCGACAAGGCCCTTTATTCCAGCGGCTACACCGACGACGCGCTGCGCCGCTGGGCTGCCCGCATCAGAGCCTGGTCGCGCGGGCACGAGCCGGCCGATGCCCACCGCGCCGGCCCCCGGCCCAAGCGGGCCTACGGCCCGCGCGACATCTATTGCTATTTCGACAACGACATCAAGGTCAAGGCGCCCGGCGACGCACGCAACCTGGCCCGGTTGCTGAAGCTGCCGCTGGCGCCGGTCGAGCCTGGCGCGGATCCCGAGGAATCAGGCGCCGCAGGCGCCTAAAGGGAGACCCGCGCGCTCAGCGCCCCGCCGGCAGCAGGAAGCGGAACACCGCGCCCTGCCCCGGCTCGTCGAGCAGGCTGATCTCGCTGCGGTGCAGCTGCAGGATGCGCTGCACGATTACCAGCCCCAACCCGCCGCCGTCGCGCCGGTGCTGGCTGAGGGCCGAGGCGCGCGTGAACAGCCCTTCGCGCAGCTCGGCCGGGATGCCGGGGCCGGTATCGCTGACGAGCACCTCGACGGCCTGGTCAGCGCTGCCCAGCCGGACCTGGATGCCGGTGCCCGGCGGGCTGTGGCGGATGGCGTTGTCCAGCAGGTTGGTCAGCACGCGCTCGATCATGGCCAGGTCCGCGTGCACCGGCGGCAGTTCGCGGGGGAAATCGGTGCTCAGGCGCTGGCGCCGCGCCTCGGCCGCCAGCTCGAACTTCTGGATCACGTCTTGCACCAG
>Ga0182749_1003780_pt1 | contig 10178 bp, 8 predicted proteins | sample eDN3rd37CKraftMG_FD_128875 | JGI IMG/M metagenome (GOLD analysis project Ga0182749, IMG submission 128875) | Enriched Miracle-Growth compost microbial communities from Emeryville, California, USA - eDNA 3rd pass 37_C Kraft MG (version 2) (version 2) ...
CGTGCCCGGCCAGGATGTCGAGCCGGCGAAGTTTCCCAAGCAGATCGCCTTCAACTGCATTCCTCACATCGACGTCTTCATGGAGGACGGCTACACGAAAGAGGAATGGAAGATGGTGGCCGAAACCAAGAAGATTCTTGACCCCAAGATCAAGCTCACCGCGACCTGCGTGCGCGTGCCGGTGTTCGTCGGCCACTCCGAGGCCGTGACGATCGAGTTCGAAAACCCGATCTCGCCGGAGGAGGCGCGGGCCATTCTCCGCGAGGCGCCGGGCATCATGGTCGTCGATAAGCGCGAGCCGGGCGGGTACGTAACCCCGGTCGAGGCCGCGGGTGAGTTTGCAACCTACGTCTCGCGCATCCGCGAGGACGCGACGGTCGAGAACGGGCTGTCGATCTGGGTTGTCTCGGACAACCTCCTGAAGGGCGCCGCACTCAACACGGTGCAGATCGCCGAGACGCTCATCAGCCGCAAGCTGCTTCCGAACGCCGCCTGAGCGGCTGTCGCTTCGAGAGTGCTTCCGGAACAAGCCCGACTCTAATGATCGAAGCCCCGCCTGGAACCGGGCGGGGCTTTTGCATTCGGTGGAGACATGGAGTGCACCTGCGCACCGGACTGAGGCGGCGTCTGAAGCGGGCGGCTGCGCGCGGGCCAGACGCGGGAATGTCACCCCTGCTGTGACGCGACAGCGAAGACCGGCCCCGCGACGAAGTCGGGAAGCCCAAGGCTCCACGGAGAGCTCGCAGTCTCAGTCCTCGCGTGCGCCGTTCGCCTGCAGCTTGCCTAGCGCCTTCACGATCTGGTTGAGATCCTGCAGGAAGCGCTCGCGCTGCGCGTTGGGAAGAACGCCGAGGATCTTGTCGTCGACGCGTTTGGCCAGCGGATCGGTAGCCTTCAAAACTTTCCAGCCATCCTCGGTCAGTTTGACCGCGTAGGCGCGGGCGTCCTCCTTGGTGCGGCGGCGCTGCAGCAGGCCCTTCTTGAGCATGCGCCGCACGATATCCGCGAGCGTAGAGCGGTCGACGCCGGTCTTCTCGACGAGCAGTGTCTGGCTGACACCCTCGTTCTGTGACACGGCGACGAGCACCGCGTACTGACGCGGTGTCAGATCGCCTTCGCCGATTTCCCCCTGGAAGATATCGCTGGCGCATTGACCGGCGCGATGCAGCAAATGAATTGGAGATCGCTCCAGTCTTCCCACGGCCATGTCGCGTGCCCCGTAACGTGTCATGTTGTGATTGGCAAAAGGCTGGGCCTCTATCGAAGCGCCGCTCTGCGGCAGCTGCCTCGATTCCCCTCGGCCCACCTTTGCCTGTGAGGAATAGGTTGCGGTTCGGTTTGGAGAAAATACCAGAAATGTCCGCGCGTCCAGAGCAAAAGACCGGACGCCGTTGACAAACCGCAGGATTATTCCAGATGAAAAACAGTATGCTGAAGATCAGCGCAAGGATTATCGGCGCCCGCCCCGACTAATCTGTCGGTATCTCGTGCGCCTTTAACAGGCCAATTTGCGATAATGCGAAGATCATCGTGAGCGGCATGATCGCGAAGACTTTGAAGCTCACCCACGTGTCTGTTGAAAAAGTACGCCACACAACTTCATTCAGCAACGCCAGGAACGTGAAGAAGCACGCCCACCGCAACGTCAGCTTGCGCCAGCCATCCTCATTGAGCCGGAACACTTCGCCGAAGACCACCTTGAGCAGCGAGTGACCCATCAGGAGGCCGCCGAAGAGCGCCGCCGCAAAGAGCCCGTTCACGATCGTTGGCTTGAGCTTGATGAAATGATCGTCCTGCAGCCAGATCGTCAGGCCGCCGAACACCAGTACGCACGCGCCGGAGATGAGCGGCATCACCGGAATGCGGTCGAACATGAAGCGTGACGCGATGAGGGCGATGACGGTGCCCACCATCAATACGCCCGTGCCCCAGAAGATACCTGCGCGTGCATTGACGATGAAGAACACCACCAGCGGTCCCACCTCGACGGCCAGCTTCAGGAGCTGCGCACGCGCGCTGGCGGCGGTCCCTTCGGTTTTGGTCGTAGCCTCGTCGGCCATGTGTTCCTCTCCCTGGAAAATCGACCGCGCCGGCCCTTGCCGATTGTGAGCTATCCCGGACGGCGTCAACCCAAATTGGCCTTCCGGTCGTCCGGGCTGCCCGCCATCCGGGGCGCGCTCTCGCTACCTGCGGCCGCGCGCCCGAACTCCGCGACATCCGCCGGGCGCTCACGCACCGCTGCCTCCGCCGCGATCCGCTCAGCCTCGGCCTCGGAGACGCGGAAGCGCTGCATGATGCGCGTAAGATACCAGGCGTAGATGCCCGAAAGCGGCATGATGATCGCCACCTTGAAGGCAATCCAGATGCCGACGCCGTCCATCTGCACGCCCAGGAAGTGGTAGACCTGCTCGTCCTTGAAGGAAAGCCGCACGAACTCGTTCGCGATGGCGGTGAAAACGAAGAACCAGGCGAAGCTCCAGGTGAAGCGGTTCCAGCCTTCGTCCGTGTAGTGGAAGGTCTTCTCGAAGACGTATTTGAAGAAGTTCCGGTTCAGCCACAGTCCGCCGAACAGGAAGCCGGCGAACATCAGGTTGAAGATCGTGACCTTGATCTGCACCCACATCGCATCGCCGGTGATGATGGTGAGCGCACCGAACACCATGGTGACGGTGGAGGCGATGAGCGGAAAAATCGGGAGGCGGCGCAGCACCACCAGCATGGCGAAGATGGCGACGACCGTGGAGATGATCAGCGCCCAGGTGCCCGCAGTGATGCCGTACATCGCGTTGACGATGAACATCAGCACCAGCGGCCCGAACTCGCTGAGGATGTTCACCGTCTGCTCGGCGTTGAAAGGCATCAATCGCTTCAGCGCGCTCATGTGGCTGGGATCGTCCTTCTGCTCAGGGTCTGCCGCCGCAGCGTATTTAAGTTGCCGAAACTACCAAGGCTAGCTCCCCGCGATGGCCTGGGCGAATTCGCCCGCATCGAAGGGCTGGAGGTCGTCGATGCCCTCTCCCACGCCGATGGCATGGACCGGAAGGGCGTGTTTGGCCGAAATCGCGACCAGAATGCCGCCCCGCGCGGTGCCGTCGAGCTTGGTCATCACCAGGCCCGTCACGCCCGCGCGCTCCCGGAAGACATCGACCTGCGACATTGCGTTCTGCCCAGTGGTGGCATCGAGTATAAGGAGAACGTCATGGGGGGCGCTTGTGTCGAGCTTGCGGATCACGCGGACGATCTTCGCCAGCTCCTCCATGAGCCCCTCTTTGTTCTGCAGCCGCCCGGCGGTGTCGACCAGCAGCACGTCCGCGTCTTCCTCCCGCGCGCGTGCCAGGGCGTCGTATACGAGACCGGCCGCATCCCCGCCCACCGCGCCGGAGATCACGGTTGCACCGGTGCGCTCACCCCAGATGCCGAGCTGATCGATCGCGGCCGCGCGGAACGTGTCCGCCGCTGCGAGCATCACCTTCTTGCCCTCGGCGCGGAACTGCGAGGCGAGCTTGCCGATCGTGGTCGTCTTGCCCGTGCCGTTGACGCCGACCATGAGGACGACGTGCGGCTTGCGCGCAGCATCGATCACGAGCGGCTTGGCGACCGGAGCGAGCACGCGCTCGACCTCGGCCTTGAGCACGGAGCGCACATCGTCGGCGCTGATATCCTTCTCGTAGCGACCCTTGCGCAGCGCCGTGATGATGCTCTCCGCCGTGCCGACGCCGAGGTCGGCCTCGATGAGCACGTCTTCCAGCTCTTCGAGCGTCGCCGCCTCGAGCTTCTTGCGCGTGAAGATGCCGGTGATGCCGTCGGACAGCTTCGCAGAGGTCTTGCCGAGGCCCTGCTTGAGGCGGCTGAACCAGCCGCGCGTTGCCGTGCCGGGCTCTTCGGCCGGCTGCGCCGCGCCGCTATCGGTCTGTGTTTCAGCGGAGGCTTCGTCTCTCGTACCCGCGGGCGACTCTGCGGGCGCCACGCTCTCGACCGTTTGCTCGGCGCGCTTCTCTGCCGTGTCGCGATCCCGCGCCTCGGTGTCCGCGTTCCCCCGACCGTCTTCGGTCGTCTCAGGTGCATCGGGCGCGGACGCAGGTTCATCCGCGCTCTTGCCGCCCCACAACCGTCCGAAAACGCCCCGCGCCTTGCCGCTCACGCCACCACCTCGCCGGAAAGCCTATGACCGTCGTTGCCCGTCACGCGTGCGCGCACCATCGCTCCCGCCGCGACGACAGCAGGAACGCGCATTTCAGCGAACTGGCGTGTGCGGCCAATTCCATTCTTCTCGATGAGCAATTCAACCTCGGCGCCGGCCTGGCTGTTGAGAAAATGCGATAGCACGGCGCTGCCCTTGGCCCGCAGCCGCGCGGCGCGCGCTTTCACGTCCTGCCGCGCAACCTGAGGCATGCGCGCAGCCGGAGTGCCCTTGCGCGGTGAAAACGGAAAGACATGAAGATATGTGAGACCGCAGTCGTCGACGACGCTCAGCGAGTTCTCGAACATCTCTTCTGTCTCGGTAGGAAAGCCCGCGATGAGATCGGCGCCGAAGACGGTGTCGGGCCGCATTCGGCGCACTTGTGTGCAGAACGTCACCGCGTCCGCGCGGGAATGGCGGCGCTTCATGCGCTTCAGGATCATGTCGTCGCCGGCCTGCAGGGAAAGATGCAGATGCGGCATCAGCCGCTCCTCTTCGGCGATCGCGCGCATGAGCTGTGGATCCGCTTCGACCTGATCGATCGAGGAAAGCCGCAGTCGTTCCAGCTCCGGCACCAGCTTCAGGATCTGGCGCACGAGCGCCCCGAGGCTCGGCGTGCCCGGCAGGTCGCCGCCGTAGGACGTGATGTCGACCCCCGTCAGCACCACTTCGCGGCAGCCGCCTTCGACGAGACGCCGGATCTGCGCGACGATCTCTCCCGCGGGCACCGAGCGTGACGGTCCCCGGCCATAGGGGATGATGCAGAACGTGCAGCGGTGATCGCATCCATTTTGCACCTGCACGTAGGCGCGCGTGCGTGTGCCGAAGCCTTCGAGCAGATGGCCCGCGGTCTCGCGCACGCTCATGATGTCGTCGACCTGAACCCGTTCCGATGCGCCGGTCGAAAGGCCTGCGAACGTTTCCGGCTTCATCTTCTCGGCGTTGCCGATGACGTGATCGACCTCGTCGAGATCGGCGAAGCGCTCGGGCTCGATCTGCGCGGCGCAGCCGGTGACGATGATGCGCGAGGACGGATGCTCGCGGCGCAGCCGGCGAATGGTCTGCATCGCCTGGCGCACGGCTTCGCCGGTAACGGCGCACGTGTTCACGATGATGGCGTCATCGAGGTCGGCGGCGATCGCGTTGCGCCGAATCACCTCGGACTCGTAGACGTTGAGCCGGCAGCCGAGCGTAATGATCAAAGGATCGGCCATGAAATCGCTCAGCCTCGAAGTGCGACGGTCGCGCGCGGGAAGGACAAGCCGAGCCGCACGTTCGAAGCGTGGCGCAAGCGGTATATCCGGCTGGTTAACTCTGAGGCGGTCATAATGGACAACTTTGTCGTTCGCTAGACGGGAACGCGCGACAGAGTATCCGCCGCCAGCGCGCCCTCGAACTCCAGCTCCGCTGGTCCTGTCATGAGGATATGGTCATCCGGTCCCCATTCGATAACCAGCGTGCCCCCGGGCAGCTCGACGTTCACCTTACGGTCGGTGAGGTCCTTGCGCGCCGCGGCGACGGCAGCCGCGCAGGCGGCGGTTCCGCACGCCCGGGTGAGGCCCGCGCCCCGCTCCCAGACACGCAGCTTCAGGCTCCCGCGCGAGGTGATCTGCGCGAGTGAGATGTTCGCCCGTTCTGGAAAGATCGGGTGATTTTCGAGCAGTGGACCGAAGCGGCCCAGGTCATGGGCGTTCACATCACCCACCCAGAAGATCGCGTGCGGGTTGCCGACATTCACCACCGAGGGCGTGTGCAGCACGGGCGCATCGACCGGGCCGATCTGCAGCTCGATGCCGGTGGTGTCGTGGAAGGGCTCGGCCAGCGGGATCTCATCCCACTGGAAGCGCGGTTTGCCCATGTCGATCGTGATGTTGTCGGGGTCTTGCACGTCGGCCTTGAGCAGCCCCGCGCGTGTCTCGATGCTCACCTGGGCACGGCCCGTCTCCTCGGCGGCGATGAGGGCCACGCAACGGGTGGCATTTCCACAGGCGCTGACCTCCGAGCCGTCGGCATTGAAGATGCGCATGAAGACATCGGCCTTTTGCGACGGCTCCATGACGATCACCTGATCGCAGCCGAGCCCGAGTGCCCCCTTGCGGTCGCCGAGGCGCTGCGCGTCCTCCGGCCCGAGAATGACCGTGTGCTCACGCCCATCGAGAACGACGAAATCGTTCCCGAGGCCGTTCATTTTGCGAAAGGGTATGCTGGCAGGCTCCGTCATGAGCGCATATATGGCCGCCAGGGACGATAAAGACAATCGAGTGGAGACGAGCTTGACGATGCGCAAGACCCTACGCCACCTCGCTATCGGATCGGTAATCTTTGCAGCGGCCGGTATCTCGCCCGCATGGGCCGTCGACACCAATGCGCCCGCCCCTGCTAATCCCAGCAAAATCAAGGTGCAGACCTACGCCTCGGGGCTCGAGCACCCGTGGGGCATGCAGTTCCTGCCCGATGGTCGCCTGCTCGTGACGGAGCGGCCCGGCCGCATGCGCTATGTCACGAAGGACGGCCGTCTCTCCGCCCCCATAGCGGGTGTGCCGGAGGTCGCCGCTGTCGATCAGGGCGGCCTGCTCGATGTGCTTCTCGCGCCCGACTTCGCCGATAGCGGCATGATCTATTTCTCCTACGGCGAGCCGCGGGAGAACGGCGCCAATGCGACCACCGTCGCGCGCGCCAAGCTGGTGCCGGATGGCGATTCCGGACGCCTCGAAGATCTGCAGGTGATCTTCCGCCAGACGCCTGCTGCCGTCAGCGGGCATCACTTCGGCTCCCGCCTCGTCTGGGACAAGAAGGGCGCGCTCTTCATCACCACGGGCGACCGCAACAAACTGCGCAAAGAGGCGCAGAATCCCGCCAACACCGTCGGCAAGATCGTGCGCATCAACCCCGATGGCTCCATTCCGGCCGACAATCCGAAGCTCCCCGGCTGGGCCCCTGAGGTCTGGTCCGTGGGGCACCGCAGCGTGCAGGGCGCCGCGATGCGGCCCGGAACCGACCAGCTCTACACCCTCGAGCACGGCCCCCAGGGCGGCGATGAGCTCAACCATCCCGAGGCTGGCAAGAATTACGGCTGGCCGATCATCACCTACGGCGTGGAGTACGGGAGCGGCACAAAGATAGGCGAAGGCACCGCGAAGGAAGGCTTGGAGCAGCCCGTCTATTATTGGGTGCCCTCCATCGCGGTTTCGCAGCTCGCCTTCTACGATGGCGACCTTTTTCCCGAATGGAAGGGCAATGCGCTCGTCGGCGCGCTCGCCGGCGCTCAGTTGCAGCGCCTCATATTGGATGGCGACAATGTCGTTGCTGCCGAGAAGCTGCTGGAGGATCAGGGCAAGCGCATCCGCGACGTTCGCCAGGGACCGGACGGTGCCCTATGGCTGCTCACCGACGATACGGGTGAAGTGTTGCGCGTCACCCCGGCGCCTCCGGCCACAAAACAGGAGTAATCCGAAACTGGCGCCGCGCTTCAACGACTGACGGGCGCGGTGCCGTCGCCCCGGTGAAGGCCCTCCTGCAGGCCGCGTACCCGGTCGAGGCCCTTCGCGTCGGTGAAGTTGGCGCCGTCGAGAACGGTGCCCGTGAAGTCGGCCCCGGCAAGCTCCGCACCGGTGAAATCGGCGCCCTTGAGGTTCGCATACGCGAGATTGGCGCCCCTGAGATCGGCCCGATTGAACTTCGCGTATTGCGCCCAGGTGCGGCTGAGATTGGCGTCGCGCAGCACGGCGCCCGAGAAATCGCACGATACGATTTCGGCGCGGCCGGTGATCAGCACCTCGTTGCGATGGTCCTTCGGACCGAAGCGCGCGCCCGTCAGCTCCGCATTCCGGAAGCTGGTGAGGTCGAACCGGCCGCCGAGATGCGCCCCGCTCATCTTCGCGCCGACGAAGCTCGGCACATCGGCGCGCGAGGCTTCCAGCGTGGCGTATATGTTCGGCCGCAGGATCGTGGCGCCGGCCAGGTCGGCTGCGTCGAAATTCGTACGCGTGACGGTGGCGCGGTCGAGATTCGCACCCGCTAGGTTGGCCTTCGAAAGGTTCGACCCGGAGAGGTCCGCGCCGAACAGGTTGGCCTTGGCGAGATCGGCTTCCTTGAAGTCGAGGCCGGCAAGGTCGAGCCGGTCGAGCGCGTTGCCGGCAAAGCTCGGCTTCGATCCCGGCGCAGCCTTGAAGAGGGTGCTCACCACGTCGCGCGCCGTGAGTTCTGCCCCATGACTGGACGCAGCGAGGCCTGCCAGCGCCAGCACGGCAGCGGTTGTTATGAGCGCCTTACGAGTTGCCGTCTGCATTTTGGCGTGGGCCTCCAGGTTTTTGATGGGCTTCCGCACCCCGCACCTCTCCAGGTACTCGGACGATCACTCCTCGACGCGGGCGATTGGCATTATGCACCGGGGCTGCCGGGCCTTCTATCACCGCATACCGCGGGCGAAAACGAGCCGCCCGTGCCGCGCGCCGGCGCAGACGCAGGTACTTAGGTACAATGTTGAGGGAACCCTGGCGGATGGTCGCGACTTGACGATAATCGCGGGCTAGGTCCGCGTCCTTATGATGAGCGTTCCATGACCGATGCCTCGACCGATCAGCCCCCGATTTCCCGCGCGAGCCGGCGGCTGCTGCAACTTTCGTTCGTCACGCCCCGACCCTGCCGGTGCTGCGGCGGATGTATTTGCCTGACCCGGGCTGAAAGGCGCGCCCTGCGCCGGGTCACCCGGATCGCCCGCCAATGGCGGCGCCAAGTGCGCCGTGAAGCCCGCGAGGCCGCCCGCCTGAGGGCCGAGGCCCGCAATCTCGGGGCAAGTTGACAGGCAGGCCCCGCAACGGCATTGTCCGCCACAATCTCGACGGTTCTGAAGCCAGAGCCGCCGCCCTGCCCTGTTCACCACGCATCCTATCGCGGTCCGGTGAGTGAGGCAGGGGGGTCAACATCCGCCAGCGCGTTGCGCCCGCGGATGCGATTTTCGTTTGGCGCAAGCGGATTCTCCGCTGCGGCGTGGTGAAGGACGGGCATGTTCCAATCGCTGTCAGATCGCCTTTCCGGCATTCTCGACAAGCTGACGCGGCGCGGCGCGCTGACCGAGAGCGACGTCGGCGAAGCGATGCGCGAGGTCCGCCGGGCGCTGCTCGAGGCTGACGTGGCGCTCGATGTCGTGCGCGACTTCGTCGAGAAGGTGAAGGCGAAGGCGGTCGGCCAGGAGGTCCTGCGCTCCGTCACCCCCGGCCAGATGGTCATCAAGATCGTCAACGACGAGCTTGTCGCCATGCTGGGGTCCGACACCTCGACCATCGACCTCAACGCCACCCCGCCCGTCACCATCATGATGGTGGGTCTGCAGGGCTCCGGCAAAACGACCACCACGGCGAAGATCGCCAAGCGTCTCACCGACCGCGACAAGAAAAAAGTTCTGATGGCCTCGCTCGACGTGCGCCGTCCCGCGGCCCAGGAGCAGCTGCGCGTGCTGGGTGAGCAGACGGGCGTCGATACGCTGTCGATCGTGACGGGCCAGAACCCGCAGCAGATTGCACGCCGCGCCCTCGAGGCGGCAAAGCTCGGCGGCTACGACGTCGTCCTCCTCGACACCGCCGGCCGCATCCACATCGACGAAGAGCTGATGCGGGAATCGGCGGAGGTGCGCGACATCGCCCGTCCGCACGAGACGCTGCTCGTCGCCGACAGCCTCACCGGTCAGGACGCCGTCAACGTCGCCAAGTCGTTCGATGAGCGCATCGGCATCACCGGCATCGTGCTGACCCGAGCCGATGGCGACGCCCGCGGTGGCGCGGCGCTCTCCATGCGCGCCGTCACCGGCAAGCCGATCAAGCTGCTCGGCGTCGGCGAGAAGTGGGACGCGCTGGAAGATTTCCACCCCGCGCGCGTTGCCTCCCGCATCCTCGGCATGGGCGACGTCGTCACCCTCGTCGAGAAAGCGGCGCAGACCATCGACGCCGAGAAGGCGACGAAGATCGCCGAGAAGATGAAGAAGGGCATCTTCGATCTCGAC
>Ga0182749_1003782_pt1 | contig 10170 bp, 7 predicted proteins | sample eDN3rd37CKraftMG_FD_128875 | JGI IMG/M metagenome (GOLD analysis project Ga0182749, IMG submission 128875) | Enriched Miracle-Growth compost microbial communities from Emeryville, California, USA - eDNA 3rd pass 37_C Kraft MG (version 2) (version 2) ...
GGAAAGCCCGCCGGCACGTTCCCGGATCGCGTGGTTCAGCCTGGCCCGTTGCGCATCCCGCTCTCGACCAATGACGCGTATGGCGCTCAGGTGATTCTCGTGTTTGGCACGGATGCGACCGCTACTGTCGAGGCGTTCGTGCTCACACCCGATGGGAAGCATTTCGAGAACGATGACTACAAGGAATCCTTCGCGCTCGCCCAGGGAGACACGACGACCATCGACTTCACCGTCATCACCATCGACCCGGAGCTCGTGCGATGACGCGTGCAAAAGCATGGAGGGTCGTGCTTGCTCTCCCGTTCGTAGCGCCTGCGATTGCGCAGGAGACCTGCCAAGGCAATGAATCTTTCAACCAGTGCTACGAGCGTATCTACACGGCCGCGTCCGCGAACAATGGTGCGAAGGTGAAAGAGGAAACCCAGACCGAGCAAAAGCTGGAGCTCGCCAAGGCGCAGACCGGCGCAGACACGGCCGGCACCGCCACCGCCTCGACGCTTACGGATCTGGCGCCTCTCTTCAAGGCGATGGGCCTCCTCAGCAACGCCGGCGAGAATGACGGAACGCTGGCGTTCGATCTGAACTTCCTGTTGCCCGTGCAGGACAATGCGGACAAGAACGCGCAGCTCAAACTCGTGGCGAACCCTGCGCCGGAACCGCTGACGCAGCTCGTCGACGCATTCCCGGAAAATGTGCGGGCGGCACGCAAGGATGCGCTTCAGAAGAACATCAGAACCTTCGGTGATACACGCATCGCGTTCACGTATTCACTCGTGAACCGTCGCTTCGGCCGGGATATGCGGGTCCATCGCGCAACGCTCGAGCCGCTCTACCAGGGCGCCATCGCCCGGGCGACCCGCGCAGAAGCCTCCGCAGCGCAGGGCAAAAAGGACCTGGCGTTGCAGACGCTCACGCAGGAGATGCTGCGAGCCGGGAAGCCCGCCGCCGGTGCCGACGACAAGCCATTCGACTCGCTCGGACTGAGTGACGTGCAGAAGGCAGGCCTGATGGCTGCCGCGGCCGAGGCGGCGCGCGCGAATGCCGTCACGACCGTCGCCATTCGCAATGAGCTCAATCGCTCGCGCATCGCACGCGCGGCCGACCTCGTTTCACAACAGCCGCAGCTCCTCTTCACGCTGAGTCACGATCTTCGAGACGAGATCGTGGGCCCGGAGAAGACGAGTGCGACGCTCACCTGGGAGGTCAGCAAGACCAATCTCACTTCCTTTCTGCGCGGAGCCGGCAAGTCCTGCACGGACAGCGCCGTCGCGCAGGGTGAGGCGGAGTACGTCGCATGCGCATCGGCGCTGGCCAGCTACCTGGGGGACGAGGCGGAAAATCTTCAGTCACAGGGCCGCCTGAAGTTGTCCGCGTCATACCAGCGCGTGCGCGCGCTCTCCTATAGCTATCCGGATGACGGCGTCACGCTCGACCTGCCCGAGACGGACCGCATCGAGGTCGCCGTGGGCTACGGCCGGCCGCTGAAAGGCGTCAGGAACGCAGACCGCATCGATTTCGAGCTGGCCTACGACAGCAACATCGACAATGACACCTCGAACAAGGAGCGCGTGAAAGCCTCACTGACCTACACGCGGCGCGTCGGGGATGTGGATATGCCGTTTTCGCTGGTGTACGCGAACAAGAACGAGTTCCTGGGCGCGCTGGACCACCAGATCAGCATGCATTTCGGAGTGAAGTTCAAGTCGCCGATGCCGTGACCGGCTGCCGTTCGGGGTGGAGCGAGGGCGGCTCGTGCCCCAATTAGCCCGCGCATTGCCTTTCTGCCGCGGAACGATCTAAATTTGGCGGCAGGCGCAGGCCTGACGAGAACGACAAAAACAACTCAGGGAGTGCACGTGCGCGCCGGTTCGCGCGTCGTGCGAGCCATATGAAGTACCGCGCGGTAATCGTCGGATTTACCGTCGTCCTGGTGGCTTTGGCATTGTTCGGCATGCAACGCGTGTTGCCAAAGTCCTCTTCTTCCATCCGGGAGGCGTTGAGCACGTGGATCGGGAGCGGTGCATCCGTGACCACCTTCGATTTCACGTTCGAGTCGCTGGCCGAACAGATGGCCCGGGGCTCCGGGTATGAGGGTCGGGTCAACATCGGGGCGCCACCGCGCCCGGGATTTCTGAATCTGTATGCCATCCGCCGGGCCGCTCTGGAGGTGTCTCATCCTTCTCTTGCATGCGGATGCGCTTATGTGCCGGAGGTCGACTCGGTGATCTGCGATGCCGAGTTTCTGGACCGATTTCCGCTTCTGCTGTACCAGGACGCTCGCGATCTTTCGCCCGCCGTCGAGAATGCCGACGACGCCAAGGCCGTGATCGCGGACCTCAACAATCGCTACAGCGCTTTCCTGAGAGCGTGGGCCATCGGGCACGAAATCGGGCATTTCATGCTCGGCCACGGCCGCAGGAGCGCACCGCGCGGCTTGTCGGTATTCCGGGCCGCATTCGCGCGCGGCGGCGACGAAGTCCCGTCCTCGCTGGAAACCGACGCGGATGTCTTCATGATTTCCCGGCTTTCGGATCGGTATCAGCTGCAGCTCAACGCCTACTTTGCGCTGAGCCAGTTCGCGACGCAGCTCTACGGTGAGCTGATGCGGCAGCAATATCCCGACGAGAAGAACCGGGGACCGATTTTCGGCCGACACCTTGATGTCGAGGTGGAATTCGACGAGCGTCATCACCCGCATTGGCTGCTGAGAGCGACCCGGCTCGCGAACATCCTGATCGACTACTACCCGAAGATCGAGGATACGAGCGGCTACTTCCGCAGCATCGAATCCCACGTGCGGCGGGCGAAGTCACCGTTCAAATCCGCGCACCAGTGCATAGAGCCCGAACCGACGCCCACCTTGCCCACGCAGCAGAGCTGGTTCAGCTTCCTGGGCGAAGCAGAGCTGATCAACCGGCTGGTGTCGAATGGCCATTACGATCTGGCGAAGCGGCGGATCGTTCACCTGGTGTCGAATTATCCGAAGGACCCCTCGGCGCTCAGCATCCTCGCCTACGCCGAGCTCTTCACGGCGTGGGCGGACCTGGCGAAGGGGGATGTGGACGCTGCGCGAAAGACACTGGAGCCGCTGGGATCGAAAGCGGACTCGATCATGAGGCAGATCATCGATGCCGACGCCGGCATTTCGCTGATGAACTTGCGCGTGCGCGCAAAACTGAGCCGGGCACTGGGAACCGTCGAGCGCGATCGACCCGACCTCGAAAAGCAGCTCGAGCGCACGCTGGAACTGCTGGAGGAAGCGACGGAAAAAACGCGGCTTCCGAGCGCCAACTCGCAAACATCTATCGCGCCTTGTGGCAGTTCAGCGTAAGTCTGGACGGCTTGAGCCATCCGCGCACCATGGAGTTCCTGCAGGAAACGGCGAACCGGGATGGAGGGCCGGGCTTCAACCGGGATTTCGCGATGGAATGGCTCGCCGAAATACGACGCCTGCCCGAGCCGAGCCGCGTAAACGGGCTCAGCAAGGCGGACCATCTGCTCTACCTGCGCAATTATCTCAGCGCGCGTGGCATGCGGACGGAAGCGGTAGAAATTGGCCTTGAGGGCCTGGCTCTACTGGATCGTGTAGATCCCTCACTCCGGCAACTTCGGGCCGCGTACCGCGTGAACGTCGCACGAGATATATGGCAGCTCCACGAATACGAGCGGGCAGTGCCCCTGTTGCGGGAAGCCGTGCACTTGCGAACGGAGCATGCAGAGACGATTCCCCACTCACAGCAGCCGGACCATGCGAAAGCGTGGCATGAGGTCGCCATCACCGCCAACGAGCTGGGGTTTGGGCGTCTGCTGGCGAGGGATCCCGAAAAGGCGATCGAGGCACTTACGGTCTCACTGAAGGTCTCCGAGAAGCTGACGCCGGACGATCATGAGGGGCTCGGCACGGTGGCTCAGAACCTGGCGCAGTCATACCTTGCAGCCGGCGACTATAAAAACGCTCTCACGTTCGCCCGACGTGCAGTGGCGGACAGAGAAAAGGCCGGCGTCGACGCGAAGCTGCAGGCGGACTCCGCTCTCACGCTCGCCGTCGCGACACTGTACGCAGGCGACAAGCAGCGTGGCGAGAGCTTGCTGGCCGACGCGGTCGAAAAGTTCGAATGGGCATACGACGCGCGGCTGATCGATGGGCGCGGAGGCATGTACATCGGCGGAAAGTTGGTTCCGTTGAGTGATCTGCTGGGAGAGAAGAGTTATCGTGAACGCGCGCTACAGCGCCTGACGGTCAGCGCGCCTGCGAACCGGCAGATCGTTGCAAGGCAGGTGCGCGCGGAGTTGGAGGCTATCCGATGAAGTTCCTGTTCGGTGTCATCGTTTTGCTATTCATCTGCGTGGCAGGGTACGGTTGGCTGGAGGGCGATGGTTCGCGCTACTTCCACCTGGATGCCCCGGCAGAGGCTGCACAGCCCGGTGTTCTCGCGGCCGTCGCGCTGGCCATCGCAACGCTGACGGGTCTGTTCTGCGGCACGCTTTTCGAGCGACTGCGTAATCACCATTCGGACAAGGTGCGCTGGCGCCCCTTGCTCAAGGGCTTTCTCACTCACCGGAGAACGGTGATGGGAATGCTCGTGTCGCCGATCATCTTCTTCGCGATACTCAAGCTCGTGGGCAACTCCGTGGACGATGCGGGTGACCTGCTGCTCGCGTTCCAGAATGGGTTCTTCTGGGAAAGTGTGTTCGCGACCGTGGGCGCCAGCTACGTGCCCTCACGCCAGGAAGCTGCGGCGGGGTAGATCCGCGGCCGTACCGGTGTCGTCCGTTAGTCTGCGTCCGTGCGGTCTTCGGGCGATCCAGGCACACAACCGGAGCGGAAGGGGCGTCTCAAGCGGAGCTCGCCAACTCTGTATTCGGCGATTTTCCTGAAGGTGGCGGGGCTGGAGTGTCACACAGGAGCAGCGGATCGCCGTAAAAACAATATGCGGCGTATGAGTCCCTGCCGTTCGGTGCGTAGGAGCGGGCGCGGAGGTCGCGGAGTATCGCCGCCGAGGATCGATTTCTGCCCGTGCAAATACTTTGGTACAGCGTGCGGGCCACTTCCAGCGCAACATCGTCTTCGATGCTCCACACGGCCGCGATCACTGCGCTTGCACCCAAATTGATGAACACTGGAGCGAAGCCTTGCGGGGACACCAGCGCGGGTTGCTGCCGGCCGGTTTCGCAAGCATTCAGAAACACGAATGGGGCGGCACCGAAGGCATGGTTGAACTCCTCCGCACCCCTGGCGGCGATGGCGTAGAGCCGCTCATTGTCAGCAAGCGTGATGCATTGACCATCTTCATCGCTGCGGCCATGGCACACGAAGTGGAGCAGGGACACTCTGCGCTCGCCGAGCGCTTTCATGATTCGCTCGTACGTAGCGGGCGTGATCTCTGTGCCATCGAAGAGTGAAAGGACCAGCGACGCCTCGGCTTCTGCGTGCTGCAAGGGAACGGGATAGTCGGGCGCGACGACATACGTATCCGTGAGTTTGCAGTGCTGCGGAGGTGGCAAAGCGTCCGCGTGAATCCACCGGCCGACCGCGGCTTTCGCGCCCAGTGCCGGATGCTTTTCTTTCGAGCCGTCCCGGCGTCTGCGGGTGGGTACCATCAGTTCCCAGGGGATGGACGGCTCTTCGGAGTAGATCGCAATGGAGTCGATGGGGCGGTTCTCGTCTGCGAGCCTCCAGTACGCGGTCTTGAAGTTTTCCGGTGCGGCTTCGAAGAGCTCCTCGCCGGCGCCACAGAGAGCGTCGCGGCGTTGCTGGTTTCCGATCTGATTGCTGCAGAAAAGCGAAAGGCGCTTCTCGACGAAGCGATGCGAATCGAGCTGGCCGGGAAGGTTCCACACCGCCAGCGTCTCCAGCGTGTTCGGGCCGGAGACGCGGCAGTGGTATTTCCAGGGCTGGCCGTCTGGATGGCGCACGATCTGTATTTCGAGATCGGGCCGACGGCGGGACTGCGCGATGAGCACGGGGCGCGATTCGGGGCGAGCGCATTCGCCCTTCGCCGCATGCGAACCGGTGGTGCTGGAGCCTGCTCCTTGCGGCGGTTGGTCCAGTTCGAGAACCCGGCTGACCTTTCCGGCCGGCGCGCCCTGAAAGCTGAACAGCGCGGTGATTCTCGGTGGCGCGCCCGCGTCCGCGGCCGCGGGATGAGCGGAAGCGCCGCCGGGGTTCGATTCGCTCGCAGCATCGACTGAACCAGCTGGGCCCGCAGAACCAGCAGGGCCCGCAGAACCAGCTGGGCCCGCAGAACCAGCAGGGCCTGCAGAACTGGCAGAGCCCGCAGAACCGGCAGAGCCCGCAGAACTGGCAGAGCCTGCAGACCCGGCAGAGCCCGCAGACCCGACGGAGCGCGTAGAACCGCCGGAGCGCGCGGCACCAGAAGAGCCCGCAGAACCAGAACCTGCGGACTCACGTACGCGAAGCGTGAAGGTCACTGTATTTTCCGATCGACCTTCGTCACGGCGAATCCGCAGGACGCCCGTGCGCGAGCCGAGAATCTCGAAATGCGAGCTGCACGAAAGCCATGTGTCGACGCCGATCACGTCCACCCCAGCCGGAAACTCGAGTGACATGGGCTCGGAGAGCTCGCCGCTCGCGGGCTCGAGATCATCTGCGTAGATCTCGACCGCGAATTCATCGCCTGGCAACAGGCGCTGAGAAGGCACGGCCATGTGAGGGGTTCGTTTGACGAGCCAATCGGCTTCCGGGGCGGGGCGACCCGAGGACTCGGGAGAACCCGCCGTGGGTTGTTCTGCGGCTGATCGGCCCGTTTCGTCAGGGACAGGGCGTTGGCTGACCCCTGGTGTCCCGGTGCCCGTGGGAGGCGCATCACCAGGAGCGAGAGCGTATGCCACGACTTCGCGCGGCTCCAGGGAGGCACGTCCCGACGCAACATCCGAAGGTGCTGGCGCTCCCGGGGACGGCTCCGTCTGATCTGCAGCCGCACCCGGGGCCGCGCGCGGGGCGCCGCCAAACGCGCCGGGTGGTGATCTCAGAACGTACGAGCGGAAGCGTTCTTCCTCACGCGTGTTCAGAAGCACATCCTCGATCTCATGTGCATCCAGTACAGCGCGCGTCTTCTCGAGCACGAGCGATGGTGCCGGCGACACATCTACATCGGTCGTGACTTCACGGAGCGCTGTAGCAATGTCCCTCGCGAGCGCCGTCCACTGCTGCGGGCCTCGCGTGCGGCCGATCATCACCCGGAGCGCTGTCTGTCGCCATTGATTGGCCGTGTCACGGAACTGCAGCACGCGCCAGCCACGGCCCTCCAAAAGGTCAGGGGCTTCGAGCAGCTGCACCCGAACAAGCGGGTATTGCCGGACCAGTACGCTGTGCAGGGCCACGATCGGTTCGAGAATCGGGCCGCGTTCCAGCGCGTGCTCGACGAACACTCTTAGCGTGTGCTCTTGAAGAGTCTCAAACGCCCGCTCATCGAGCGTGCCACCGGCGGCGGTGAGTAGCGCCTCGCAGGCGGACACGTCACCCGAGAGCAGTGCTTCCGTCCACGAACGCTCCAAAGTGTCGCGAGTCATACGAGTCAGCTGATGCGTCCAGAGTGGATCTCTTTTCCGTTCTCGTCGATGTATCGCACGGCCAGATGTTCTGCATCGAAATCCAGAACGCAGAACCCCATGTAGGCCCAATGCTCGAGGCCGCGGCCGATGAATCGACGGTCTTCCCAGATGGCCGGCGCAGGGTAGGGCCCTTCCTCGGGTTGATACATGTAGACCGGCACCCCTCCATGCCCCACGCACGCGCTGTACTGCAACCCCGCGTGTGGACCGTAAACGATGCAGCGATGCTCGTGCCCCCAGATCCATGCGTGAACCCGGCCCGCCGCCAGCAACTCCCCGATGGCCGCCTCCAGGGCGTCGCTGCCGCGCTCGTAGCAACTGAACAGCTGATGATGGCTCAGGAGTAGTACCTTCTGATTGCGCGTGTGAGCTTCCTCGCACTCTTGGCGTAACCACTCCCCTTGAGGTGCTTCGAGATCCCCGTCTCGCCAACCGGTATCGAGCCCAACGATGCGCCAGTGCGGCGACTGAAGGCTGAAGTAGCTGCATCCTTCCTGGCGCGCGAAGCGCGGATCGCGAAGAAGCGTGTCGTAGTACCCGTCTCCGCCGGAGTACATGTCGTGGTTCGCATTCAGTGACCACGACGGCACCCGATGCGTCTGCGCCTCGCTCACCGGCCAATGGGGAAGAAAGCGACGACGGTATTCGCTCGGCCAGCCGGAGTAGTACGTGTCGCCCAGATGAATGGCATGCTGCTCGATGCCTTCCTGCATGCCCTGCTGCAGAACGGTGCGCATTTGCTGGGCGACATTGATGGCGCGGGGCAGTCCGCTGGCCCAATCGCCCACAACGGCAAGCCTTGCGCGGGAGGCAATGTTGGAGGTCGCAGGCGTCGTCACGAACGCATGCCGCTTGCCGAACTTTCGCTTCGCCATTGCGAAGAGGCAGGAGATCCAGCGGATATCGGTAACGGAGAACTGCTCGAATAGTCGGCGGCCGTTGTTCACGTTGAGCAGATACCGGTCGGTGACCATATCCGGTGGCTCGAGGGCCGCGTCGGCACGCGGTGTATCGCGAGCGGCTCGCCTCGTGTCAGCTTGCGTGCCTGGTGCTCTGCTGGCGTTTCGGGACGTTGCATCCGACCCCGCACGTTCCGATGCGCGGGTCGCGAAGTACTCATCCAGCGCGGACTGCAGCGTGCAGATATCCGGGTCGCGGCTGAGGAAGACTCTGGAGTCCAGTGCGGGCTCCGCTGCGCCCCGCCGTCCCGCAGCGATTCCGACAGTCCCGCCAGACGAGCAAGGAGGGTCGAACCCTTCCTGCCCGCTGCTCGCGCGCACCTCACGCTCCTGCGCCGCGGCGACCGCTTCGTAAGCGGCTTTCAGATCGGCCGGCGCCAGATCCTTGAACTCGGTGGGGAGCTCGCCGGGCTCCGATCGACGGCGCCCGGTGGCGCTGGCGAGATTCCCGAGCTGGGCGCGCACGTCATTCAGGCAGGCCAGAATGAACCGCCTGTCCAGAATCTCCCGGATCATGACCCCTTCCTTGTTGCGGCTGCGGGCCGCTGTTCTTGTGTTTGCGCCAAAGTAGCATGCTGACCGACTTTCATGCAGCAGGGCCCGCGTGCGCAATCCGCGAAGGCCGCCCCGGTTCAACGAGCACGTGCTTCTCACGCAGAACTCCAGGCCCGAACAGCTGCATACCGTGATCCACACACAGGATCTGGTGCGTCTGATCTATGGCAGCTCGCGATCGCCGCAATCCGTTCTCGTCATGCTGGATGTCTGCTTTGCCGAGCAGGGCGCTGGCCAACTGCTCGCGCGAATCGAACGTGTGCAGGATTGTTTTAGAGCCGGGGCAGGTCTCTGGCTGCTGTGCGCGGCGGACGTGAATACTCAGGCGAGAGACGGCGCATTCGTGAACGCCTTCCTCAGCGTGATGAACGACCCGAGCTGGGCGCCGCGGGGCGGCGCGGAGTTCGTCTCGCCCTACGACGTTGCAATCGGCGTGAACGATGTATTCGGCCGGAACGGCCTGACGAAATCCGTCGTCTGCGATGTCGTGCAAGGCGGCCGTACGCATGCGCCGTTCATTCGGAACCCCCGTTTCGATGGCGCGCGCGGGCCGCGCGTGCTCGAAGACGAAATGTACTGGCAGCTCAAGGCGAGCGGCGCAGACGCGCCCGGGTATCCGGGATGGTTCTTCGCAGGCCGTCGCAGAGCGCTCGATGAGCTGCTCGCGTGGTTGCATGCGCCCGCCTCGAATGGGCGCGCGAAGGTCGTCACCGGCGCACCGGGATCGGGAAAATCCGCCGTGCTGGGCCCGTTGAGCGTGGCCGCGGACCCGCTGGCATTGCCGGATGTCGCACAAGAACATCTGGGGCGCCATTGCCAGCCGGATGTCGAATGAGAGCTACGACAGCGCGGACGTCGGTTGGCTCATCGAGCACGCAGGCTACTTCCTGATACAGGACGTGGATCACGGCGAGACGGTGTATCGCCTTGATCACGAGAGCTTTGCCGAGTATCTGCGCCAGGGTCGGGACGCTGCACGAGACCACCGGGCGATGGCGGAGGGCCTCGTGGATTGCCTGCCCGCCGTACCTCAAGGCACGAGCCGCTGGGCCGCGGTACGCGAGCCTTACACCATTCATCA
>Ga0182749_1003783_pt1 | contig 10162 bp, 10 predicted proteins | sample eDN3rd37CKraftMG_FD_128875 | JGI IMG/M metagenome (GOLD analysis project Ga0182749, IMG submission 128875) | Enriched Miracle-Growth compost microbial communities from Emeryville, California, USA - eDNA 3rd pass 37_C Kraft MG (version 2) (version 2) ...
CGACAAGGACCTGGTCGCCAAGTACCGCTGGTACTCGGACCAGCTGAAGGCGCTCGAGGCCGGCGTGTCGCGGCCGCGGATCAAGCAGTGGCCGCAGGTCGAATCGATCCTCGGCGACTACCTGCAGCTCGCTCTGGTCGGCCAGATCGGCCCCGAGGAGGCCCTGAAGAAGGCCTCGGCCGACATCGACGCGGCGCTGGCGAAGAAGTAACCGCAGCAGTTCTCTATCTTGTCATCGCCGGGCTTGACCCGGCGATCCAGGGGCCACCGAGAGCGGTTCTTTCCGCCCTGGATGCCCGGGTCAAGCCCGGGCATGACAGGATAGGAATTCCGAAAGACCATACAGCCTCCATGCTCTTCACCGACCGCCGGCAGCTCGTCCTGCTCCTGCTTCCCGCCGCGCTGCTGCTGGTCGTGTTCGCGCTCGCGCCCGTGGTCCAGGTCGCGCTCTATTCCTTCCAGGACATCGACTACGCCGCCGACACGTCGCGCTGGGTCGGCCTCGCCAACTACGCCACCCTGTTTGGCGACTGGTTCTTCCGGGTCGATATCGGCAACACCGTCCGCTTCGCGGTCGTGGCCTCGCTGGTCCAGGTCGGGCTCGGCACCGCGCTCGCCTTGCTGCTGAACCGAGAGTTCCGCGGCCGCGGCGCGGTGCTGTCGGTCGTGGTCTACCCGATGATGCTGTCGACCATGGTCTGCTCGGCGATCTGGCGGTCCTGGTTCCACCACGATGCCGGCGTGCTGAACGGCGCGCTCGGCTGGCTCGGCCTGCCGCCGGTGGAATGGCTGTCCGACCCCGGCCTGGCGCTGTGGTCGGTGATGCTGGTCGACACCTGGCAATGGACGCCGATGACGACGCTGATCGTCCTGGCCGGGCTGCAGTCGATCCCGCCGGAGATCGTCGAGGCGGCGCGGACCGACGGCGCCCGCCCCTGGGTGCTGCTGACCCGGATCGTGCTGCCGCTGGTGCGCGGCCAGATCTTCCTGGCGCTGCTGCTGCGCCTGATCGACACCTTCAAGCTGTTCGACAAGGTCTATGCCCTGACCGGCGGCGGCCCCGGCAACGCCACCGAGACGATGTCGATGTATGTCTACCAGAAGGGCTTCAAGTTCTTCGATGTCGGCCTGGCCGCCGCCGCCTCGGTGGTGATGATGGCGATCGCCTGCGGCCTCTGCGCCGTCTATGCCGCCCAGGCGATGCGGGGATCGGCCAAGTGATCCGCCGCGCCCTGGCATATCTCGGCATCGCCCTGGCGGTACTGGTCTTCGCCCTGCCGGTGCTGTGGATGATCGGCGCCGCCTTCGAGGATCCGGCTCGCGCCGGCCAGGGCTTCCTGCCGACGGCCCCGACCCTCGACAACATCCGGGCAGTGCTCGCCGACGGCTTCCTGGTGCGGCTGAAGAACACCGCCATCGTCGCCTTCGGCGCCACGCTGCTGTCGCTGTTCGCCGGCTTCCTGGCCGCCTATGCCCTGGCCCGCTTCCGCTTTCCGAAGCGGCTGGACGTGCTGTTCCTGCTGCTGGTGCTGGTGGTCAAGCTGATGCCGCCGATCGTGGTGGCGTTGCCGCTGCATTCGCTGCTGCTCGATCTCGGCCTGCTCGGCACCCTTTCCGGGCTGGTGCTGGTCTATCAGCTCTACACGCTGCCCTTTTCCTTATGGATGCTGCTCGGCTTCGTGCGCGAGGTCCCGGTTGAGATCGAGGCCGCGGCGGCGATCGACGGCGCCGGCCTCTTGCGCCGGCTGTGGCACATCGTGCTGCCGCTGGCCCTGCCCGGGCTGGTGGCGACGCTGATCTTCGCCCTGATCCTCTGCTGGAACGAGTTCCTGTTCGCGCTCCTGTACCTGCAGCGGCCCAGCCGCTTCACCCTGCCGCTCTACGTCGCGACCTTCATCACCGAGGACGAGACGCTGTGGGGCCGGCTGATGGCGATCGGCCTGCTGTCCTCGCTGCCGGTGCTGCTGGTCGCGGGCACCATCCAGAAGCACCTGCTGCGCGGCTTCGCGCCCCAAGCCAAATGACCAGGACAAAGTAGCCATCCGCGGCCATGGGTTGACGCTGCGGCCCCGCCAGGGTCAAAAGCCGCGCATTCCGGATGTGGCGGAGCGGGCGAATGGGCGAGCGGGACCTGACCGGGCGGGCGGTGGCGGATGCCATCCTGGCCGAGGTGGCGGCGGAGGTGCAGGCGCTGGGCGAGGCGCATTGGCCGCCGAAGCTGGTGTCGATCACGGTCGGCGACGAGAGTGCGGTCGACGTCTATGTCCGCAACCAGCGGCGCACGGCGGAGGGCGTCGGCATCGCCTTCGAGACGCGGCGCCTGCCGGAGCGGATCACGCAGGAGGAACTGCGCGCCGCCATCGCCGCGCTGAACGCCGACCCGCAGGTCAGCGGCATCATCCTGCAGCGCCCGGTGCCCAAGCACATCTCGATCAAGGCGATGCAGACGGCGATCCATCCGCTGAAGGATGTCGAGGGCATGAACCCGGCCTCGATCGGCAACATCGTCTACAACGAGCTGGAGCTGGCGCCCTGCACCGCGCTGGCGGCGGTCGAGATGCTGAAGCGCACCGGCCTGACCCTGGCGGGGCTGGAGGCGGTGGTGATCGGCCATTCCGAGATCGTCGGCAAGCCGATCGCCTTCCTCTTGATGGCGGAGGGGGCGACGGTCACGGTCTGCCATCACATGACCCGCTCCGTCTCCATGCATTCGCGCCGGGCCGATGCGGTGTTCGTCGCCGTCGGCAAGCCCAAGCTGGTCACCGGCGACATGATCAAGCCGGGCGCCGCGGTGATCGACATCGGCATCAACGAGGTGCTGGACGACGCCGGCCGCAGCCGGGTGGTCGGCGATGTCGACTACGACAGCGTCGCCCCGGTGGCCGGCTGGATCACCCCGGTGCCGGGCGGCGTCGGGCCGGTGACGGTGGCGGTGCTGATGCGCAACACCATCGTCGCCACCCGCCGCCAGAAGGCGCATTACGAGGCCAGGCTGGGCGCCGCGACCGCCTGAAAACGCTACTGGCGCGGCCGTCTGATGGCGGTTTCTCCGCTTCCGGTGCTCACGCACCAGTGTGCGCTGCGCTCCGGTTCTCGAAACCACCACCAGCCGACTCACGCCAGCGCGTTTTCAAACGGTCGCGAGGCGGCTCCGAAGTGCGGCGGGCGGTTCATGCCACGGCCGCAACCCTGCGGCGCATGAAGGCGGGGTGCCAGCGGCCTATGCCGGGTCTAAACCCGACATATGACGGCACCGGACCGAGTCCCTGACCAGCCCCAGTTCGTGACGGAGCGGGATCCGCGGCTGCGCGTGATCATCCCGATGATCGTCGCCGTCGCCTTCCTGATGGAGCAGCTCGACTCCACCATCATCACCACCGCCATCCCGGACATGGCCGCCAGCCTGGACACCACGCCGCTGCGGCTGAACCTGGCGGTGACCACCTATGTCCTGACGCTCGCCGTGTTCATCCCGGTCAGCGGCTGGTTCGCCGACCGCTTCGGCGCGCGCCGGATCTTCGCCCTGGCGCTCGGCATCTTCACCCTCGGCTCGGCGCTGTGCGGCATGGCCGACAGCTTCGCCATGCTGCTGGCGATGCGGGTGCTGCAGGGGCTGGGCGGCGCCATGATGACTCCGGTCGGCCGGCTGATCCTGCTGCGCAGCTTCCCGCGGGCGCAGCTGGTCACGGCGATGACCTACATGACCCTGCCGGCGATCCTGGGGCCGGTGATCGGGCCGCTGCTGGGCGGTGTTCTCACCACCTACACGTCGTGGCGCTGGATCTTCTACGTCAACGTGCCCTTTGGCCTGGTCGGCATCCTGGCGGCGCTGCGCTTCTTCGAGGATGTCGAGGGCGAGGTGGTGACGCCCTTCGACTATCCGGGATTCCTCATGGTCGGGGCCGGCGTCGCCCTGCTGCAATACGGGCTGGAGAATATCGGCCGACCGACCATCCCGACGCCGGCGATCGCGGCGGTGCTGGCCGCAGCCACGCTGCTGCTGCTGGCCTTCGGCCGCTATGCCCGCAAGGCGGCGAATCCGGCGGTCGACATGACGCTGTTCCGGCTGCGCTCCTTCCGGGTCGGCACCCTGGCCGGCGGGCTGTGCCGCGTCGGGCTGAACGGCGTGCCCTTCCTGCTGCCGCTGATGCTGCAGGTCGGCTTCGGCTTCAGCCCGGTGGTGTCGGGGTCGCTCACCTTCGTCAGCAGCCTGGGCGCGCTGCTGGTCCGGCCGGCGCTGTCGCCGCTGCTGCGCCGGCTCGGCTTCGACCGGGTGCTGATCGTCAGCGCCGCGCTCGGCGCCGCCGCGGTGGCCGGCTTCGCCCTGCTGCGGGCGGACACGCCGCATTGGCTGCTGCTCGGCTACATCTTCCTGTTCGGCCTCTTGCGGTCGATGCAGTTCATGACCTCGAACACCCTGTCCTATGCCGACATGCCGGCGGAGCGGCTCAGCCGCGCCACCAGCCTGGGCGGGGTGCTGCAGCAGCTCAGCGTCAGCTTCGGCGTCTCGGTCGGGGCGATGCTGCTCGGCCTGGTCAGCTTCGAAAGCCACATCCTGACGCCGGAGCGCTTCCACGAGGCGTTCCTGCTGATGGCGGTGATCCCGCTGCTGTCGATCCCGGGGTTCCTGCAGCTGCGGCCGGAGGACGGGGTGCAGGTCAGCCGGCACCAGCGCCGCCCGCGCTGATTACGGCCGCTTCGGCGCCTTCGACGGAGGCTTTCCGCGAGGCGATGCCGGCGCCTTCACCGGACGGCGGTCCCGCGCCGGGGGCGGCGCGGGCGGCTTGCGCGGCAGGTCAGGCTGCCGCGGCGGCGACGGGGATCGCGAGCGTCGACCAGACATCGCGCAGCGCCTCGACCAGCCGCGCCATCTGCAGGTCGTCGTGCAGCGGCGTCGGGGTGATGCGCAGCCGCTCCGCCCCGCGCGGCACGGTCGGGAAGTTGATCGGCTGGACGTAGATCCGGTGCCGCTCGAGCAGCAGGTCGCTGGCCGCCTTGCACAGCCGGGCGTCGCCGACGAAGACCGGCACGATGTGGCTGACCGACGGCATCGCCGGCAGGCCGGCGGCGCGCAGCAGGCGCTTGAGCGTCGCCGCCCGCTCCTGGTGCCGCTCGCGCTCGGCGCTGCTGGCCTTGAGGTGGCGGATCGCGGCCAGCGCCCCGGCCGCGACCACCGGCGGCAGCGAGGTGGTGAAGATGAAGCCCGGCGCGTGGCTGCGCAGCGCGTCGACCAGCATGGCCGAGCCGGCGACATAGCCGCCCATCACGCCGAAGGCCTTGCCCAGCGTGCCCTCGATCACGGTCAGCCGACGGGTCAGCCCGTCGCGCTCGGCGATGCCGCCGCCGCGGGGCCCGTACATGCCGACGGCATGGACCTCGTCGAGATAGGTCATGGCGCCGTGCTTGTCGGCGACGTCGCAGATCTCGGCGATCGGCGCGATGTCGCCGTCCATCGAATAGACGCTCTCGAACGCCACCAGCTTCGGCCGGGTCAGCGGATATTCCGCCATCAGCCGGTCCAGGTCAGCCGGATCGTTGTGGCGGAAGATCCGCTTCTCGCAGCCGGAATGGCGGATGCCGGCGATCATCGAGGCGTGGTTCAGCGCGTCGGAGAAGATCACGCAGCCCGGGATCAGCTTCGCCAGGGTCGACAGCGAGGCGTCGTTGGAGACGAAGCCGGAGGTGAAGAGGAGCGCCGCCTCCTTGCCGTGCAGGTCGGCCAGCTCCTCCTCCAGCGCCCGGTGATAGATGTGGGTGCCGGAGATGTTGCGGGTGCCGCCGGCGCCGGCGCCGCAGCGGTCCAGCGCCTCGTGCATCGCCGCCAGCACCGCCGGGTGCTGGCCCATGCCGAGATAGTCGTTCGAGCACCAGACGGTGACGTCCGGCGCGCCGTCGAGGCCGTGATGGGCGGCGCGCGGGAAGGCACCGGCATGGCGCTCGAGCTCGGCGAAGACGCGGTAGCGGCCCTCCGCCTTCAGGGTCTCGATCGCCGTCCGGAAAATGCTCTCGTAATCCATTCCAACTGTCTCGCCGTGCCGCGGGCCGGGCAGGAAGTGTAGCGCATCTGGCGTTGCCGCGGGAAATGGCACCATAGTCGAACCATGCGGGGAGGCGAGGGGCCGGGCCGCTTCGGCGGCGATCCGCCGCACGCGGCGGGCCGCGGAAAAAATTCTCGGCGGCCCTGTCGGGATGCGCCTCGCCGGTGCGTCCTCGGGTCATCATCAGCGAAGGAGGCCGCCTTGGCCCAGTTCACCCAGAAGATCATGCCCTTCCTGTGGTTCCTCGACGGCAAGGCCGAGGAAGCGGCCGAGTTCTATGTCTCGGTCTTCGACAATTCGCGGATCACCTCGGTCCTGCGCAACGGCGACGCCATGTCGGGGCCGAACGGCACCCCGCTGACCGTCGGCTTCCAGCTCGAAGGCCAGGACTTCACCGCCATCAACGGCGGCGGCGACTTCAAGTTCTCCTGGGCCGTCTCCTTTGTCGTGCTCTGCGACGACCAGGAGGAGGTCGACCGGTTCTGGGACCGCCTCGTCGAGGGCGGCGGCCAGCACAGCAAATGCGGCTGGCTGCAGGACCGGTTCGGCCTGTCCTGGCAGATCACGCCGAAGATCCTGCTCGAGCGGACCCACGACCCCGACCCGGTGAAGGCGACCCGGGCGTTCCAGGCGATGCTGCAGATGACCAAGATCGACATCGCCGCCATCGAACGGGCCTATCGCGGAGAGGCCTGAGAGACCGTTTGGAAATGCGCTGGCGTGAGCCGGCTGGCGGTGGTTTCGAGAACCGGAGCGCAGCGGACACAAAGGTCCGTGAGCACCGGAAGCGGAGAAACCGCCGTCAGGCGGCCGCGCCAGTAGCATTCCCAAACGGGCTCTGACCGCCGCGCCTCGGCCGCCCCATGTGTCGGACTATGCGCCGGCCCGGTTCGGCGTCATGATCGCGGGGCGGTGGGGACGCGAGCGCAGATTGGTTGCGGATGAAGGCACAGACCGAGGCGGCCGGGGCGGCGTCCCCGCGCAGCCGGAAGAAGCGTGAGGCGATCCTGGATGCCGGGGTCCGGGTGTTCATGGCCGAGGGCTACGCCGCCAGCATGGACCGGGTGGCGGCGGAAGCCCGGGTCGCCAAGCAGACCCTGTACAGCCATTTCGGCAGCAAGGAGGGCCTGTTCCACGCCCTCTTCGAGCGCTACAAGCAGCAGTCGCTGGCCGGGCTGGACCCGGCGGGCGACCTGGCGGCCGAGCTGGCCACCTTCGGCGAGCACATGCTGCGCCGCATCTTCGACCCCGAGATCCTCGGCGTGCAGCGGCTGATGATCGCCCAGGCCGGCGCCTTTCCCGACCTGGCGCGGATCGTCTACGAGGCCGGCCCCGGCCGTGTCCGGGCGGGGCTGGTGGAGTTCCTGCGGGCCAAGATCGAGGCCGGCGCGCTGGGCCGGGCCGATCCGGTGGAGGCGGCGGACGACCTGATGGCGCTGCTGCAGGGCAGCCGGCGGCAGCGCATCCTGTTCGGGGTCGAGGCGGCGCCGGACCCGGCCCGGCTGCGTGGCATCGCCGAACGCGCCGTCACGATCTTTTTGCGTGCCTATACAATGCGGTAAAGTTCACAATTCAGTCCCTTGTTTCGCCGCAATTCCCACTTACCTCCGGGGTCGAAGGGGCACCGACGGAGGAAGCAGATGGCGAAGTTCCGCTACTGGGGCGTCTCGGTCCTGCTCAGCCTGGGCCAGGCCGACCTCGCCGTGGCCACCGAGCGGCCGCCCTATGACGACGCGCTGGCCGCCTATCTCGGCTCGGCCCGCGCGGCCAATGACGACGTCGCGTCGGCCCCGCTCTACCTCTACCGTCCCGACAGCTTCAGCCGCGTCACCTTCATCGGCGATGTCGCGCCGGATGCGGTGCCGTCCTGGCGCGGCGTCGCCATCGACGGGGTCTGGCAGCCGGCCGTGACGCCCGACGACCTCGCGCCGGTGCTGCTGCCCGACACCGGCTGGGACGCCGCGGACGCGGCGACGCGCGAGGCCATCGCCGTCCGCTGGGTCGAGGAGATCGTCATGGCCGGCGAGGTGCTGAGGAGCGGGGCCGACCTGGTCCCGCCGGCGCCGGACGGCGCCATCGGCCCCGCCGCCGCCCGGACCCTGCCCGACGGCACGATCGAGGTCCGCGGCTGGGTTTCGCATCTCAGCGTCGCCGGCGAGGTCGCGGACCCCTTCACCGTCCGCCTCGCGCCCGACGGCACGGTGCTGGCGGCGTAAGGTCTATCCCTCCACCCCGAGCTCCTGGCCGACCAGCGTGACCCAGTAGGTCGCGCCGAGGGCGAGGATCTCGTCGTTGAAGTCGTAGAGCGGCGTGTGGACATAGTGGCTGCTGCCGTCCGGCTTCACGCCGTTGCCGATGAAGATGAAGGCGCCGGGCTTCTTCTCGAGCATGAAGGAGAAGTCCTCGGCCCCGGTGCGCATCGGCATGGCGGTGTCGACCTTGTCGGCGCCGACGATGCTGGCGGCGACTCCGGCGGCGATCGCGGTCTGCTCGGCGTGGTTGACCAGCGGCGGGTAGCGGCGCTGGTAGTGCATCGCGGCGGTGCAGCCGCTGGTCGCGGCCAGCCCTTCGGCCACCTCGCGCAGCCGCCGCTCCAGCGTGTCGCGCACTTTCGGCGAGTAGCTGCGCGCCGTGCCGGCGACCACGACCTCGGACGGGATGATGTTGGGCGAGCCGATGGCGCCGCCGGAGACGTGGCCGACGCTGATCACCGCCGGCTCCACCGGCGGCACATTGCGGCCGACGATCGCCTGCGCCGCCAGGATGAACTGCGCCATCACCATGGTCGGGTCGGTCGCAAGATGCGGGGCCGAACCGCCATGGCCGCCGGTGCCGCCGAAGGTGACGGTCCAGCTGTCGCTGGCCGCCATCATCGGGCCGGGGCGGATGCCGAACTCGCCGACTGCGCGGCCGGGATTGTTGTGCATGCCGTAGACGGCATCGGCCGGGAAGCGGTCGAACAGGCCTTCCTCGATCATCACCCGGGCGCCGCCCAGCCCTTCCTCGGCCGGCTGGAAGATGAAGTGCACGGTCCCGGCGAAGTCGCGGTTCTCCGCCAGGTAGCGGGCCGCGCCCAGCAGCATGGCGGTGTGGCCGTCATGGCCGCAGGCATGCATCTTGCCGGGCACGGTCGAGGCGTAGGGAAGCCCCGTCTTCTCCTCGATGAACAGCGCGTCCATGTCGGCCCGCAGCGCCACCGCGCGCTGGCCGGGCCGGTTGCCCTTCAGCGTGCCGACCACGCCGGTCTTCGCGATGCCCTCATGCGTCTCGACGCCCCAGCTGCGCAGCTTTTCGGCCACCAGGGCGGCGGTGCGGACCTCCTCGAACCCGGTCTCCGGATGGGCGTGGATGTCGCGGCGGATGGCGATCAGCTCGTCCTCATAGGCCTTGATCGCGGCGAGGATGTCCTTCGGATCGGTCGGCACGGGCGGTCTCTCTCATTGGCTCGGACAATCGGGGAAGAGCGGAGCTTTGCAGGTTTTCGGTCCTGCGCCCAGGGGCGGCGAGCAGGGCGTCGCGCGGATCGGTTGCGTTCCGCCGCGCCGCGCGCCAGGATCGCGCGCTTCGTCGGGGAGGAATGCCGCGTGATCCTGGATTTCGGGTCGATCAACATGGACCTGGTGATGTCGGTCGCGACGCTGCCGCGGCCGGGCGAGACCGTGCTGTGCGAGGGCTATGTCACCAAGCCCGGCGGCAAGGGGGCGAACCAAGCGGTGGCCGCGGCCCGGGCCGGGGCGAAGGTGGCGATGGCCGGCGCGGTCGGCGACGACGGCTTCGGCCAGGTGATGCGCGCCACCCTGGCGGAGGAGGGCATCGACACCGCCCTGGTCGTCCCCAGCGAGCGGCCGACCGGCGTCGCCTATATCTGCGTCGACGCGCAGGCCGAGAACTTCATCGCCGTCGCCAGCGGCGCCAACCTCGCGGTCCGGGCCGACCAGGTGCCGGACGGCCGGCTGACCCCCGACACGCTGCTCATCCTGCAGATGGAACTGCCGCCGGAGCAGAACTGGGCGCTGCTGGCCCGCGCCCGCGCCCGCGGCTGCCGCGCGATCCTCAACGTCGCCCCGGCGGCGCCGGTGCCGGAAGCGGCGCTGCGCGACCTCGACCTGCTGGTGGTGAACGAG
>Ga0182749_1003784_pt1 | contig 10162 bp, 7 predicted proteins | sample eDN3rd37CKraftMG_FD_128875 | JGI IMG/M metagenome (GOLD analysis project Ga0182749, IMG submission 128875) | Enriched Miracle-Growth compost microbial communities from Emeryville, California, USA - eDNA 3rd pass 37_C Kraft MG (version 2) (version 2) ...
CAATTCGCCGCCGTCGCGGCGCGGCGCGATCACCTGCACGTTGCGCGCGCCGGCGCGTTCGATGCGCTCATAGATCGGCGCCAGCCGCCGCTTGTCGCTGTCGGTGGCGTAGAGCTGCCCCTTATTCTGCATCGCCGCCGCCAAAGCCAGCGTCTTGCCGCCGGCGCCGGCGCACAGATCGAGCACCTGCTCGCCGGGCTGCGCGCCGGCAAACAGCGCCGCAAGCTGCGAGCCCTCGTCCTGCACCTCGACCATGCCCTTGATGAAGGCCGCCTCCGCATGGATGCCGGGGCTTCTGGCATCGGGCGACAGAACGATGCGCAATCCGTCGGGCGACCACGGCGTCGGCACCGGCGCGAGATCGGCAAGCGCCGCCTGCGCCTCGGCGCGCGTCGCCTTGAGGGTGTTGACGCGCAGGTCGAGCGGCGCGCGCGAGGCCAGCGCCGCACCCTCCGCGACGCGCTCGTCGCCGAAGCTCGCGCGCATCTGCGGGTCGAGCCATTCCGGATAATCGCCCGCGACCCAGGCCGGCGCTTGCGCGATCGTCTCGTGGTCGAGGCGGCGCCGCTCGTCGTCGCGCAGCGGCTCAGGCGCGTGACGCGAGCCGTCGGCGAGCGCGGCGATCGCCTCGGTCGAGAGCGCGCGTTCCCGCCGCAGCATGCCGAGCACGATGGCGCGCGGCGTCGCCGCATCCATCAGGAAGATGCTGGAGGCTTTGCGGCGCAGCGCGTCATAGACCAGCCCGGCGATGCCGGCGCGGTCGCCGGAGCCGGCAAAGCGATGTGCCCTGCCCCACTCTTTCAGCGCGTCGGCCGCCGGCACCCGATCCTGTTCGATTGATCCGATAATCTCGATGGCGGCGGCAAGCCGCGCGGCGGGTGTCATGTCCCCTGTCGCCTCACGGCAGGCCGAGCAGGATCTTCACGATGAAGATCAGCCACATGATGGTGACGACCAGCACGCCGACGCCGAAGAAGCCGCCGCGCGCTTGCAGCTTGTTGCTGGTGACGTGGACGAAGGCATGCACCAGCCGCGAGGCCACGAAAATCCAGGCGAGCACCACGAACAGGAGATCGGCCTGTTTGGTCACCAGCGCCAGGATCACCAGTCCATAGAACAGCAGCGGCACTTCGAACTGGTTCTGGAACGCATAGCCGATCTGTAGCGTGCGGGTCGGCCAGTTGGGCTGGCGCAGGGCCACCTGTTCCGGCCGGATATCGCCGCGCAACAGCGGCGGCATGCGCGCGCCGGCAAGCATGAAGGCGAGCACCAGCGTCAGCACCACCTGAACGAACAACGGAAGCAGGATGCTCGCAACCGACATGGCTCGCCTATAACCGGCTCGGATAATTGGGGCTCTCGCGGGTGATCACCACGTCGTGGACATGGCTCTCGCGCAGGCCCGCGCCGGAGATGCGCACGAACTCGGCCTTCTCGTGCAGCTCCGCGATCGTATGGGCGCCGACATAGCCCATCGCGGCGCGCAGCCCGCCGGAGAGTTGATGCAGCACCGTCGCCGCCGCGCCTTTATACGGCACCTGCCCCTCGATGCCTTCGGGCACCAGCTTGAGCGCGTCCTTGATGTCCTGCTGGAAATAGCGGTCGGCGGAGCCGCGCGACATCGCCGTCACCGACCCCATGCCGCGATAGCTCTTGTAGGAGCGGCCCTGATACAGGAACACCTCGCCGGGCGTCTCGTCGGTACCGGCGAGCAGCGAGCCGACCATGGCGCAGTCGGCGCCGGCGGCAAGCGCCTTGGCGAGATCGCCGGAATATTTGATGCCGCCGTCGGCGATCACCGGGATGCTCTGCTTCTTCGCGGCCTCCACGCTGTCCATGATCGCAGTCAACTGCGGCACGCCGACGCCGGCGACGATGCGCGTCGTGCAGATCGAGCCGGGGCCGATGCCGACCTTGATCGCGTCGGCGCCGGCATCGATCAGCGCCTGCGCCCCTTCCGTGGTGGCGACGTTGCCGGCCACCACCTGCACCGAGTTCGACAGCTTCTTGATCCGGTTCACCGCGGTCAGCACATGCTGCGAATGGCCGTGCGCGGTATCGACGACGATAAGATCGACGCCGGCCGCGATCAGCGCCTCGGTGCGGGCGAAGCCCTTGTCGCCGACGGTCGTCGCCGCCGCGACCCGCAGCCGCCCCTGTTCGTCCTTGCAGGCATTAGGATTGGCAACCGCCTTCTCGATATCCTTGACGGTGATCAGGCCGACGCAGCGATACTGGTCGTCGACCACCAAAAGCTTCTCGATGCGGTGCTGGTGCAGGAGCCGCTTGGCTTCGTCCTGTTCGACCGCTTCCCGCACCGTGATCAGGCGGTCCTTGGTCATCAGTTCGGAGACCTTCTGCCGCGGATCGCGGGCAAAGCGCACGTCGCGGTTGGTCAGGATGCCGACCAGCTTCGCCGGACCGCTGTGGTGCGTGTTCTCGACCACCGGGATGCCGGAAATATGGTGGTCCGCCATCAGCTTGAGCGCATCGGCAAGCGTCTCGTCGGGATGGATGGTCAACGGATTCACCACCATGCCGGATTCGAACTTCTTCACCTGCCTGACCTGCGCCGCCTGATCCTGCGGCTCCATATTGCGATGCAGGACGCCGATGCCGCCTGCCTGCGCCATGGCGATCGCCATCCGCGCCTCGGTGACGGTATCCATGGCGGACGCCAGGATCGGCATGTTGACGGTGATCGACTTGGTGATGCGCGAACGGATATCGACGGCGGACGGCATCACGTCCGAGAGCCCCGGCTTCAGCAGCACGTCGTCGAAGGTAAAGGCTTCGCGGGGGGGATCGATTGAAAAACGCGCCATCGCCAACTCCGTTCCCCGGCCATCGGAAACCCGATTGCCAAAGGTGCAAGAGGAACCTCAGGGGTTATACGAAAACCCCGCGGGGAGCGAACCCCGCCGGCAAAACGGGCCCCGTTCCGGGCCTGCTTTTGGATTGGCGCTGGTCGTTATCACGCCATCGGCGCGATTCCTAGAGCGGAAATCGCCGGGCACCCGTTCGTCCACCGGATCGCGCGCCGGCACCGGCCGACTTTCCAACGGCGGGCGAGCGCCGTATGAGCGGGAGCCGACAAACGTCCGACGAAACCGCCGACCGACAAGACCGCCACACGGTGGCTCCCGGTTCCATCTCAAGCGCTTTGCCGATGGCTCTTCCCCCGAACCGCCTCGTTCCGCTGATCGTCGCCGTCGCCCTGTTCATGGAGAACATGGATTCGACGATCATCGCCACCTCGCTCCCGGCGATCGCCGACGACATCGGCACCAATCCGCTGGCGCTCAAGCTCGCCATCACCTCCTACCTGCTGTCGCTGGCCGTGTTCATCCCGGCGAGCGGCTGGGTCGCGGACCGCTTCGGCACCCGCACGGTGTTCCGGGCGGCGATCGCGGTGTTCATGATCGGCTCGCTCGGCTGCGCGTTTTCCGGCTCGCTCACCGATTTCGTCATCGCCCGCATCGTCCAGGGCATAGGCGGCGCGATGATGACGCCGGTCGGCCGCATGGTGCTGGTGCGCACCATCAGCAAGCGCGAACTGGTCGGCGCGATGGCCTGGGTCAGCGTCCCGGCGCTGATCGGGCCGGTGATCGGGCCGCCGGTCGGCGGCTTCCTCACCACTTATGCGTCGTGGCACTGGATCTTCATCATCAACATCCCGATCGGGCTGATCGGCATCGTTCTGGTCACCCGCTATATCGAGAATATCCGCGTCAGCGAGCCCGCGCCCTTCGACTTTACCGGCATGGCGATCGCCAGCATCGGCATTGCCGGCGTCGCCTTCGGCTTCTCGGTGCTCGGCGCGAATTTCCTGCCGTGGCAGTTCGCGGTCGGCCTGATCGCCGTCGGTGCCATCGCGATCACGATCTATGTCTGGTACGGCCGGCGCGTGCCGAACCCGGTGATCGACCTGTCGCTGTTGCGGCTGGCGACCTTCCGCGCCAGCGTCGGCGGCGGCTTCCTGTTCCGCCTCGGCATGGGCTCGCTGTCGTTCCTGCTGCCGCTGCTCCTGCAAGTCGGCTTCGGCATGACGCCGTTCCAGTCCGGCCTCATCACCTTCGCGACGGCGCTCGGCGCCATCACCATGAAGCTCGGCGTGGCACGGGTGCTGCGCCGATTCGGCTTTCGCAGCGTGCTCGTTGTCAACGCGCTGATCAGCGCCGCGTTCCTGTCGGTCTGCGCACTGTTCACCATCGCGACACCGGTCGCTTTGATCTTCGGATTGCTGGCGATCGGCGGCTTCTTCCGCTCGCTACAGTTCACCTGCATCAACACCATCGCCTTTGCCGAGGTGGAGCCGGAGCAGGTCGGCCGCGCCACCGCGCTGATGGCGGTGGCCCAGCAATTGTCGGTCTCGACCGGCGTCGCGCTCGGCGCGCTGATCGTCGAGACCTCGGTATCGCTCAAGCTCGAACCGACAATCAGCGCCGACGATTTCGCCATCGCCTTCGTCATCACCGCGGCGATCTCCGCCTGCGCCGCGCTGGTGTTCGCGCGGCTGCCGAAGGACGCCGGCGCCGAACTCGCCAACCGGAACCCGTAGCGCCGCAAACGGGCTGGCCAGCCGCGTTGCGCGGTGGTCTATTGGGCGCAAGAGAATCCATGTGAATCCATGCGGGAAATGGAGCAATCGACATGCGCGGCACATCCGGCAGGTTTTGGGGGCTCGTCCTCGGCGGCATCGCCGTGGCACTCTTGACCTCCGCCGCGGTGACGGGCCCGGCGCGAGCGGAACCCGTAACCGGCGACCAGCGCCTGCTCGCCGATTACGACGCGCTGCTGGCGCGCAACCCGAACGACCGGGCAACGCTGATCGCCCGCGCGCAACTGCGCACCCGCAGCGGCGACATCAACGGCGCGATTGCCGACTATGGCCGCGCCGCCTCGCTCAAGGCCGACGCCGCGCTTTACCGCCAGCGCGCGGCGCTCTTGCTGCTGCGCACCGATTACCGCGTGGCGATCACCGATCTCGATCAGGCGGTGCGGCTCGACCCGCGTGACGGCGCCGCGCTGTTGTTGCGCGGCGAGGCCCGCGAGGCGCTCGGCGCCAAGGAGGCCGCCCTTAGCGACTACCGGCAGGCGCTGGCGCGCGATCCGCAGAATCCCGATGCGCGGGCGGCGGCAAGCCGCCTCGCCGAGGTTCTGCCGCCACAGCCGGCGCCAGCACCGGCACCTGACGTCACCGGCTCGCTGCCGCCAGTAACCCAGCCGGAGCAAACCCAGCCGGAGCAAGCCGCGCGGCCGCGGGTCGCGGCGCCGATGGCGACGCCGCCGCGGATCACATCGCCACAAACGACGCCGCTGCGCATCGTGCGCGGCGGGATCGCCAGCGACGCCCGCGCCGGCGACGCCTCGACACCAGGTATCTATCACCTACCGGCTGCGGCAGCGCCAACGGCGGCGGCCGCTTCACCACGGAAGACGCCGAGCCATCAGGTGCTGCGGACCAGGAAGCCGGCAAAGCCCCTGCTGCGGCGGGAAGCCCGCAACCGCGCGGCGGGTTTCACGGTGGGTTTCAATGACGCTTTCGGCGGCGGCCGACGGTAGGATCAGCCTCCGACCGCACGCCCGGCGCCGCGAAAGCCCGTCGCCAGCAGATAGAGTTCGGCCGAATCGGCGCGGCTCGCCGCCGGCTTGACGTGCCGGACCGTGGCAAAATCCCGTTTCAGGGTTGCCAGCAGTTCCCCTTCGGTGCCGCCCTGGAACACCTTGGCGAGGAACGCACCGCCCGGCGCGAGCACCTCGCAGGCGAAGGCGGCCGCCATCTCGACCAGTGCCACGATCTTGAGATGGTCGGTGCGCCGATGCCCGGTGGTATTCGCCGCCATGTCGGAGAGCACCACGTCGGCCGGCCCGCCGAGCATGTCCTTCAGGCGCGCCGGCGCTGCATCGTCGGTGAAATCGAGCTGCGCGAAGGCAACGCCCTCGATCGGCTCGATATCGAGGAGGTCGATGGCGACGACGCGGCCCTTCGGCCCGACGCGCCGCACGGCGATCTCGCTCCAGCCGCCGGGCGCCGCGCCGAGATCGACCACTCGCGCGCCCGGTTTGAGGAAGCGGTATTTGTCGTCGATCTCCATCAGCTTGAACGCGGCGCGCGAGCGCAAGCCCTCGCGCTTGGCGCGCGCCACATAGGGATCGTTGAGCTGGCGCTCCAGCCAGAGCTTCGACGACAGCGAACGCTTGTTGCCGGTTTTCACCCGCACTTTCAGCGACCGCGCGCCGCCCGTGCGGCTGCCCTGTTTGCCGCCGACACTCACGGCGAGGCGACCCGGCCGCCGGTCCACACGCCATCGGCCCGCATCAGATCGACCAGCATGCCCTCGCGCAGTCCGCGATCGGCGACGCGCAGCCGCCGGCACGGAAACGCCCGGCAAATCGCCTCCAGAATGGCGCAGCCGGCGAGCACCAGGTCGGCGCGCTCGCGGCCGATGCAGGGGCTGGCGATGCGCTCGGCGTAACTCATCGCCAGCAGCTTGCGCGCCACGCCGCGCGCCTCCTCGGCGCTCATCCAGCAGCCATCGACGCGGCGGCGCTCGTAGCGCTCGAGCGCCAGATGCACGCCGGCGATCGTCGTCACCGTGCCGGAGGTGCCGAGCAGATGCACGGCGCTCTTTCCATCGCCGAGATCGCGGCCGTGATCGGCGGCGAACGGCGTGACGATCGCCAGCACTTCCTCGACCATCGCCTCATAGATCGCCGGCGTCACGTCGCGGCCGCCATAGCGCTCGGCCAGCGTGACGACGCCGTGCGGCATCGAGATCCAGCCGTCGATCTGCGGCGGCGGCGGGCCGTCGCGTCCCGCGCAGCGCGAGCCGAGCCGCACCAGTTCGGAGGAGCCGCCGCCGATGTCGAACAGCACCACCCCGCTCGCCTGCGGGTCGATCAGCGGCGTGCAGCCGATCGCCGCCAGCCGCGCCTCGGTCTCGCGCTCGACGATCTCCAGCGTCAGGCCGACTTCGGCGGCGATGCGCTCGCGGAAGGCGGCACCGTTCGCGGCGCTGCGGCAGGCTTCGGTGGCGATCAGCCGGGCACGGGTGACGCCGCGGTTCTTCATCTTGTCCCGGCAGACGGTCAGCGCCTCGATGGCGCGGTCGATCGCCGCCTCGCTCAGCCGACCGGACTGCGAAATGCCCTCGCCGAGCCGGATGATGCGCGAAAACGCATCGATGACGCGGAACCCGTCGGCGGTCGGCCGGGCGACCAGCAGGCGGCAGTTGTTGGTGCCGAGATCGAGCGCGGCATAGGTGGCAACGCGACCGCCGCCGGCTCCATTCCCGGTCCCACCGCCAGTCCCATCGCCCGCCCCATGCCGGTGTGGGCGGCCGTGCGGGCGGTGCGAGGCTGACCCGTTCCCGTGCGGCCGCTCGCGCGACACCGCCGGGCGCGGGCCAGGGCTAGCCTGGACCCCCACTCCCATCTCGGCCATTAACCTTCCTAGCCGTGCGCGGCGGCGGCATCCCACCGCGCGCCGGGGCAAAGCTGTGTCATAATCATGAAAAGTGTAGCAGGGGATGGCCGAGACGCAACCAAGCTGTTGGCCGGCGGTTGCCCGACCCGGCCGACCCGCTCAGACCTGCCTTGTCGCCGGCACAGCGCTCCGGTATGGCGCGGCACCCTTCGCCGAGGCATATGACGTCCATGGATATCGCCGTCGACGAGACCGCCCTCGCCCTCACCCAGTTCAGTATCGGCCAGCCGGTGCCCCGCAGCGAAGACCCGGTGCTGCTGCGCGGCCGGGGCCGCTATACCGACGATCTCGTCCTGCCGCGTCAGGTCTACGCGGCGATGGTGCGCAGTTCGCACGCGCATGGCCGCATCCGCCATATCGATACCGGCGCGGCCAAGGCCATGCCGGGCGTGATCGCCATCTATACGGCCGCCGATCTGGCGGCCTACGGTCCGCTCAAATGCGGCCTGCCGCTCAAGGGCCGCGACGGCGCACCGCTGCGCCAGGTGCCGCGCCCGGCGCTGGCGAGCGACAAGGTGCGCTGGGTCGGCGATCCGGTCGCCTGCGTCGTCGCCGAGACCCCGGCGCTGGCGAAGGACGCGGCCGAGGCGGTCGTTCTCGACATCGAGCCGCTGCCCGCGGTGACGAGCGCCGGCGAGGCGGCCGCGCCCGGCGCGCCGCAACTCTACGATGCCGTGCCCGGCAATCTGGTGCTCGACTATCACTACGGCGACGCTGAGAAGACCGCCGCCGCCTTCGCCGCGGCCGCCCATGTCGAACGGCTGGCGATCCGCAACACCCGGCTCGTCGCCTCGCCGATGGAGCCGCGCTCCGCCATCGCCGAGCACGATGTCGCGTCCGGCCGCTTCACCCTCCACACCGAGAGCCAGGGCGTATTCGGCATGCGCGCGCAGCTCCTCGGCGTTCTCGGCGAGAGCCCCGACAAGCTGCGGGTGCTCACCGGCAATGTCGGCGGCTCGTTCGGCATGAAGTCGTCGGCCTATCCCGAATATGTCTGCCTCTTGCACGCGGCGCGGGCGCTGGGCCGGCCGGTGAAATGGACCGACGAGCGCTCCGGCAGCTTCGTCTCCGATTCGCACGGCCGCGACCACGAGGTCGTCGGCGAACTGGCGCTCGATGCTAACGGCCGCATCCTGGCGCTGCGGATCAGCGGCCACGGCAATATGGGCGCCTATCTGTCGAATGTCGGGCCGCTGCCGGCGACCGTCAACATCGTGAAGAACGTCGCCAGCGTCTACCGCACGCCGCTGATCGAGGTGTCCTCGAAGCTCGTCTATACAAACACCACGCCGGTGTCCGCCTATCGCGGCGCCGGCAGGCCGGAAGGCAACTATTACATGGAGCGGCTGATCGACAACGCGGCGCGCGCCATGGGCATCGACCGCATCGAGCTGCGCCGGCGCAACCTCATCGGCGCCGAGGCGCTCCCCTATGCCGCCGCCTCCGGCATGCACTACGACAGCGGCGACTTCCCGGCGGTGCTCAAGCACGCCGTGGCGTTCGCCGACGTCAAGGGCTTTCCCCGCCGCAAGCGCGACAGCCGCAAGCGCGGCAAGCTGCGCGGGCTCGGCATCGGCTGCTTCCTCGAAGTCACGGGGGGCGGCAGCAAGGAGATGGGCGGCATCCGTTTCGACGCCGACGGCGGCGTCACCCTCACCACCGGCACGCTCGATCAGGGCCAGGGTCATGCGACACCGTTCGCGCAGGTGCTCGCCGAACGGCTCGGCGTGCCCTTCGCGCGCATCCGGCTCGTGCAGGGCGACAGCGATGCCCTTCTGGCCGGCGGCGGCACCGGCGGATCGCGCTCGGTCACCGCCAGCGGGCAGGCGATCGTCGAGGCGTCCGACAAGGTGATCGACAACGGACGGCGGATCGCCGCGCATGTGCTGGAAGCCTCCGCCGACGACATCGAGTTCCACGCCGGCCGTTTCGTCATCGCCGGCACCGACCGCGCCATCGGCATCATGGAGCTGGCGGAAAAGCTGCGCGCCGGCCTCACGCTGCCGCCCGATCTGCCGACGAGCCTCGATGTCCGCCACGTCAGCGACGGCGCGCCGTCGGCGTTTCCCAATGGCTGCCATATCGCCGAAGTGGAGATCGATCCGCAGACCGGCGTTGCCGCGGTCGTCAAATATTCCGCGGTCAACGATTTCGGCACCGTCATTAATCCGCTGCTGGTCGAGGGCCAGACGCATGGCGGCGTCGTCCAGGGCATCGGCCAGGCGCTGATGGAAAACGTCTCCTTCGACGCCGACGGCCAGTTGCTGACCGGCTCCTATATGGACTATGCGCTGCCGCGCGCGCTTCACGCACCGAGCTTCGCGGTGACCAACCATCCGGTTCCGGCGAAGACCAATCCGCTGGGAACCAAGGGCTGCGGCGAAGCCGGCTGCGCCGGCGGCCTGACCTCGGTGATGAACGCCGTTGTCGACGCGCTGTCGGAGCGCGGCATCACCCATATCGACATGCCGGCAAGCCCGTCGCGAGTCTGGCAGGCGCTGCACGACGCCGCGCAGCTGACACGGGGATGACACGCCGACCGCCGCTCGACGCGCCATACCGAATGACGGCGCCAGCATGCGGACGCCGCATGGCTATCGCCGGTTTGCTGCTGGATCGCATCCGGCAATGGCCCGATAGTGACGCGCGCGGAATCAGGTCATGAGCCAAGCA
>Ga0182749_1003785_pt1 | contig 10162 bp, 16 predicted proteins | sample eDN3rd37CKraftMG_FD_128875 | JGI IMG/M metagenome (GOLD analysis project Ga0182749, IMG submission 128875) | Enriched Miracle-Growth compost microbial communities from Emeryville, California, USA - eDNA 3rd pass 37_C Kraft MG (version 2) (version 2) ...
CAGTCGATCCGCTGCGCTCGTAGATGAGCTGGAACGACCACTTGGCCTTGCCCCTGCCAGCGGCGCGGCGTGCAAGGCGGTAGACAAAGCGGCCTATGCCCGGCTCGATCAGGAAATAGTCGGGATGCACTGTCAGCACATCCGGCCGCTTGCCCTCGGTGACCTCGCGGTAAATCCAGTTCGGTGCCTCTATCTCGACGCTGGCCACCTTGCCGGTGTCTGTGCGCGATATGACGGAATGGGAGCTAATCAGCCCTTCGGATTTGACCTCACGCATGGCGCGCTTGCCGTCGCGGGGCACCTCCCGCACGCTTTTGATGATTGTTCCTTGGAGACGGGCTAACGCGGCCTCGACCTCCTCGAACTGGCGGGTGCCGTCGCCCTTGCGGCAGAACTTGAGAATGTCGCTGACGTGCGGCCGGAACACGCGGCCGGGCTTCTCGCCCCTCCCCTCCCGGTGCCGGTTCATGGCCTCCGTCAGATGGGAAACCATCATCAGAACGATGTCGTAATCCCAGACTGAGGCCATGCCGTCCGGGCCGGCTTTGACCTCTACGTAGCCGTCGCGCAGCTCGTAGCGGATGACCTCGCCGGCCCGCTTGTCCTTCTTGGAGAGGCGGAACACGGCCACATCCATCATGCTGCGGTTGTCGCGGGTGCCTACATCGTAAAGCGCCGGCACAAAGAAATCGGACTGCACATCGTCGGCCGGCGGCTTTCGCATGATTGAGCTTGGTCTGGCCGGCGTCGTTTCATCCGCCCAGCTCCGACCAGATCGGGCGTTGGTACGTTTGACGCTCTCCCCCAGCCGGTTAAGTGAAGCAGTCAGCTCGGCCGAGGCGCGATCCTCGAGGCTCGCCTGCTCCTGCTGTTTGTCCTCCATGCGAAGGCGCTGCGCTACCTGCTCCCAAGACTCGCCGGGCCGTGCGGCCGCCTCGATGCGCTGACGGTATGTGTCGCCCATCCGGCCTAAGAAGCCAGAGCCGACTATATCGCCTATCTTCTTGGGTTCTTTCATGGGGCCGCCTGGTCTTAGTGGCTGTGGCGCTGCTCGTATTCGTCAAATGCCAAGCGTAGAAGCTCGTTTAGCTTGAGATCGTTGGCGGCGGCGAACATGCGGAACCGGCGGCGCAGCTCGGCTGAAACCCGGAAATTCAGCGGCACATTGTTGGCCGCATCATCTGCGGCCGGTGTCGGCTTGAGAGAGCGAGGCGGCATGTCCGCGACCGGCGCAGCGCTGCCCTTCGTGGCCACAAGGCCCGACAGGTCAGTGGTTTTCTTGGTAGCCATATTAAACGGTTTCCTTCTTTCTGGCTTGCTGTTTTACGTTCATGCGTTCATGCACGAAAGCAAGCAATTGATTGATTTCATCGGCGCTGCGGCTTTTCGCGTCGGCCTCCCCTACGGTGCGGCCGTCCACCATTGAGGCGGCGTAATCCACGCGGTCATGCACGATTGCCGGGGCTACGGCTCCATGCGCCGACAATGCGGCTACCGCCTGCACGGTGAGCCGGGCGTTAGGCTTGGCCTGCGTCACCGCGAAGGCGAACGGCCGGCCGGCTTCCTGTGCAATGTCCACGGTGCTGCCTACCGCACGTAGATCGTGCGGGCTGGGTCGTGTCGGGATCAGCACAAGGTCGGCCAGTTTCACCACGTCGCGGATTGCCTCGGTGATTGCCGGCGGGGTGTCGATCACGGCCAGCTTGAAACCGGCTTTGGCCAGCGCCTCCAGCTTTGCCGGCAGCTCGGCCAGCTTCGCAGCGGCCAGCGCCGGGGTATCGACCGCGCGGGAGTTCCACCACGCGGACAACGACCCTTGCGGGTCGGTGTCGATCAGAACGGCCGGGCCAGCGCCGGCCGCCTCGGCGGCGACGGCGACGTGTGCCGCTAGGGTCGTTTTCCCCGCCCCGCCCTTCTGACTTGCCAAGACAAGGATTTTCACATGGGCTCTCGTTGATTCGTGTTGAAACGCTTTAATGATAGGCAAAAAGCACGCATCTTACAAACCTATTTTGAATAAAGCACGCAAGCACGGTTTCTGGATTGCACAATCCAAGACCGGGGCAGGCGGGAGGGGGGTGCGATTTCACGTCAAAACCCCCCATAAAGGGGGGGCGATTTCGTGGTCAGGGGGTCCGATTATGCGTGCCTTGGGGGTCCGATTTAACGCGAACGGGAGGCCCGCTTTTCGGCCAGGTGTTGCAGCACCTGCTCAACCGTGAGGCCCCTGGAAGGGTCGGCCTTCATTTCGTCGTAGGCCGCCGCAACCTCAGTTCGTAGCCAATGCTCCAAGGCTGAATCTAGGGTGGCTGTCGTCTTGTCGCGCACGTCATCGAAGACCTTGCAGTCCTCGTCGGTCAGCCCGGCCTCACGGCCGATCTGCCGGAGCAACGAGCCGAGCTTGACGCGCTCGGGCGGCGTGTTTTCATCGTTATTCATTTGCTTCCCTCCTTGTTTTCGTGCTTTCTGCCTTTCTGTTTCGCATTATGGGTAGCCCATATCCGTTTGACCTGGCTCTCGCTGCACCCGGCCAGCCGGGCGGTTTCCGCGATACTCGATTTGCCTTCACGCAGCGCCACGACGCGGGCGTGCAGTGCCCGGTTTGCCTTGCGGCCCTCGTAGCGGCCGGCGGCTTTGGCCAGCTCAATGCCCTGGCGCTGGCGCTCCCTGCGGTCCTCGTAATCGTCGCGGGCCATCTGCAAAGCGAGACGCAAGAGCATGTCTTGCACTGACTGCAGGACGATACGGGCCACGCCCTCGGCCGCGTCGGCCAGCTCGGACAGGTCCACCACGCCGGGCACAGCCAGGCGTGCGCCCTTGTCGCGGATCGCCTGCACAAGCTGCTCGGCCTCCGCCAAGGGCAGGCGGCTGATACGATCCATCTTTTCGGCAATGACAACCTCGCCGGGCTGCAAGTCCGCGACCATGCGCAGCAGCTCGGGCCGATCGGCCCGCGCGCCGGATGCCTTCTCTCGGTAGACGGCGGCCACGTAGTAGCCGGCCGCCTTGGCGTTCTCGATGATGGATTCCTGCCGGCGCACGTCCTGCTCGTCGGTGCTGACGCGGATATAGACCCGCGCGACCTTGGCCGCTGCCTCTTTGGCCTTCGCCATTTTGCCCCCTAGTTCAATTGGGTATTCCTAAATGCGCCTAGCTTATCAGCTATGGCGCATTTAGAAAATACGCAATGCTATTGAGCTAGGCTCACAAAGCCGACCCATTCGCGCCGGCACGCACACAGGGCGGGGGGGGGTGGATTGTGCAATCCAGAAACCGTGCTTGCGTGCTAGAACGCAAAGCATATTGCGGGCTTAGCAGGGAATCCTTGCATATTGAGCCACCGTGCATTACATTGTAATTCACAAAATAGGAGATATGCCGATGGCTGCAAATCAGCTCGTCCAAACCCGTATCGACGGGGAAGTGAAAGCGGAAGCGGCGGCAGTCCTGGCCGCGATGGGGCTTACCGTGTCCGACGCCGTGCGCCTGCTGCTGACCAAGGTCGCGCGCGAAAAGGCGCTGCCCTTCGAGCCCCTAATTCCGAATGAAACGACGATCGCGGCGATGAAGGAAGCGCGAGAAGGCAAGGGCAAGCGGTTCGCCACTGTGGAGGATCTGATGGCGGACCTGCATGCGGAAGATTGAACGAATCGGGCAGTTCAAACGCGATTACAAGCGAGAGGCGAAAGGCCGACACGGCAAGTCGCTCGACGCGCTGCTGGTTCCGATCATTACGGCGTTGGCCAACGATGAACCGTTGGAGCCTCGGCACCGCGACCATGCGCTAACCGGCGACTGGAAGGACCACAGGGATTGTCACGTGAAACCTGACCTGGTGCTGATCTATCGGATGCCTGATGATGACACCTTGCAACTGGTCCGGCTTGGGTCGCACTCGGAACTTGGACTGTGAGGGCCCCCGATGGTTTCCGATAGAGAGTTTGCTGAGCGCCGCGAAGCGATCGAAAACGCAGTCGCAACGCAGCGCCTTGAAGGCTTGGAGCCGGATGCGCGCACGATCGCCGAGCTGGAGCAGGTTGCAGCCGGCACGCTCGACCTGGCCGAAGTCATGCGCCGCGTTCACGCACGGATCGCAGCCGGCGAATTCAAAAGCTCGCCTACATAAGCACGATCGGACGCGGCGAGAGACGCAGCAACAACACGTCGTAAGACCACATCAACGCTGAAGCTCCAAAGCTCACGCCGGCCAGCCCGCCGAGAATTAGGCTCTTGTGGTGTAGACCACTGACACACAGCGCGATGAAGATCAGCGAGAACAGCGACGTGCCGGCAAGGATGCCAAGCGCAAGCCGCAGCGCTGGGCGCAGCCACAATAGTGCGAGAAACGCCACGTGTCGGAATACGGCCAAAGAATTGCGCAGCGCGCCGGCCACCAGTCGCCGCGCCAACTGGCGGCCGGCGCCCGAGCTCGTCGGGCGCGGTGCGTCGCTGGTGCGGACCAGGTGAAGCTGGACGACGTTTCCCATTTTCCCTCTCTGTTAGTTCCTTGAGGTAGCCACGGCGCGTAAATCTATCTGATAGCGGTGAGCCAATGCTTGAATGCACCGTAAGGCGTCACGCTTGCGAAATTCTCCGCGTCTGGTGAGACGTATTTCCTTGGTCAGATCGATATTCAGGAGCTGGCCGATCTGAGCGATTGCGTTGCTGTTGGATTGTATGGCGTTGGTCGTCATGGTCCATCTCTCAAGGTCAAGGGCGTTGGTCATTACGAAGGCAGGAATACAGCAAGCGGCGGTAATGCCATTGCAGCCAGCACACGCCGCAGGCAGCGAGTATTGAAAGCAGATTGCCGAACACGCTCACGTCGCCGGCCAGCACGCCGCGCACGATCGCTGGCAACGACAGCACCAGCAGGAAGAACAGGAGGCCGCCCATCACCAGGACGAGCAAAGAACCCCAGTGTTGAATGTGCCAGCCAATCCGGCCCCACATGGTTCTATTTTTCATCGTAGTGCCCCTTTCGGCGCGGTTGCTGTTTGACGGCGCTACCGGGTTCCCACGCTTCTCCGATGGAGTGTCGGTAGATATATTCCCGCACTAAATCCCGAAGCACTTGGCTTGCCGCTCGATCGTTCGCCCTGGCGGCGCGATCGAATTGCTCTTTCAGCTCTGGCTCGATGCGCGCACGGATAATGCACGGTCGTTCCGTCATGCTCGCGCACTGCCTTTGAACCGACCGACCGCCTTGGAGACACCACCTGCGAGGGACTTGCCACCGCTGTAAGCGGCTTTTCCGGTCGCGACAGCCGCTTTCCCCCCTGCCATGCCTACCTTGGCGGCTTTGCTTGCCCCCCTGCTTGCGGTGCTCAGCTCGTGCCACAGGCCGACGCCTACGCCACTTGCGAGCGCGCCCGCGATTGAGGGAATTTGCATCAGGATGACCAAGCAGGCCACGGCGAGAATTATGCAGCCGCCCACGGATGCCGCCTGTTGCACCAGGCCGTCTACCGCCATGCCCGAGACATAGGAGCCGAACATATCCATCACGACGCCGAAGACGCTCGACATCAAGACAATCATGAGCCCATAGGTGATGACCTGGCCGCACCACGCCTCGAAAAATCGCTGCGTTGATTTGAACAACAGCGCGAGGATGAATAGCGGGCCAAGGCCGGCTAAGATCGCCAACGCGATTTTAGCCAGGAGAATGAAGGCCCCGCCGATCGCCGTCAGTATGGCCGTGGCGATGATCGTCAGAATCGCAATCATGACCAGGGCAAAGGCTTGGCCGGGGTGAAGCGCCGACACCGCCTCGAACGCCTCTTCTGCTTTGTCGAAGCCTTTTTGCGCCGCGTTGTCGATCACGTTCGCCGCTGTCGAACCTTGCGCCTGGCTGGCGTTGGAGCTGGATGGCAACAAGGCGGTGGCAAACTCATCGGGCGTCGTCGTGATGGCCGAGGCGATAGATGACTGATACAGGCCCCCTGCTGACGCGATCGACACGATCACCCCGATCTTGAAGCACTTGAAAACGAAATCCCGCACGGAATCCTCGACCGCCCCGCGCGCCACCAGCAAGCCATAAAAGATGAAGGTAACGGTTAGGCCGGCTGTAATAACCGGCATGGCGTTCGTGATGACATTGGAGGATATCGACGTGACGAACGTCGCCGTGATCGTGTCGATCCTGTTGAAGATGTCTGCGAATAGGTGAAGGCCGGGGGTTGTCGCCATTTCAATGCCCTCCGATCGACGGATATCGGTTTGCCGACTTGCCGAAGATGGCCTCGCCTTCCGCCGTTTTTGCGCTTTCGCAATTGGACGTAAGGCGCTTCTCGCGCGTGCCGTCCGCGCACTCCTTGAGCTTTGCAGCGCGCTCCTGCGGGTGGGCTCTGTACCAGGCAGCATCATGCCGTGGCCCATCATCGCAGCCAGCAAGGGCGGCGATCGCCACCAGGGCCGCCGTCAAATAAAAAGCTCGCATAGTCATTGTCCGATGGAAGGGTAGTTCACGGCAGTCGGGCCAAAGATGCGCTGTCCCACGGCCGTTTTTTGCTGCTCGATCAGGCCGTCCTCGGACTTCTGCAGCATTGCCATGAGCTGTACCTTGGTCTGCTCATTCTGGATGGCCGCTTGCTCGCCCTGGATGCGCGCTTGCAGGTCTGCGATGGCCTTGGGGTCCGTGGAGCTGTTGATTTGCCCCATAAGCCCCTGAATGTTGTTCAGGCGTTCTATGGCCGCCTGATAGGCCCGCATACCCATCGCCTTGTCATAGGCTGCTTTTTGCGCCTCTCGGTCCCTGACGGCCGTTATCGCGGCATTGACGCTGCCGGCAGAGGCAACGCCCTGTTCTTGGCGAATGATTTGCTGGACGCTGCCGGAAATGCCGGAGTAGCCGCCGTTCGTCGCCGAGCTGTAGACGTTCTGCCACTCGGCCGGGAGCATGTTCGCGAGCTGCGGATTCTGGAAAAGCGACCCGATTCCGCGCGTGCCGGTCATCGAGTCGTAGGTCTGCTTTAGCTGCTCGACCTGCATTTTCATCTGTTCGATTTGCTCGACGTATTTTGCAATGTCCTCGATGTGGAAGGCCGTGCCGGGAACGTCCGAGGTGACAGTGACGGGGATTTGAGCCTGCGCGGCCGACGCGACAAAAATCGTTGCGAATGCGGCGGTCATAATGCCCGATTTGATATCTCTCCGGTTCAAATTCATTGCGCTTCTCCGTGGCTACACACAGGCCAAATACTAGCCACGCCATGGAAAAAGATCAATAAAATCAAGTAATTGTCCTATATTCGTCCTATCTCTGTCCTATTCCTGTCTCACTCTCGGCCTATATCCGTCCGATAATCGTCAGATTTACGATTGTCTTCGCCAATCTGGGAGGTGAAATACCCTCCTTTAGCTGCCTCGCTCTGAATTCGGCCGTCGGTTTCCTTAAAAACAGGGGTTTTTGATCCTTAATCCGGGCGATACACCATACGCACCCTATCGGGTGATCTAACCCGTTGATTTTCAACGGGTTTCGTATGGAGCCCGAATTAAGTCTGTGGTCCACAGGGACCACAATATTGCTAAAAACCGTTATTTTTCCTAGAATATTCGGACCACAGTAGGGACCACAAGGAAAAGCATGGCTCTCGGCGAACCCATCAAGCTGCGTTTGAGCGTCGAACGACAGCACCAATACGAGGAAGAAGCCGCCGCGCGCGGTATGCCTCTCGGCACGTATCTGCGGCAGCGCCTTGAGCACGGCGACCAGGTGGCCGAACAGCTCGCGGAGCTACGGCGCTCGATCGAGGACGGCTTTACCGAACTCCACCAGCAGACCGTCGCCGGCCCCGCACCTGGCGCGGCTGAGGCGGGCATGATGACGGAAATGCTGCTGCTCCTACGCAGTGCCGTGGGCGGCGACAAATTGCAGATCGCGCACGGTGAGCTTCGCCGCCAGGGCTTGCCGGTGTGGACCGGCCAGCGTCCATAATCACCGCCCTACTCCGATGCTCGCAACCATCGTAGAGGACTGGCAGCGCCGCCGAGAATTGCAGGCCGTGAATCGGCGGATCGCGCAAGAGCCGGAGCCGGCGTTGCCGCGTTTTGTTGCCGGGCATCATCGCGGCCCTGTTTGGCAGCTTTTAGTGCCGGGAGGGCCGCCCGCTTTCATGTGCCTCGGCTATCGCGAGGCTTTCGTGGTCCACGTCCGCGCGAGTGCTTTTCATCGGGCTTGGCTGGCGACAGGGCGAGCACTTAATCAGCCCTGCCCGCGTCGCGATCGCTTTGCCCAAGACCGCAAATTCCACTGGGCCATATCCGGTTTTTCGCAAGGGATCGAAAATCCCGTCCCGCTCGCCGAAGTCACGGCGACGGACTGGCAGGGTAAGCGCCAGATCGCTTTTACCAATGGGATCACGCGGACGCTTTGGCTTCTCGCACATGACGTGCCGGCGTTTCCGGTGCAATGCTGGACCGAGGATGAAGCGGTGCGAGTGTTCGAGGTTGCCGGGCTGACGCCACCGATCCACGTAGAGGAGCTGCCGAAGGCGTAGGGCGGGCCTCTCACGCCTCCGGCCGTCCTCGAGACGGCCTGCGCGCTCCGCTTGCCCTCCGGGCCGCCTGTAGCGGCCCTGCGCGCCCTTCCAGGGCTTGCCAGCCCCTCCGCATGGGCGCCGGCAGCTCGCCGGCCCCGGCCGGCCGCTCACGCCCTCTACGCTGCCCTACGGCCCGGCTAATGCGGTCAAGGGGCTTTCGCGGCATATCCTCGCCGGCTGCGCCGCCTCCGGTATTCCACGTCCCCTTGACCGCGCCGGCCCTCCGGACAGCCCGGGCTTACCGCGACCGACCGAAACCGACGAGCAGACCCACCAGCGCAGCCCCCGCACGCTCCGGGGCGAAAGGATCGAGACGGCCTGGCGGCCGTCGCATCACAGTCAGGTCGCCGGCCTGCGGCCGTCGAAAGACCCGCTCCCTCCCTCGCCAACAAGCAGGCCGGAAATCGCTCAAGGCGTATCAGATTACACGTGGTCCACGGTATTTGTGGATTGTGCAATCCAGACCCGAGGGGGGCCGATTTCACGCGGTCGGAGGGCGATCTAACGTGGAAAATTATCAGGAGCTGCAAAGGGAGAATGTTTGATCGCGGAGAGGGGTCAAGGGCCGAAGGGGCGCGTAGCGCCGAACCCTTGACGCCTTGCAGCGATCCTCAGCCTATCGGGTGGGGTGCAGAGCAAGGGCAAAGCCCGCCGGCCTGCACCCCTGCCCTTCGGCGAGAACGGGGTGCAGGGGCAGCGCCCCTGCTAAGAGGCCGTAGGCCAGACTAGGAGCATTGCGCCGGTCGGAATCGACCCTGTCTGTCCCCTTTTTGGGGTTTTCGGCCTGTCAGTCAGGCCACCAGGTCAAAGGAGATCCACGACGACGGGCCGCGACCCCCTTCCCCTGCAAGCCTGCCGGCCGGTAGGCCGGCCCCCGCCGGCGCCAGCCGGCGCTACAAACTGCGTCGGCCGCAAAGCGGCCGTCCGTTTAGCCGGAGGGGGAGCCGCCGCCGTAGGCGGTGGGGGAACCCCGCAGGGGTGCCCCTTGCTAGGGCAGTGAAATCGAAAGCGACGGTGCTGGTTATGCACAGGCCGAACGGGTTTTAAGAGTTTTATATAGATTTAAAAAGATTTAGACCGGGAAAACACGGATTTCCTATTTAGAATCAATTAGTTAGCCGAACGCCCCGCCCCTAATAGACGGTGGTTTGGCCCCTAATAGACGGATTCCGGCCCCTAATAGACGGTTCCCGGTCCCTAATAGACGGCGTATCCACAGCCCAGCCGTGACGCCCCGAAAGTCAACACTTTCAGGGCCTTCTATTGACCGCTGTTGACTTTGGCTCGGCCCTCACATTGCCCCCCTGCGATTCGCGTCACCGTCTATTAGGGACCTGCCAGAGGCTCCGGCGGCACCTCCGCCGATGCGTCGCGATGCCTCATGACCAACAGCGGGCCATCCTTTCCGGCTTCCTCCTGCAAGGTGTATTCCGGCAGATCATCGGCCCCGATGATCCTGCGTAGGTTCTCGGTGAACTTCTTTAGCGTGCCAGTCGATCCGCTGCGCTCGTAGATGAGCTGGAACGACCACTTGGCCTTGCCCCTGCCAGCGGCGCGGCGTGCAAGGCGGTAGACAAAGCGGCCTATGCCCGGCTCGATCAGGAAATAGTCGG
>Ga0182749_1003786_pt1 | contig 10161 bp, 7 predicted proteins | sample eDN3rd37CKraftMG_FD_128875 | JGI IMG/M metagenome (GOLD analysis project Ga0182749, IMG submission 128875) | Enriched Miracle-Growth compost microbial communities from Emeryville, California, USA - eDNA 3rd pass 37_C Kraft MG (version 2) (version 2) ...
AGGATGGGGGAGGCGCGGGCAGGACCCGCTCCGTGGGAGCGCGCGGCCGGCGCCGGCCCCGGATTCGCCGGCACCTGCTGACCGGCGGGCTCCGGCCGGCGGTCCGGCCGTTGCGGGACGACGTCCGCCGGCAGCGGCGGCAGAGCGGCGTCCGCTGATTTCGGCCGCGACAGCACGATGGCCGCTCCACCGGGATGGCCGCCGGCGGCGGCACGCTGGACCAGGAATCGCGCAGCCGCGTCGGGGGGCATGCCGGTGACCGCCGCCCCGGCGCCGCGGTCGAGCACCGTGGCCTCGAGCCCGGGAGACGCCAGGACGACGGATCCCCCGGCGTCGATCCGCTTCCGCAAGGTTTCAACGGCGGGTCCCGGCGCCGCGGCATCTTCGGAAGCGTCGAAGGGCAACGGGACAGCCCGTCCGGCGTCGACGCCATAGAGGCCGCAGCGGCCCATCCGCAGGGACAGGAGGTGCGGCGGGCTGACCAACACGACCACGGCCGACAGGCCGCCGACCCGGCCCTGTGATCGCAGGCGATGGCTCGTCCGCAGAGCCTCCTGCTCCAGCCGTCGCCGGACGAGCCGCGCCAGATCCGCCTGGGCCGCGGATGGATCGAGACCGGCCAGATCCCGCAGCAGGGCCGCGGCGTCGTCGCGCCCGGCGCCATCCGTGTCGGGCGCGGCAAGGGCCCAGAGCCCGATCTCCGGACGGGCCAGGACCAAAGGCCCGCCCGCCATGCCGGCCCGGCAGGCAGCCGGGGCCGGAAGCGGTGCATCCGGGCTCAATCGAAGCCTCCCGCCACCGGGGTGCGGTCCGCGGGCAGGCTCCCGGCGCGGTCGAGGAAGGGGCGCGCCGCCTCGACCAGCGCCGAGAAGCCCGGCAGGTCGCCGCCCGCGGGAGCCAGCAGCCAGGCGTAGCGCCGGTCGATCTCGGCCCAGGGCCGGCTGCCGGCAAGGGACTCGGCCAGGGCAGCGAGCCGTGCGGCATCGCCGCCGGACGCCAGATCGAAGGCTGTCGCCTGCCGGGCGGCCAGCGCCAGGTGAAGGAGCGGCCCCTGCGGCCTCGTCATCGCCTGGATGGTGCGGCCCACGCTCTCCGGGTCGGCATGGGTGGGCGCCAGTTGCAGGTCGTTCAGCAGGCCGTCCCAGGCCCGGGCCACGTCGGCAAGGTAAAGGCTCAGCACCGCCGCGGTCAGTGCCCGGCCGGACTGATCCGTGCGCGCATCGTCCCCGAGCACCCAGGCATCGGCCTGGAGCGAGCCGGACAGGTCGGCGAGAGCCGGGACCACGACGCGATGGAAGCCGTCCGCCGTCAGCAGGCCGGGGACCGGCGTGGCCAGCGAGGCGCCGGAGCGGCGGGTCACCGCCCAGCTGTCGCGGCCGAGGATCAGGTCCGCCCGGAAGGGCGGCAGGTCCTGCGCGGCCCGGGAGGTGCGGATCGAGGCGTAGGCGCGGGCCGGGAGCGGCGCTTGGCGCAGCCGGTCGCGGACCCGCTCGATCGTCGCCGCGTCCGTCGCCGGCCTCAGGCGGGGCTCGGCGGCCAAGGCTTCGTCCAGCATCTTGAGCAGACGGTCCTGCCGCTCGGGGTCGGTCACCGACCAGTCGATCGTCGCCCAGAGCCGGATCAGCGCATCCTGGCGCGGCCCGGCCCCACCGAGCGCCAGCACCGCCTTCAGCCCGTCGAAGGCCAGCTCGGGCTCGATCTCGGGACGGTCGATCCGGTGCAGGATCCGCGTCGCGAGCCGCCGCAGGAAGGCGTCGCGCAGGAGATCGTTGTCGAGCCGGCGGGTCTCGGCCGCGAGATCGCCGACCTGTGCGAAGTTCACGCTGGCCCGCCGCCACCATTCCGGGCTGCGACCGGCCAGCGGCGAGGCATCGAGGGCCTCCAGGGCAGGCAGGGCCGCCGCCGGGTCCTCGGGAGCCGCCGTCGCGTCGGGGGCCGCGGCTCGGGCGGAGGTCAGGGCCGCCCCGGCCTCGTCGATCAGCCGCTGGTTGGACAGATGCACGAAGGCCAGCAGCCCGCCGGCGACGAGAACGAAAGCCAGCCCGACGATCGTCCGCCCGCGCATGCGGCCCTCAGCCGGTGCCGAGGCGGCGGGGTTCTGTCTGGCGGTCAGACATCGCGCAGCCCCTCGGAGGGTTGGATCCGGGCGGCGAGCAGCCCGCCCCAGCTGGCCGACAGCAGCGCCGCGGCAATGGTCGCGGCCGCAGCAACGGCGAAGTGCAACGGCAGCAGCCGGCAGATCTGCTCGCCCGACTGCAGGCTGTCGGCGAAGATGCCGTTGAGCAGCGCAGCCGCAAGCTGGAAGACGATGGCGGCCAGAAGCAGGCCGAGCACCGCGATCAACATCGCCTGGATCATCGGGAAGGCGACCAGCGAACGGGTCGGCAGGCCGATCAAGCGCAGCAGCGCCAGGTCGCGGCGCTTGCGCTCGACATGGCTGCGCAGCCCGGCGGCCAGGGAGACGAGATAGCCGACCGCGCCGCAGCCCGCGATCAGCCAGAAGGCGACGCCGAGATTGCGGTCCAACGCCTGCATCTGCGCGATCTCGACCGAGGCGGTGCGGACCTCGATGTCGAGCCCGCGCAGGCTCGCCTCGACCGCGGCGACGTCGTAGATCGACCGGGTGTAGAGGCGGAACCGGGCGAACACCCGGTCGGCGCTCGGCACGGGGGCTCCGTCCCAGCCGTGCTCGGGCACGGCGTAGCCGTCCCGCCAGTCCTCGGTCGCCGTCAGCAGGTCGAGCGGCGCCAGCACCGCCTCCGCCGGCGTCACCGGCGCGTCGGTGACGCCCGCCACCGCGAGGTCGATCCTCTGCCCCTCGATCTTGGCGTCCCGCTGGCGGGTGATCTCCGCCGTCAGCCGCCCGCCCGGGCCGACGCCGAGGCTGCCGGCCAGTCGGCGGCTGAGCACGACCTGGTTGCCGGCGGGAACCGGCGCGCTCCCCAGCAGCGGGTCGCCGGGGCCGGTCGGCAGCAGGGCCACGCCGGTCAGCTGGCGCCCCTCGCCGCCGACGGCCTGCAGCCGGGTGAAGCTGGCCGCGATCGACCGCGTCGCCGGGACGATGAAGGCGACATCCGGTCGGGCGGCGATGTCGCGGAAGAAGGCGGCGTCGAAACGGCCGCTGCCGGCCGGGGCAATCTCGCGGTTGCGCGGATCCTCGATCAGCCGCTGCGCCATCGTGTCGATCAGCCCGAAGCGCAGGCCGAACAGCACCAGCAGCGGCGCCAGCACCGCGGCGAGGCCGAGCACCTGGCATAGCGCGATCCGCCAGTCATGGCCGAAATCCCGGGTGGCGAGGCGCGCCGCCAGCGCGATCCGTCCCGCCATGGCTCAGGTCCAGAAATAGGCGCGCACGGCATCGTCCTCGCGCCGCAACGAATGGCCGATCCGGCGCCGCCCTTCGGCCCGCGACCAGTCATGCGAGGCGATGATCGCGGTGGTCCGCAGCCGCTCCACCGTCTCCAGCAGCAGGCCGAAGACCTGTTCGGCCGTGGGCGGGTCGAGCGATGCCGTCGGTTCGTCCGCCAGCAGGATGTCGGGTCGGTGGGCGAGGGCCCGGGCGATCGCCACGCGCTGCCGCTCCCCTACCGACAGCCGGCCCGGCGGCAGGCCGAGCAGGCGGGTCAGGCCGAGCCGCTGCGCCAGATCGCGCAGATGCGCGGCATCGTAGCGTCCCGCGATCCGGGCGGTCAGCGCGATGTTCTCGGCCACGGTCAGATAGGATAGCAAGCCGCCGGTCTGCAGCACATAGCCGATGCTGCGGGCCCGCAGGGCGGCGAGCGCGTTCTGGCGCCGGCCCCGCCACAGCGCCGCCAAATCCGTCGCCCCGCCGCCGGCGGTGTGCAGTTCGAAGATGGCGGCCCGATCCGGCGCCAGGGTGCCGGCGAGCAGGTCGAGCAGGGTCGACTTGCCCGACCCGGACTGGCCGATCAGGAACAGAACCTCGCCGCGCGGGATCACCAGGCTGCTGATCACCAGCTCGAAGGCGGCCGAACCGGTCTCTCGGCGCAGCGTCACGTCGCGCAGCGTGTAGACCGTCCCTGCCGCCCGGTTGCTCATGGCAGGGCGTCGAGCGGGATCGGGAACACCGCCTCGCCGCCGGTGCGGCTGCCGTCGAGCGAGATCCACAGATCGTTGTTGTCGTAGATCTGCTGATACAGCGTGACCTTGGCCTCGAGGTCGTCCAGGAACTGGCGTTGCTGGCCGAAGCTCCAGGACAGCCAGTCGTCCTCGGTCAGCTCCATGATCCGGCTGCGATAAGGCAGGCCGTCGAGATACTCGCCGATCAGCCCGAGATCGGTCAGCCGCCGCGCCTCGTCGCGGGCGACACCCTCCGGCCGCCTCGCCATCGTCGCGGCGGCGCTGCGCAGCTGGCGGAAGAAGTCGTTCGGCGCGATGACCGAGGTCTCGCCGGCATCGATGATCGTCTTCAGCGTCGCTTGCAGGTCCGACAACTGGTTCTTGGTGATCAACACGCGGACGTCGAGGGCCTTGAGCGCCGGGTTGCCGATGTCGCGGTCGGAGATCCAGGCCGAAAACAGGCGCGGCGGCCGGCCGCCTTCCGTCCGGCCGAGATAGGCCAGCTGCATGGCGCGGCCGACCAGCCCCGCCCGGGCAAAAGGATCGTCGCCGCCCGTGCCGGCGGTGGCCGGCACGGCGCCCTGGTTCTTCACCGGGCCGGCAGACCCGGCCACCTGGCCGGCCGCGGCGATGTCCATCTGCTGGGCGACGATGTCGGCGACATGGTCGATTATGTCGCCGAAGGCCTGTACGCCGCCGCCTTCGACCGGGAAATACAGGCTGCCGACATTCGGATAGTCGGTCATCGGCTTGTAGGCGTCCTCGGCCAGGGCCTGGTCGTCCTTGCCGGCCGGCGTCTTCAGGTCGATGGCGATCAGCGCCGCGCCCTTCGACTGCGCCAGGAGCCGCATCTGGTCGGGGTCCAGATGGGTCGAGGAATAGGGATCCGACGCGCGCCGTGGGCTGGCATCGGTGACCAGCACCACGAAGCGGCCGGAAATGCCGGTCCAGTCGATGTCGTCCAGCGCGGCCTTGACCCCGGCAAAGGCGTCCTCGCGGAAGTCGAGATTGTCGTTCTTCGACGCCTCGGCCGCGTCCAGCCGCTTGAGGAACGAGGCCCTGTCGCGTCCGTCCGCCAGCGTGGCGAAGACCTTTGCGATGTAGCCGTCGGGGCTGCCGTCCGGCATCACGTCGCGAAAGCCGACCAGGCCGAAGCTCAAACGGTCGCCGATCTTCGAGGCGCTCAGCTTGGTCGTCAGCGCCTTGATGGTATCGCGTGTGCGGTCGAGATAGGGCTGCATCGACAGGGTGGTGTCGACGACGAAGACCACGCCGGCGCGATAGTCTGCCATCACCTTCGCCGTCTCCTGCGGATCGGGCTTGGCGGTGGTCGCGGGCTGCTCCGGCGTCTCCTGCAGCGACGTCGCGGCGACCTGCAGGGCCAGCCCGGCGAAGCCGCTGGCGAAATAGCCTTCGGTCCAGTTCAGGATCGGCAGCAGGTAGAAGTTCTTGGACGGGTCGATCCAGCGCGGCGGCTCGATCGACGAGATCGGGCTGTCCGCCGCCAAGGTGCCCGCTTCCGCCTGCTGGCGCAGAGTCGCAGCCTTGCCGGCGGCGTCCGGATCGCCCACCAGCGCGAGCAGCGGATCGGAGGTCTTGAAGAACAGGGAGCGGTCGCGGTTCACCGGGTTGGTGAAGGCGACGACCAGTGTCTGCTTCCAATCGATCGCCTGGGCGGCCGGGATCCAGCCCAGCGTCTTGCCGTCGGCGGTGGTCCCGACCTCGAGCACCACGCCGTTGTCGCTGGGCGCCCGCGCATAGACGAACAGCATCGACAGCGGCGGCAGCTCGGCCCCCGCCGGCGTGCCGCCCGGCTGGCTGGCCAACCGCGCCCCCGGCCGGGTCAGCACACGCTGCCATAGGCTCGTGGTTCCCTCGATCAGCAGCGGCTTGCGGGCGCCGGCCGCCGCGGCCGGCTGGTCCTGGCCCAACGCCGGGATCCAGGTACAGAGAACCGCGAGGAGCACGGCGAGGGCGGAGAGGCGAAGGCGGCTCATGGTGTGGTTCCCTGGCCGAGCGCGTCGAGCGGCGCGCGTGCCGCCGCGACCCCTCGCTGCAGGGCCAGCGTGTAGAACTCGCGAGCCTTGGCCCGATTGGGCTCGGGGAAGAAGTGCGGTCCCTGGTTCCAGGTCGCCGGATCGTAGGCTCGCGCAATGGCGAAGGCAGCGTCACCGCTACCCTTGCCTGACGCCACGAACCACAGCCTCAGGGATGTACTCGTATCGCCCCGTTCCGTCAGGTAGCGCTGTCCGACCGCGAATATTTCATCCGGCGGAAGCTGTGCGATCTGGTTCCACGCCGCAGGCGTCCCATCCGGCAACGGGCCGGTGAGGAACGATCCGGTGCTGCCGGAGGGGATGGTGCCGCCCTTATCGCCGGAGGGGATGGTGCCGCCCTTATCGCCGGAGGGGATGGTGCCGCCCTTGTCGCCGGAGGGGATGGTGCCGCCCTTGTCGCCGGAAGGGATGGTGCCCTTGTCGCCGGAGGGGGGCGGGTCGCCCTTGCCCTTGGTCCCGCCACCCCCTTGATGATCATCCGGCTTGCCGACGAACCACGAGGTAGGATCGGGATGCCCGGCGACCCACCAGGCACCGCCTCCGGCGGTCACCAGGAGCAGTGGAGCCACCGTCATCCAGATCCATCTGCGGGACGGCGGCGGCCGGATCGGCTCCGCCACGGGCGGCGGCGGCGCGGTTCCGGCCACCAGGTTGCGCATCGACTGCGGCCGGTCGAGCGGATCGGGCGCCAGCATCCGGGTCAGCTGCGGCACCAGGCTGGGCGGCACGCCATCGAGCGCCGGCACGGTCTTCCGGGCCTCGATCGTCGCCATCATCGTCCGGCCTATGTCCAGGGCGCGGCCGCGGGCAGCGGCGGCCAGCACCAGGCCGAGGCTGTAGATGTCGGACCGGGCATCGATCTGGCCGCCATACAGCCCGACCTGCTCCGGCGATGCCCAGGACAGCTTGCCGGCGAAGCTCTCGCCGACGACCGTGCGCGTCCCGGCCTCCGTCAGCTTGGCGATGCCGAAATCGATCACCTTGGCGGCCTCGAGCCGGCCATGCTCCAGGATCACGTTGTCCGGCGAGATGTCGCGGTGGAAGATGCCGCGGTCATGGGCTTCGGCCAGGCCGGCGGCAATGCGGTCGCGCAGCCGTCCAACCTCCTCCGGCGTCAGCGCCCCGCTGGCCAGGCGGTCGCGCAGCGACGGCCCGTCGACATATTCCATCACCAGATGCAGCCGGCCCGTAGCGTCGCGGAACAGCCCGTCATAGCCGACGATGGCCGGGTGCCGGATCTGGCGCAGCGCCTGGGCCTCGCGCAGGAACAGGGCGACGATGGTCTCGTCGCCCACCAGCTCCGGCAGGATCACCTTGATCGCGTGCTGAGTCTTCTGGTCGATGTGCTCGGCCTGGTAGATCTCGCCCATGCCGCCGCGGTTGATCAGCCGGACGATCCGGTAGGTGTGCAGGATCACGGTGCCGGGCTGCAGCGCCGCCGTGGCCGCCTCGTCGCCGCGGCCGCCATCGGATCCGGGGATCCATGTCGGTTCCGGCGGCGCTCCGGGCTTCGGGTCCATGGTCACGACGGCACCGTGTTCAGCCGGCCGGGCGGAATCGTCCGCTCGTCATCGTCCTGGCAGGCGAGGGCGACGACGGTCACATTGTCCGGCGCGCCGCGGCCGAGCGCGAGATCGATCAGCCCGTTCGCCGCCTGCTCGGGCGGCATCGCGTCCAGCACGTTCGCGATCTCGCCGTCGGACACCACCCGGGTCAGCCCGTCGGTGCACAGCAGGAAGACGTCGCCGTCCAGGACGACGCTCCGCTCCATGTCGAACTCGAGCGCGTCCGACGCGCCGACCGCCCGCGTGATCACATTCGCCTGCGGGTGCCGCTGCGCCTCCTCCGGCGACAGAACGCCGCTGTCGATCAGCTCCTGCACATAGGAGTGGTCGCGCGTGATCTGCCACAGCTGGCGGTCGCGCAGCAGGTACAGGCGGCTGTCCCCGGCCCACAGGCAGACAAAGCGGTTCGCCAGGATCATCAGCACCACGGCGGTGGAGCCGATGATCGCGCCGCCGAGCCGCGCCGCCTCGGCCCGCAGGGCCTCATGGACCGCCGCCAGCCGGCTTCGCACCTCGCCGATGAAGGCGATGCCCGACTCCGGCGCCTGGATGCCAGCCAGGGCGTCGACGATCATCCGGCTCGCCTCGTCGCCATGGCGATGCCCGCCCATCCCATCGGCGACGGCCCACAGCCCGATCTCCGGCCGCGCCAGGAACGCATCCTCGTTGTGGCGGCGGACGGCGCCGGTGCTGGTCCGGCCGGCGGAATGGAAGTGGAGGCGGCTCACGGCGCCTCCGCCTGGGAGGCCGGGGCCATGAAGGCGCGCGGCCAGACCGAAGGGGGCGGCAGCCCGCTGCCGGCCAGGCACCACCCCTCGCCGGCGAGGTTGGTCCAGAACCGTGCCAGGGCCGGCGCTGCCGGATCGGTGGCCAGGCGCAGCAGGCCGGCGCCCACGCCGCCAGGCCCGGACACCGGCTGGGCGCGCCAATCGGCGCCGATCTGCGCCGTGGGCGGTGCGGCCGTGGCCGGGAAAGGGGCGATCCGCTCGACGGCGGCTTCCCAATCCTCGGCCGCGACGGAGTCCTCCAGCGCGGCCAGGGCGGCGTTCTCGATCGTGTCGAACCAGGGCGCGGCCGTCAGCGCGGCCTCCGGCGGCGGATCGGAGTCGAGCGTCACCGCCAAGGTCAGCGGGAAGTAGCGGCCGACCCGGTCGACACTCGGCATCAGCACCCCGGCCGCGGCCGGACCGGCGCTGCCCGCCGGCAGCAGGAAACGCCAGACCGGCGCGGTCAGGAAACTGTCCAGCCAGGTCTCGCCCAGCGCCTCGCGCGCCGCCGCCATCCCCGCCTGCAGCCAGGAATCCCAGGGCTCGACGAAGCTGCGCGGCAGCCGGCGGGTCACGAAATCGCCGAGCCACGGCAGCTTGCCGAAGATGCCGGCGCCCCCGCCCGCCTCGGTCAGAACGCCTGGGGGCATTGGAAGTCCCTCAGCTGCGGCAGGGTGAAGGGCGAGAGCACGCTGCTGGTGCGGATCTCGAAGGTGGCGCTGCTGCCGCTGTCGCTGACCGTGAACTGGAACCGGTCGCTGGCCGAGCTGCGGCTCACCCGCGACCGGTCGATCAGCCGGAACAGGGCCCAAGGGCCATCGAGGGTAATCCCTCCGCCCGCCGCGCCGCCGAGGCCGGTGAAGGCGACCCGGACTTGGCCGGCGCCGGTCCCCGGCCAGCGCATCGCCACCGGCTTCACCGGGCCATGATTGTAGGAGAGGGTCTCGCCGTTGATGTCCAGTGTCACGCTCGCGGCATCGGCCGACAGGTCGACGGGCGAGATCTCCAGCCCGACGCTGGGCTGGGCGCCGCCCTGGGGAAAGAAGGCGTCGCGGATCCGGGCCGCCTTCTCGAACTGGGCCAGGACGCTGTCGCTGATGCCGAGGTCGACATTGTTCAGCTTCACCCAGCGCCACGGGGTGCGCGATGTGTCGACATATTGGCCGAGATTCTTGGTGAAGAAGCCGTCGATCAGCCCGCCGGGGGCGAAGAGGCGGCCGAAATCGTCCATCTTGACGTCCTGGGACGAGCCTCGGGCGAAGGGGTAGCGGCCGGCCAGGGCGGCCTGGCACAGCGGCCGGCCGGTCGTGTTCCAGTCGGCGTTCAACCCCTGCCGGGCCCCGCCGATGCTGACATTGGAGGTGGATTTCGCGACCTGGTCCGCCCAGCCGCGCATCGCCTCCGGCGCCCGCCCGGCGGAGGCTGTCAACTGCTGCGCCAAGCCCGCCAGCTCGGCATTGGCCGCGGCGCCGCCGCTGCCCGGCGTCATCACGCTGCGGTTCATCTGGCGGTAGATGTCGGCCATGGTCCGGATCATGTCGTCGAGCGGCGAGGGGCCGCCGTTCGGGCCTTCGACGAAGGCGTGGAGGTCCTTGAACCGGTCGTCGACATAGGCCCCCGGCGGCGGGGCGTCGCCCCCGGCGCCGCCGGCCCCGCCGAGATGGGTGCGGAGATAGTCCTGGGCCAGCAGCG
>Ga0182749_1003787_pt1 | contig 10161 bp, 8 predicted proteins | sample eDN3rd37CKraftMG_FD_128875 | JGI IMG/M metagenome (GOLD analysis project Ga0182749, IMG submission 128875) | Enriched Miracle-Growth compost microbial communities from Emeryville, California, USA - eDNA 3rd pass 37_C Kraft MG (version 2) (version 2) ...
CACAGCCCAGCCGCCCGCCAGGCAGAAGGCGATCGCCACGCCCGCACTCAGCAGATCGTGCCAGTAATCGCGCCAGACCGCGCGATTGTCGGTCATGTCGAGGACCAGGAAGATGATCGTCCAGAGTGTCATCGCGCTGCCCAGCGGCTGGCCGCTCATCAGATCGTCGAAGGCGCCGAGCGGCAGCGCAACCCAGGCCGGCCACAATTCCGGCCGCAGCAGCCGCCAGGCGAGCAGCATGAGCAGCCCGAAAGGGGGCAGCAGCGGCGCCTGCGCGACATAAGGCAGCGTCGCCAGCATCGATCCCGCCATGGTCGACACGACGGGCACGATCCGCGCGCGGGGGGGAAGGAGGACGCGCTCTTCGGACGGGGCGGCGATGCGGGCCATGGCCGCGCTCAGGGCCCTCTGGGGGCGGGCGGGGGCGGGGGAATGTCGGGCTCGTAGGCGCGCATCACCAGGGCGAAATCGATCCGCGCGGGATCGGCGAGCGGCCATCCGGTCGCGCTGTCGCGGTTGACGTCGGTGATCACCGCCACCGGAATCCCCGCTGGATAGACGCCGCCGGTGCCCGACGTCGCGACCACGTCGCCCCGGCGGAAGGGCGCCTGGCCGGCGACGAGCGCGCGCAGGTCGATCCGCCCGTCGCCATGGCCGGTGGCGAGCACGGGCGCGCCGTTGCGCACCAGAAGGCCGGGCACGGTGCTGCCCGCGTCGGTGAGCAGCAGGACGTGGGAGGAGATGCGCCCCGTTTCGACCACCCGGCCGATCAGCCCCTCCAGCGCGCGGACCGGCTGGCCGGGACGGACGCCGGCCAGCGATCCGGCGGTGAGCGTCACCATGCGCCGCGCGCTCGATGCGCTGGACCCGACGACGCGCGTTGCCACCACGGTTTCGGGTGTCGCCTCGACCAGCTTCACCAGCCGCTTGAGGCGGGCATTCTCCTGCGTCAGCAGCCGCGCCTCGACCAGCCTGGCGCGCGATCGCGCCATCTCGCGGCGCAGCTCGGCATTCTGCGCGCCCGCGTTCCAGTAGGCGGAGATTTCCTCGCTGATGCCCCGCACGCCGCGCACCGTCGCGCGGCCCAGCTCGCCGATGGGGGAGGTGAGGTCGGTCGCGACGCCGTGCAGCGCGGTGAAGCCGCGCTGATCGAAACGGGCGATGAGGATCAGGCCCAGGCCGACGAGCAGGCCGGCGACCGCCACGACATAGCCCGCGAACAGCCCCAATCGCGCCTTGCGGGAGAAACCGGGGCGCCGATGCCGCGGCGGCGCCATGACCAGCCGTTCCCGATCAGGCGGTCTGGAGCACGCCGCGGAAGATCGGATCTTCCAGCGCGCGTCCGGTGCCCAGCGCCACGCAGGTCAGCGGATCCTCCGCCACCGTTACGGGCAGGCCGGTCTCCTCGCGCAGCACCTCGTCTATGCCCTGGAGCAGCGCGCCGCCGCCGGTCAGCACGATGCCCTGGTCGACGATGTCGGCGGCCAGCTCCGGCGCGGTATTCTCCAGCGCGATGCGCACGCCCTCGACGATCGTGCCCACCGGCTCGCTCAATGCCTCGGCGATCTGCGCCTGGTTGATCGTGATCTCCTTGGGCACGCCGTTCACCAGGTCGCGGCCCTTGATGTGGATCGACTGGCCCTTGCCGTCGGCGGGCATCTTGGCGATGCCCATCTCCTTCTTGATCCGCTCCGCCGTCGCCTCGCCGATCAGCAGATTATGGTTGCGCCGGACGTAGGAGGAGATGGATTCGTCCATCTTGTCGCCGCCCACGCGCACCGACGTGGTGTAGGCGAGGCCGCGCAGGCTGAGCACGGCCACCTCCGTCGTCCCGCCGCCGATGTCGACCACCATCGATCCGATCGGCTCCGTCACCGGCATGTCGGCGCCGATCGCGGCGGCCATCGGCTCCTCGATCAGCCACACCTGCGACGCGCCCGCATTGGAGGCGGCGTCACGGATCGCGCGCCGCTCCACCGACGTCGAGCCCGACGGCACGCAGATCACGATCTCCGGCCAGCGCGGGAAGCGCCGCTGGCCGTGCACCTTGTGGATGAAATGCTTGATCATCTGCTCGGCGACGTCGATGTCCGCGATGACGCCGTCGCGAAGCGGACGGATCGCCTCGATCTGATGCGGGGTCTTGCCCATCATCAGCTTGGCGTCCTCGCCGACGGCCTTGACCTTCTTGACGCCGTTGATCGTCTCGATCGCGACGACCGACGGCTCATTGAGCACGATCCCGCGCCCGCGCAGATAGACGACGGTGTTCGCGGTGCCGAGGTCGATCGCCATATCGTGGGACATGAATTTGAAATAGCGCTGGAACAACATCGATCCGTTCACCCGTCTTGAGGTTCTGCGCCGCGACCGCCCCCCAGGTTTCGCGTCGGTGAAGGAGAATGCCGGCTCGCAGGAAGCCGCCGATTGGGCTAGGGATCAGCGCATGTCAATACGTCGCCTTCCCGAGCATCTGGTGAATCGTATCGCGGCCGGTGAAGTGGTGGAAAGGCCTGCCAGCGCGCTCAAGGAGTTGGTCGAAAACGCGATCGACGCGGGGGCTACCCGGATCGCGATCGGCCTGTCCGAAGGCGGCCTCGCGCGGATCGAGGTGACGGACGACGGCTGCGGCATGACGCGCGACGACATGGCGCTCGCGCTGGAGCGTCATGCCACCTCCAAGCTGCCCGATGACGCGATCGAGGCGGTGGCGACATTGGGCTTCCGGGGTGAGGCCTTGCCCTCGATCGCGAGCGTCGCGCGGCTGACGGTCGAGAGCCGGGTGCGCGGCGCCGACGGCTGGGCGCGCAGGATCGACAATGGCCGGCTGGAGGGGGAGGGCCCCGCCGCCCTTCCACCCGGCACGCGCATCCGGGTGGAGGAGCTGTTCGGCCGCGTGCCCGCACGGCGCAAGTTCCTGCGCTCGGCGCGCGCCGAATATGGCGCCTGCCTCGACGTGGTGAAGCGGCTTGCCATGGCGCGGCCCGAGATCGGCTTCTCGGTCGAGCATGACGGGCGGCGCGTGCTGGCGGCGGCGCCGGGCGAGACCCGCGCCGCGCGTGTCGCGGGCCTTACCGACCGCGCGCTCGCCGAGAACAGCGTCGCGGTGGACTATGCGCGCGAGGGCGTGCGGCTGGGCGGCGTCGCGGGGCTGCCGACCTTCAACCGGGGCGTGGCCGACCATCAGTTCCTGTTCGTCAACGGCCGCCCGGTGCGCGATCGGCTGCTCGTCGGCGCGGTGCGCGGCGCCTATCAGGACATGCTGGCGCGCGATCGGCATCCCGTCGTGGCCTTGTTCATCGACCTGCCGGGGGGCGAGGTAGACGTCAACGTCCATCCCGCCAAGACCGAGGTGCGGTTCCGCGATTCGGGGCTGGTGCGCGGGCTGGTCGTCGGTGGACTGCGCGCCGCGCTCGATGCCGCCGGGCATCGCAGCGTGCAGCAGGCCTCGCCCGCCGCCCTGGGCGCGTGGCGGGCCGAGCCGGTGGGTGGTGCGCCGTCCCTCCTGTCCTTCCCCGCCCGTCCCGCGCCCGTGCAGGGGAGCGTGTGGGACCGGCGGCCGGATTTCGCCGCCCCGCCGCCGATGGCGCGCGCCGAGCCCGCCTGGAGCCCGCCGCCCGAGACGGCCGCCCATCCGCTGGGCGTCGCGCGCGGGCAGGTGGCGGGCACCTATATCGTGGCGGAGGCGCAGGACGGGCTGGTGCTGGTCGATCAGCACGCCGCGCACGAGCGGCTGGTGCTCGAACGGATGCGGCGCGCGATGGCGGACGGCGGCGTCGCGCGGCAGGCGCTGCTGCTGCCCGAGGTGGTCGAACTGGACGAGCCCGCCTGCGACCGGCTGGAGGCGCGCGCGGCCGAACTGGCCGAGATGGGGCTGGAGCTGGAGCGGTTCGGCCCCAGGGCGGTGCTGGTCCGCGCGACCCCGGCGCTGCTTGGCGCGGGCGACGCGAAGGGCCTCGTCACCGACCTCGCCGACGAGCTGGCCGCCTATGACGACGCCCTGTCGCTGCGCGAGCGGCTGGATCATGTCGCGGCGACGATGGCGTGCCACGGCTCGGTCCGCGCGGGCCGCATCCTCTCGGTCGCCGAGATGAACGCGCTGCTGCGCGAGATGGAGGTGACGCCCCATTCCGGCCAGTGCAACCATGGCCGCCCGACATGGGTGAAGCTGGGGCATGGCGACATAGAGAAGCTTTTTGGCAGGAAATGAAAAGGGTCGGAACGGCTTGGCGCGCTTCGCGGTAGCCCTGCCTCCGGCTGCCGGAGACCGACGAACTGGAGGGGATGGGAGCCGTAGGGCAGCCGTGCGCGCGGTGCCGGGCGCGCTTCCGGGTAGCGCGACGCCATGGCATCGGATGGGGCCGGTCGCCCGGCCATGGATGCTCCTTCCGAACCTATCGTCCTCACCGGGCGCTCGCCAGCGGTGGCGGGATCGCCGTTCGCGAGTGAGGGCGCTATTGTCCTGCTCCCCGGCCCGCGACCGGGCCGATGCGAGGAGATTATGGGGCGATGGCAGGAAATGAGATCGTCGCGGTGGATATCGGGGGCACCCATGCGCGCTTCGCCATCGCCGACATAGCGGGGCCGACGCCTTTATTGGGCGAATGGACGACGCTGCGCACCGCCGACCATGTGAGCCTGACGAGCGCCTGGCGGGCCTTCGCCGCCGGCGCGGGCCGGCCGCTGCCGCGCGCGGCGGGCATAGCGGTGGCCACGCCTCTGGGCGGCGAGACGCTGAAGCTCACCAACAATCCCTGGGTGCTGCGCCCGGCGAGCCTCGCGGCGGAGCTGGGGCTGGATTCGCTCACCCTGGTGAACGATTTCGGCGCGGTGGCGCATGCCGTCGCCCGGCTGGACGAGCAATGGCTGCATCCCCTTGCCGGGCCGCCCGGGCCGCTGCCGGCCGAGGGCGTGACGACCATCGTCGGGCCAGGCACCGGACTCGGCGTGGCGCTGCTGCTGCGCCGCCACGGCCACACGCATGTGATCGAGACCGAGGGCGGGCATGTGGATTTCGCGCCGCTCGACCCGATCGAGACGCGCATCCTCGATCGTCTGCGCGCACGCTATCGGCGCGTCTCGGTCGAGCGGATCGTCTCCGGGCCGGGGCTTGCCAATATCCATGAGGCGCTGGCCGGGATCGAGGGCCATGCAGTGACGCCGGGCGACGACACGGCGCTGTGGACGGCGGCGCTGGCGGGCGACGATCCGCTCGCGGTCGCGGCGCTGGATCGCTTCTGCCTGTCGCTGGGATCGGTCGCGGGCGATCTGGCGCTGGCGCAGGGGGCGAACGGGGTGGCGATCGCCGGCGGCATCGGTCCGCGCATCGCCGATATCCTGCCGCGTTCGGGCTTCGCGCATCGCTTCGCCGCGAAGGGGCGGTTCGAGGCGCGCATGGCGGCGATCCCGATCCGGCTCGTCACCCATCCGCAGCCCGGCCTGTTCGGCGCGGCCGCCGCCTATGTCGAGGCGCATCGCCCCGCGCGGTGATGCCGGCGGGTCGCGTCGGCGGCGGGAAGGGTGGTGCGGGCGGGGGGACTCGAACCCCCACGGGCGCAGGGCCCAACGGATTTTCGTACCCGCCACGGCTTTCGCCGCCGCGTCGGACGCGAAAAGGCATCCGGCGCGTTCGGGGTCTGGACTATCCCTTCACCATGGCCGCGCGAAGCGGCTTTAGGTGCTGCCCGTCTAGTCTCTACACCTTCCCCGGATCCGAGGAACCGGGGCTTGGCTCGGGATTGCCATCTGACAGGTTCCCCCGAATTTGGGCAGTTCTACTCCCCGGATTTCCCCGGGGGCACTCAAGTGTTCAAGTCCGGTGCGTCTACCATTCCGCCACGCCCGCTCCATGGCCGTCATAGGCGGAGGTGGTCCGCTCGCCAAGCCCGCCGCGAAGGGGCGGCTCATACGTTGAGGCGCGCGCGCATTTCCTTGCCGGGCTTGAAATAGGGCACGCGCTTCGCATCCACGTCGACGGCGGCGCCGGTGCGCGGGTTGCGGCCGGTGCGCGCGGTGCGCGCCCGCGTCGAGAAGGCGCCGAAGCCCCGCAGCTCGACGCGCCCGCCACCGGCCAGCCGCACGGCGATGCTGTCGAAGAAGGCGTCGACGACCCGTTCGACTTCCCGCTGCGAAAGGCCGGGATTGTCGCGGGCAAGCAACTGGACGAGTTCGGATCTGATCATGTCGAAACTCCCCTTGGCCTGGGAAAGACGTCACGGACACGCGGAAACCGCACCGGCGGACATCGGCCGGATGCGCATCCGCGCCGGTCCCCACAACCTGCGCGCGTGATGGCCGCCGCCTTGTTTCCGCGAGACGATTCCAGCCCGATCATTCCTTCCGACGCCAACTATTCAATTTCCCACGCCCGAGTCGGCCGCTACAGGACGGCCGAGCGTGGCGACGCCAATGTTACATCGCCGCAATGGCTAAGGTAATGAAAAACGGCGTTTGAGGAGAGAATGATGTCGATTCGGCGTATTTTACCGTCAATATGGTGTTTTTCCGCCGCCGCGGCCGTCATGGCCGTGGCCAGTCCGGCGTCGGCGGCGCCTTTGCCGCGTCCGTCGAGCTTTTCGATGTGCGGGGTCTGTCACAAGACCGGCGCCACCGACAAGCCGACGATCGGGCCGGTGCTGTGGGGCGTCGGCGGGCGCAAGGCGGGCAGCGCGCCGGGCTATACCTATTCTCCCGCGATGAAGGCATCCAGGATTGTCTGGAATCGCGAGACGCTCACCGCTTTCATCGCCAGCCCGTCCAAGGTCGTGCCGGGCACCAAGATGACCTATGCCGGCCAGAAGAATCCGAAGGCCGAGGCCGAGATCATCGACTATCTGCTGTCGCTGAAATGACCGCCGCGCCGGCCGGGACGGGCTGACTTCCCCGGCCGGCGGCGTGGTCCCGGTCCCGGTCTGGAGGCAAAGGAAAAGGGCACGGCGCCATATGGCCCGTGCCCTTTCCTGTTTCCGCTTCCCGCCGGGACGGGAAGGCTCCCTCCCGCCGGAGCGGGGAGGGGCCGTGATCGCGATCAGCTCTTCTCGTTGCGGGCCTTGAGCGCCTCACCGAGGATGTCGCCGAGCGACGCGCCCGAATCGGACGAGCCATATTGCGCAACCGCCTGCTTCTCCTCGGCGATCTGCATCGCCTTGATCGAGAAGTTGGGCTTCTTCGAGCGATCGAAGCCGATCACCATCGCGTCGAACTTCTGGCCGACCTGGAAACGCTCCGGCCGCTGCTCGTCACGGTCGCGGCCGAGGTCGGAACGCTTGATGAAGCCGGTGGCGCCATCATCGCCCGCCTGCACGTCGAGCCCGCCGTCGCCGACATTGAGCACGGTCACGGTGACGATCGCGTTCTTGTTCAGCTTCGATCCGTCGGTCACGCTGCCCACCGCGACGCCGCCGCGCTCGAGCTGCTTCATGCCGAGCGAGATGCGCTCCTTCTCGGTATCGATGTCGAGCACGACCGCGCTGACGGTCTCGCCCTTGTGGTGCAGGTTGAGCGCGTCCTCGCCCGAAACGCCCCAGGCGATGTCGGACATGTGGACCATCCCGTCGACATCGCCGTCGAGCCCGATGAACAGGCCGAACTCGGTGGCGTTCTTGACCTCGCCCTCGACGACCGAGCCCACCGGATGGTTCTCGGCGAACGTATCCCAGGGGTTGTTGATCGCCTGCTTCAGGCCCAGCGAGATGCGGCGCTTGTCGCTGTCGACCTCGAGGATGACGACGTCCACCTCCTGGCTGGTCGAGACGATCTTGCCCGGATGGACGTTCTTCTTGGTCCAGCTCATCTCGGAGACGTGGACGAGGCCCTCGATGCCCGGCTCCAGCTCCACGAACGCGCCATATTCGGTGATGTTGGTGACGCGGCCGGTGAACTTCGCGCCCACCGGATATTTGGCGGCCGCGCCTTCCCACGGATCGCTCTCGAGCTGCTTCATGCCGAGCGAGATGCGCTGCGTGTCCTTGTTGATGCGGATGATCTGGACGCGCACGGTGTCGCCGATGTTGATCATCTCGCTCGGATGGCCGACGCGCTTGTAGCTGAGATCGGTGACGTGGAGCAGGCCGTCGATGCCGCCCAGGTCGACGAAGGCGCCGTAATCGGTGATGTTCTTGACGACGCCCTCGATGATCTGGCCCTCATGGAGCGACTGGATCAGGCCGGTGCGCTGCTCGGCGCGGGTCTCCTCGAGGACGGCGCGGCGCGACACGACGATGTTGCCGCGACGGCGATCCATCTTCAGGATCTGGAAGGGCTGGGGGATGTCCATCAGCGGGGTGACGTCGCGCACGGGACGGATATCGACCTGGCTGCCCGGCAGGAAGGCGACGGCGCCGTTCAGGTCGACCGTGAAGCCGCCCTTGACGCGGCCGAAGATCACGCCTTCGACGCGGCTGGACTGCGAGAATTCGGCTTCCAGCTTGTCCCACGCGGCTTCGCGGCGGGCGCGGTCGCGCGACAGCATCGCCTCGCCATGGACATTCTCGACGCGGTCGACATAGACCTCGACCTCGTCGCCGACCTTCAGGTCGGCCTTCTGGCCCGGCGCCGCGAACTCGCGCAGCGCGACGCGGCCTTCGGATTTCAGGCCGACGTCGATGACGGCCATGTCGTTCTCGATGGCGGTGACGGTTCCCTTGACGACGCGGCCTTCGAAGCCTTCGCCCTCGCCCAGGGTCTGATTCAGGAGGGCCGCGAAATCATCGCGGGTGGGATTTGCCATGGTGGCCATAAATATGGGGTTCCTACTTCATCCGTTTCCGGCCGTCCGGTTGTCTCCGGAGGTCTTCAGCCGAACCGCCGCCCAGGCCCCGTGCCTGTACGGCATCGATTCGGGATCATCCCCTGCGGTCAACCCTCGCTGCGGCCGTTCCTCGCCAGAAAGCGAAAAGGGCGCGCCGAAGGCACGGCATATCGCCGGCTTTCCGCACGCCTGTCAGCTCAGCCGCGTGGACCTTGATCCACCGCCGGCCTGATCCGGGCCTCCACGAGCGAAATCGCCCGATCGACGGCCGCGTCTATATCGAGATAGCTCGTGTCGAGCAAGGCGGCATCGGGCGCCTGCACCAGCGGCGCCGTGGCCCGCGCCATGTCGCGCTGGTCCCGCGCGCGGATTTCGGCGAGCACCTTGTCGAGGCTGATCTCCATGCCCGCCCCGCGCAGCTCGGCATGGCGGCGCTGGGCGCGCACCGTGGGCGTCGCCTTCACGAACAATTTGGCGTCGGCCTCCGGCGCGATCACCGTCCCGATGTCGCGCCCGTCGAGCACGGCGCCCCCCGGCTGGGCGGCGAAGCGCCGCTGCCGGTCGAGCAGCGCGGCGCGCACGCCGGGAAAGGCCGATACCGCCGAGGCGGCGGCCCCCGCCGCTTCCGTCCGCAGCGCCGGATCGGCGAGCAGCGCGTCGGAGAAACCGCACTGCGCCAGCGCGTCCACTTCCTTTGCCGGATCGCCGCCGTTGCGCAGCACGCTCAGCCCCACGGCGCGATAGAGCAGCCCGGTATCGAGATGCGGCAGCCCGTAATGCGCGGCAAGCGCGCGGGCGATGGTTCCCTTGCCCGATGCGGCGGGCCCGTCGACGGCGATGATCATGGCGCGTTATTAAGGGGCTACGCGCGCGGCGCCATCCCCATGCGGACGAATTATCGCGCTCATGCGTCATGCCGCCGGAGCCAGCGATCAATCGCCGCGACATAAAGGCCGGGCTGGTCGGACTGGATGCGGTGCGCGGCATCGGGGACGATCGCCACCTCCGCGCCGCTTCCGGTCGCGGCGGCGAAGCGGCGTGCCGTATCCGGGCGGATCTCGTCGCTGTCGCCGAGCAGGAAGAGCGCTGGCGCCGCGATCCGCGCGAGCAGCGCCTCGCCGTCATAATCGGCGAGCGAGCCTGTCGCGCGGAACTCGTTCAGTCCCCACATCGCCTCGTAGACCGCATGGTTGAGCGCCTGATTGTACGCCTTCTCATAGGTCGTCTGCCATGCGGGCGGGGGGCGCAGCCGCCAGAAGCGGGCGTAGAAAGCCTCGGTCGCCGCGTCGCATCGGTCACGCGGGGGCGGGGTCGCGCCTTCGCAGGCATCCAGCGTCGCCTGGACGTCGGCGGGCAGAAGGGCGCGCAGCGCCGCCGCATCCTCCATCCAGGCGCGCGTGGAGATCAGCGGG
>Ga0182749_1003788_pt1 | contig 10158 bp, 9 predicted proteins | sample eDN3rd37CKraftMG_FD_128875 | JGI IMG/M metagenome (GOLD analysis project Ga0182749, IMG submission 128875) | Enriched Miracle-Growth compost microbial communities from Emeryville, California, USA - eDNA 3rd pass 37_C Kraft MG (version 2) (version 2) ...
AAGCCGACGATGCCTGCGTTGCTCAAGACGGCTGTTGCAGGACGTATGATGATTGCCAAGCGGTAGGACCCGGCCTTGTCCTGCTCGATATCTGAGCTTTCGACGATGACGGGCTGGGTGACGCCGATGACGACGCGGGTTTTGCCGGGCGCAGCGAGGCCTGCGCGAACGGATTTCACCAGGCCGACCGGGCCATCGTCGTCCACGGCCGGAAGCCGAAGGCTGATGTCGGGCAGCTCGACTACGACGCGATTTGGGTGCGAGATCGCAAAGACTTGGTATTTGACTTTCCGATCGAGACCCACGACGAAGCGCGTGCGTAAAGTTTTTGAGGCCTCGGCCGGTTCGGTCGCGGGGGTCGCTATGGCAACCTCGGCTTCGTCTACGGGGGCTGTGGGGGAGCTGGCGGCTTGCGCGTGACCCACGAGCGCGCCGGATACGGCTGCTGCAAGGACGCAGCGGAGCGCTCGTTGTGCCAAACTTCGCATTCAAATTCCCCCGTGGCGCACCCCTCATTTCCCCAAGCACCACATTAACTGTATGCCTACGGAAGATGGCGTTTTGGCGGTCAGAGCCTACGACGTATGGTTTATCGGCGGACGCCAGTTAATCTCTCGTTAAGCGAGAGCGCATTCGCGAATGGGAGCAAAACAACGCGCTAGCCGGGTTTCGCGTGCCAGGCCGCAGCGGCGGTATCGTCGCTTTCCTTCGCGGCCACCCAGCGGCTTTCGCCGCTGGCGAAGGTTTCTTGCTTCCAGAAGGGAGCGCGGGTCTTCAGATAGTCCATCAGGAACCCGGCCGCGGCAAAAGCGTCGTGGCGGTGGGGCGCGCACGCGATCACCAGCACGATGTTGTCGCCGGGCTTCAAGGTGCCGATGCGATGGACGATCAGCGATGCAGAAAGATTGAAGCGGTGCTGAGCTTCAGTCTCGATGCGCTCCAGCTCAGTTTCGGTCATGCCGGGATAGTGCTCGAGCGTCATCGACGTCAGATCCTGACCGTCGGCGCGGCCCCGAACCTTTCCGACGAAAACCGCCACACCGCCAATGTCCGTATCGTTGCCAGCGATGCGCGCCATTTCCGCCGAGACGTCGAAGTCGGCTGGGCCGACGCGCACGGACATGACTCAGCCTCCGGTTACCGGCGGGAAAAAAGCAATTTCCCGGGCGTTTGCGATGGTGGCGGTAGGTCTGGCGTGGGCGTGATCCAAAGCTACGCGAATGGCGTCGGGCTTTGCAAACGCTGCATCGAACGGATGACCGCGTGTCACCTGCCAATGCAAGAGATCGCCAACGGTCGTAATCGTCGGCGGCAGCGTCATGCGCTCTTCGCCGGTTCCGATCTTTTCGCGCAGCCAAGCGAAATAGCGCAGGACAACCTCGTGAGATCCAGCATTGCCGGACTCGGGCCTGGTGGTGCGGGACTGCGGGGTCGCTGTCATGAAGTCCTCAACGGCTTATCGCGTGACGGACGCCAGCTTTCAAATAATCATAACCCGTCACGAGCGTCAGCAAAGCCGCGATCCAGAGCAAGGTAATGCCGACGTTCGTCGCGCCGGATAAGGCGCTTTCGACCGCGGGGCTGGCGATAAGGATTGCGAGGGCAATGAACTGAACGGCCGTCTTCCATTTGGCGAGCTGGGTGACATGAACCTTGACGTTGAGTTCGGCCAGGAACTCGCGCAGGCCCGATACCAGGATTTCGCGCGACAGGATGATGATCGCCGCCCAGATCGACCAGCCGCCGATCGTGCCAGCGTAAACGAGCATCAGAAGGGTGACTCCGACGAGGAGCTTATCTGCGATGGGGTCAAGCATGCGCCCAAGCGTCGACTGCTGCTCCCATATGCGGGCCAAGTAGCCATCCAGCCAGTCGGTTAAACAGGCGATGACGAAAATTGCGAAAGCCAGCCATCGCGACGTTTCGTTTGTTCCGAAGAACAGCACGCCAGCCAAGACGGGCACTGCCACGATCCGGCCGTACGTCAGCATATTTGGCAGGCTCATCGAAAATGAGCGGTGCGCGACGTGGTCCATGATTTTGGGTAGCCGTAGCGGCAAGGCCGCGTCAATGGGGAACGCTCAAAGTGCAGCAAAGTCGCATCTAGGAGGCTTCCGAGATTGCCGGATGTGCCGCGAAACCTTCAGAGCCGCCGATGTGCGAGCGTCTCAGAGCCTCATAAATCGCGACACGCAAATCCGATTGAACCTTGAGGCTATTGGCGATGTCGGGAAGAAGGACACGCAGGGTGAAATCGGTCGTTGTCGGCGAGTAGCCTTCAAACACGGCCATGGGCGCGGGCTCGCGCAGGATGCTCGGATGGCGATTGGCGCATTCCGAAAGGATAGCGAGGACGCGGCGCGGATCGGTATCGGGGCCGGAGGAAAACTTCATTACGATGCGGCCAAGGGCGTTTCGGTGCGTCCAGTTCAAGACCCTGCCGGTGATCAACTCTGAGTTCGGGACGATCAGGCTTGCGCGATCGAATGTTTCGATCTCCGTCGAACGCACGGAAATGCGCCTGACCGTACCTTGTTCGCCACCCACGACAACCATGTCTCCGACCTTGATCGGGCGCTCGATCAAAAGGATCAGGCCCGAGACGAAGTTGTTGACGATCGATTGCAGACCGAAGCCGATACCGACCGAAAGAGCACCGGCGACAATCGCCAGATTGGTGATGTCGAAGCCCGCGTAGGAAATCGCAATGATGGCGGCGAGGGCGGTGCCGGCATAGCCGACGGAAGTGTCGATCGAATTCGCAATGCCGGGATCCATGCGAGGTTGAACAAGGAGATCTTTGCGCAACCGCCGCTGAATCAGACGGGTGACGAAGATGATCGCGACGAATATGGCGATGCCGATGAGGATGCGGACGAGCGAAATTCGGAACTGTCCGATCTGAAATCCGAACAGCAGCCGCTGCAGCCAGTCGCGAATGTCGGCGCCCGAAAAACCCCACTGCAGCATCAGGACCGGAATGGTCGCCAGCAAAACGCAAAGCGTGAGAACGCTTTCGGTCAGCCAGCCAAGCTGTTTGCGACGGGACTCATCGAAGCCCATTCGCTCTTCGAGGAGCACGCTGATGTGCCCTCGCGACGTGGTATTGCCGCGCGTAAAGGCGCGGATCGCGAGATAGAGCAAGGTCGCGATCAGTCCGACGACGCCGGTCATCACGAGTTGCTGGGCGAGAAAGCGTCCAAGCGCGACGTAACCGACGAGGCAGCAGCCGATGATCGCAACAGCGGCGACCCATAGCGGCAGTTTGAGCCAGATAGGCCTATGGCGGCTTGCTGGTTTCAAGCCGCTCATTTCGCTCGATTCAAAGGGCGTGAGAAGCAAACCGATGAGAACGAACGCAAATGCCAAGCTCGTCGCCAAGGATTGGACGACGCTGAGGCTCAGTGGGAAATACAGTACCTGCGCGAACGCCGACAGGAACAAGTCTATGGAATAGATCAGCGCCAGAGTTTTGAGAAGCTGAGAGATGCGCCGCGCGCTTGGCGTCGACAATAGTACGAGGCGGCGTTCGGGTTGACCCGGCGCGAATACGGCCGTGACAAGCGCCGAGACGCCTACGAAGATGAGAACCGAGCGGAATAGTGCAATGGCGACGGGCGCGGGGACCGGATCGTAAAGGAGCTCCAGATAACTTAAGCCGCCATAAAGCAGGAGAACGGCGGCCACTCCTGGAATAGCTCTTGTCGGAGCGATCCACGACGCCGATGCCGCTCGTTCGAAAAATGTCGGAGGCGTCGCATTTGGATTTGGCCGATAGCGCGTCAGTGCGAGTACGACGCCCTTCAGAACGACATAAAGCCCGACCGTCAACGCGAGCAGCAACGCGACTGCCGTCTTCTGCTTGTTGACCTCCGAAATCCAATCGTTGGCGTGGTACGATATCCGCCATTTTACGCTTGGCGCAGCATGCGTAAAATCCGACCAGAATGTCGGCAGCAGGGGGCTCGTCATCCGGCGCGTGAGGTTGCGAACGAAATACGACAAGCGCAGGTTGGTGATCTTGTCGATTGCCTGGCGTGCTCGCCACCACGTCACGCGAAGCGTCTTCGTCGCTTCATTGAGTTCGTTAGATTGCGCTGTCAGACGCGCGCGTTCGGCCGCGACGGTTGATGACTCCGGCGGAGCATCTTTGGCTGGCGGTGGACCGAGTCTGCTGATCTGGTGATCGATTTCCTCCAGCCGCGGGCGCACGATGTCAGCCGTCTTCGTTGCTTTTGCGATGACGCTATCGATCTGGTCACGCAAGTTCGTGAGGTTGGCGTCATCGGCGCTCGATTTGGCCAACGCTTTTTCAGCGTCGTCCATCGAGCTGACCATCTGCTTGATCGTCTCGCTGACTTCCGGCGGCAGAACAGGCGGGAGATCTTTGGCTGGCACGGGCGCGGGTTGAGCCGCGGGAGCAGTGGCCGCGGGTTGGCCGACTGCGGGAGCGGTTGCGGCGGGTTGAGCCGCAGCCGGCTGTTGCGGCGCCGCCGGGTGCGCGGCGGGCTCTGGCTGCGTCGCAGTCGTGTTCGCCGGGGCCGCGGGTTGGGCAGCTGCAGGTTGGGCGGCTGCAGGTTGCTGAGGTGAAGCCTGGGGCGCAGGTGCAGGGGCGTTCGCGGTCGTCGTGGCGGCCGGCGCGCCGGCCGGGGCTTGTGTGGCGGCAGGCTGTTGAGGAGGCGCGGTCGTGGTCGTCGATACCGCAGCGGGCGCCGCGCTTTGCGGCTTGGGATCTGCGGGCGCGGGCGTAGAGTTTCGATCCGCCGCCTGCGGCCGGGATTCCATGCAAGGAAGAGTGAGTGCAAATGCGAGGGCGATCGCCAAGACGTATCTAAGCATTGGTCGAATGGTCGTCCTTGGAGTTTGTTATTGGGAAAGCGGCGCCCTGAACTCAAGTTCCTGGAAAATTAGGCCAAGATCGACGCCGCTGGCCAGCAGCTTTTGCTCGCATGCAAATAAGCGCACAATAATGTCACGCTGATCGTTCATGGAAAAAATCATAGATTTTCCGGGCCATGTCGGCGGAGACGCCGTTTACTGCCTTCAAATCTTCGATTCCCGCGCGGGATACGGCTTTTGCCGAACCAAAATGCTTCAGAAGCGCGCGTTTGCGCATGGGGCCGATGCCTTCGATTTCGTCGAGGGGATTGACGCCCAGAGATTTGGCGCGCTTGGCCCGATGCGTTCCGATCGCGAACCGATGCGCTTCATCGCGCAGACGCTGGACGAAATAGAGCACCGGGTCCTTGGTTTCGAGCATGAGCGGACGATCGCGCCCCGGGATATGAAAATGTTCGCGCCCGGCATCGCGATCGGGACCTTTGGCCACGCCGATCAGCTGTATGTCGTGCAATCCGAAACCAGCCAGCACTTCTCGTGCAACTGAGAGCTGTCCGAGGCCACCGTCGATCAATACCAGGTCGGGGCGGTCGGGAAACTCTCGCTCTTCCGCGGAATCTGGCTCAGGCTGCGCAGTCGGAGCGGCATCTCCAATCACGTCGGCGATCGTTTCCGATACTTCCGTTTCGATCTCGGTCAGAACCTCAGCATCCGCGATGCGCTTGAAGCGGCGCGTCAGAACCTCGCGCATCATTGCGTAGTCGTCTCCCGGCGTCACGTCCGGCGATTTGATGTTGAACTTGCGGTACTGTCCTTTGACGAAGCCTTCGGGTCCGGCGACGATCATCGCGCCGACGGCATTCGTGCCACCGGTGTGGCTATTGTCGAACACCTCGATACGTCGGGGGGGGGCGGCCAGATTGAAGCGCTCGGCGACGCCTTCGAGCAGCCGTGCTTGCGTCGAACTCTCGGCCAGCTTGCGGCCGAGAGCCTCGCGGGCGTTTGTCAGCGCGTGCTCGACGAGGCTCGATTTCGTGCCACGTGCTGGTACGCGTATTTCCACCTTCCGCCCGGCCTTCGTCGAAAGCGCCTCGGCAAGCAGCAAACGATTTGGGATGTCGTGCGAGATGAGGATCAGGCGCGGCACCGGCTTGTCGTCGTAAAACTGGGCGATGAAGCTATCAAGCACTTCCGGCGCTTCGAGTGAGCGGTCGGCTTTCGGATAATAAGCGCGATTGCCCCAGTTCTGCCCGGTGCGGATGAAGAACACCTGGATGCAGGTCTGACCGCCATCCTGGTGGGCAGCGAAGATATCGGCTTCTTCCACGCCTTCGGGATTGATCGACTGGTCGGCGGTTACGTGCGCGAGCGCCCACAGACGATTGCGATATTTGGCGGCGGTTTCGAATTCCAATTTTTCCGCCGCGTCCTGCATCAGCCGCTGATACATTTCGCGAACCGTCTGGCTTTCGCCGTTCAGGAACCGCTCGGCCTCATCGACGAGGCCAGCATAGTCTTCGATCCCGATCTCGCCGGTGCAAGGGGCGGAACAGCGCTTGATCTGGTAGAGCAGGCATGGGCGCGTGCGGCTTTCATAGACGCTGTCGGAACACGAGCGCAGGAGAAACGCGCGCTGCAACATGTTGACGGTGCGGTTGACGGCTCCCGCGGAGGCGAACGGACCGAAGTAAGCGCCCCTCCGGTTTCTGGCTCCGCGATGTTTCATCACGGCAGGGGCAGGGTGGTCGCGCGCGATCAGAATATAGGGGAAGGACTTGTCGTCGCGCATCAGGACGTTGAAGCGCGGGCGGAAACGTTTGATGAGGTTGGCTTCGAGCAGCAGTGCCTCGGCCTCGGTCGCGACGGTCACGAATTCCATCGACGCCGTTGCCAGGATCATGCGAGCGATGCGGTTCGTATGGCCATTTAGCCGCGTGTAGTTGGAAACGCGGGCTTTTAGCGAGCGCGCCTTGCCGACGTATATGACATCGCCCGCAACATCGAGCATGCGGTAGACGCCGGGGCTCTGCGGCAGCGTTTTCAGGTATCCGGCAATGACTTCCGCGCCGGTCTTGCGCGGGGGTTCACCCGGCGCCTCCGCGCCTGCCTGGAATTGGTCTTCAGTCATGGCGCACCTAAGATTGTGCTGCCTCGAAGGTCAAGCAAGGAGCGCCATGCGCCACAAAATCACCATGTCTAAGGGATGGTCTAGCGCCCTCAGCACATTAGGGAAGAGGGCAAGTTTCGTGGGGGTGCTATGCGCTCGATTATTGCCGTTCTGAGTTTCGCGCTCATTTTGTCTCTGCCCGGACTCCTACTCGCAAAACCCAGCAAGGAAAAGCCCGCGAAGTCGTTCTCGAGCAGCGAGGAGGTGCTGAAGTGGATTAATGGCTATCGTCACAATCCGCAGCCGCAACGCGTGCCGCAAGCGGTCAAGGCCATGTCGGCTCTCGGATTGACCAAGGATGCGGACCAATCCGGCATCTATATCGGCTTCGTCGCGGGCACCCTCGGCGCCAATCCGAAAATTGCGGAACAGTTGGTGACGAAGATGTTTCCGCTCAGGCCGGAAGATCAGGTGATCATCATCAAGGCCATCGCCTATTCCGGGCTGCCGCACTGGAGGACGCTGCTCGGCAAGTTCATCGAGCGGATGCCGGCGCGCAAGGATCTGATCGAAAAATTTCTCTATGGCGATAAGAAAATCCTCACGGCGCTGTCGATAAAAGACGATGCGAGCGTGATCGATCTCAACTGGGGTTATTATTTCGCGACTGGTTGGGAAGCTCCGATCCGGCGCATCGTCTCGGCGCTCGCGTATTCTCTCGACAAAGACAAGGTCGATGTCATGACCGTCGGGGCGATGGCGAAATGGACGCTGGCGCAGAATGCCTCGCGCGACAACGATCTGCTGATGATGCTGAAAAAGATTTCCAACGACAGCGATCCGAAGATCCGCAAGCAGCTCGCCGAGGTCATCGATGCGTCCGAAACGCTTGAGCTTTCGAAGTTGCGCAAGGATGCGCTTGCATCAATCGAAGAATTGAAAGCCAAGGGGCCTGAGAGCCTGCGAAATTACAATTGGTGGGGGCAGGCGGGACAGACCGTCTTGGCGCTGGGCTGCGTCGCGGCCGGTGCGCTCGGACAGGTTGAGTTCGGAATTCCCTGTGTCGTCGGCGGAGCGGCTTCGACCGCAGCGCTCAAATACTTCCAGCCGTCGCAATGATCCGCTAAGCGGGCAGCCGCGCCCGGGCTCAGCGGCTTGAGGAGCTCGAGACGTCAACTTCCGGAACAGCGGGCTTTGGGTCGGGGACCGCCTCGGGCAAAGGCCCGCCCAATCCCGATGGCTGCCAAGTCAGTGCGCGCCAGCGATACGCGGGTTGGGGAACCGGCGGCGTGATTTCTTCTGCCGATTGGGTGTTCGTCGCCGAGCAGTAGCGATCGCGGAATTCTCCGGCAATGAAGTCAATCGACTTGCCGTAATGCCGGTCTGCCGCCCAGCGGCGGGCGAGATCGCCGAACGTCACGGGACGCCCCAGTCGGTGCGAGGCTTTGATGATGTCGTCCTGGTTGTTGCGTGTGCGGCGTGCGATCGGCTGAGCGAGATGTTCGCCGGAATAAGCGACGAGATGCTGGATTTGCGCATGCACTCCGGTGGCGACATCGGGGAAGCGTTCGCCCGGCGCGCCGTGCCCCGTGGCGCCGATGCCAGCAAAGTTGTTCTGTGACGCGCTGACGTCGCCACGGCGTCCGTCGCCGCGTCGATATTTCAGAAAGTTGGTCTCGATCGCCATCTGGAAGAAGGCGTAATCCCAACGGACGTGCCAGCCCTCGCCGTAGGTTTTGTAAAGACTCGCGATGTCGCGATAGCGCGGATCAAGGTGTGGGTTGCGGTCCTTGAGAAAGGCCATCAGGTGCTCCGGCGTTACGCATGCCGGAACCTGATTGGTATCGGTGGTGCGAATTGGAGGAGCTGCCTCAACCGCGGCCGGCAGCGTCAGAACCGCTGCCGACGCAAACATTGTTGCGGCGAGGATGCCAGGATAGCGGAGGGACGTTCGCACCATCCGAAGGCGGTCCTTTAGAGCATGCCGCACTTAACCTTCCGGGCAGAGTTCAAAGGCTTTGTCGAGGGCCTTCGACGGATTGCTGAACTCGCCAATCGCTTGGCCGCCTTTGGCATAGGCTGCAATGTAAGCTGCCGTTTCGCGCTTCGCCGAGCCTTCGTTGACGTCGAGGACGGTGTAATTGTCCTGACGATCGGCACGAGCCTTGATGATGACGGAATGGCCACCGCCATAGCTTGCGGTCCAGACCTTGCACGATGGCCGAGCCCCTGGCGAAATCGTCATTGTCGACTTCGCCGTTATTCCGGGAAGGACGGACGATTTTGTGCCGGCACCAAGAGCCGCAGTCTGAACTTTTTTGCCCGCCACTTTCTTCTGGTTCTGAGTGGACGCAGAACCGTCGGTCGTCGTACCCGAAGTGTCCAGGGGCTCCACCGCAGCGTTTATGATCTTAACGGCCTGATCTTTTTTCGGGGCCGGCTCACCCACAGCCACGTCTTGCGCGCTATCGGCCGAAGCAGGAATGAGTGACTCCGCTCCGAGGCTTGACCGGACGAACGAGCCGGATTTGCGAGCTTCCTCGACGGCACGCCGAGCGAGGTCTGCGCCGCTGAGCTTCGTCGTCGGCGCGTCGGACGAATCCGCCGATTCCGTATCAGCCATCGCAACCTTCGGGTCCGCGTCGTCGGCCTTGGTCTTTTCAGGAGCGTGGCTCGGCTTTGCAAGCGCCAGCAGCTCGGGATTAGGATCAGGGCTTCTGCAGGGGCCGCCATAGAACGTTTCAGCCAGGCTTGCGATTTCCCGCCCATAGCGCCGCGAACCCGGGGCCCACTGTCTGGCGAGTTGATCATAGGTGATTGGACCGGAAATCGACTTCTGCCAGGAGGTCAAAATCCCCCATTGCTGGACTTTGCGAGTGCGCTCAGCGACCGGATTGTCGAGGTGCACACCAGCGTAGAGGAGAAGATGCTGGAGATGGGCTTTCACACCCGTTGCGACGTCGGGGAAGCTTTCGCCATGGACGTGATTGCCCGTGGCGCCGAGGCCTGCGAAGTTGTTCTGGCTCGCGGACACATCGCCCTTGAACGACAGATTGCCCGTTTCGAGCATCATCTGGAAGAACGCGATGTCCCATCGCATCTTCAAGTCATCGCCGATGCGCATGTAGTCTGCCGCAATCGTCGAGAAGCGCTCGTCGACGTTGTGATTGCGGTTTGTCAGGAAGGCCATCAACCGGCCTGGCGTTGCGCAC
>Ga0182749_1003789_pt1 | contig 10157 bp, 8 predicted proteins | sample eDN3rd37CKraftMG_FD_128875 | JGI IMG/M metagenome (GOLD analysis project Ga0182749, IMG submission 128875) | Enriched Miracle-Growth compost microbial communities from Emeryville, California, USA - eDNA 3rd pass 37_C Kraft MG (version 2) (version 2) ...
AGTGCCTGCGGCCTCGTGGGGCACAAGCCGAGCCGCGGTCTGGTCAGCTGGGGGCCGCACGCGGTGGACGGCGCCGGGCTCACCGCGCACGGCGTGCTCACCCGCACCGTGCGCGACACCGCAGCCTTCCTCGACGTCATCGCCCGTCCCCGGCCTGGCGACACCTTCCACGCCCCGCCACGCGACGGCGCCACCTTCCGACTGGCCTGCGAGCAGGCACCCGGTCGGCTGAGGGTGGGCGTGCTCATCCAGCCCGTCGTCGCCGAGGACGCCGTCGTCGACCCCGCCTGCACGGCGGCCGTGACGCGGACGGCGCGCCTGCTGGCCGACCTCGGCATGGAGGTCGTCGAGGCCTCCGTGCCGTTCCCGAGCGCGGACTGGGAGCCGTTCATGGCGCTGTGGTCCGTCGGAGCGCTGCAGGCTCCGGTGCCCGGATCGGCCGAGCATCTCCTGCGGCCCCTCACCCGGTGGCTGCGCGACCTCGGTCGCCGCACCACCGGTCTCGAGTATGCCCAGGCGCTCGCCGACGCGCAGCGCCTCACCCGCCGGACGGCCGAGGCATGGGACGACCTGGACCTGATCCTCACGCCCACGCTCGCCACCCTGCCTGCGCCGGTCGGCTCCTTGCGCGACGACGCCGACCCGGCAGCGGACTTCGCGGCCCAGACCCGCTACACCCCGTGGACGAGCGTCGCCAACCTCACCGGACGCCCGTCGATCAGCCTGCCGATGGACCTCGCGACGCAGCCGGGCGGCGGCCAGCTCCCCGTCGGCGTCATGCTCACCGGCCGGTGGGGCGGGGACGCGACGCTGCTGTCGGTCGCGTCCGCGCTCGAGGAGGTCGTCCGGTGGGCGGACCGGGTGGCTCCGGAGCCCTCGCGGAGCGACCTCGCAGGCAGCGGTCCCGCGGACGCGGCGGCCACCGGCCCGGGCTGACCGTTCCGGTCGACAGCCCCCCGGGCCCTCGATAGAGTTCCCACGGTCCGCGGGGCGACGGGCGCGGGCACCCGCCGCGCGCCGCGCACCTCTCGCGGGCCCAGGACGACGAGCGCGAGAAGACGGAGGATGACGGATGCGGATCAGGCTCGCGATCCTCGACGACGACCCGGGGTACGCAGCCAGGTTCCAGAGCTACGTCGACGCGCACTACGCGGACAAGATCGAGCTGCTCGTCTTCACCGACGCCGAGACGGCGCTGCGTGCCCTGCCCGACGCCCGGGCGAACGTCCTGCTCGTCGGCGACGCGTACGACGTCGACCTCTCGCGGGTCCCCCGCCGCTGCGGCTACGCCTACTTCGTCGAGTCCTCGAACGTGGACACCTACCGGGGTGTCCGCGCGATCGGCAAGTACAGCAAGATCGACCAGATCTACCGCGAGGTGCTCGAGGTCTTCGACGACGCCTCGGAGTCCGTGCAGCTGCGAGCCTCCGGGAGCGGGGCCGGCACGCGCCTGGTCACCTTCTCCTCCCCTGCCGGCGGCGTGGGCACGACCACGGCCGCCGTCGCGCTGTGCCGCCTGCTGGCGCTGCAGGACCAGCGCGTGCTCTACCTGAGCCTCGACCCGTCCGGGGCCTCGGACACGCTGTTCAGCGCGGCGCAGGAGTCGCGCGGGACGTTCAGCGACGTCATCTACGCCCTGAAGCGCAAGCGGGGGAACCTCTCGCTCCAGCTGGCCGCGCACGTGCTGCACGACTCCTACGGCACCGCGTACTTCGGTGCCCCGGCGCACCCGGCCGACATGCTCGAGCTCACCGACGAGGACGTCACGTACCTGCTCGACCAGGTGGTCTCCGCAGGGGCCTACGACCAGGTCGTGGTCGACGTGCCCTTCTCGGCGCGCCCCTCGACGCTGCAGCTCTTCGACCGCAGCGCCCGTGTGGTGCTGATGAGCGACGGCAGGCCCACCGCCAACGCCAAGCTGGTCCAGGGCTACCAGGTGCTGGAGATGCTCGACCTGCGCAACGAGACGACCATGCTCCCCCGCGCCTGCGTCGTCTACAACCGCTTCTCGAGCAAGGGCACCGAGCGGGTGCGCGACTTCCCGGTCCCCGAGCTCGGCGGCATCAACCGCTTCGAGGGAGCGACCGAGACGCAGGTGGTCGACGCCATCGCCGCGAGCGGGCGCCTGAGCACGCTGCTGGCCGAGGTGCTCGGGTGAGGACGGAGCGCGAGCACGAGCTCATCGAGGCCATCCGCACGCACGTCACCACGAGCGCGGAGCTGGTGCGGCTCGACGACGAGAGCCTCGAGGAGTACATCCAGCAGCTCCTGGACGCCGAGACCGCCGAGGAGCACCTGACGATCTCCGACCGCGTGCGGATCGTCCAGCACGTCTACGGGTCGATCCGCGGCCTCGGTCTGCTCGACTCCCTCCTGGCCGACGAGTCCATCACCGAGGTGATGGTCAACGGGCCGGACGACATCTTCATCGAGAAGGACGGCGTGGTGCAGCGGCTGCCCGCGCAGTTCGAGAACGCGCGCCGGCTGGAGGACATCATCCAGCGCATCGTCGGCACGGCAGGGCGCGAGGTCAACCAGGCGAACCCGATCGTCGACACCCGCCTGCCGGACGGCTCGCGCGTGAACGTCGTGCTCCCTCCGGTCGCCCTCGACGGCCCCACGGTGACGATCCGCAAGTTCTCGCGCGCACCGATGACGATGCGGCGGCTCATCGGCTACGGCTCGGTCTCCCCCGAGATCGCCGGGGTGCTCGAGCTCCTGGTGCGCAGCAAGCACAACATCTTCATCAGCGGGGGCACCGGTTCCGGGAAGACGACCTTCCTCAACGCGCTGAGCAACTTCATCGAGCGCCACGAGCGCGTCATCACCATCGAGGACTCGGCCGAGCTGCAGATCGACAACGTCGACAACCTCGTGCGCCTGGAGACCCGCAACGCCAACGTCGCGGGCACCGGGGAGGTCACGATCCGCGACCTCATCCGCTCCTCCCTGCGGATGCGCCCCGAGCGCATCATCGTCGGCGAGGTCCGCGGGGCCGAGGCCCTCGACATGCTCCAGGCCATGAACACCGGTCACGACGGCTCCCTGTCCACCGGGCACGCGAACTCCACGCGAGACATGCTCAGCCGGCTGGAGACGATGGTGCTGCAGGGCTCGAGCAACCTGCCGCTCGCCGCGATCCGCCAGCAGATCGCCTCCGCGCTCGACGTCGTCGTCCACCTCTCCCGGCTGCGCGACCACACCCGTCGCACCATGGAGATCAGCGAGATCGTCGGGTACGAGGGCGGTGAGATCGTCGTCAACCCGCTCTACGTCTTCGAGGAGGACGACTCGAGCGAGGCGGACAAGGTCTCGGGAGCCCTCAACCGCACCACGAACGCCATGGTGAACACGTCCAAGCTCCGCCTGGCCGGTTTCGACATCGAGATCTGAGGTGACCGCATGAGCGTCAGCAGCCCCGCGAGCACGCCGGGCACGCGGCAGAGGGGCCCCGTGGACCGCACCGGACCCCGCGCGCCGCAGTGGTACGTCTCCGCGATCAACACCCCCACCTACAACTACGGGGTGTACCGCCTCACCGGTGTCGAGCGGGTCGCCACGGCGCTCGTGGGCTTCGTCGCGGGCGGCTTCGTCGGGTACATCTTCTTCGGGGGCCTGGGCAAGAACGCCGACGGCGCGGCCACACTGACCACGCGCATCCTCGACGCGTTCTTCGTCATCGTCGGCGGGGTGATCGCGACGCGCGTGGCCCTGCGCTGGCGGGCGCGCCGGGTCAAGGAGTCGAAGAAGACCATCCTCAAACGCCAGTTCCGGGACATGCTCGAGAGCATGTCGGGCTCCCTGTCCGCCGGCGCCACGGTCATCCAGTCGCTCGTCTCCGCCCGGGAGGACATGGGCCAGCAGTACGCGCAGGACGCCCCGATCGTCAAGGAGCTCGATCTGATGATCGCCGGCTTCCACAACAACGTGCGGATCGAGGACATGATCGTCGACTTCGGCGAGCGCTCCGACTGCCCCGACATCGCGTCCTTCGCCACCGTGTTCCGCATCGCCTACCTGCGCGGCGGCGACATGAAGGAGGCGATCCGGAACACGAACATCATCCTCTCGGAGAAGATGAGCATGAACGAGGAGATCGAGACGAGCCTGGCGGCGAGCAAGAACGAGACCCTCATCATGGGCGTCCTGCCGATCATCATCGTGGCCCTGCTCAAGGGCAACGGCTCGTCGAGCTTCTCCATGGCCCTCGCGACGCCCGTCGGCGTGCTGTGCACGATCGTCGCCGTGGGCCTGTTCCTCGGGGCCTTCGTCCTCGCCCGGCGCATCATGAACATCGAGCCGTAGGAGCCCGCCGTGATCCTCTCCACCGGTCAGATCGTCCTGATGTCCCTCGGCACCCTGCTGCTCGCAGCCTGGGCCTGTCTGCTCGTCGTCGGGCGCAAGCACGAGAGCATGTTCGCCACGCTCGACCCCAAGGACTTCCCGCTGCGCGCCATCTACCCGGTGGGCTACGCCCTGCTGGAACAGGTGCGCTACTCCTTCCAGAGCCGCGGCGACTCCCGCCTGCGCGAGCAGCTCGAGGTGCTCTACAACCGCCAGTACGCGGAGTACTACATGCGCACCGTGCGTGCGCAGCAGGCCTCGGCCGGCCTGACGCTGCTCGTGCTGTCCTTCGGGCTCTACGGGCTCACCGGCTCGGCCGCGCTCATGGTCCTGACCTGGGTCCTCGCCGGCCTGACCGCCTACTACTTCCAGAACGCGGTCACCGTCCGCATCCGCCAGCGCAACGAGCAGATGATCCGCGACTTCTGCGAGGTCGTCTCGACCCTCGCCCTGCTCACCAACGCGGGGATGATCCTGCGCGAGGCGTGGCGCCAGACGAGCCTCGGCGCCGACCGGGTCATCTACCGGGAGATGCGGCTGTCGGTCGAGGAGATCGACAACGGCATGCCCGAGGTCGAGGCCATCCACCGCTTCGGCATCCGCAGCATGCTGCCCGAGGTGAAGAAGTTCGCCTCCACGCTCGCCCAGAGCGTGGCCAAGGGCGGCGGGGACCTGCCCGCCATGCTCACCGCGCAGAGCTCGGAGTCGTGGCACATCAAGAAGCAGCTCGTGCAGCGCGAGAGCAACAAGGCGGCGAGCAAGCTGCTGTTCCCGATGCTGCTGATGTTCGCCGGGATCCTGGTGATGGTGATCGTCCCGATGTTCCTCGGCATCGGGCTCTGACCCGGTCCCGCGAACCCCACGGTGCCTCGCGGGAGCTCCGCGAGGCACCGCTCCCTGGGAGGGTTCAGCCCCCGAGCAGGAACTCGAGCAGCTCGTCGCCCACGTGGATGCGCGCGCCGTGGTGCAGCCGCTGGCGCGTCATGGGCGTGAGCAGCGTGCCGTCCAGCAGCACCCCGTTCGTGGAGCTGTTGTCGACGATGGCGTAGCCGTCGGCGTCGGCGTAGATGATCGCGTGGGACTTGCTCACGGTCTCGTGACGCAGCGCGTAGTCGACGCGAGGGCTGCGCCGCCCGATCACGAACACGTCCTTGGTGATCGCGACCTGCTCGCCGGTGGCGACGCGGCGCAGCGCGGCCGCGGGCCGCGCCGGCGCGGAGACCATCGGTCGCGCCGCGGCCGGCGCCTGGGGGGCGACCGACGCCACGTGACGTCCCTGGCCGAAGACGACGGTCCCGCCGAAGCCCTCCACCTCCGCGCCACCGGCGGCGGCGTGCTGGGCGGCGCGCGGGTCCATCGCCACGTCCTGCGGCGCGCCTGCGAACGGTGCCACCGGCGTGACTCCCCAGGGCTGGCCGGGCTCCGCCTGGACCGGCGAGGATCCGGCAGGGGCAGCAGGGGCCGGTCCCGTCGGTGCCGGAGCAGCCGTCTGCTTCGCCGCCGCCCTGGCAGCCTTCCTCGCGGCGCGGGCCTCACGCTGGCTGTCGTAGACGCGCTTGTTCTCCGCGCTGTAGTGCTGCAGCAGGTAGGCGAGGCTCATCAGCTTCTCCTCCGCAGCGGGCTGCGGCCCGGTGAGCCTTCCGGCCGGTGGCGCCGGCAGGGCGCCCGCCCCGCGGCCACCACGCTTCGAGGCGCGTCGCGGGGCGGTCGCCTGGACCTGGCCGGGCTGCCCCGGCACGGCGAACCCGGCGGGAGCGCTCGACGGCCGCGGGGACGGTACCGGCACCGGCTGCGCGACGGGCACGGGAGGAGCGGCAGGCGTCTGCCCCGTGGACGGCGAGGTCGCCACCGGCCGCGCCGCGGGGGCGGGCGCGGCGGGTGCCTCGGCACCGTAGGGGCTCGCGGGCTGGGCCGACCCCGGCTGCTCCGCCGCCGACGAGGTGGGGACGGCCTGCGCCGGCACCGGCTGGGACGGCACGGCCTGCGCGGCGAACGGCTGCAGCGCCGGCTGCGCGACGCCCGGTGCCGCGGACTGGTCGAGGACCGGTGGAGCGGCCGCGTGCTGGACGACAGACTGCTGAGCGGCGACGGGCTGGCCGGCCCGGGACCCCGGAAGGTCCGGGTACGGGACGGGCGGAAGCCCTGCGACGGGCGGAGCTGCAGGCGGGTAGGCGGAGACGGTCCCCTCCTGCGTCGGTCCCGGCATCGCGGCGGCCGGGCCGGCGGGCGTGCCGGCGGGCGCAGGTGCGAGAGGCCCAGGTGTGAAGGGCGCGGGCGCCGCACCCGCCTGCGGCACCCCCGGTGCCGACCGGGTCGCCATCTGCAGCTGCAGCGAGCGCAGCTCCAGGGAGAGCTGGGTGAGGTCCAGCGTCTCCTGGCCCATGACGTACCCGATGAGGCTGCCCATGTAGGCGGCGCCGTCGGTGCGGTCGTAGTCGAGGTTGATGACCAGGTCCTTGAAGAACGCGAGCACGTCGGGCTGCGGCTGCGGCAGCACGGGCAGGCACACGAGGACGGCGCGCGGTGCGGCCGGGTCGACGAAGACGTGCTCGCGGTCCAGCACGAAGCTGGCCGTGTCGATCATGTACGAGCGCGCGGACAGCAACGTCGTGACGAGCGACTCGAGCACCTGGAGCACCTGCTCCTGGCGCACGTGCCGGCTCGTCCAGGTGCGCAGGTCCTCGAGCCCCGCGACGTCGAGGTGCAGCACCACCTGCTCATCGAGCTGGGAGCGCCGCACGGCGCAGACGCCGTCGATCGCATTGTTGCTGAGCATGCCGAAGGTGACGGGGTCGAGCCGCTCGCCCTGCGCGAGGGCGTAGTCGAGGCTGGCGCCGCCGGCGGTCTGCGTGTGGGTGAACACTGTTACTCCTCGAACCGGTAGAGCGTGAGCAGCTGCCAGCTGGCGGCCGTGCTGGAGTCGTCCGCGGCGGGCGGCTGCGTGGCGACGAAGGTGGTGCCCTGCGAGCTGAAGTCCGTGGCCCCCTCGAACCGCGGCGGGATCACGAGGGTGCCGTGCGTGTCGACGTATCCCCACGCGCCGTCGACCTGCACGGCGGCGAGCCCGTTGGCGAACGACCGGGCGTCGTCGTAGGCGGGCTTGATGACGACCTTCCCCTCCGCATCCACGAAGCCCCAGCGGTCACCGATCTTGACCGCGGCGGGTCCGGTGCCCTCGAACGGCCGCGCGTCCGCGAAGCCGGTCGTGGTGACCTGCTTCCCGTCGACGTCATACATCTGGAAGGTGCCCGAGGTGCTGGCGAAGTACCGCTCGGCCCCGACCGCCGCCCCGGCCTCGTCGACCGCGACCCGCCCGTAGGGCCCGCCCACCTGGATGCCGTCGGTCCCGATCACCTTCCACTGCGCGCCGGAGCGCACCGCGGCGAGACCGCCGACGAAGGCATAGCCGTCGTCGAAGGTGGTGCCGTCGAACTTCGGGGTGAAGTCCGTGGAGAGGTACGTCGTCGTCCCGTCGGGGTTCTCGGCGGGGATGATGCCCGAGGCGAGCGTCCCGTACCGCGTGTAGTCGACAAGTCGGGCCACGTACGTGGTGTTGCCGCGATCGTCCACGTAGAACGGCAGCGAGTCGCGCACCACGGCCCCGTTGCCGCCGACGAAGGCGCTCACCTCGTCGTACGGGTCACCGATCTTGCGCCCCTGCGCGTCGACGTACAACCACCGCGACACGCCTCCGCCCAGGACGCCCGCACCGTCGCCGACCCCCGCGACGTCGTCCGCGCTGAAGGGGGTGACCTTGATGTAGCGGGTGGTGCCGAGCTCGTAGGCGTACTCGATGGAGCGGTACCCGGACGTCAGCACCGGCGACTGGACGTGCTTGCGGTCCGCGCGGTGATACACCGCGAAGGCGTCGGAGTACTGCTTGTCCGCGACGTACTCCGCGGCGAGCCGCTCGTAGAACACCGCCGTGGTCGGGTATGCGTTCACGAGGTCCTCGAGGATGTCGGTGGCCGCGTCCTCCTTCTCCTCGCGCACCACGTAGTCGGCCAGCTCCGCAGCCACGGCGTCACCCGGGCGCAGGTCGAGCGCGGCCCGGTAGTTCTCGACGACCTCGCTCGTCACGCCCAGCTCCGCCTTCGCCCGGGCCGCCGCCAGGTAGGCGTCGTACTCGTGCCCGGCCTGCACGTTGGCCCGCGCGAGCACGAACCAGCCGCCCAGCACACTCGCCGCGAGCACGACGAGGACGGCGATCCGGGTGGACCTCATGACAGCACCCCCATCACGGTGGTCAGTCCGATCGCGGCGACGGTCCCCACGAGGACGCACGGCACGAGCGGGAAGGAGTCCGTCCGCGAGCCGCGGTGGCTCAGCAGGAGCCACAGCGAGACGAGGAACGAGACGACGAGGGACGCGAAGATCGAGGCGAGCGCCATCTGCGGTCCCAGGAACAGCGGCACGAGGGCGAACAGCTTGACGTCGCCCATCCCGATGCCGCCACGGTGGATCGTGCGCACGAGCACGAAGAAGCAGAGCACGACGACGGCCAGCACGAGCTCGGCGACGACGCTCCTGCGGAACGAGGTCCAGTCCACGACGGCCTCGATCGCGTAGAGCACGACGCGCACGCCCAGCAGCACGAGGAGCACCGGGTTGGGGACCCGGTGCCGCCTGAGGTCGATCACGGCGAGCGGGAACAGCGCGGCCAGGAGCACCAGCATGCGCAGCTGGTACAGCAGCGTGACGTCTCGCGAGCGCCAGGCGACCACGAGGGCCACCATGACCACGGCGGCGGCCACCGGCATCGCGAGCAGCCGCCGGCGCACGCGCAGGGCGCGCCACAGCGCCGCGGTGCCGGCCTGGGGCCGTTCGTCGCGCACGGCCACGACGTAGCCGGCCAGCGCGAGGAGGATCGCAACGCCGATCAGCGCTGCGAGGACGGGGGCCGGGGTCATCGATCGGCTTCCCAGCGGTGCGTCTCGGCGTGCGCGTGCATCGTGATGGTGTGGTCGAACATCCACGGGACGGAGAGCTCGTACTCGACGTCCAGGACGAGCTTGTCGCCGTCGAAGAGGCTGGTCTGGGAGGTGGCCCGGACACCGTCGGCACCATCGACGACGCCCATCGTGCGCAGGCCCTTGTCCGAGCCCTCCAGGTGCTTGCGGAGCATCTCGTCGGCGGCCTTCCCAGGGTTGAGCGTCGTCTGGAGCACCGGGTTGTCGGGGTCGAGCCCCGCGGCCTTCCCGGACAGGCCCGACACGAGCTGGTCGAGCAGGTTCGCGGCGTGCTGCACGTCCTGGCCCACCTCCGTCGAGCGGATGTACGAGTGCTGCGACAGCTCGACGGCAGTGGTGTTGACGGCGGTGGTGACGGTGGACTGGGCCGTCGCGAACACCACGAGCTGCATCACGGCGAGCACGAAGAACACGTACACGGGGATGGCGAGCGCGGCCTCGAGCACGAGGTAGCCCTCGCTGCGGCGGACCACGCGCGCTGCGTGACGCCGGGCACGCCGCCCAGCGCACGCCCTGATGAACGCCGTCATGTCAGTACCCCGCCACGGCGGTGCGCGTCTTCTTGTACACGCCCCCGCCGAAGAGCTGGGCGCCGACGTCCGCGTCGAAGAACGCGGTCGCCAGCGGCCGCACCTGGTAGGTGGTCCTGAGCGTGAAGGCGGTGCGTGCCTTGGCCAGCCGGAAGTCCCCGCCGACCAAGTCGCCCATGCGGCACTGGATGATGTCCCCGGTGCGCAGCACCACCCCGTCGAGGTTCGGGATCAGCGCGACAATGAGGAAGATCTCGAGATAGTTGCGGTAGGTGAGCTCGGGACCGAAGCTGTCGCCCTGACCGCCGCCGTC
>Ga0182749_1003791_pt1 | contig 10155 bp, 9 predicted proteins | sample eDN3rd37CKraftMG_FD_128875 | JGI IMG/M metagenome (GOLD analysis project Ga0182749, IMG submission 128875) | Enriched Miracle-Growth compost microbial communities from Emeryville, California, USA - eDNA 3rd pass 37_C Kraft MG (version 2) (version 2) ...
AGGGCGGCCAGGGTGATCAGGCTGCGGGTCTTGCGCGGCAGGCCGTCGCGGGACCAGACGCTGCCCCAGGCGTTTTCGTTGACGAAGTCCTGCAGCGGCTGGGTGAAGTCGGTGGCGTTGTTCAGGGCGCGGTCGACGAAGGCGTCGCCCATCACTTCGCGGCGAACCTGTTCGCCGGCCTTGCGCTTGTCGGTCATGCTCGGTGCTCCTAATCGATGGCTTCCAGGCGCACCGGCGCGGTGCCGCTGCGCAACATGTCGAGGCGTTCCGCGGCCGCCCGCGACAGGTCGATGATCCGCCCGCGGCCGAAGGGCCCGCGGTCGTTCACCCGCACCACCACGCTGCGGCCGTTGTCGAGGTTGGTGACCTTCAGCCGCGTGCCGAACGGCAGGCTGCGGTGCGCGGCGGTCAGGGCGTGCTGGTCGAAGCGCTCGCCGCTGGCGGTTTTCTTCCCATGGTGCGCGCGGCCGTAGTAGGACGCGGTGCCCTCGGCGCGGTAGCCGCGCGCCGAGCCGCTTTCATAGGACGAGCTGGCGCAACCGGCCAGCAGGGCCAGGCCGCAGAGCAGGGCAGGCAGGGCGAGGGAGCGCAGCATCGAACCTCCGGACGAAAAAACGCCGGGCAAGCCCGGCGTCAGGAAGAATGGGCTCAGCCTTCGAGCTTTTTCTTCAGCAGTTCGTTCACCTGGCCGGGGTTGGCTTTCCCCTTCGAGGCCTTCATGGCCTGGCCGACGAAGAAGCCGAACATCTTGCCGCGCTTGGCTTCGTCGCTGGCGCGGTACTGTTCGACCTGCTCGGCGTTGGCCGCCAGCACTTCGTCGAGCATCTTGTCGATGGCGCCGGTGTCGGTGACCTGTTTCAGGCCCTTCTTCTCGATGATCTCATCGGCCGAACCTTCGCCGGCGGCCATGGCCTCGAAGACCATCTTGGCGATCTTGCCGCTGATGGTGTTGTCCTTGATGCGCAGGATCATGCCGCCCAGCTGCTCGGCGGAAACCGGCGACTGCTCGATCTCCAGGCCGTCCTTGTTGAGCAGGCTGGACAGCTCGCCCATCACCCAGTTGGCCGCCAGCTTGGCGTCGGCGCAGATGCCCTGCACCTGCTCGAAGTAGTCGGCCATCTCGCGGCTGGCCGAGAGCACGCTGGCGTCGTAGGCGGACAGCCCGTACTGGCTCTCGAAGCGCTCGCGCTTCTGGTCCGGCAGCTCCGGCAGGCCGGCGCGCAGCTCTTCCAGGAAGCTGCGCTCGATCACCACCGGCAACAGGTCCGGGCAGGGGAAGTAGCGGTAGTCGTTGGCTTCTTCCTTGCTGCGCATGGAGCGCGTCTCGTCCTTGTTCGGATCGTACAGGCGGGTTTCCTGCACCACCTTGCCGCCGTCCTCGATCAGCTCGATCTGCCGCTGCACCTCGTGGTTGATGGCCTTTTCGATGAAGCGGAAGGAGTTGACGTTCTTGATCTCGGCGCGGGTGCCGAACTCGGCCTGGCCCTTCGGCCGTACCGAGACGTTGCAGTCGCAGCGCAGCGAGCCCTCGGCCATGTTGCCGTCGCAGATGCCCAGGTAGCGCACCAGCGCGTGGATCGCCTTGACGTAGGCCACCGCTTCCTTGGCCGAGCGGATGTCCGGCTCGGAAACGATCTCCAGCAGCGGCGTGCCGGCGCGGTTCAGGTCGATGCCGCTCATGCCGTGGAAGTCTTCGTGCAGGCTCTTGCCTGCGTCCTCTTCCAGGTGCGCGCGGGTGATGCCGACGCGCTTGACGGTGCCGTCTTCCAGGGTGATGTCGAGGAAGCCCTTGCCGACGATGGGGTGGTCCATCTGGCTGGTCTGGTAGCCCTTGGGCAGGTCCGGGTAGAAGTAGTTCTTGCGCGCGAAGACGTTGCGCTCGGCGATTTCGGCGTTGATCGCCAGGCCGAACTGGCAGGCCATGCGCACCGCCTCGGCGTTGAGCACCGGCAGGGTGCCGGGCATCGCCAGGTCGATCAGGCTGGCCTGGGTGTTGGGCTCGGCGCCGAAGGTGGTGGCGCTGCCGGAGAAGATCTTCGATTGGGTGGCGAGCTGCGCGTGGATTTCCAGCCCGATCACGGTTTCCCATTGCATGTGTGTCGTCCTCAGAATCCAGCCGGTGCTTGTTTGTGCCAGTCGGTCACCTGTTGGTACTGGTGCGCGACGTTGAGCAGGCGGCCTTCCTGGAAGTACGGGGCGAGCAGCTGCACGCCCACCGGCAGGCCATCGACGAACCCGGCGGGCATGGACAGCCCGGGGATGCCGGCGAGGTTGGCGGTGATGGTGTAGATGTCTTCCAGGTACTGGGCGACCGGGTCGTCGTTCTTGGTGCCGAGCTTCCAGGCCGGGTTCGGCGTGGTCGGGCCGAGGATGACGTCGATGTCGGCGAAGGCGCTGACGAAATCGTTCTTGATCAGCCGGCGAATCTTCTGCGCCTTCAGGTAATAGGCGTCGTAGTAGCCGGCGGAAAGCGCGTAGGTGCCGACCATGATGCGGCGCTTCACCTCGGCGCCGAAGCCTTCGGCGCGGGAGCGCTTGTACAGGTCCTGCAGGTCCCTGGGGTTCTCGCAGCGGTAGCCGTAGCGCACGCCGTCGAAGCGCGACAGGTTGGAGCTGGCCTCTGCAGGCGCGATCACGTAGTAGGCCGGGATGGCGTGCTGCATGTTCGGCAGGGAGATGTCCTTGACCTGCGCGCCGAGTTGCTTGAGCTGCTCGACCACGGCCAGCACGGCGTCGGCGATGCGGCTGTCCAGGCCGGCGCCGAAGTATTCCTTCGGCAGGCCGATGCGCAGGCCGGCCAGGGGCTTGCCCAGGGCGGCCAGGTAGTCGTCCAGCGGCTGGTCGACGCAGGTGGAGTCCTTGGGATCGAAGCCGGCCATGGCGCCGAGCATCAGCGCGCAGTCCTCGGCGGTGCGCGCCAGCGGGCCGGCCTGGTCGAGGCTGGAGGCGTAGGCGATCATGCCCCAGCGCGAGACGCGGCCGTAGGTCGGCTTGATCCCGGTGAGGTTGGTCAGCGCCGCCGGCTGGCGGATCGAGCCGCCGGTGTCGGTGCCGGTGGCCGCGGGGATCAGGCGCGCGGCCACGGCCGCGGCCGAGCCGCCGGAGGAGCCGCCGGGCACGCGGCTGGTGTCCCAGGGGTTCTTCACCGCGCCGTAGTGGCTGGATTCGTTGGCCGAGCCCATGGCGAACTCGTCCATGTTCAGCTTGCCCAGGCTCACGGCGCCGGCGGCGGCCAGGCGCTCGACCACGGTGGCGTCGTAGGGCGAGACGAAGTTGTCGAGGATCTTCGAGCCGCAGCTGGTGCGCACGCCCTTGGTGCAGAACAGGTCCTTGTGGGCGATGGGCGCGCCGAGCAGGGCGCCAGCCTCGCCATTGGCGCGCCGTTGGTCGGCTGCCTTGGCCTGGGCGATAGCCTGGTCGGCGGTGACGCTGATGAAGCTGTTCAGCTGCGGGTCGAGCTGCTCGATGCGGCTCAGCAGGGCACGGGTCAGCTCTTCGGCGGAGAACTGTTTGTCGGCGAGGCCGCGGGCGACTTCGGCGAGGGTCAGTTGGTGCAGCATGGGTCCGTGTCCTTCCTTATTACTCGATCACTTTCGGAACCAGGTACAGGCCGTCTTCCACGGCCGGTGCGATGGCCTGGTAGGCCTCGCGCTGGTTGCTTTCGGTCACCACGTCCTGGCGCAGGCGCTGGGTGGCTTCCAGGGGGTGGGCGAGGGGTTCGACGCCGTCGGTGTTCACCGCCTGCATCTGGTCGACCAGGCCGAGGATGTTGTTCAGGGTCGCGGTGGTCGGTTGGACGTCGGTTTCCGCCAGGCCCAGGCGGGCCAGGTGGGCGATTTTTTCCACGTCGGAGCGGTCAAGCGCCATCGGGGGTCTCCAGGCTAGAGCTGCCAGCGTCGATCGGACGCATGGCCGGACGAAACGTAGGCGGGGGAACGGAACCCGCGGCGGGCGGTCCCAGGGACCGCGGGGACAGGCCTCAAAGGCACTGAAAGTCAAGCAATTTAACACAATGCCGCCTTGCCCAAAATCCCCGTCGTTGTTAGAGTTTGCCGCACTTTTTTACCCGCGCATTTTTCACCCACGCATCGTCCAGGGTTCCCTTTCCATGTTCAAAAAATTGCGTGGCATGTTCTCCAGTGATCTGTCGATCGACCTGGGCACTGCCAATACCCTTATTTATGTGCGCGAACGCGGCATCGTCCTCAATGAGCCTTCGGTAGTGGCCATCCGCAACCATGGCAACCAGAAGAGCGTGGTCGCCGTCGGCACCGAGGCCAAGCGCATGCTCGGCCGCACCCCGGGCAACATCTCGGCCATCCGCCCGATGAAGGACGGCGTCATCGCCGACTTCAGCGTCTGCGAGAAGATGCTGCAGTACTTCATCAACAAGGTGCACGAGAACAGCTTCCTGCAGCCCAGCCCGCGCGTGCTGATCTGCGTGCCGTGCAAGTCCACCCAGGTGGAACGCCGCGCCATCCGCGAGTCGGCCCTCGGCGCCGGCGCCCGCGAGGTGTACCTGATCGAAGAACCGATGGCCGCGGCCATCGGCGCCGGCCTGCCGGTCGAGGAAGCCCGTGGCTCGATGGTCGTCGACATCGGCGGCGGCACCACCGAGATCGCCTTGATCTCGCTGAACGGCGTGGTCTACGCCGAATCCGTGCGCGTCGGCGGCGACCGCTTCGACGAAGCCATCGTCACCTACGTGCGCCGCAACTACGGCAGCCTGATCGGCGAATCCACCGCCGAGCGCATCAAGCAGGAGATCGGCGCGGCCTTCTCCGGCGGCGAAGTGCGCGAGGTGGACGTCCGCGGCCGCAACCTGGCCGAAGGCGTGCCGCGCAGCTTCACCCTGAACTCCAACGAGGTCCTGGAAGCCCTGCAGGAATCCCTGGCGACCATCGTCCAGGCGGTCAAGAGCGCCCTGGAGCAGTCCCCGCCGGAGCTGGCCTCGGACATCGCCGAGCGCGGCCTGGTGCTGACCGGCGGTGGCGCCCTGCTGCGCGACCTGGACAAGCTGCTGGCCCAGGAAACCGGCCTGCCGGTGATCGTCGCCGAAGACCCGCTGACCTGCGTGGCCCGTGGCGGCGGCAAGGCGCTGGACATGATGGACCGTCACTCCATGGACCTGCTCTCCACCGAGTGAGGTGGGAGCCTTGAGGGTGGTTGACGTTTGGTCGCGCGCGGCGAAACATCAACCGCCTTCAATCAGCTAGGAGCTGGTCATCAAACCGCTATTCTCCAAAGGGCCCTCGCTGGGCGTGCGCCTGCTGGTGCTCGCCGTGCTCTCGGTGGGCCTGATGGTGGTCGACGCGCGTTTCGACTACCTCAAGCCCGTGCGCAGCCAGATGGGCCTGGTGCTGACCCCCTTCTATGGCGTGGCCGACCTGCCGGTGCGCGCCTGGGAAGGCGTGCGCGACCAGTTCACCAGCCGCAGCGAGCTGCTCGCCGAGAACGAACGGCTGAAGGCCGAGTCGCTGCTGATGCAGCGCCGCCTGCAGAAGCTGGCCACCCTGACCGAACAGAACGTGCGCCTGCGCGAGCTGCTCAACTCCGCCGCCCTGGTGGACGACAAGGTGCTGGTCAGTGAGCTGATCGGCGTCGACCCCAACCCCTTCACCCAGCGCATCCTCATCGACAAGGGCTCGAAGGACGGCGTGTTCCAGGGCCAGCCGGTGCTCGACGCCAGCGGCCTGATGGGCCAGGTGGTCGAGGTCATGCCCTACACCGCCCGCGTGCTGCTGCTCACCGACACCACCCACAGCATCCCGGTGCAGGTCAACCGCAACGGCCTGCGCGCCATCGCCGTCGGCACCGGCAACCCGGAGCGCCTGGAACTGCGCTTCGTCGCCGACACCGCGGACATCAAGGAAGGCGACCTGCTGGTCAGCTCCGGCCTCGGCCAGCGCTTCCCGGCCGGCTACCCGGTGGCGGTGGTCAAGGAAGTCATCCACGATTCCGGCCAGCCGTTCGCGGTGATCCGCGCCGTGCCCACCGCGAAGATGAACCGCAGCCGCTACGTGCTGCTGGTGTTCAGCGACAGCCGCACCCCCGAACAGCGCGCCACCGAGGCCGCCGAGGCCCAGGCCGAGGCCGACCGCAAGGCCGCCGAGGCCGCCGGCCAGGCCCCGGCGCCGAGCGCGCCGGCGCCCGCCGCTCCGGCCACGCCTGCCGCTCCGGCTGCCCCGGCCCAGGGCGCCGCCCCGGCACCCGCGCCGGCCGCTACCCCCGCGCATCCGCCGGCGCCGGGCCAGGCCGCGCCACAAAGGAACCGTCACTGATGCCTGCCCAAGGACCGCGCAACGGCTGGCTGATCTGGGTCAGCCTGCTGCTGGCGCTGCTGCTGTCGGTGGCGCCGATGCCCAGCTTCACGGAAATCGGCCGGCCGCTGTGGCTGGCGCTGTTCCTCACCTTCTGGGTGCTGATGGTGCCGCAGCGGGTGGGCATGGTCACCGCCTGGGTCTGCGGCCTGGCCGAGGACGTGCTGTACGGCAGCCTGCTCGGGCAGAACGCGCTGATCCTCAGCTTCATCGTGTTCCTGGTCATGGCCCTGCAGCAGCGCCTGCGCCTGTATCCCGTCTGGCAGCAGTGCCTGGTGCTGATGGTGGTCTACGGCCTGGCGCAGCTGGTGCAGCTGTGGCTCAACGCCCTGACCGGCAACCGTCCGCCGACCCTGGCCTTCCTGTTGCCGGCGCTGGTCAGCGGCCTGCTCTGGCCCTGGGTGCTGGTGCTGCTCAAGGGCCTGGGCCAGCGCCTGAAGGTCTACTAATACCCGTCCCGCCGCTTCCCACCTGGCACGGGCCGGGGGAGGGGCGGCCGGGACTCTTCCGGGAGTCGCAGATGCCCCAGCTTTACCTGGCCTCCAGCTCGCCGCGCCGGCGCGAGCTGCTGACACAGATCGGCCTGTCCTTCCACCTGGTTTCCGGCAACATCGACGAAACCCCGCAGGACGGCGAGACGCCGGCCGCCTACGTCGAGCGCCTGGCGCGCGGCAAGGCCCTGGCCGGACTGACTATGCTTGCCCAGAGGCCCGACGTCTGCGTGCTCGGCGCCGATACCGCGGTGGTGCTCGACGGCCGCATCCTCGGCAAGCCGGCGGACCGCGAGGACAGCCTGGCCATGCTGCGTGCGCTGTCCGGCCGCCAGCACCAGGTGCTGACCGCGGTGGCGGTGGCCGACCGCGACCGCTGCGAGGTGCGGGTGGTGACCAGCCTGGTATCGTTCCGCAATGTTTCCGAGGCCGAAGCCGAGGCCTACTGGGCCACCGGCGAGCCCCAGGACAAGGCGGGCGGCTACGCTATCCAGGGGCTGGCGGCGATCTTCGTCAACCGCGTCGAGGGCAGCTACAGCGGGGTGGTCGGCCTGCCCCTGTGCGAGACCGCGGAACTGTTGGCTGACTTCGCGATCCCTTGCTGGCAGTCTTGAAGAAGTAGCGCTGCACACGGGCGCGATAAGGAAGGGCGCATGAGCGAAGAGATCCTGATCAATATCACGCCGATGGAATCGCGCGTGGCGGTGGTGGAAAACGGTGTCCTTCAGGAAGTCCACGTCGAGCGCACGCTGCGCCGCGGGATAGTCGGCAACATCTACAAGGGCAAGGTGGTCCGCGTGCTGCCGGGGATGCAGGCGGCCTTCGTCGACATCGGCCTGGAGCGCGCGGCCTTCATCCACGCGGCGGAAATCTCCACCCGCGAGGGCAGCGCGGTGGAGAGCATCGGCGCCCTGGTCCACGAGGGCCAGAGCCTGGTGGTGCAGGTCACCAAGGACCCGATCGGCACCAAGGGCGCGCGCCTGACCACGCACCTGTCGATCCCCTCGCGCTACCTGGTGTACATGCCGCGCACCAGCCACGTCGGGATTTCCCTGAAGATCGAGGACGAGCAGGAGCGCGAGCGCCTCAAGCAGGTGGTGGCCAAGTGCGTCGAGGCCGAGGGCATCGTCGAGAAGGGCGGCTTCATCCTGCGCACCGCCGCCGAGGGCGCCGGGGAGGACGAAATCCTCGCCGACATCCGCTACCTGCGCCGGCTGTGGGACCAGATCGACGCGCAGATGCAGACGGTCGGCGCGCCGACGGTGATCTACGAGGACCTGTCCCTGGCCCAGCGCACCCTGCGCGACCTGGTCAACCCGCGCATCGAGAAGATCCGCGTGGATTCCCGGGAGAACTTCCAGAAGATCACGCAGTTCGTCGACGAACTCATGCCGGAAATCGCCGACCGCCTTGAGCACTACCCCGGCGAGCGGCCGATCTTCGACCTCTACGGCGTCGAGGACGAGATCCAGAAGGCCCTGGAGCGCAAGGTGCTGCTCAAGTCCGGCGGCTACCTGATCATCGACCCGACCGAGGCGATGACCACCATCGACGTCAACACCGGCGCCTTCGTCGGCCACCGCAACCTCGAAGAGACCATCTTCAAGACCAACCTCGAGGCGGCTACCGCCATCGCCCGCCAGCTGCGCCTGCGCAACCTCGGCGGGATCATCATCATCGACTTCATCGACATGGAGGACGAGGAGCACCGCCGCCAGGTCCTGCGCACGCTGGAGAAGCAGCTCGAGCGCGACCATGCCAAGACCAACATCATCGGCATCACCGAGCTGGGCCTGGTGCAGATGACCCGCAAGCGCACCCGCGAGAGCCTGGTGCAGGTGCTCTGCGAGCCCTGCCCGTGCTGCCAGGGGCGCGGCATGCTGAAGACCCCGGAAACCATCTGCTACGAGATCTTCCGCGAGATCCTCCGTGAGGCCCGCGCCTACCAGGCCGATTCCTACGTGGTGCTGGCCAACCAGAAGGTGGTCGACCGCCTGCTCGACGAAGAGTCGGGCAACGTCGCCGATCTGGAGATGTTCATCGGGCGCACCATCAAGTTCCAGGTCGAGCCGATGTATTCCCAGGAGCAGTACGACGTGGTTCTGCTCTGAGGCGCGCGGCTGAGATGGACCGCTTCGGCCGCCTGTTCGCCCGCCTGCTGCGCCTGCTCCTGGGGCTTTGCGCCCTGGGCCTGGTGCTGCTGGCGCTGTACGTCAGCCTGGGGCGCCAGTTGGCGCCGCTGGTGGCGGAATATCGCGAAGACCTGGCCGAGCAGGCCAGCGCGCGGCTGCACATGCCGGTGCGCATCGGCGCCCTGGAAGGCAACTGGCGCGGCTTCGGCCCGATCATCACGGTGCGCGACATCCAGCTCGGCGAGGGCAGCGACGCCCTGCGCCTGGAGCAGGTGCGCCTGACCCCCGACATCCCCGCCAGCCTGCTGGCGCGCCAGCCGCGCATCGACAGCCTGGAACTGCAGGGGCTGCACCTGAGCCTGCGCGAGGGCGAGGACGGCCACTGGCAGGTCGAGGGCCTGCCGGCCAGCCCGCAGGGTAGCGACCCGCGCCAGCTCGTCGACCTGCTGCTGACGCCGCGCCGCCTGTCGCTGCTGGACAGCCAACTGAGCCTGCTGCCGCGCGAGGGGCAGACGCTCAACCTGACCTACCTCGGCCTGACCCTGCACAGCGGCGTGTTCGGCCAGCGCCTGGACGGCCGCTTCAACCTGCCCGACGGCCAGCCGGTGGCGCTGCGGGTGGACACGCGCATCGACCGCGAGGACTGGAAGCGCAGCTCGGCCGACGCCTACCTCAGCCTGCCGCAGAGCGACTGGGCGAAGTGGCTGCCGGCGAGCCTGACGCGGCAATGGCGCATCCAGCGCCTGGAGGCCGGCGGCGAGTTCTGGGCGCGCATCGACAAGGGCCAGCCCAGCGCGGCGGTGGCCAGGCTCAATGCGCCGCAGGTGCAGGCCTCCTTCGATGGCCGCGAGGCGGTGAAGGTCGGCGACCTCGGCGTGGGGCTGTACTTCCAGCGCCAGGGCGAGGAAATGAGCCTGCGCGTCAGCGATCTGGCAGCCAACCTCGGCGAAAAGCGCTGGGGCGAGGCGGAGCTGGAGCTGAACCGGCAGACCCGCGGCGAAGAACACTGGCGCCTGCGCGCCGACCGCCTGGACCTGGGCCCGCTGCTGCCGGTGGTGGAAAGCCTGGCGCCCTTGCCGGACAAGGCTGTGGAGTGGCTGCAGGGCCTGGCGCCGCAGGGCGTGCTGCACCACCTCAACCTCGACTGGTGGCCGCAGCGCCAGGGCGCCGAGCGCCTGGCCTACGGCGTGAACCTGGAGAAGGTCGGCGTCA
>Ga0182749_1003792_pt1 | contig 10154 bp, 8 predicted proteins | sample eDN3rd37CKraftMG_FD_128875 | JGI IMG/M metagenome (GOLD analysis project Ga0182749, IMG submission 128875) | Enriched Miracle-Growth compost microbial communities from Emeryville, California, USA - eDNA 3rd pass 37_C Kraft MG (version 2) (version 2) ...
CTCGGCGCGCGGCGTCGGCCTGAAAGCCGCGGCGCCGGTGTTCGCCGAAATCCGCGCGACGCTTGGCCTGCCGGTGCTGACCGACGTGCACGAGGCGGATCAGTGCGCTGCCGTGGCCGAGGCGGTCGACGTGCTGCAGATCCCGGCCTTCCTGTGCCGGCAGACCGATCTGCTCGTCGCGGCGGCGGCGACCGGCAAGGTCGTCAACGTCAAGAAGGGGCAGTTCCTCGCCCCCTGGGACATGACCAACGTCGTCGCCAAGATCACCGGCGCCGGCAACGCCAATGTGCTGGTGACCGAACGCGGCGCGTCCTTCGGCTACAACACCCTCGTCTCCGACATGCGGGCGCTGCCGATCCTGGCGCGCACCGGCGCGCCGGTGATTTTCGACGCCACCCATTCGGTGCAGCAGCCGGGCGGGCAGGGGACCTCCTCGGGCGGCGAACGCGAGTTCGTGCCGGTCCTGGCGCGGGCGGCCGTCGCGGTCGGCGTCGCCGGCATCTTCATCGAGACCCATCCGGACCCGGACAGGGCCCCGTCCGACGGGCCGAACATGCTGCCGCTCAAGGACATGGAGCCGCTTCTGCGCAGGCTCGTTGAGTTCGACCGGCTGGCCAAGGCCTGATCCGGTCCCAACGCACCGCATGATCCGGACCCTCAATCTCATCGCGGTCATCGTCTTCGCCAGTTCCCTCTTCATGCGCTCGACCGACCCGGTGATCCCGCAGATCGCCTTCGGCCTCGGCGTCGAACCGGCCACCGCGGCGCTGCTGACCTCCGCCTTCAGCTTGCCCTACGCCCTGGTGCAGCCCTTCCTCGGCGCGCTCGGCGACATGATGAGCAAGGTGCGGCTGATGCTCGTCTGTCTGCTCGGCGTGGCGGCAGCGACCGTCGTGTGCGGGATGGCGCAGCGCTTCGGCGTGCTGGTCGGGGCACGGATGGTCGCCGGCATGGCGGCCGGCGGCGTGGTGCCGATCGCCTTCGCCCTTGTCGGCGACATGGTGCCGGTTGCCGAGCGGCAGGTGGCCATGGGTCGTCTCCTGTTTGCAATCATGACCGGCAACTTGCTCGGGGCCACCATCGCCGGAATTCTCAGCGACCTGGTCGGCTGGCGCGGCGTATTCTTCGTCCTCGGCGGCTTTGGCATGCTGGTGCTCGCGGTGGCCGTGCCCGGCTTCCGCGGCATCAAGGAAACCGCCGGCCGCTTCGACCTCGCTTCGACGATGGCGAACTACGCGACGATTTTCCGCAATCCGCTGGCCAAGATCTGTTTCGGCGCCGTCTTCCTCGAGGCGCTGTTCATGTACGGCGTGTTCCCGCACATCGCGACCATGCTGCACAATGCCGGCGAAACGCGCGCCTCGATCGCCGGCGTGGTGCTGGCCGGGTTCGGCGTCGGCGGCGCGCTCTACGGCGTGCTGGTGTCGCGCATCCTGCCGCTGTTCGGCGAGCGCTGGCTGATGCGGCTCGGCGGCGTCGTCATGGGCCTCTGCCTGCTGGTGATCGCGGCCATGCTGCCCTGGCCGATCGAGTTCGCCAATTTCCTGGTGCTCGGCTTCGGCTTCTACATGCTGCACGCCGTCATCCAGATCTACGCCAGCGAACTGGCGCCGAGCGGACGCGGCGCGGCGATGGCGCTGCACTCGTTCTTCTTCTTCCTCGGCCAGGCGGTAGGGCCGGCGGTCTACGGCGCGGGCCTGTCGAGCAGCCTCGGCATCGGGCCGCTGCTCATCCTCGGCGCGGCGGTGCTCGTCGCCGTCGGCCTGACCTGCGCGCAGTGGCTGCGGCGCGATCCCGCCGCGGTCTAGCCGCGGCCGCGATAGGGCGCGACGCCCTGATCCGGCACCCAGACGTCCTTGGGCAATTTGCCGGCCTGCCAGAACACGTCGATAGGGATACCGCCGCGCGGATACCAGTAGCCGCCGATCCTGAGCCATTTCGGCTTGAGCAGCGATACGAGCCGCCGGCCGATGGCCACGGTGCAATCCTCATGGAAGGCGCCGTGGTTGCGGAAGCTGGCGAGGTAGAGCTTCAGCGACTTCGATTCGACCAGGAACCGGCCCGGCACATAGTCGATGACGAGATGCGCGAAATCGGGCTGGCCGGTGATCGGGCACAGCGTGGTGAACTCCGGCACCGTGAAGCGGGCGACGTAGTTCGTCCCGGACTGCGGGTTCGGGACGCGGTCGAGCACCGCCTGGTCCGGCGAGGCGGGGATCGTGGCCGGGCGGCCGAGCTGTAATCTGCGTTTTGCCATCGATGCTTATCGTGAGTTTTTTCAAGCACTGCATGCCTTGCCTTGGCAGGGCATGACAAGGGGGGCGTCGATCCTGTAGAAGCCCGGCAAAACACGAGCAGGACCCCGCACATGACCGCTATCGTCGACATCATCGGCCGCGAAATCCTCGATTCCCGCGGCAATCCCACCGTCGAAGTCGACGTGGTGCTCGAGGACGGATCGCGCGGCCGCGCCGCGGTTCCCTCCGGCGCCTCGACCGGTGCGCACGAGGCGGTCGAACTGCGCGACGGCGACAAGAGCCGGTATCTCGGCAAGGGCGTGCTCAAGGCGGTCGACGCCGTCAACGGCGAGATCTTCGACGCCATCGGCGGCATGGACGCCGAGGAGCAGGTGCAGATCGACGAGACCCTGATCGATCTCGACGGCACGCCGAACAAGGCGCGCCTCGGCGCCAATGCCATCCTCGGCGTGTCGCTCGCCACCGCCAGGGCCGCGGCGGAGGCCTCCGGCCTGCCGCTCTATCGCTATGTCGGCGGCACCTCGGCGCGGCTCCTGCCGGTGCCGATGATGAACATCGTCAATGGCGGCGCACACGCCGACAATCCGATCGACTTCCAGGAATTCATGATCATGCCGACCGGCGCCGAGAGCTTCGCCGAAGCCCTGCGCATGGGCGTCGAGGTCTTCCAGACGCTGAAGTCGGCGCTGAAGGCGGCCGGCCACAACACCAATGTCGGCGACGAGGGCGGCTTCGCGCCGAACCTGAAGTCGGCCGAGGCCGCGCTCGACTTCGTCATGCAGGCGATCGAGAAGGCCGGCTACAAGCCCGGCGAAGAGGTGATGCTGGCGCTCGATTGCGCCGCGACCGAGTTCTTCAAGGACGGCAAATATGTCTACGAGGGCGAGGGCAAGACACGCTCGGGCGCCGAGCAGGCGCAGTACCTCGCCGATCTCGTCGGCCGCTATCCGATCGTGTCGATCGAGGACGGCATGGCCGAGGACGACTTCGCCGGCTGGAAGGCGCTGACCGACAAGATCGGGACGAAGTGCCAGCTCGTCGGCGACGACCTGTTCGTGACGAACGTCAAGCGTCTCGCGCAGGGCATCGACGAGGGCATGGCGAACTCGATCCTGGTCAAGGTCAACCAGATCGGTTCGCTCACCGAGACGCTCGCCGCCGTCGAGATGGCGCACAAGGCGGCCTATACCGCGGTGATGTCGCACCGCTCCGGCGAGACCGAGGATTCGACCATCGCCGACCTCGCGGTGGCCACCAATTGCGGGCAGATCAAGACCGGCTCGCTCGCCCGCTCCGACCGGACGGCCAAGTACAATCAGCTGTTGCGCATCGAGCAGGAACTCGGCGATCAGGCCCGCTATGGCGGTCGCGGCGTGCTGAAGGCGGCACGCTAGCCGCCGCGCGCCCCGCCTTGCCTCGGGGCGCGAATACCCGCAAATTGCAGATCGACCTCGGCCTGAACCGCAGGGTGATTCCATGGACCAATCGACGAGTCTCGCCCGGCACGATCGCCAGCGCATGGTCGCGCGGCTTGCCGAATCCATTGCCGCTTCGGTCGACGCCGCGCGCGCGGTCGAGAAGCCGTTCTTCCATCTCGAGTTCGACCGCGTCTTCCCCGACGACATCTACGCCCAGATGCTGGCGCTGATGCCGCAGACGCGGGACTACCGGCCGATGCACGGCCGCAGCAAGGGTCTCGATCTCGAGGACGGCACGCATACGCGGGTGAAGATCGATCTCTTCCCGGAATACATCCGCAACCTGCCGCCGGAAAAGAAGGCGCTGTGGGATGTGGTCGGCCGGGCGTTGTGCTCGGAGCCGGTCAAGCAGGCCTTCATGCGTCGCCTGGCGCCGGGCCTGAAGAAGCGGTTCGGCGAGGGCCACGCATCGGTCGGGATGTATCCGATCCCGATCCTGACCCGCGACGTTCCAGGCTACCTGATCCCGCCGCACACGGATACGAGCTGGAAGGGCATCACCGTTCAGCTCTATCTGCCGGCGGACGACGCCAACACCGACATCGGCACCATCTTCCACGAGAAGCTCGCCGACGGCTCGATGCCGAAGAAGGCGCAGATGCGCTTTGCCCCGAACACCGGCTACGCCTTCGCGGTCGGCGACGACACCTGGCATTCGGCCGATCCGGTGCACAACCGGGTCAAGACCCGAGACTCGATCCTGCTGACCTATTTCGTCGACCAGGGTGCGCTGCGCGTGCTGCGCAACCGTGCCAAGCGTTTTGGCAATTTCGTGCTCAACGAAATCCGGACGCGAATCTAGGCCGCCGCGCAAAGTCAGAAGATGTCATGGCCGGGCTCGTCCCGGCCATTTTATTGCGCGGGCGGCGCCGCCGTCCTTAAGCCGACCTTAACGCGCCTGCGGCATTGTCGCGCGCCATGGTCTCGCATCGTCGCCGCCGCGCCATCCTGACTGCGCTCGGTCTCTACCTTTTTGCCGCCCTGTTCATCGGCTACTTCGCCGTGAATGCCTTCACCGGCCGGCATGGCCTGCGCGCGCAGCAAGACCTCGACCAGCAGATGGCGTCGATGCAGCAGGAGCTCGCGGAATTAAAGGCAGAACGGGCCCATCTCGAGCGTCGCGTCGCGCTGCTGCGGTCCGACCGGATCGACCCTGACATGCTCGAGGAGCGGGCGCGGGCGCTGATCGGTTACGTCGATCCGCGCGACCTCGTCCTCCTCCTTCACCCGCGCTAGCAACCCGTTCCCCCGCCACACGTTATCCACCGCAGGCCGCGCGCGCCGTCGGGCCGCAGGTCTGCCGGGCGGTGGTGCGCTTCCGCCTCCGTTTGATTTAAGCTATGGGAACGGACCGATCCTTCCCGACGCCGCTCAAGGAGTTTTTATGGCGGTCGCCCAGAAAAAAACGAATGCGGACCAGGCCGACAAGGCGCAGCCGAAAGGTCCGATTGCCGATTTCAACAAGGAGCAGGAGCTGTCCGCATATCGGACCATGCTCACCATCCGCCGCTTCGAGGAGAAGGCGGGCCAGCTTTACGGCATGGGCCTGATCGGCGGATTCTGCCACCTGTATATCGGACAGGAGGCCGTCGTCGTCGGGATGCAAATGGCGATGAAGGAAGGCGACCAGGTCATCACCGGGTACCGCGACCATGGCCACATGATCGCCACCGGCATGGACCTGAAGGGCGTGATGGCCGAGCTCACCGGCCGCGCCCACGGCTATTCGCGGGGCAAGGGCGGCTCGATGCACATGTTCAGCGTCGAGAAGGGGTTCTTCGGCGGCCACGGCATCGTCGGCGCGCAGGTCCCGCTCGGCACCGGCCTCGCCTTCGCCAACCGCTACCGCGGCAACGACAACATCTCCGTGACCTATTTCGGCGACGGCGCCGCCAACCAGGGCCAGGTCTACGAGAGCTTCAACATGGCCGAGCTCTGGAAGCTGCCGGTCGTCTACGTGATCGAGAACAACCGCTATGCGATGGGCACCTCGATCGCGCGCGCCTCGGCGCAGGTCGACCTGTCGAAGCGCGGCCTGTCGTTCAACATCCCCGGCGAGCAGGTTGACGGCATGGATGTGCGCGCGGTGAAGGCCGCCGGCGAGAAGGCGGCCGCCTGGTGCCGCGCCGGCAAGGGGCCGTTCATCCTCGAGATGCTGACCTACCGCTATCGCGGCCACTCGATGTCGGACCCGGCGAAGTACCGGACGCGCGAGGAAGTCGAGAAGGTGCGCACGGCGCACGATCCGATCGACATGGCGCGCCACCGGATCCTCGAGAACAAGATCGCCAAGGAAGACGAATTGAAGAAGATCGACGCCGACGTGCGCGACCACGTCAACGAAGCCGCCGAATTCGCCACACACGATCCCGAGCCGGATGTCTCCGAGCTCTGGACCGATGTATACCGCGCCTGAAGCCGCCGCCCGCGTAGGACACAGTAGCGACCATGCCGACCGAAGTGCTGATGCCCGCGCTCTCCCCGACCATGGAGAAGGGCAACCTCGCCAAGTGGCTCAAGAAAGAGGGCGACGCGATCAAGTCCGGCGACGTCATCGCCGAGATCGAGACCGACAAGGCAACGATGGAAGTCGAAGCGGCCGATGAGGGCACGCTCGGCAAGATCCTGGTGCCGGAAGGCACCGCCGATGTCGCCGTCAATACGCCGATCGCCGTCATTCTCGGCGAGGGTGAGGACAAGGGCGCGATCAAGGACGTGAAGCCGGCGCAGCAGGCGAAGGCGGCCGAATCCGCCCCGCCGGCGGCGACGCCCGCCGCCAAGGCGCCCGAGACCCCGGCGCCGAAGCAGAAGGCGCCTGCGGCGCCCGCCGAAGCCAGGGCCGCCGCCGATCCGGCCATTCCCGAAGGCACCGAGATGGTCACCATGACCATGCGCGAAGCCCTGCGCGACGCCATGGCCGAGGAAATGCGCCGCGACCAGGACGTCTTCGTCATGGGCGAGGAGGTCGCCGAGTATCAGGGCGCCTACAAGGTGACGCAGGGCCTGCTGCAGGAATTCGGCGACCGGCGCGTCATCGACACGCCGATCACCGAGCACGGTTTCGCCGGGCTCGGCATCGGCGCGGCCTTCGCCGGCCTCAAGCCGGTGGTCGAGTTCATGACCTGGAATTTCGCCATGCAGGCGATGGACCAGCTCATCAATTCCGCGGCCAAGACGCTCTATATGTCCGGCGGCCAGATGGGCTGCCAGATCGTGTTCCGCGGGCCCAACGGCGCCGCCGCGCGCGTCGCCGCGCAGCACAGCCAGGACTACTCGGCCTGGTACTCCCACATCCCCGGCCTCAAGGTGGTCTCGCCGTCGACCGCGGCCGATGCCAAGGGTCTTCTGAAGGCGGCGATCCGCGATCCCAATCCGGTGATCTTCCTCGAGAACGAGATCCTCTACGGCCATTCCTCGCCGGTGCCGAAGCTCGACGATTTCGTGCTGCCGATCGGCAAGGCCAAGATCGCGCGCGCGGGCGGCGACGTGACCATCGTCTCATGGTCGATGGGCATGGCCTATGCCTTGAAGGCGGCGGAGGAGCTCGCGGCCGAGGGGATCGAGGCGGAAGTCATCGACCTGCGCACGCTCAGGCCGATGGACACCGAGACGATCGTTGAATCGGTCAAGAAGACCGGCCGCTGCGTCACCGTCGAGGAGGGCTGGCAGCAGTCCGGCGTCGGCGCCGAGATCGCGGCGCGGGTGATGGAGCACGCCTTCGACTATCTCGACGCACCGGTCCTGCGCGTGTCGGGCAAGGACGTGCCGATGCCCTACGCCGCCAATCTGGAAAAGCTCGCGCTGCCGTCCGCCGCCGAGGTGGTCGAGGCGGCAAAGTCCGTCTGCTACCGTTAAGGCCAAGCGCACATGCCCACGAATATCCTCATGCCCGCGCTGTCGCCAACGATGGAGAAGGGCAACCTCGCCAAGTGGCTCAAGAAGGAAGGCGACAAGGTCAAGTCCGGCGACGTGATCGCCGAGATCGAAACCGACAAGGCGACGATGGAATACGAGGCGGTGGACGAGGGCACCATCGCCAGGATCGTGGTGCCGGAAGGCACGCAGGACGTCGCCGTCAATGCGGTCATCGCTGTGCTGGCCGGCGAGGGCGAGGACGTGAAGGCGGCGGCCGGCGCTGCGGTCAAGGCACCGGCGCCGGAGAAGAAGGCCGAGGCCCCCAAGCCCGCCCCATCCTTCGAGACGCGGCCTGCGGCCGCTCCTCAGGATGAGGCTAAAAAGGCGCCTCAGCCGGCACAAAAGCCAGCCCCTCGTCCTGAGGAGGCGCGAAGCGCCGTCTCGAAGGACGAAGGCCGAGGCGCTTCCACGGGCCGCGTCTTCGCTTCGCCGCTCGCGCGGCGGCTCGCCAAGGACGCCGGCATCGACATTGCGCGCGTCGAGGGCTCGGGCCCGCACGGCCGCATCATCGCCCGCGACGTCGAGGCGGCGCGATCGGGCAAGGGCCTGCGTGCGCCGGGCCTCGCGCCGGCTGCCAGGGCTGCGGCGCCTGCCGCCACGCCTGCGATGTCGGATCAGCAGATCCTCGCGCTCTACGAGGAAGGCTCCTACGACCTCATCCCGCACGACTCGATGCGGCGCACGATCGCGCAGCGGCTGACCGCCGCGACGCAGTCGATGCCGACCTTCTACCTGACCGTCGACTGCGACATCGGCAGGCTCGTCGCCGCCCGCGAGGAGATCAACGCAGCCGCCCCCAAGGACAAGGACGGCAAGCCGGCCTTCAAGCTGTCGGTCAACGACTTCGTCATCAAGGCGCTGGCCCTGGCGCTGCAGCGCGTGCCGGAGGCGAACGTCTCCTGGACCGAGGCGGCGATGCTGCGGCACAAGCATTCGGACGTCGGCGTCGCGGTGGCGCTGCCGTTCGGGCTCATCACGCCGATCATCCGCCAGGCCGAGACGAAATCGCTGTCGGCGATCTCAGCCGAGATGCGCGACCTGTCCGCGCGGGCCAAGGCCAAGAAGCTCAAGCCGCACGAATACCAGGGCGGCACCACGTCGGTGTCGAACCTCGGCATGTACGGCATCAAGGACTTCACCGCGGTCATCAACCCGCCGCAGTCGACCATCCTGGCCGTCGGCGCCGGCGAGGAGCGCGCGGTCGTGCGCAACGGCAAGCTCGAGGTCGCGACCATCATGAGCGCGACGTTGTCCTGCGACCACCGCGCCATCGACGGCGCGCTCGGCGCGCAGCTCATCACCGCGTTCAAGACTTTGATCGAAAACCCGGTGATGATGGTGGTGTGATTTTGCTGAACTGTCATCGCCGGGCTTGTCCCGGCGATCTCGCTTAGGCTGGCACGGCCTTGCCTTTATAAGCGGGATGGCCGGGACAAGCCCGGCCATGACGACGGAAAGGCCAGCGCAATTCAGGCGAGGCTTCATGGCCGATACTTCTTTCGACGTCATCATCATCGGCTCCGGCCCCGGCGGCTACGTCACCGCCATCCGCGCGGCGCAGCTCGGCTTCAAGACGGCGATCGTCGAGCGCGAATATCTCGGCGGCATCTGCCTCAACTGGGGCTGCATCCCGACCAAGGCGCTCTTACGCTCGGCCGAGATCTATCACTACATGCAGCACGCCAAGGATTACGGGCTCAGGGCCGACAATGTCGGCTATGACGCGACCGAAATCGTCAAGCGTTCGCGCGGCGTGTCGAAGCGGCTGAACGACGGCGTCGGCTTCCTGATGAAGAAGAACAAGGTCCAGGTCATCTGGGGCGAGGCCGCGCTCGACGCACCGGGCCGGATCACCGTCAAGGCCGGCCGCGGCGAGGCGCCGAAGGGCACGCTCGGCGCGGGCCAGTACCAGGCCAAGCACATCATCGTCGCCACCGGCGCGCGGCCACGCGTGCTGCCCGGTCTCGAGCCCGACAAGAAGCTCGTCTGGACCTATTTCGAGGCGATGGTGCCGCCGGCGATCCCGAAGTCGCTGCTGGTCGTCGGCTCCGGCGCCATCGGCATCGAGTTCGCCTCGTTCTATCGCACGCTCGGCGCCGAGGTGACGGTCGTCGAGGTGCTGCCGCAGATCCTCCCCGTCGAGGATCACGAGATCCAGGCCTTCGCGCGCAAGAGCTTCGAGAAGCAGGGCATCAAGATCCTCACCGGCGCCAAGGTGACGAAGCTCGACAAGAAAACCGACAGCGTCACGGCGACGATCGAGGCGGACGGCAAGTCGCAGCAGATCACCGTCGAGCGCGTCATTTCCGCGGTCGGCGTCGTCGGCAATATCGAGAATCTCGGCCTCGAAAAGTTGGGCGTGAAGACCGACCGCGGCATCGTCGTCACCGACGGGCTCGGCAAGACCAACGTGCCCGGCATCTACGCCATCGGCGACGTCGCCGGCCCGCCGATGCTGGCGCACAAGGCCGAGCACGAGGGCGTCATCTGCATCGAGGCGATC
>Ga0182749_1003794_pt1 | contig 10151 bp, 10 predicted proteins | sample eDN3rd37CKraftMG_FD_128875 | JGI IMG/M metagenome (GOLD analysis project Ga0182749, IMG submission 128875) | Enriched Miracle-Growth compost microbial communities from Emeryville, California, USA - eDNA 3rd pass 37_C Kraft MG (version 2) (version 2) ...
GCCCGCCGTCGCCCAACCGGCGGGTCAGCGACCGGCTGGCGCGCCGACGCCCGCGCCGGCCAGGCCGCCGGCAGCTCGCCCCGTGGCGCCGGCAGCTCGCCCCGTGGCGCCGGGGTTCAACCCGCCCCCGGGCGTGCGCCCGCCGGCCAGCGGACCAGCGGCCCCGGTCGCGGCTCGCGCCCAGACCCAACCGGCGGGCCGCCCTGGCTTTGGCCCGGTCCCGCCATCCACCCAACCCGGCCAGCCGGCCGCGCCCCAGCGTTTCCAGCCGGCGCCCCAGGCTCCGGCTCCGTCCAGGCCCCAGCCGACGCCCCAGCCGGCCTCTCTCCAGTCCTCCGGCGGCGCGCCCACGGAGGCCACGCCAGCTGCCGCGCCCGCCGCCGCCAGCGCGCAGCCCGCGCGACAGACCGTCGACCCGCGCGTGCTGAACGACATGGAGCGGCAGTTGCAAGACGCGCTGCGCAACCCGCCGTCGCAGGCGTCGGCTTCCCAGCCGGCGAAGCCCGCCGCGCCGCAACCGGCCGCGAGCCCGTCCACCGCAGCGCCGGCGGCTGAAACGCCATCGCCGCGCGCCATGAGTTCACTGGCGTCCCTTCGCCTTGACCTCGCCGGTTTGCGCCCCACCTCGTCGCGATCGGCGCCCGCCAGCGAACCCGCTCCGGCGGAAACTGCGAAACCGGATGTTCCGGCAACGCCAAAGCAAGGGCAGCCCGATCCGGTTGCCGAAAAGGCCGCCGCCCCGGTTTCAACACCTGTTTCAAAAGTCGATCTGCCTGACCTGTCGTTTGACCTGCCAGAGGGTAAACCGGCGGCGACCGCGAACACTTCCCCGGCCCCGGCCCCGGCTGCTCCGGCGGCGCAGGGCAAGGCCGATCGCCCCGCTGGCGAGAAGGCTGATGACAAGCCGGCGCTCGATCCCCTGTCGCCCGAGGCGATCGAGGCCGAGTTCGCCCGCCTGCTGGGCCGCTCACCGCCCCGGAAGAGCTGAAACCATTCCTGACATTGCATGTGATCCAAAAGAAAAGGCCGGGTAAAAACCCGGCCTTTTTCATTGATCTCTTTTCAGCCGCCTGGCCGGTCCGCGAGGCAACAGGCCCTGTCAGCGCGACGCACGGAAGCCGCAAGCGGCCGCCTGGGCGCTACAATGCGACGCGGTCAGTCGTCCCGGTGCACCCGCTCATTCCGCTCGTGCCGCTCCTGCGCTTCAAGCGACAGGGTCGCGATCGGCCGCGCCTCCAGCCGCTTCAGGGAGATCGGTTCGCCGGTCTCCTCACAATAGCCATACGTGCCGTCTTCGATACGCTGCAGGGCGTCGTCAATCTTGGAAATCAGCTTGCGCTGCCGGTCACGCGCCCGCAACTCGATCGCCCGGTCCGTTTCGGATGAAGCCCTGTCGGCCACATCGGGATGGTTTTCGTTCTCTTTTTGCAACGTCGCCAGGGTTTCCCGGCTTTCCCTCAGGATCTCGTCCTTCCAGTCAAGCAGCTTGCGCCGGAAATACTCTCTTTGGCGCTCCCCCATGAAGGGCTCGTTTTCGGATGGCCGGTATTCCGCGCTTATCGTTACGTTCGCCATAGCCGCTGTTCTCTCCTGGGCCCGTGTGAGCACGTTGCCGGATCAAAAATCCGGTCTTCCCTGGGCGCATGCAGGCAGGCTGTATAGACGCTGCGTGACGCCGCGACAACGCATCCGTTCGCACAAGCGTCATAACAAATGACATTCTGGCGCGTTCCCGTTGAGCGTATTCGGTTTTAGCAAAAGCCAGCGACCGCCCTGACCTGCGGTCCAGCCGGCGGGCGGCGGGCAAATTTTGCCCGCAATCGTCCGAATCGCTTCCCTGGCGGCCCCGCTGACGCGACGGCGGCGAGACAGGCCGACCGCCGGCATCCTGGGGATCACCGCGTCAGCTTTGCCGCCAGTACGGCGCCGATAGCATCGGCGAACTGTCCCGCCAGGTTTTTACGGAAATGGATTTCATCGTGAAAATTGGCGGGATCGCGATTGGCGGGCCGGTCGCCGCCCCAGTCCAGAAACGTCACGTTGGGATGGCGGCTGGCGATGTCGCGGATCTGCGCCTTGCACTGGTTCAGCACAGCTTCCGCGAGGGAATGGGGCTGCGGCTGAAAGTTGATATGGGTCGGCGGCCAGGCCAGCACGGTCTGGGTCGAGGCCGGCAGGGCGGCGAGCATGTCGCCCAGGATGGTCATCGCCGGAAAAACCCTGTCGGGATTATCAGTGTCCACGGGGCGGCTCGCGCTGGACTTCATGGCGTCCTGTTTCGCCTGCGCGCCGGTCTTGCCAAGATAAACCGTTGTATAATCCCAATAACCGTCGGGCCGCGCCATCTCCGCGCCGCCATAAAGCGCCGACAGACGGCGCATCATCTGCTCCACCGCCTGATAGCGGACGAGACCATGCAGATATTCCTGGTTGCTGGCGGAATAAAGCCAGTAGGGAAACTGGCTGCCCCGTTTCTGCTGCGGCCGGCACCACAGTTCATCCACGCCAATGACCGCCGCGCGCGGCGCGCGGTGATGGCGAAGAAACGTCTCAAACACCGGCTGCTCCTCAAGCGGACCAGACCGCAGCACGCTGAGGTTGACGAAACGTCGGCCCGTCAGCCTGTCGAGGCGCTCCGGCTCAAGCATCTGCATGCGTGAGTTGCCGACAACCACCGAGTCGAAACGCTGGTCACGGGCGCGGCTGGCGTTGACCTGCCACGGCGGCCCTTCCGCCACGCCGCGCGCTGACAACAGGGTGAAGCGCCCGGTGTCATAGGGGTCCAGCAGCACAAGGCCGCCAGTCAACCCGGCCAGCAACACGGCGAGGGCGAGGGCGAACGTCCACGCAAACCGCCGCCAGCGGCGTGCGTCGCGCGACGGCGTTGCGCCGACAGAACTGGGAGTAGATGAACGCATGGTTCGCATCATCGCCGATCTTGAACAATGAGCATGCTCGCGACCGCCGCAAGGACGGCGGCGCGCCGGCTCAGTTGGCCGCCGCCGCCCTTCCCGTCAACCCATCCGCCACGTCCGCGCTGAGCCTGTCGGCAAGGATCTTCCGGTAATGGGTTTCGTCGTGGAAATTGGCGGCGTCGCGATTGAAGTCCCGATCTCCGCTCCAGTCCACCAGCCTTGCCCCAGGGCGCGCGGCGACCAGATCGCGCAACGCCGCCTGGCATTGTCGCAAGGTCGCCTCCGCTCCGGAACCTGGCGACGGCTGATAACTCGTATGGGTCGGCGGCCACACCACCGCAATCTGCGTGCTGTCCGGCAGGGCGTCCAGCATGTCTTTCAGGATGGCGACGGCAGGGAAGGCATTTTTGGGGTTGTCGCTCTGGCCGCGACGCTCACCATCACGCATGCGCCGCTGCGCCGCTTCCGCGCCAGTCATGCCGAGATACAGGGAGGTGTAGTCCCAATAGCCGTCCGGGCGGGCCATCGCGGCGCGACCGCGCAAAACAGCGAAGCGGCGCGGCATATGCTCCAGCGTCTGAAAGCGCATGAGGCCCCGCAGATATGCGACGGCGCCGGGGGCATAGAGCCAGTGTGGAAATTTGTCACCGCGCTTCTGCTCCGGGCGACACCACCATTCGTCAATACCAATGACGATCGCCCGGGGCTCCGCGTGATGGCGCAAAAACGCGCCGAGAACCAGTTGCAGCTCAGACGGCCCGGCGCCCTGGATGCTCAGATTGACGAAGCGGCTTCCGGTCGCTTCATCCAGGATCGCCGGCTCCAGCATCTGGGCGCGCGAATTGCCGATGATCGCCGAATCGAACCGCGGGTCGCGGGCGCGGCTGGCGTTGACCTGCCAGGACGGTCCTTCGGCCATGCCCTTTGGGCCCAGGGGAGTCAGCCGGCCCGTGTCATAGGGGTCCAGCAGGACCAGACCGCCGGCGAGCGTGACCAGCGACGTGGCCGCGGCGACGCTGAACATCATCGAGAACCGGCGCCAGCGCGCGGACGCCCCGGCCGTCGCCGGGGGCGCCGCGGGGTCAGAACTGGAAGTAGATGAACTCATAGTTCGCATCGTCGCCGATCTTGAACAGGATAAGCGTGAAGGCGACTGCCGCGAGGATGGCGAGCACACGCGACGGAGGCGCCTTGTGCACGGCGGCCCAGGCGGTCGGACCGATCAGCGCAACGGCGGCGGCGATGGCGATGGCGCGCCATTTCAGACCGGCGCCAATCGAGGTCAGCCCCAGCATACCCTCATAGATACGCAGCGCCGCCTCAAAACTCCCGGCCCGGAACAGCACCCAGGTGAAAACCACGAACAGGAAGGTCAGCGCCCAGCCCAGCGCCGCCGGCATGGGCAGGCCAGCCCTGCGCCACAGCAGGCCGACGCCCAGCGCCAGGCCATGGGCCGCGCCCCACGCCACGAAGGTCATGCCGGCGCCATGCCACAGGCCGCCGAGCGCCATGGTGATGAACAGCGCGCACAGTTGCAGCGGCAGGCCGTGACGGTTGCCGCCAAGGGGAATGTAGAGATAGTCGCGCAGGAACCGCGACAGGGTCATGTGCCAGCGCCGCCAGAAATCCTGCAAAGACAGCGAGCGGTAAGGCGCCTCGAAGTTCTGCGGCAGCACGACGCCGAACAGCAGCGCAATGCCCAGCGCCATGTCGGTGTAACCGGAGAAATCGAAATAGATCTGGAACGTGAAAGCCAGCGTGGCCTGCCAGCCCTGGACAAGCGTGATGGTCGCGCCGGTGGCCGCTTCCTGGAAAACCGGATTCACATACGCCGCCAGTGGGTCGCCAATCAGCACCTTTTTGGCGAGACCGGCGCACAAGAGCAGCAGCCCGCGCGCGAAACGCTCCGCCGCGTCGGAGCGCCCATAGGGGCGTTCGTCGAACTGGTGCAGGATTTCGCTCCAGCGCACCAGCGGGCCGGCCAGCACCTGCGGAAAGAAGGCGATGTAGAGGCCGTATTTCACCAGGCCGACCTGGGGCGCGCGGCCAGCGCGCAGGTCCACCAGATACATGACGTGATGGAAGGTGAAGAAGGAGATGCCGAGGGGCAAGGCGTCGCCGGAACCGAAAACATCGACGCCCTTCATCGTCAGGCCAGGAATGAAGCTGGCGAAGAAACCGGCGTATTTGAACACGCCGAGCACCAGCAGGTTGACGCAGATCGCAAGGGTAATCAGCCAGCCGAGGCGCGCCTGGCAAAAGATGCGCGCCAGCATCCAGTTAAGCCCGATGGACGCCACCAGCAGCGGCGCAAAGCGCCAGTCCCAGTAACTGTAGAAAGCGAACGACAGCAACAGCAGCAGCGGCAGGCGCCATTCCGGGCGGAAGCGTTCGGCGAGCCAGTGAACAAGCAAGGAGAATGGTAGAAACAGCAGCAGGAAAATGAACGAATTAAACAGCATTCCGTACGGATCCCCGAGCGCCGGACCACGCCGGCGCATGCGTGGGAACGATCGCGCCGCAACGTGAAAGCCGCCCCCCCACCACAAACCTGGAGCGCATTCCGTCAAACACAACAGAATGCCGCCCCGCCTTTGGCGCCATAGCGCGCCGCGCAAACCGGCGCCCCTTCCGCCAGGAAATGCATCGCCGCGCGCGGGTTTACCGCAACGCCGATCAGACCCCGCCGGCGGCCAGACGCGGGCGCCTTTTCCCGATCTGCGGCCTGCCGTCCGGGGCCCGCGCGTCTGGCGCGAAATCCGGTTTCTCATGCCAACGCCGATATGCGCCGGCATCACCTGGTCGGGCCAAGGCCGCAATCACGCCGCCGCATGTTCGCCAGGGCCCGTAGGGCGCAGGTTATTCCATGCTGGCGCGTCGCGCGCGGCGACACATGTCCACTGGCCCGGAATAATCGGCCGTTTCTTCAAAAGAGCTTAACTGGCGGCCCCCGGAAAAAACTTTAGCGCCATCCCGCTGTCGCATCCGGAGATGGATGGCTGGCGGGGTGGTCCAGCCGTTTGACGCGGGCCTCGATCCGGTCCAGCCGCATCAGGATGCCACTGAGCCGGTCCGGGTCCATGCCGATGCTGTCCGCCGCGGCGCCGGTGGACCTGGCCATCTCCCGCGTCGCCGCAATCAGCGCCTGCATGTCATCGGTTTCAGCTGACCGGGCCTGAGTTGATCGGGTCTGGGCTGACAAGGGCTGGGCGGGCAAGGCTTGTGCTGGCAATGCCTGGGCGCCCGTCGCCGGGCGCTCGGCCGCCGGTTGCGACCGGCCCATTGCGCCGCCAGCCATTCCCGGGCCACCGGTCATCCCCGGGCCACCGGCCATGGCGGGCGCGCCGGCTAGGATGGCCCATCCGGCGACGACCAGTGTGCGACTGTTCATGTTCAACATGTAGCCACATCCTGTCTGGAGATGCCGGCGGCTCACGCCGCGAAGCCTCGCCAGCCGGCTCGGGAAAACAGGGAACCGCCGTCCAGCATGACAGCCGGACGACGAATCAGATGATACAGGCAACCCTGGCCCATTCACAATGTCTGGAACGGTTCCAGCGACAGGTCGCCCGCCCCTGCTCCCCGCCTGCGCCCACGGCGTGATCCCGCGCGGCCGCCGGCCCGGGGCCGGCGGCCGCGCGGCTTCCCTCAGGGGGTCAGCACGGCGCGGCCAACGATACGGCCGAGGCGCAGGTCCTCAAGCGTCGCGGCCACGTCCTTCAGCGGCCGGTGGATCAGCGGCACGGCGGGAACCTTGCCGGCCTTCACCAGCTCAATCAGCTCATGCAGCTCGACGAGGCTGCCGACGAACGAGCCCTGCACGGTGGCCGCCTTGATCGGGAACATGGGCAGCGACCAGTTGGCCTGACCGCCGAACAGGCCGACGATGACCAGCTTGCCGCCCTTGCCCAGCGCATCGAAGCCCAGCGACGTGGTGGCGGTGTTGCCCACCAGGTCAAGCGCGCCGCGCACGCCGCCGCCAGCCGCGGCCATGATCTGCTTCACGGCGTCTGGCGCGGTGGGGTCGATGGCGGCGATGGCGCCGGCGGCCACGGCCGCCTCGCGCTTGGCCGGGTCGATGTCGACCACCACGGCCCCTTTGGCGTTCATGGCCTTCAGCAGGGTCAGGGCCATCAGGCCAAGACCGCCGGCGCCCAGAATCAGGATGGGGTCGGTCGACAGGAAGTCGCTGAACTTGTTCAGGGCGCTGTAGGTGGTGAGGCCCGAGCAGGCGTACGGGGCCGCGACGTCAGGGGCGATGCCGGTGATGTCGAGCAGATATTTGGGATCGGAAACCAAAATGTGGTCGGCGTAACCGCCGTCGCAGGTGACGCCGAGCGCCTTCGGCCGGTTGCAGAGGTGCTCGTCGCCGGCGGCGCAAATGCTGCAATGCCCGCAGCCAATCCACGGGAACACCAGGCGCGTTTCGCCAACCTTCACCCCTTCGGCCTCGGGACCAACGGCGACCACTTCGCCCACCGTCTCATGGCCCATGGTCAACGGCAGGGGGATGCCCCGCATCTGCATCTTGCGGCCGCCACCGAGATCGTAGCTGCCTTCCCAGATGTGAATGTCGCTGTGGCAGACGCCGGAAGCCTTCACCCGCAGCAGAACCTGCTTGCCCTCGGGAGTCGGCGTTTCGAGATCCACCGTCTCGAGAGGAGCTCCAAATTCGGCCAGGCGATAACTTCTCATTGTGGATTTCCTCCCGATGCAGAAACAGGTGGCGTATTCATGATGGCGAACGCCCGTTTGGGCAAGCCTCACCGCGCGCCGCCAGGGGCGATTTTCCCGCGACTTTCGCCGAAGACGGCGGCGGCGCGCGCCAATCGGCTCCGTCGTCCCGAGGGCGGAGGCCGGAGCCGGACATTTTCACTTTCCCGCGCATGCTTTAAACACAGATATAAACGATGCTGCGATGGAATGGCTGTCCGCCGGCGACCGCAAGGGAGCAACAGACGGCGACGCATGTCCAGGACAGACAGCGACAGGGGAATTGAGATGTTGCGCCTGATGTTGTTGCGTCACGCAAAAGCCGCCTGGCCCAGGGACGTCCAGGACCAGGACCGGCCGCTGGCGGAGCGGGGACGCAAGGCCGCGCCGCTGATGGGCGCCTATCTGGCGCAGGAGAACCTGCTGCCAGACCTTGCCATCGTTTCTCCGGCGACCCGGACCCGCCAGACCTGGGACCTCGTTAACGCCGCGCTGGGCAAGGCCTTTCCCGGCGAAACCATTCCCGTGGTTTATGAGCCACGCATCTACGAAGCCAAGGTGGAGGACCTTCTCCACGTGATCCAGGACGAGCACGCGGTCCAGGACAATCGTCCGGCCCATTCGCTGTTGCTGGTGGGTCACAATCCCGGCTTCGAGGAACTGGCGCACATGCTGGTCAGCCATGGCGACCGCTACGCCTTCGCCCGCCTTTCACAAAAATACCCCACCGGCGGCCTGGCGGTGATCGACTTCAATGTCGGCTCATGGGCGGAGGTAACGCCGCGCAGCGGCCGGCTTGACCGCTTCATCACCCCCCGCGTCCTGGAAGGCATGGCGGAGGACAACGAGGATTGAGACAGCCGGCCCGGGTTGATCTCAAACCATCCCGACAGCCACCACCTCACGAAGCCCCTCATCCGCGATCTTATGAAAATAGTCCATGGTTCCGGCGAAGTAGCGGCTTTCTCCTCCCGCACCGCGAATCCGGCCTGGGAGTTGCTCCCAGGGAGGCATATGAATGTTGGGAAGCTGGGCGCCGTCCTGAAAGACGACTTCCTGACCGCGCGGAAAAAATGACGTCTGCCCTGGCTCGCTAACGCGCATGACCGCGCCGTGGACCATGGCAAGCGCTCTGCCTGGCAATGCGACATCGCGCCCGGGCGCCTGCTCCAAAACGCGCCGTAGCGCTGTGGGCTCCAGGCCGCGAACCCTGCCTTTAAACCCATGGACACGCACGCCGCGCAACCGCCGCGAGAGTCTGCCGGCAAGCGAGGCTCTGCCGCCCTCTCCCCCGTGACATACAGCCAGCCGCAGCACATTGAATGGACCGAGGCGCGCGCGAACTTCGTGGAGCACCCCCGAAAGCTGGCTGTCGTCACGCGGTGCATTTTCAATCAGGGCATACGCATCCGACGTCGCGGACCGGGGCGCCCCATGCGCCGTCAGCATAAGCTGACCGCCGCCCACCTGTTCGTGGAAGGCCGCCCAGTCGCTGCCGACAAGCATCCGTCCCGCCGCCGCAGGGGGGCCAGGGTTACCAAAACCAGGAAAAGCGTTAGCGCCGAGCCATCCCGGATCATCTCCGACCCTCAAAAACGCCTCGAGCATCGTCAATTCTTCCCACCCCCATATACAAACACCAGTCTGCGCCGGAGCGCCGCCATCGCCAATGACTGGCGAAAGTCAGGCGGCTTCCCATATGCTGCAATATCGTGGCGGCGGCTGCGCCTTCCGTCCCGCGCCCGGATCGTCCAGTCCGGCCTTCGGGCCGGCCTTTCATTGTCTGATCTGACGCGCGCGCCCTTTCCAGGCCGGGCCTGCGCCTCCAGGAGCGTTGCATTTGAGCGGAACGGTTTTCACGCAGACCTATGACGCGATCCGCAACGCCGCGGATTTCGCTCTCAGCGCCGTGCAGCCGGGCGTCCGGCTGGGCGTCACCGGCCTCTCCCGCTCCGGCAAGACGGTTTTCACCACCGCCATGGTGCATCACCTGCTGGAGGTGACGCCGATGCCGGTGTTCCGCGCCGCCGCCGAAGGGCGCATCCGCCGGGCGCGGCTGGCGCACCAGCCGGACGACGACGTGCCGCGCTTTCCCTATGAGACTTATCTGGAAGCGTTGACGGGGCCGGAGCGCAACTGGCCGCGATCGACCAACCGCATCGCCGAGTTGCGCATCGCCATCGACTATGAGCGCGCCAGCGGCTGGCGCAAGGGGCCGGCGACGCTCAACCTGGACGTGGTGGATTATCCCGGCGAGTGGCTGACTGATCTTGCCCTGCTCGAGGAAAGCTACGCCGACTGGGCGCGCGAAACCATCGCCGCCGCGCGCCGGCCAGACCGGGCGGCGATCGCTGGCCCATGGCTGGCGGCGCTGGCGGAAACAGACGCCGGCGCCGTGGCCGACGAGGCGCTGGCAGAGCGCGTGGCCGACGCCTTCAAAACCTATCTGGCCGCGCTGCGCGCCGGGCCGGAGGCGGTGGCGACGACGCCGCCGGGCCGGTTTTTGATGCCTGGCGACCTCGC
>Ga0182749_1003796_pt1 | contig 10150 bp, 10 predicted proteins | sample eDN3rd37CKraftMG_FD_128875 | JGI IMG/M metagenome (GOLD analysis project Ga0182749, IMG submission 128875) | Enriched Miracle-Growth compost microbial communities from Emeryville, California, USA - eDNA 3rd pass 37_C Kraft MG (version 2) (version 2) ...
CAGCGCGAGCCCGCGCCGCTGGATCTCGGCGTGCACGTCGCGGTACGTGGCGCCCGGCTCGACCACCGCGCAGGCGAACGTCGCGTCGAGCTCCAGCACCCGGTTCATGCGGGCGAGGTCGAGCACGATCCGCCCCGGCACCGCCTCGCCGACGCCCGCCAGCGGGACCCCGTGCTCGCCCGCAGCGCGCACGATCGCGCGCACCTCGGCGGCCGACGCGGGCCGCACCGCGGCGGCGGGCACCGCGCCCGGCTCGCTCAGGTCGGCGTGCGGCTCGCGGTAGCGCTCCAGCGCCGCCAGGTCGGTGAGCACGTGCTCCTCTCCGACGATCGCGGCGAGCGCCTCCAGCGCGCCCGCCAGGTCGGGCTCGGCGAAGCCCGGCGGGAGACTGCCGGCGTGGAGATCGGTGGCGGCCATCGGGGATTCGCGCATCGGGACCCAGCTCGTCCGAAGACGCCCAGGAGTATATGGCTCCCTGATATTCGATGCGCCGGTTCGCCCGTCAGGCGACGCTGCGTCGCCAGAACGCCGGCGTCAGCAGCACGAGGACCGTGAACACCTCGAGGCGGCCGACCAGCATGAGGAAGCTCAGGTACCACCGCCCGGCCTCCGGGATCGACGCGAAGCTCTCGGTCGGCCCCACCGTCCCCAGCCCGGTCCCGACCACGTTCAGCGTCGACGACGCCGCCGACGTCGCGCTCACCGCGTCGAGCCCGAACGCGGCCATCACGAGCGTCGAGAACGCGAACACGAGCAGGTAGACGAGGAAGAACGCCAGCACCCCGCGGCGCACGCCCTCGGAGTAGACGCGGCCGGGCACCCGCAGCACCTGCACCGCCTTGGGCTGCAGCTGGCGCTGGAGCTCCTGGCCGGCCGCCTTCGCCAGCAGCATCACGCGGATCACCTTCATGCCGCCGGTCGTCGACCCCGCGCACGCGCCGATGAACATCAGGCACACCAGGCCCAGGCGCGCGAAGTCGTGCCACACGTCGAAGTCGTCGGTGACGATGCCCGTCGTCGTGATGAAGCTGACCGTCGTGAACGTCGCCGCACGCACGGACTCGCCGAACCCCAGGCCGGCGTCGGACACCAGCAGCGTGACGGTCAGCACCGCCGACACCGCGACGATGATCAGCAGGAACGCGCGCACCTCGGCCGCCTGCGGCCACATCCGGTCCCGGCGGCGCAGGACCAGCCAGTAGAAGGCGAAGTTGATCCCGCCCAGGACCATCAGCACGAGCGCGACGAGCTCGATCGCCAGCGAGTCGAACGCGCCCAGCGACTCCGTCCGCGTCGACGGCGAAGATCATCTCGACGATCCCCGCCGCGGTCAGCGTCACGTAGATCGTCGAGATGATCTTCGCCGTCGACGCGACCCGCGGGGTCAGGCGCTCGGCGGTGACCCCCGACAGCTCGGCGTAGAAGACCCGCTGGCTGGCCAGCCCGGTCGCGGGCGCGATCGCGACCACGAGCACGACGATCCCGACGCCGCCGAGCCACTGGCTGAGGCTGCGCCACAGCAGGATCGCGTCGGGCTCGCGCTCGAGCACCGGGACGAGCGTCGCGCCGGTGGTCGTCAGGCCGCTCATCGACTCGAAGAACGCGTCGCCCACGCGGTCGAACGTGCCCTCGATGAGGAACGGCGCCGCGCCCGCGACGGCCGCGACCAGCCACGCCAGCGTCACCGCCAGGAAGCCGTCGCGCGCCCGGATCGGGGCCGCCCGCAGCCGGCGCGCGAGGGTCAGCCCGGCGACGCTCAGCGGGATCAGGACGGCCGCCGGGGCGCCGAAGGCGAGCGTGCCCCCGCCGCCGTCGATCGCGGCGACGACGAAGCACACGAGCTCGCCCAGCGCGACCGCGAGCACGGCGCCGGAGACCACCGGCGTCACGAGCTGCCAGTTGATCGCCGGCAGGAAGCGGGGCGCCGGGAGCCTCACGCGGCGTGGAACCCGCGCTTGACGTCGGCCACGCCCGCCCGCGGGTTGAAGACGATCACGTGATCGCCCGCCCGCACCCGCGCGTCGGGCAGCGGCATGATCACGCGGTCGCCGCGGACGATCGCCACGATCCGCGCCTTCACCATCGCCGCGGCCGCCTCGAGCGTGCGCCCGTCGGCGGAGCAGTCGGGCTCGGCCTCGACCTCGAGGATCTCGCCGCCGCCCAGCATCAGGTGGATCGCGGCGACGTTCGCGCCGCGGACCGTGCGCAGGATCGCCTCCGCGGTCACGAGGCGGGGCGAGAACGCGGCGTCGACCCCGAGCGCGTCGACGAGCGGGGTGAACTCCTCGCGCGAGACGACCGCGAGGTTGAGCCCCGCCCCGAGCTGCTTGGCGTGCAGGGCGGCGAGCAGGTTCGCGCGGTCGTCGCCCGCGCACGCGACGAACGCGCCGACCTTGTCGACGCCGTGGGCGAGCAGCGCCTCCTTGCTGACGCCCTCCTCGTGCAGCACCGTCGCGCGGTGCAGGTGCTCGGCGACGTAGCGCGCGCGGTCGGCGTCGCGCTCCATGAGGCTGACGCGCAGGTCGGTCTTCTCCAGCTTGCGCGCCAGCGGCAGCCCGACGCGCCCCGCGCCGAAGATCATCACCTCGCGCACCCGCACCGTGCGCCCGGCGATCTGGGCGGCGACCTCGCGGATGTCCTCGCGGGCGGCGGCGGCGAGGACGTGGTCGCCCGCCTGGACCTTGTGGTAGGGCTCGGCGGCGATCGCCCGTCCGTCGCGGATGATCCCGAAGATGAAGTTCGGCCGCATGATCCGCCGCTCGCCCAGCGGCCGGCCCAGCAGCGTCGAGCGCGTGTCGACGACCGACTCGGTGATCGCCAGCCGGCCGTTGGCGAAGTACTCGACGTGCACGGAGCCCGGCAGCAGGATCGACTCGGCCAGGTCGGCGGCGGTCGCGCGCTCGGGGTGGATGACGAAGTCGATGCCGAGCACGTCGCGGCCCGAGGAGGCGTCGCCCTCGAAGTAGTCGTCGTCGCGCACCCGCGCGACCGTGGTGCCGGCGCCGAGCTGGTGGGCCGCCATCGCGGCGATGACGTTGGCCTCGTCGTTGTCGGTGACCGCGCACACGAGGTCGGTCTCGTCGACCCCGAGGCGGCGCAGCACCTTCGGCGACGCGCCGTTGCCGGGGACGACGAGCGCGTCGAGATCGGCCTGCAGCGACTCGACCCGGGCCGGGTCCATGTCGACGACGGTCACGTCGTGGCGCTCGGCGCTGAGGGTGCGGGCGATGTGCTGGCCGACGTCGCCGCTGCCGATCACGATGACCTTCACGGCGCGCATTGTCGCGCCCCGCAGGCCCGGACGGCGCACGGCGGCGTGCGCGGCGGTCAGTCGGGGCGCGGCATGTCGAACAGGCGGTCCACGACCGCGTAGTCGCCCCGCCGGCCGCAGCGGGCGATCGGCCGCATCGCGGCGGTGTCGACGGCGCCGTCGGCGATGAAGCGCTCGTCGAGGTGGATGCCGACGACCTGGCCGATGATCAGGTAGCGGTCGACCGGGTGACCGTCGACGTCGCGCAGCTGCAGGTCCTCGACGACGCGGCACTCCATCGAACACGGGCTGGCGGCGACGCGCGGCGGGCCGACGAGCCGCGACGGCGCGGGCTCCAGGCCCGCGTGCTCGAACTCGCTCGCGCCGTCGGGCAGGTGGGCGGAGGTCAGGTTCATCTGCTCGCGCAGGTCGTAGGTGGCGAGGTTCCAGACGAACTCGCGCGTGTCGCCGGCGAAGGCGGCCGAGTGCTTGCGGCCCGCGCTGGAGAAGGCCAGCAGCGGCGGGCTGTCGCAGATCGCGTTGAAGTAGCTGTAGGGCGCGAGGTTGGGCGTCCCGTCCGGCCCGAGGGTGGAGATCCAGCCGATCGGGCGCGGGGCGACCAGCGCCTTGAACGGGTCGTGGGGCAGCAGCTCGCGGTCGCGGCGGGCGGGCTCGTAGAAGATCACGCGCGGAGTTCTACCGGCGCGCGGGACGCGGGGCGCGTCAGAGATCCAGGTAGACCCAGATCTGCATGCGCCACTGCCCGCCGAGGCTCTCGCGGCCGGTGATGCGCGCGTCGCACCACAGCTCGCCGCGCTCGGCGACGGCCTGCTCGACGGCGGCGCGCTGCTCGATCTCGTCGTCGCGCGGCAGCATCGCGAGCGGGTCGCCCTGCTCGGAGTACACGCGGATCGCGTCGGGCTCGGGGACGATGAGGACGCGCGCCTGCTCCTCGATCGGCGGGATCGAGCGGCGCGTCGCCAGCGCCGCGCGCAGCAGCGCGTCGACGTGCTCGTCTTCGCCGACGCACGCGATCGCCACGCCGCGCCGGCCGGGGAGTTGCCAGGCGGATGAGCTCATCTAGGGAGAACGTCGGCCGCTGGGCCCTCGATCTTGAGTGCGACCGCCCGCTCCGCGACGCGGCGAACCGCCGGGCCGCGACGACTACCGTGAAGGGCGCGATGGCGACCTCGGGACCGCCCCGCCGGACCCCCGGCGACGACCGCCTCCGCGGCCTCTACGTCGTGGCGATCCTGGCCGCGGCGATGTGGATCGTCGAGATCGTCGACACCGCGCTCGGCGGCGATCTCGACCGCCACGGCATCGAGCCCCAGGACACCGACGGGCTGCCCGGCGTCGCGGCCGCGCCGTTCCTGCACGACGGCTTCGGGCACCTGGTCGGCAACACGATCCCGTTCCTCCTGCTCGGCGGCGTGATCGCGCTGAGCGGGCTGCGCAAGATCGTGTGGGTGACGGTCATCGTGATCGTCGTCGGCGGCCTGGGCACGTGGCTCGTCGCGCCCCCGGGGACGATCCACATCGGCGCCAGCGGGATCGTCTTCGGCTACGCGACCTACGTGATCTTCCGCGGGCTGTTCAGCCGCAGCGCCGGCCAGCTGGCGATCGGCGTCGTCGTCGCGCTGCTGTACGGCACCACGCTCCTGATCGGGCTGACGCCGCGCGAGGGCATCTCGTGGCAGGGGCACCTGTTCGGCGCGCTCGGCGGCCTGCTCGCCGCCTGGTGGCTGGAGCGGCGCGAGCCGCGCCCGGCGGGGAACGCTGCTGCCTCCCGGTACCTAGGCAATACCTAGGTACCGCGGCTAGGCTGGCGGCGTGACGCGCGCGCCGCTGCTGATCGCCCTCGCCGCGCTGGCCGCCGCCGCGCCGGGCTGCGGCGGCGAGGACCGGGCCGGCGGGGACACGGGCGGCGGCGAGCGCCTCACCGTCTACGCGGCCTCGTCGCTGCGCGAGGTCCTCCCCGCCGTCGACCCCGGGCCGCGCTACAGCTTCGCCTCGTCGGGCACGCTGGAGACGCAGATCCGCCGCGGCGCGCCCGCCGACGTCTTCCTGTCGGCCGCCACCGACCAGCCGGCCGCCCTGCACGACGCCGGCCGCTGCGGCGAGCCCGTCGCCTTCGCGACGAACCGGCTCGTGCTCGCGGTCCCCCGCGACGGCCGGGTCGACGGCCTCGACGACCTGCGCGCCGGCGGGCTGCGCGTCGCGATCGGCGCCGAGGGCGTGCCGGCCGGCGACTACGCGCGCGAGCTGCTCGCCCGGCTCGGCGCCCAGGACGTGCTGAGCGCCAACCGCGTCAGCGAGGAGCCGAGCGTCGCCGGGGTCGCCGCCAAGGTGGCGTTCGGCTCGGCCGACGCCGGCTTCGTGTACGCCACCGACGCGCGCGCCGCGGGCGACCGCGTGCGCGCCGTGCCGCTGCCCCGCGACGTGCCCGCGCGCTACGCGCTGTGCGTGGTCCGCGACGGCCCGGCCGCCCGCGCGTTCGTGGCCGCGGTCACCTCCGAGGCCGGGCGCGCCGTGCTGCGCGAGCACGGCTTCGGCGTGCCGTGACCGATGTGTGCGTGTCATCACGCGGACCACACCGACCCTCAACGTGCAGCCCGCAGCCGCCGAGGGTACGGGTGAGACCGTGGAGAGCGCCACCGCCCCATCGACCAGCCGGGCCCGCACCGACGAGCTGCAGCGCCTGTGGAAGCGCTACCGCAGCCGCCCGGGCCACCGGGCGCTGCGCGACCGCCTGATCCTCTCGCTGGCGCCGATGGTGAAGTTCATCGTGTACCGCAAGGTGCGCAACGTGCCCTCGCACGTGGAGATCGAGGACTACCTGTCGGTCGGGCTCGAGGCGCTGATCGCCTCGCTGGACCGCTACGACCCGACCAAGGGCGCCACGCTCGAGCAGTTCGTGTGGACGCGCGTGCACGGCTCGGTGCTCGACGAGCTGCGCCGCCAGGACTGGGCGCCGCGGTCGGTGCGCCGCTGGGAGCGCGACATCGAGAAGGCGGTGCAGGACTTCACCGGCGTCTACGGCCGCCGCCCGACCCAGCCCGAGCTCGCCGACATGCTCGGCTGCACGCTCGAGGAGCTGCGCGCGCACCGCGACGACATCGCCCGCTCCGACATCACGTCGCTCAACGCGGTCGTGATGTCCGAGGATGAGACCGAGGTCGAGCGCATGGACACGCTCGAGTCCTCCGACGAGCGCGGCGACCCCGAGGCGATGGCGCTGCGCACCGACGCCAAGGACCGCTTCCGCGCCGCGTTCGCCACCCTCCCCCAGCGCGAGCGGGAGATCGCGGTGCTGCTGTACGTCAAGCACCTCACGATGGCCGAGATCGGCGACGTGCTCGGCGTGTCCGAGAGCCGCATCTGCCAGATCCACGGGCGCACGAAGAAGAAGCTGCGCGCGGCCCTGCAGGACGAGGACGCCGCGCTGTTCCACCTCGTCGCCTGATCGCGCCGTGTGGCAGGCTGCCCGCCCATGGGTCGCCTCGCCGTCGCCGCCGTCCTGACCGCCGCGCTGGCCGCGGCCGCCGTGGGCGCCGCGCCCGCCGCCGCCGACACCGCGTGGCTGTGCCGCCCCGGCGTCGCCGGGCCGTGCGGCGGCAGCCTGGAGACGACGGTCGTCACGCCGGACCGCCGCCCGACGGGGGTCGTGCGCACGCCGAAGCGCCGCCAGCCCGTCGACTGCTTCTACGTGTACCCGACCGTCAGCGAGCAGCCGACGGCGATCGCCGACCTCTCCATCGATCCCGAGCTGCGCTCGATCGCCCACTACCAGGCGGGCCGCTTCGCGTCGGTCTGCCGCGTGTTCGCGCCCGTCTACCGGCAGATGACCCTCGCCGCGCTGGCCGGCGCCGTGCCGATCACGGCCGCCGACCGCGAGGTCGGCTACCGCGACGTGCGCGCGGCGTGGCGCGAGTACCTGCGCCGCCACAACCGCGGGCGCGGCGTCGTCCTCATCGGCCACTCGCAGGGCACGTTCATGCTGCGGCGGCTGATCCGCGACGAGATCGACCGCCGCCCGGCCGTCCGCCGGCGGCTGGTGTCGGCGCTGCTGCTCGGCGGCAACGTCGTCGTCGCCCGCGGCCGCGACCGCGGCGGCGACTTCCGCCACGTCCCCGCCTGCCGGCGCCCCGCCCAGGTCGGCTGCGTGATCGCCTACTCGACCTACGCCGAGCCGGTGCCCGAGACCGCGGTGTTCGTGCGGCCGTCCAGCGCGTTCCTGCCGCTGCCGCTCCCGACCGAGGAGCTCGAGGTCCTGTGCACGAACCCGGCCGCGCTGGGCGGCGGCACGGGCCGTCTCGACGGGCTCCTGCCGACCGCCCCGTTCGGCGGCGTGATCGGGATGTCGATCGCCGCCATGCAGGGCCCGACGCCCGACCTCCCGACCCCGTGGGTCGCCTCGCCGCGCGCCTACGCGGCCCGCTGCGCCGACACGCCGGGCGGCGGGCGGGCGCTGATCGTCGCGCCGGTCGACGGCGCGCCGGCGCTGACCGCGGTCCCCGACCCGTCCTGGGGCCTGCACCTCGCCGACGTCAACATCGCGCTGGGCAACCTCACGCGGCTGGTCGCCGCGCAGTCGCGCGCCTACCGCGCCCAGCAGCGTTGACGGAACGTTAACGTTCGCCCCATGTCCCGTCGTCTTCGCGTGCCGGCGCTCCTCGCGCTGGCCACCTCCCTCGCGCTCACCGCTCCGGCGGCCGCCGACGCCGCCAAGAGCAAGCCGAAGCCCGCCAAGCCGCAGCTCTACGTCTCACTCGGCGACTCCTACGCCACCGGCTACCAGGCCACCGGCATGCGCCAGGGCTCCAACACCGCTCAGGGCTACGCCAACCAGCTCGTGCCGCTGGCCCGGGCCCGCGGCCACCGCCTGAAGCTCGTCAACTTCGGCTGCGGCGGCGCGACCACGACCTCGATCCTGCGGACGCCCGGCTGCGCTCCGCAGGCGCGCGCGGTCGGCGGCCCCGTGTACGACAAGCCCCAGGCCGACGCCGCGATCGACTTCATCCGCAAGAACCGCAAGCGCGTCGGGCTCATCACCGTCTCGATCGGCGGCAACGACGTGACCGCGTGCGCCCGCGAGGCCGACCCCGTGCCGTGCGTGGCGACCGCCGTCGGCGGCATCGAGACGAACGTGAGCGAGCTGGCGCGGCGGCTGCGCCAGGCGGCCGGGCCGAAGGTGCCGATCGTCGGCATCACCTACCCGGACGTGATCCTCGGCGGCTGGGTCACCGGCAACCAGCAGCTCGCCCAGCTCTCGGTGGTGGCCTTCCAGCAGTTCATCAACCCGGCGCTGGAGAAGGCGTACGCCGCCGGCAAGGGCACCTTCGTCGACGTGACCGCCGCGACCGGCGCGTACGGCTCGCTCGACGAGACCACGACGCTGGAGCCCTACGGCACCATCCCGGTCCCGGTCGCGCGGGTCTGCGAGCTCACCTACTACTGCGAGTTCCAGGACATCCACGCCCGCACCTCGGGCTACCGCGTGATCGCCGAGCTGATCGCGCAGACGCTGCCGCGCCGCCGCTGACCGCGCAATCGTCGTCCAGCGGGGGCTCAAGCACCGGCCCCCGCCGGGCGATGAGAACCACGAGATGGGCGTCACGATCGGCGACCGCGCCCGCCGCGCGGCGATGGGCCTGGCGGTGGTGCTCGGCGCGGCCTTCGCCGCGTCGCTGATCGTCCTGCCCATCGGCGGCCTCGACGACGCCCCCGCGGCGGGCGGCGCCCTCTACGCGGTGATCGGCCTCCTGGCCACGGCGCTGCTGGTCCTGCGCGCGCTCGCGGTCGACGAGGAGCGCGGCACGTGGCTGGCGTTCGCGGCGATGACGCTCCTGAACGTCGTCGCCACGGTGATGTGGGCGGCCGGCTACGACTGGGACGCGCTCTCCCCCGCCGACGCCGTGTGGAGCGCCAGCGTCGTCGCCGCGTTCGTGGGGATCGCGCTGTACCTGCGCCACCGCGTCGGCGACGCCTACCGCTCGCTGTGGCTCGACGCCACCGGCATCACCGTCTACGTCGCGGCGATCTGCACCGCGCTGCTCGTGGGCGCGATGCGCGACGAGGGCCTGTCGAGCGCGAGCGCGACCCTCAACGTCCTGTACCCCTGCGCCAGCGCCGCGATGTGGTCGGTCGTGCTGGCCGCCGGCTCGATGACCGGCCGGCGGCTGCAGCGCCAGGACGCGCTGCTGGGCGGATCGTTCGTCGTCCTGTGCGCGACCGACTGCCTGTACGCGCTGGAGCTGGCCGGCTTCGTCGGGTCGCAGGACGCGCTGCGGGCCATCGGCGTGGAGCTGAGCATCGTCCTGCTCGTCGCCGCCGCCTGGGCCCGCCCGTCGGCGGCGGGCCCGCTGCGGATCGGCGGCTGGTGGGAGGCCGGGCCCACCGTGTCGTGGATCGTGGCCGGCGGCGGCGTCCTGCTGGCGTCCGCGCTCGTCGACGTCCCGTCGGTGGCCGTCGGGCTGGCGGCCGGCGCGCTGGCGCTCGCCGCGCTGCGCACCGTGCTCGTCACCCGCGACGTGCGCCAGCTCGTGCTCCACCGCCGCGAGGCGCTCACCGACGACCTCACCGGGCTGCCCAACCGCCGCGCGCTGCTGCGCCACCTCGAGCTGCTCACCCGCGATCGCGGGCGCGGCCGGCGGCGCGCCGCCCTGCTGCTGGCCGACCTGGACGGCTTCAAGGAGCTCAACGACGCGCTCGGCCACGCCGCCGGCGACGTGCTGCTGACCGAGGTCGCCGGCCGCCTGGCCGCCGCCGGCGGCACCTTCACGGCCCGGCTGGGCGGCGACGAGTTCGCGGGCATCGTCGAGGCGCCGCAGGACCCGCGCGAGGTGGCCCGGCGGATGCTCGCCGCGCTCGCCGAGCCGCTCACGCTCGACGACATCA
>Ga0182749_1003797_pt1 | contig 10143 bp, 8 predicted proteins | sample eDN3rd37CKraftMG_FD_128875 | JGI IMG/M metagenome (GOLD analysis project Ga0182749, IMG submission 128875) | Enriched Miracle-Growth compost microbial communities from Emeryville, California, USA - eDNA 3rd pass 37_C Kraft MG (version 2) (version 2) ...
GGTCAAGTCCCCGGTAGTGGTGTAGCCGCCTTGTGATCCTTCGGTGCTGGGTCAGGCGCTGAGTTCGAGGATGCTGTCGGTCACCTCCTCAGGGCCGGTGTCGGGAAGCAGGCGCAGGCTGGACTTGGCGAGGATGTCGAGGCCGAGGTAGCGGCGGCCTTCGGCCCATTCGTCGGTCTGTTCGGCGAGGACGGCGCCGACGAGGCGGACGATGGCGTCGCGGTTGGGGAAGATGCCGACGCTGTCGGTGCGGCGGCGGATCTCGCGGTTGAGTCGCTCGTTGGGGTTGTTGGACCAGATCTGCGACCAGAGGCCTTCGGGGAACTCGGTGAACGCGAGGATGTCCGCCCGCGCGGTGTCGAGGTGCTCGAACGCGTCGGGGAGCTTGTCTTCGACGTAGTCGAGGAGCCGGTCGAACTGGGCGTTGACGGCGTCCTTGTCGGGCTGGTCGTAGACGGAGTGCAGCATCGCCTTGACCGCGGGCCAGAGGGACTTCGGGGTGACGGACATCAGGTTCGCCGCGTAGTGGGTGCGGCAGCGCTGCCAGGCCGCTCCGGGCAGGTTCGCCGCGATCGCCTCGACCAGACCCTGGTGGGCGTCGGAGGTGACGAGGCGGACGCCGGTGAGACCGCGGGCGACGAGGTCGGCGAAGAACTGGTTCCAGGCCGAGGCGGTCTCGCTGGTCGCGACGCGCATGCCCAGGACCTCCCGGCGCCCGTCCGCGTTGACACCCGTGGCGACGAGGACGACGGCGTTGATCACGCGGCCGCCTTCGCGGACCTTCATCGTCAGGGCGTCGGCGGCGACGAACGTGAACGGCCCGGCATCCCCGAGCGGACGGTGGCGGAACTGGTCGACGTGCTCGTCGAGATCCGCGGCCATGCGGGACACCTGCGATTTGGACAGCGAGTCGATGCCGAGCGTCTTGACCAGCTTGTCCATCCGGCGGGTGGAGACGCCGGCGAGGTAGCAGTCGGCGACGACGGTGATCAGCGCGGCCTCGGCGCGCTTGCGGCGCTCGAGCAGCCATTCCGGGAAGTAGGTGCCCTTCCTGAGCTTGGGAACGGCGACGTCGATCGTGCCGACACGGGTGTCCAGCTCGCGGTGCCGGTAGCCGTTGCGCTGCGTCACCCGGTCGGGGCTGGGCTTGCCCCATTCGGCGCCGCAGACGGCGTCTGCGTCCGCGGACAGCAGCGCGTTGATCATCGTCTGCAGCAGCTGCCGCATCAGATCCGGCGACGCCTCAGCGAGGGCTTCACCGAGCAGGCCAGCAGGGTCGACAATGTGAGGAGCGGTCATCGTGATGACTCCATTCGAGAGGGTTGTAGGAGATTCCTCGAAGGATCACACGGTGACCGCGCCCACGTTCACGACGAGGCCGACCACCGAGCAGTTACACCACTATGCGGGACGCCACTGGAGCATCACCACCTTGGCGGAACACCCGTACTCGAGTGATGTGGTCGAAGGGATCGAAACCCGACTTCAGCACCCACCCTTCGAAGTACCAGTCCGGACGCTCATGGCATCCAGGCGGCGTCTCGTCGAGACGATCCACGAACGGCTGGTAGCGCACGTCGGCGCGCGTCACGATGACCGGGATGTTGACGTCGTGTTCGTCACTAGTGAGACGGACAGGGATCGGATTGGAGTACGGGCGTGAGGAACGAACTGGTGACAGGTTCGGTTTAGGCCGCGAGTGTGAGCGGCTCGGTTAGCTTGGCTTCGAACTCGATGGGCGTCAAGCCGCCGAGTGTGTCCTGGGCGCGCTGGCGGTGGTACTTCCGCTCGATCCAAACGACGATCGCGAGGCGCAGCTCCTGCCGTGTCGCCCACCGCTGCTGGTTGAGGACGTTCGTTTGAAGAAGCGACCAGAAGCTCTCCATCGCAGCGTTGTCCCCGGCGGCGCCAACTCGACCCATCGAGCCGACCATGTCGTGACGGCGCAGTTCGCGGGCCATCGCCCGGCTGCGAAATTGACTGCCTCTGTCGGCGTGCAGGATGCACCCGGCGACCTCGCCGCGGCGCGCGACGGCGTTTCGGACGGCATCGACAGCGAGCTTCGCGGTCATCCGGTCGGAGATCGAGTAGCCGACGATTCGGTTGGAGAACACGTCCTTGATCGCGCAGCAGTACAGCTTGCCTTCGCTCGTCCAATGCTCCGTGATATCCGTGAGCCAGAGCCGGTTCGGTGCGTCGGCGCGGAACACGCGCTGGACGTGGTCGTCGAATACTGGCGGGCCGGTCTTCTTACCTTTCCCACGCCGGCGGCGTTGTGCGGACGAGAGGATCCCCGCCTGCGAGCAAAGCTTCCACGCCGTCCGCCGGCTCATCCGCCACCCCGCCCGGCGGGCTTCGTCGGCAAGGTATCGATACCCGAACGTCGGGTCGTCGTGGTGCGCGTCATGCAGAGCGTTGATCCGGTACGCGCGGAGCACGTCGGCATCCCGGACGGGATCGTTGCGCCACCGGTAATAGGGCTGGCGGGCGAGCTTGAGAACCCGGCACGACACCGTCACGGGAATCCCCGCGTCGGCGAGCTCAGATACGAGCGGGTACGTCATTTTGGGGAGCCACCAAGCCGCAGGTTCGCCTGCGACAGATACGCCGCCGCACGACGGAGGACCTCGTTCTCCTGCTCGAGCAACCGGATCCGCTTCTTCAACTCCCGTGCCTCAGCTGCATCCGCCGCAGTCTGACCGGGACGGTTGCCCTCCTCGACATCAGCTTGGCGGAGCCAGTTCTGCAACGTCGCTTCGCAGATCCCGAAGTCAGTCGCGATCTGCTTGATGGTCACGCCGCTCTCACGACGTCTTGCGACCGCGACGACGTCCTCGCGGAATTCTCTGGGATAGGGACCGGGCATGATGACATCCTCCCCGCCAGCGCCTCCCGGCACTAACGATCAGTTGTCACCCATTCGTTCCTCACGCCCTACGACGACTCCGTCATCGAGGCGAGCGCGTCGGCAACCGTGAAACAGAGATAAAACTCGTGCACTGGCTCGCCTGGCTCGAATCCGTACCGTCGAAGCCGCGCCTCAAGGTCGCCACTGATCGCACGCTTGTCACCCGTGGTTGTCGCAGAAACTTCCATCTTGGCCTCCAAGGCTCACGCGTGTTCCGCACGCGAGCGGGGCCAACATTGTGCTGCTGACCGGAAGAGGAAGTCTGCAGCAGTCCTCGGTCGTTACGACGCGCGTGGACTACAGGAAACGACTTCAACCATCGGTCAGCACCACGAATGGATAATCAATATATATGAAGCATCATTGACAATTTGTCAAGCATAAGCAATTTGATGCGACGCAACGGTGGAGTTGAGTGCGTTGGCACCAGTATCCATACCGCGTTCCCGAAATCTGCCCTCCGAACACAAGAAGAAGCCCACCGCTCCTTGTGAATGGTGGGCTTCTTCTATATGGGAACTACTGAGCGAGAAAGCTCAGTGAGCGGCGTCGTACGCCTCAACCACGGCGGCGGGCACACGACCTCGGTCACTGACCTTGTAGCCGTTCTGGTTGGCCCAGGAGCGGATCGCTGCAAGATCAGACTTCCGGGTGGCGCCTCGCTGCGCGCGTGATCTGTCGGACTTGGCAACCGCAGAGACGGGAGTGGCTACCTCGATGAACGGGGCGAGGGCGTCGCGAAGCTTCTGGGCGTTCGTCTCAGACAGGTCGATGCCGTAGGAACGACCCTCAAGTGAGAAGCGGATGGTCTTTCCCTCGCCTGCTTCGAGGACGGTGCCGTCCAGGTCGTCGATGTACTGGGTGATCTGCTTGCGAGCCATGCGGTTCATTGTGTCATGCGAAGCAGGAACCGGCAGCATCGTGTTAGAGACAGCCGGAATAGCCACTCAATGGGATGGTCGGGATGGTGACGCCTGGGTGATCCGATTGGTTCTGAATCTTAGTGCTGTCGCGACTGCATCCGCCGTTCTCGCCCTCATTTTCGTCAAGTCTGTAGGAATTCCCCCAGGGGTCACCATCAGCTACATGACTGAGGTCCACTCCGGCGGCCGATGCGATCCGGCTGATTGATGTCGTATACGTGTCTGGGTTGCAGCGAGTGCAGCCTGACCCCGTAATCTGCATAAGGGTTTTTCCGGAACTCTCGCGCGCCATCGTGATTGCTTGAGCAAGATCACGGAGTTCGGAACTCGCTTGGGATGCTCGTGCCCGCTCCTGCACGCCGTTGTAGGCAACGATACTGATCGCGGCCAGGATGGCGATGACGACGATCACGATGAGTAGCTCGACGATAGTGAAGCCGCGTTGATGGCGAGTGATGGTCTTGTCGTGCCTGGGTTGTTTTGTGGTGCCTGTATAAAGTTGTGTCATATGTATTGAGTTGTGGAATCCGTTTAATGCATGAGTTTATGCTTATGTCTATTATTAGCACCCCCCCCCCCATTTTGAATCAAGGGGGTTTGGTGGGAAACGCAGGTCTTTTTCATGTGTCGAGAAATGGCGGGAGTTGGAATGCGGTGGTGGGGGAGGTATATTCCTCCTCCCTGCCCTCCCGGAAAGGAGCCCTCCGTTATGCCGAAACGCCTCCACTACCTCCGCCTTGCCGACTATGGCAAGGACTCCATTGCGGCGAGTACCGCCGTCTTCGATAACGACCCGAGTATCTCGACTCGGGTCGTTTCTGTTGGTGGGCACACCTCGTCGTGCTCCTTCATCTCGGACTTCTGCATCGACCTGGCGCATCCGATCCGGGTAATCGGGTCGACGTCGCATGCCCGGTCGCTGCACGCCGAGTTCACCATCTTCGAGGGACAGACCCGGGTGGCCTGCTGGTACAAGCCCGTCGTGAAGCGACTGTTCTGGATGGGGTATCCGCTGGAGGTGCACTCGTGGCTGACTCCGGAGCTGGAGGAGCGGATCGAGCTGAGTCGGCGCTTCGACCCGGGCACGCTGCCGAAGACGGTGGCGCTGGAACCGAACTACATCGCGACGTCTGCCTGCTGATGAACGCCGAGCCATACCCGTCCTGGGACGAGAAGCTGGACCGGGCGCTGCAATCGTGGCGTGACAGTGCAGCCCATCAGGCTCGCCGTCCGATGTTCGCCGATGACCGTGCGTGTGAAGACTGTCAACGTGATCCCTACATCGTCATCGCCCAGCTCGAAGACGACTCCACAGCGCATCGGTGGCCGCACTGGATGGCGCATACGCTGCGTGAGCACCTGATCGACGTTCGAGGGGAGCTGTTCGAAGGGATCGCCCTCCGCCCCTACGGCGGAGCGACGATTGCGGACTACCTCGACGGCGCCGGGCTCCGGCCACGTCATACGTGGGATCAGACGACGCGGCAGGCTGTGCAGATCGTGACTGACCAGGCGGTGCTCGTCGACCTGTGGCTGCGCTACCGGATGGCGACGCTAGCGCCGTGGCCGAAGCGAGTACGACAGGCGGCTCTTCACGAAAGAGGCCGGTCATGAGACAATTGGGGCAGATCGTGACGCCCGGTTGAGTCCGTTCGGCTCCCCGTCGCGAGGCCCCTCTCGGCACCGCCTCCGGCGCGGCACTCTAGCAGTGTCGGAGGCCGCCAGTAGCGTAGGACACGGCACTATGAGCACAACTTAAGACGCGCCCTCGGCGCGGAGGAGCACAACCCGATGAAGCGCAGAGTGGCACGACCATCCCGCTGCGGCTGCCACCGAGCCGCCGCGGTTTCGTTGCGCTCGCGAAGGCCTGCTCGGAGGGCACGCTGATGGCCTCGCGGCTGACTGACTACCAGGCGAAGTACTACGCGCACGAGCTGCAGCGCAGCTACGCCAACGATCACGTCGGCAAGCTCGCCGGCCTGCTGTTCGATGCCCAGGTGGAGCCGAAGCCGCACCAGATCGATGCGGCGTTGTTCGCGTTGCAGACACCGTTCCTACCGGGCGTGATCCTCGCTGACGAGGTGGGTCTCGGTAAGACGATCGAGGCGGGCATCGTCATATCGCAGTACTGGGCCGAGCGCCGCCGCAGCATCCTGATCGTTGCCCCGTCGAGCCTGCGGCAGCAGTGGCAGCAGGAGCTGTACGAGAAGTTCCTCATCCCGTCTGCCATCCTCGACCCGAAGTCGAAGGACGCGCTGCTTGCTGCTGCGGGCGGTCGCTCGGCGCAGGTGTTGATCTGCTCCTATGAGTTCGCGCTCCGGCATGAGACCTCGCTGCTCAAAGCGTGGGATCTCGTGGTTGCGGACGAGGCACACCGGCTACGGAACTACTGGACGGGTAAGACGAAGGCTGCCGAGGCGGTGGCGCACATCGTCAAGGGCGCACACAAGACCGTCCTGCTGACCGCCACGCCACTGCAGAACAAGCTCGAGGAGCTGTACGGGCTGGTGTCGATCTTTGACCCGGACTACTTCTACTCGCTTGATGCGTTCCGTGAGCGGTATGTCAAGAATCGCGACCTTGGCGGTGACGACGATCTGGTGGAGCGGGTCGCGGCGGTTTCGAAGCGCACGCTGCGGCGCGATGCCGACAAGTACATCCACTTCACGAAGCGCCTGCCGCTGACGGTCGAGTTCACCCCGTCGCCGGACGAGGCGCGGCTCTACGACCTGGTGAACGACTACCTGCAGCGCGATGAGCTGTTCGCTTTCGCGGGCAGTCAGCGTCACCTCTCTGCCCTGATCATCCGTAAGCGCCTCGGGTCATCGACCTACGCGGTCGCGAGCACGCTGGAGAACATTGCGAACCGCCTGGCCGATGAGGTCGCGGCCGGGCAGCGCCGCGATGGTCGCGGTGGCCTCGTGGCAGCCGACTTCGCCGTCGACGATGAGATCACCAGCGAGGAGCTGGAGGAGGCCGAGGAGATCGACGGCACCGCCAACGGTTCCCGCCCGTCGTCGTTGCCCCTTGACGAGTCGCTGCTGGAGGCGATGCGTGCTGAGGTTGCCGAGCTGCGCGAGTACGCGGCGCTTGCCCGTTCGATCACGGAGAACCAGAAGGCCGTCAAACTTGGTGAGGCACTTGACCTGGGCTTCGAGCGGCTGCGTGAGCTGGGCGCTCCCGAGAAGGCCATTATCTTCACGGACTCGACCAAGACGCAGGAGTACATCGCCCGCTCGTTGCGTGAAGCCGGTCGTGGCGAGGGACTCGTCTTGTTCAACGGCTCGAACAACGGGCCTGAGCAGACCGCGATCTACCAGGCGTGGCTGGAGAAGAACAAGGACGGCGACCTGATCACCGGCATCGCCGCAGTGGATCGCCGCAAGGCGCTCGTGGATTACTTCCGCACCGAGGGCACGATCATGATCGCGACCGAGGCGGCGGCGGAGGGCATCAACCTGCAGTTCTGCTCGATGCTCGTCAACTATGACCTGCCCTGGAACCCTCAGCGTGTGGAACAGCGCATCGGTCGGGTGCACCGCTTCGGGCAGAAGCACAACGTCGTCGTCGTGAACTTCTCGAACAAGGGCAACATCGCCGAGCAGCGCATCCTGGAGCTGCTGACGAACAAGTTCCAACTGTTCTCCAGCGTGTTCGGCGCCAGCGACGAGGTACTCGGAGCGATCGAGGATGGCCTGGACTTCGAGAAGACGATCAGCGACATCCTCACCCGCTGCAAGACCGCCGAGGAACTGGACTCAGCGTTCAAGGAACTGGAGGAACAGTACGCGGGCGAGATCTCACGTGAGATGGCCAGCGCCAAAGCGAAGGTCTTCGACAACCTCGACCCCCATGTCCAGGATCGCCTCAAGGCGTATGACACCCAGTCCGGCGAGGTACTCAACAAGTTCGAACGCCTCCTGCTCGCGGTGACCCGGCACGAGCTGGACAAGTACGCGACCTTCGAGGGCGATGGGCGCACCTTCGTGTTGAACCATTCGCCGGTGAAGGACGCGCCGACCGGGCGCTACTTCTTCAAGTCACAGCCGTTGGAGAACGCCCACCAGTACCGATACGCGAGCCCGCTGGCTCAGCACGTCGTCGAGACCGCCAAGATCCACGACACCCCGGCACGCGAGCTGACCTTCTCGCTAAGCCAGTCGAAGCGCGTCAGCAGCGCGATCCGGGCGCTGGATGGCGCGAGCGGTGAGCTGACGGTGAGCGTTGCGACCTTCCGCATGAAGGCACGCGATGAGGACATTTCCGAGTCCTACATGCTCGCCGGCGCCCTGACCGATGACGGCCAGTGGCTCGACGAGGAATACGTCGCAGACATCCTCGATCTCGCCTGCATCGAAATTGGCGAGACGCGGGACGCGATCGACGCGGCACGCTTCACGCCGCACCTGGACACTCGACGGGCGGAGCTGGAGAAGGAAGTCCAGGGCCGCAACTCCCGCTACTACGACCAGCAGGAGGAACTGCTCTACCGCAATCAGCAGGATCGCAAGGCCGAGCACGAAGGCAAGATCCGCGAGTACCGAGCCAAGGAAAAGGAAGCCCGCAAGCTCGCCCGGCAGGCCGACGACCCGATGGAGCAGCTACGACTCAAGAAAGAGGCCCGCAAGTGGGAGCAGCGTGCCGAGGAGGCCGACGAGGACTTCCGAGACACGCGCAAGAAACTCCGGGCCGAGGCCGATAAGTACCTCGAGCTGATCGAGCAGTCGCTCCAGGGAACCCAGGAGACCGAGCACCTGTTCACGATTCGCTGGCGTATAGCCACATAGACCACGGGTCATTCACAAACCCGACTCAAATTGTTAAAATCATGAAAGAGAATTACCCGAATGACTGACGAGATCTACGAAACACCATCCACTACTCCGAACTTCCAGACCGAGCTGGCAGCGCAACTTGCCGATCTGATTCCCGAGGCCATCGCCGACGGCAAGGTGGATGTCGAGAAGCTCAAGGAACTGCTCGACGGCGACGCAGCCGATGGCAATGAGCGGTTCGGACTCTTCTGGCCCGGTAAGAAGCGAGCCCTCCGTGCGGCGCAAGAGCCGACCACGGCGACGCTGAAGCCCGACTTCGAGAACTCGAAGGACTGGGACACGACGCAGAACGTCTTCATCGAGGGTGACAACCTCGAAGTGCTCAAGATCCTGCAGAAGCACTACCACGCGAAGATCAAGCTGATCTACATCGACCCTCCGTACAACACCGGCAAGGACTTCGTCTACCCGGACAACTACAAGGAGGGCCTCGACACCTACCTCGAATGGACGCGCCAGGTCAACGAGGAAGGCAAGAAGGTCGCGACCAATGCCGAGACCGAGGGTCGCTACCACTCCAACTGGCTCAACATGATGTACCCGCGCCTCAAGCTCGCACGCAACCTGCTCACCGATAACGGCGTCATTTTTGTCAGTATCGATGAGAACGAAGACGCGAACCTTCGGTTGCTCATGGACACGGTATTCGGCGCGTCCAACTTCGTGGGCGAGTTCGTCTGGCAGCACAGCATTCAGCCGAAGGGCTATACCAACACGGTGTCCCTTCACCACAACATTCTTCTTTGCTATCGCCGCAGCGAAGTATTCGAACTACATGCGCTTGAACGCACTGCCGAGCACAACGTCAACTACCGCAATCCCGACAACGACCCTCGTGGCCCTTGGCGCGCAGGCGACGTTCGCAACGCCCTCTACAGGCCCAATCTCCGTTACCCGCTTGAGACTCCGAGCGGCAAGACGATTGAGCCGCCTGAGAATGGCTGGCGATGGAGCAGGGAGACGATGGCCGCGAAGATTGAAAGCGGTGAGATCGTCTTCGACGAGGCCGAGACCAAGATCACGCGAAAGATCTACCTGGACACCGTCGAAGGGCGCGCCGTTGAGTCGATCTGGTTTGGCAAGGAAGTCGGCGTCACTCGCGATGCCGCACGCGAACTCAAGGCTCTTTTTGACGGCGTTCTGCCCTTTGACACCCCCAAGCCGATCGGGCTGATCGAGCGGATGATGCAGGTCGCTGGAGTCGGCAACGGCGACATCGTCCTCGACTTTTTCTCCGGTTCTGCTACGACCGGGCACGCTGTAATGGCCTCGAACGCGAAGGATGGCGGAACACGTCGTCATATCCAAGTGCAGTTGCCGGAACCGACAGGTGAAAACTCCGCGGCTCACAAGGCTGGATTCCCAACGCTGGCCCACATCGCGCGGCGGCGACTTGAGCTAGCGGGTAATCAGATCAAGAACGAGGTCACCGCTCAGACAGTGGACACCGGTTTCCGGGCGTACAAGCTCTCCGATA
>Ga0182749_1003799_pt1 | contig 10141 bp, 10 predicted proteins | sample eDN3rd37CKraftMG_FD_128875 | JGI IMG/M metagenome (GOLD analysis project Ga0182749, IMG submission 128875) | Enriched Miracle-Growth compost microbial communities from Emeryville, California, USA - eDNA 3rd pass 37_C Kraft MG (version 2) (version 2) ...
AACGCCGACGCCTTCGCCGAGATGGTGATCGGCCAGTTCGACGAGATGCTGGAGCAGCAGCGGCACGGCCAGGCGCTGGTGATGGGCGTGGCGCTGCACCCCTACATCGTCGGCCAGCCCTACCGCCTGCGCCAGCTGCGCCGGGCCCTGGCCCATATCGCCGCGCGGCGCGACGCGGTCTGGATCACCACCGCCGGCGCCATCGCCGCCCACGCCGCGGCATTGCCGCCGGGGACGGTGCCGGGTGACATTGGAAAGATTGGAGCTGAGCAATCCGGCTGACCAGGTCGGACATAATGCGCTACGGTCGCTCCGGCTCGGGACCGGAGCGTCCCCAGGATCGATACGGGAGAGAACGCGGATGGCATCGCAGGGCAAGGTGGCGCTGATCACGGGCGCCGGGTCGGGGGTCGGCCGGGCGGTGACGCTGGCCTTCCTGAAGGACGGCTACCGGGTGGTCCTGGCAGGCCGCCGGCAGGATGCGCTGGAGGAGACGATCCGGCTGTCGGGCGCGTCGGCCGACCAGGTCCTGGCGGTGCCGACCGACGTCACCGACCCGAAGAGCGTCCGCGCCCTGTTCGACGCCGCCAAGGGCCGCTTCGGCCGGCTGGACGTGCTGTTCAACAATGCCGGCGTCAGCGCCCCCGGCGTACCGCTGGAGGACCTGACCTTCGAGCAGTGGAAGACGGTGGTCGACACCAACCTGACCGGGCCGTTCCTGTGCACGCAGGAGGCGTTCCGGATCATGAAGGACCAGGACCCGCGCGGCGGCCGGATCATCAACAACGGCTCGATCTCGGCCCATGTTCCGCGGCCGAACTCCGCCCCCTATACCGCGACCAAGCACGCCATCACCGGCCTGACCCGGTCGACCTCGCTGGACGGCCGCAAATACGGCATCGCCTGCGGCCAGGTCGACATCGGCAACGCCGCGACCGAGATGGCGTCGAAGATGGCCAAGGGCGTGCCCCAGGCCGACGGCTCGATCAAGCCGGAGCCGCTGATGGACGCGGCCGATGTCGCCAGGACCGTGCTGATGATGGCGTCGCTGCCGCTCGAGGCGAACATCCAGTTCGTCACCGTGATGGCGACCAACATGCCCTATATCGGCCGCGGCTGAGAGCCGGTCCCGAAACTCTACTCCGGTGGCCATCTGACGCGGTTTTCTCCGCTTCCGGTGCTCACGGACTTTCACGTCCGCTGCGCTCCGGTTCTCGAAAACCACGCCAGCTGACTCGCCGGAGCGATTTTCGGAACCGGCTCCGGGCCGGAGAAGATCAGGCGATCGCCGCGGCCTCGCGTATGTAGGGCGTGGTTGTCGTCAGCGCCCGGAAGCCGAGCCGTTCCAGGATCGGCCGGCTTTCGGGCGAGGCGTCGACGGTGAGGAAGCGGACGCCGCGTGCCTTCGCCTCGACCGCCCTCTGCGCCACCAGGGCGCGGTAGATGCCGCGGCCGCGCCAATGCGGCCGGGTGGCGCCGCCCCACAGATCGGCGAAGGCGGTGCCGGGGTGGAAGCGGACCCAGCCGGCCGAGACGCAGTGGCCGTCATCCATCGCCATGTAGACCGACAGCCGATCCGGCGCCGCCGCGATCTCGGCCCCCAGCACCTCCGACCGCCAATCCTCGTCGGCGCCGTAGACCGCGGCCATCAGGTCGTCGATGGCGCCGAAGCGCACCGGGTCGACCACCCGCTCGATGGTCACGCCCTGCGGGTCGACCGCCGGCGGCAGCGGGCCGTCGAGGTCGAGCACGGCCAGCGTCTCCGGCTCTTCCGGCACGAAGCCGGCAGCCTCCAGACGACGGCCGAGATCGGCCGGTGCGTCGTGGCCGTACAGCTTCCACTCCACCGCCCGCCCCTGCCCGGCGAAACAGGCGGCTTCGCGCGCGATCACGCCGTCCGCCGTCGCGGTGTCGAGCCGGCTCCACCGCACGCAGTTGTCATGCGCCTCCGGACCCGGGCCGACGATCCGCGTCACCTCGGGCAGCTGCTCGACCCGGTAGGCCGGGTCGGCCGGCACCGGGGCCCGCCGCATCTCGGCATCGAAGCGCCTCAGGATCTCCGCCGTGTCCATCGCGTCCTCCGCTTGCCGGGCTTGCCGAGGCCTCCCTTATGGCCGATTTTGAGCCGGGCTGCGACCGCAGTCCGGTTTCCCCGGAGGACTCGTGACCGAAACCCTGCTTCCGGCGTCCGGCCTCGCCGTTCGGCATACTGAGGCGGAGCCCCGATGCCCGTTCCGCTGACCGTCGCCTTCGATGCCGACGACACCCTCTGGCACAGCGAGTCCGTGTTCGAAGAGACGCATGCCCGGCTGGTCGCCCTGCTCTCCCCCTGGGTCGACGCCGGAACGCTCGAGCGCACCCTGCTCGACACCGAGGCGCGCAACCTGAAGACCTTCGGCTATGGCGTGAAGGGCTTCACCCTGTCGATGATCGAGACCGCGATCGAGATCACCGGCGGCCGGGTCGGTGCCGCCGACATCCGGACCATTCTCGATCTCGGCAAGGCGATGATGGACCATCCGGTCGAGCTGATCGACGGCGTGGTCGAGACCCTGGACGCGCTGGAACCCGAGGCCAAGGCGGGGCGGCTGCGGCTGATCGTGATCACCAAGGGCGACCTGTTCCACCAGGAGAGCAAGGTCGCCCGCTCCGGCCTCGCCGAGCGGTTCGAGAGCGTCGAGATCGTGGCCGAGAAGGACGAGCCGACCTATCGTCGGATCCTGCAGCGCAGCGGCACGCCGCCGGAGCGGTTCCTGATGATCGGCAACTCGATGCGCTCGGACATCCTGCCGGTGCTCGACCTCGGCGGCCAGGCGGTGCACATCCCCTACCGCATCACCTGGGCGCATGAGGCGGTGAGCCGGCCGGAGATCGCCCCGCCCGGCTTCCACACTCTGGACAGCATCCGCGAGGTGCCGGCGCTGGTGGGGCGACTCCTCGGGTAGGAGTCCGCCGCCTTACGACGCCGGCCGCCGCGGCACGACCATGGTGACGACCATGGTCTGCACCGGCTCGCCCGCCTGATTCGACGTGACGATCCGCGCCTTCACCATGCCCCGCTCCGGCCGCGAGCGCGAGGGCCGGATCTCCAGGATCTCGCTGTCGACCCGCAGCACGTCGCCGGGGCGGACCGGCCGGGGCCAGCGGAACTCGTCGACCGCCGCGCCGATCAGCCCGCCATGGGGCAGGAATTCGCCGCCGACCAGGAGCTTCATCGTCAGGGCCGCGGTGTGCCAGCCGCTGGCCGCGAGCCCGCCGAACAGCGAGGCCTCCGCCGCCGCCTCGTCGAGATGGAAGGGCTGCGGGTCGAACTGGGCGGCGAACGCCTTGATCGCGTCCGGCGTCACCGCGACGGTGCCCGAGCCGAAGCGCTGTCCGACCTGCAGGTCTTCCAGGTAGAGGCGGCGGGCGGTTTGGTCCGACATTATATGATCTCCGTAATTTCTCGCAGAATGGCGTGCAGGGACCGATCACGGAAGCCCCGATCCGGCGATACCGATATCGACTCACTGGCCGGGCCCGCCCCGATCGTCTAAATCCGGCGCATGACCGACACTGGATTGGCCACGCGCAAGGCGGCCGTCGAGCTGCTGCGGGCCGTGCTGGCGCAGCGGCGCCCGATCGACGAAGCGCTCGATTCCCATCTCGCCCTGCAGGGCATGGAGCCGCGCGACCGCGCCTTCACCCGCCTGCTGCTGACCACGACGCTGCGCCGCCTGGGCCAGATCGACGCGCTGATCGACGGCGCGCTGAACACGCCGCTGCCGCGCGGCGCCGCCACCGTGCGCGACGTGCTGCGCCTGGGGCTGGCCCAGCGCCTGTTCCTGGCCACCCCGTCGCATGCCGCGGTCGACACCTCGGTCGAGCTGGCCGGGCTGACCGGCTTCGCCGGGATGAAGGGGCTGGTCAACGCCGTGCTGCGCCGGCTGGCCGAGGAAGGGCCGGCCCTGCTGTCCGGGCAGGATGCGGGCCGGCTGAACACCCCGGCCTGGCTGTGGTCCCGCTTGGCCGACGCCTATGGCGAGGTGACCGCCGCCGCGATCGCCGAGGCGCATCTGCACGAGGCGCCGCTGGACCTCTCGGTCAAGGCCGACCCCGAGGTCTGGGCCGCCCAGCTCGACGCCCGGGTCCTGCCGACCGGCACCCTGCGGCGCGAGGCCGGTGGGCTGGTGCCGGACCTGCCGGGCTTCGCCGAGGGCGCCTGGTGGGTGCAGGACGCCGCCGCCGCCCTGCCGGCCCGGCTGTTCGGCCCGGTCGAGGGCCGGCGCATCCTCGACCTGTGCGCCGCGCCGGGCGGCAAGACGGCCCAGCTGCTGGCGGCCGGGGCGACGGTGACGGCGATCGACCGCTCCTCCCGGCGGCTGAAGCGGGTGGCCGAGAATCTCGAGCGGCTGGGCCTCGCCGCCGAGCTGCACACCGCCGACGCCGAGACCTTCACCGCCGGCGCCCCCTATGACGGCGTGCTGCTGGACGCGCCGTGCAGCGCCACCGGCACGATCCGCCGGCATCCGGACGTGCCGCGGCTGAAGGGACCGGAGGACGTGGCCAAGCTGGCGGCGGCGCAGGCGCGGATGCTGCGCCGGGCGGTCGAGCTGGTGCGGCCCGGCGGCATCCTGATCTGGTGCACCTGTTCGCTGCTGCCCGAGGAGGGCGAGGCGCAGATCGACCGGCTGCTGGCCGAGGACGAGCGCCTGATCCGCGTGCCGGTGGCGGCGTCGGAGGTCGGCGGGTCGGCCGAGTTCCTGACCCCGGCCGGCGACGTCCGCACCCTGCCCGCGCATTGGCCGGATCTCGGCGGCCTGGACGGCTTCCACATCGCCCGGCTGAAGCGGCGCTCCTAAATGGCAACAGCAGATTAAGCCGGCACTGGCGGTCTACTCGGGCTCGTCCGCTTCCGGTGGCTTCCCTGCGCCCTCGAAGGGAAGCGAACCCTGAGCGCTTTCGGGTGGCAAAGGCAAATCTGCAATACCCTTCACCTCGAATTGGGACCCTGCCAGTGCACGTATGTCGGCGTCATCAGAATAGATGATGCTGACTCCCGCGACCGCAGCAATGGCGACGATCTGGTCGTCGAATTTGGCGATACGGCGGTCTGCAGCCGGAGACCTCGTGCCGCTCCGTCTCCGCTCCGCCTGCCGTGCGGCGTGCTCGACGGCTGCACGCTTGTCGAAATCGGCAATCCGGAAATGCCTGCTTCTTTCAAGCATCGCCAGCCATTGCGGTGCTGAATCCCCCGCACGGACAAGCACCTCCGCTAAGGAAGGCGTCGGAATGACGATCGTGGCCTTCTCACGCTGCAAAGTCGCAATCAGGTGAGAAACACGGTCGGCGCATCGGACGACGGGCTGCCCCGTGGTCCTGTCGAGAGGTGCATTCGCGTCCGGCGTGACCATGTAGACGAGCACGCTGGCATCGAAAGCCACGATCAATGAGCATCTCCATTGCCGCGGCGTTCCTCCAGAAGCGCCTGAACTGGATCAGGGACGTCCTGCCAGCCATTGCCCTTCACCTGTCTCAGGCTGTCCACGACATCCTGCAACGGCGTCTCGTCCAATTCCTCAAAGTCGGTAATCTTGAAGCTTCTGAGTTCCCAGCTTCCATCGCCGGCCCGGAACCAGACGCCAGTGCCGTGGACCCGAATCGTCGGCCCATAGATCAATCGCCCCAAGCGCCGGGCCATATCCCTGGTGGCATTCAGACCGGTATAGATGACCGTTCCATCCTGCAGATGAACGGGAACGGTGTCATCCTTTCCGCCGACGCGGATCACCTGTCCATCAAGCGTGCCATCCTGTCGGAACGGACCAAAAACCAGGGGCTCCGGGCGCAGGCGGCCGGGAAAAGGAATTACAGTGACGTCCGCATCATCAAGCAATGCACCTGTCGCATTGTCTCTGCGGAGCATCTCATCGAGTTCGGCGAACGCCTTGAGAGCATCCTTGGGGCCGCGGCCATCGCGCACACCGCGAACGCGCTCACGCACTTTTGGCCTCGCGGGCGGATCAATATCCGCGACAAGCACCGCCGAACCCTCGACGATCCTCTGGAAATGGACGCTCTCTCCCTCACCGAGCAGCTTGGCAAACGCCATCATGTATTCCCCGAGCCGCTCCATGGGGAGCGTCCTCGGGCTGAAACTTTCGGCGATGCGGAATCGGTATTCACTGTCCATGGCACACTCTCACACGCCCCCATTATCGCGATGCCGTCGCGACTGACGAGCAATTTTCTGCCTCATTGGGTATCAGACCGAGTCCAATATAGAACAAAAACTGAACATGGTCGCTAGGTTTCATCAGTTCGCTGTTTCGCTAATAATCAGACAAAAACAGTTTGCGCTCCGCCGCGCCTTCTTTCACAGTTTCGCCCGAAACGAGGCCGGGACCACCGGGGCCAGGGAGGAACGGAGCGGGATGGCGCTTCTGGAGCTGCGGGACATTGCCAAGCATTTCGGGGCGATTCATGCCCTGACCGGGGTCAGCTGGTCGATCGAGCCGGGCGAGGTGGTCGGGCTGATGGGCGACAACGGCGCCGGCAAGTCCACCCTGGTCAAGGTCATGGCCGGCAACTTCCCGCCGACCTCCGGCGAGATGCTGCTGGAGGGCAAGCCGGTGCATTTCCACAAGCCGGTCGACGCCCGCGAGGCGGGGATCGAGGTGGTCTACCAGGATCTCGCTTTGGCCGACAACCTGACCGCCGCCGCCAATGTCTTCCTCGGCCGCGAGCTGAAGACCGGCGTCTGGCCGCTGCGCCGGCTGGACCACGGCGCCATGAACCGCAAGGCGCAGGAGCTGTTCGCCGAGCTGAAATCCGAGACCCGCGCCGGCGACCTGGTGCGGCTGATGTCGGGCGGCCAGCGCCAGGCCGTGGCCATCGCCCGCACCCGCCTGTCCAACGCCAAGCTGATCCTGATGGACGAGCCGACGGCGGCGATCAGCGTGCGCCAGGTGCACGAGGTGCTGGAGCTGATCCGCCGCCTGCGCGACGGCGGCATCGCGGTGATCCTGATCAGCCACCGCATGCCCGACGTGTTCGAGGTCTGCGACCGGGTGATCGTGATGCGCCGCGGCCGCAAGGTCGCCGACAAGCGCATCGCCGACAGCTCGCCGGAAGAGGTGACCGGGCTGATCACCGGCGCGCTGGAGGCGGCGTGATGGCCCAGGTCACCAGCCCCGCGGCGATGAATTTCGACAATGTCCGGCGGCAGGGGCCGCTGCACCGGGTCCTGTCGTCCCAGATCACCTATGTGCTGGCAGCGCTGGCGATCCTGATGGTGATCATGGCGCTGGCGTCGGACAAGTTCCTGACCGAGCGCAACCTGCAGAACGTCGCCCAGAACTTCTCCTACATCGCCATCGCGGCGCTGGGGCAGACGCTGGTGATCATCCTGGCCGGCATCGACCTTTCGGTCGGGTCGGTGATGGCGCTCGGCGCCGTCGCCACCAGCCTGGCGATGGAGTGGAGCCAGGATTGGGGCCTGTTCGTCGACTGGCCGGGCCTGGCCCTGATCTTCGCCGTGCTGGCCGGGGTCGCGGTCGGCGGCCTGGTCGGGCTGGTCAACGGCGTGCTGATCGCCCGGCTGGGGCTGTCGCCCTTCGTCACCACGTTGGGCATGCTCAGCGTCTGCCGCAGCCTGGTCTATGTGATCACCCAGGGCCGCGGCTCGCCCACCTTCGGCCCGGCCAAGGACCTGTTCCGGGCGCTGGGCAACGACCCGATCCTGGGCGGGCTGCCGCCGTCGCTGATCTACATGGCGGCGCTGGCGGTGATGATCTGGTTCCTGCTGCGGCACATGCAGTGGGGCCGCCACGTCTTCGCCATCGGCGGCAACGAGAAGGCGGCGGCGCTGACCGGCGTGCCGGTCGAGCGGGTCAAGATCTCGGTCTACGTCTTCTGCAGCGCGCTCGCCGGCTTCACCGGCGTGCTGCTGCTGGCCTGGCTCGGTTCCGCCCCCGCCAACACCGCGGTCGGCTACGAGCTGCGGGTGATCGCCGCCTCGGTGATCGGCGGCGCCAACCTGACCGGCGGCCTGGGCGGGCCGCTCGGCGCCGTCACCGGCTCCGCGCTGATCGAGGTGATCCGCAACGGGCTGATCCTGGGCGGGGTGCAGCCCTACTGGCAGGATTTCTTCGTCGGCGTCTTCATCATCCTGGCGGTTCTGCTGGACCGGATCCGGTCCAGGCGGGCGGGCTGAGCCGACGGCAATCGGAGTTCAACGAGGGAGGACGAGCATTATGAAAAAGCTTCTTCTGGCGGCGGTGGCGCTGGGCGCCGTGATGGCGATGGCGGGGGGCGCGAACGCGGCGGACAAGCTGCGCTTCGCCCTGGTGCCGAAGGCCATGAACAACCCCTATTTCGACCTGTCGCGCGACGGCTGCATGGACGCGGCCAAGAAGCTGGGCGTCGAATGCGTCTATATCGGCCCGGTGGAGCATGAGCCGGCCAGCGAGGCGCAGATCGTCCAGGACCTAATCACCCAGGGCATCGACGGCCTGGCCATCTCCGTCTCGGATGTCGACGCGCTGACCAACGTCATCAACCAGGCGGTCGCCGCCGGCATCCCGACCATCACCTTCGACGCCGACGCGCCGGGGTCGAAGCGCCAGGCCTTCGTCGGCACCGACAACTACGCCATGGGCAAGGCGATCGGCGAGATGGCGGCCAAGCTGCACCCGAAGGGCGGCACCTTCGCCCTGGTCTCGGGCGGCCCGGCCGCGGCCAATCTGAACGACCGCGTGCGCGGCGTGATCGACGGGCTGGGCGCCGGCTGGACCCAGGTCGCAGGCTCGCCGCTCTACTGCAACGACGACGCGGCGCTGGCGGTGCAGCAATTGCAGGACACGCTGACCGCGCATCCCGACATCGACGCGCTGCTGCCGGTCGGCGGCTGGCCGCTGTTCGTGCCGGACGCCTTCCGCAACTTCGCCGAGCCGATCAAGGCCAAGCTGGCGTCGAAGGAGATCGTCCTGGTCTCCGCCGACACGCTGAAGCCGGAGCTGGAGCTGCTGCGCGACGGCTATGCCAACGGCCTGATCGGCCAGCAGCCCTACCAGATGGGCGCCCTGGCGATGGAGACGCTGCAGAAGCTGAAGAAGGGCGAGAAGGTGCAGGAGATCACCTATGTCGGCCTCGACACGGTGACCCCGGACAACGTCAAGGAGTTCCTGGCCAAGGCCAAGTAAACCCTGCTTGACGGCACAGGCCGGGGCGGGGGACCGCCCCGGCCGATCCTTTCGACGCCACGGGTTCGTCACGGTTGTGACGCGGCCGGTCCCTTGTTATGAGGACGATCATGGTCAAGCCGGTCCTGATCGCCCCCTCGATCCTCTCCGCCGATTTCGCCCGCCTGGGCGAGGAGGCGCGCGCCATGACCGAGGCCGGGGCCGACTGGCTCCACCTCGACATCATGGACGGGCACTTCGTGCCCAACATCACCTTCGGCCCGAGCGTGGTGAAGGCGCTGCGCCCTTGGTCGGCCTTGCCCTTCGACACGCATCTGATGATCGGCCCGGCCGATCCCTACATCCCGGCCTTCGCCGAGGCCGGGGTCGACCGAATCAGCTTCCACCCCGAGGCCGGGCCGCACCCGCACCGCACCGTCCAGCTGATCCGCTCGCTCGGCAAGGCGCCGGGGGTGGTGCTGAGCCCCGGCACCCCGGTCGCTATGGTCGAGGAGCTGCTGGGCGACATCGATCTCGTCCTGGTGATGACGGTCAATCCCGGCTTCGGCGGCCAGAGCTTCATCGAGAGCCAGCTCGACAAGATCGCCCGGCTGCGCGCCATGATCGACAAGGCCGGCCTCGACGTCCGGCTGGAGGTCGACGGCGGCATCACGCCGGAAACGGCGCCGCGGGTGATCGCCGCGGGGGCCGACACGCTGGTCACCGGCACCGCCGCCTTCCGCGGCGGCCCCGGGGCCTATGCCGCCAACATCGCCGCGCTCCGCGGCACCCCCTGAGTCATGCGGACCCCGCGCGCCCTGACCCGCAGCGTCCACGACCAGTTGGCGCGGTTCGCCTATTCGAACCCGCTCTACTCCGTGGCGCTGGGGCGCAAGGGTCCGCGCGACCTGCTGATGGTGCCGCCCGACCCCTGGCCGGGCGACGCCGAGCGCGGCGCCGCGCTGATCGCCGGCCAATAC
>Ga0182749_1003804_pt1 | contig 10135 bp, 10 predicted proteins | sample eDN3rd37CKraftMG_FD_128875 | JGI IMG/M metagenome (GOLD analysis project Ga0182749, IMG submission 128875) | Enriched Miracle-Growth compost microbial communities from Emeryville, California, USA - eDNA 3rd pass 37_C Kraft MG (version 2) (version 2) ...
ATTGAACGCAACGCATTGGCAGCCGTCAAGGCAATCAATGCCGCCCGTATGGCGATGAGTGGCGATGGAAGCCATTATGTAAGCCTGGACAAGGTTATCAAGACGATGCGTGAAACAGGCGCTGACATGAAGACCAAGTATAAGGAAACATCGCGCGGCGGCCTCGCCGTCAATATTATTGAATGTTGATTGTCTGGCCGTATGATATTCCACCTTACGCTGATCGCCCGCCAGCCACAGCAAGCCAGACAGCGAGGGCAATCTTCTACTCTATCTCCAACACGCCGAAAGGCTTGGTTGGCATCCCCTTCGGCAGCTTCCGCTGCCATGATGTCCGCTACATTTGAACAGCTAGATCGGCATCGCCTGCTTGACGTGGATGTTATGGACCTTACGTCTGGCATGTGTCCATAAGCGAAAAATCGCTTTGAGAGGCTTGAGCTAATAACTGAGAAAACCATAAACAAAGGATTATTTATTCTTTTGTTTAAGCGCTCCGATTCAGGATACTTGTTCCTCTGACATCTTCCACAATTATCGCCGCAGTGTTCAGTGCGCGTATGCCGAAGATGTATTTGGAGGAATTTATGCAGACTGCATCTGCGCATGTGCGTGAACAGAACGGCCGGCCGCAACGCGCCTCTTATGCGAATGGGGCCGGTCCCGGTCAGCGATTCGAAATCAGCAGGCTTTCCGGCCCGTTAGGGGCGGTCATTACGGGCCTGGATCTATCCAGCCCGCTGAGCGAGAATGATTTCGACCGTATTCATGCCGCCCATCTTGATCATCATTTATTGATTTTCCGTGATCAGCGGATTACCCCGCAACAGCACATAGACTTTAGCCGCCGCTTCGGCAAGCTCATGATTCATGTGCTGCATCAGTTTCATCTGCCAGGCCATCCGGAGATCCTGACTGTATCCAATGTCATCGAAAATGGCAAACCCATAGGGTTGGGCGATGCGGGCAAGTATTGGCATTCCGATATCTCCTACAAAGAGCTTCCCAGCCTGGGGTCGCTGCTCCATGCCCAGGAACTGCCTGAAATCGGCGGCGATACAGTATTCGCCAATATGCATCTTGCCTGGAATATGCTGCCCGTTCATCTGCGAAAAGTGGTGGCGGGGCGCAAGGCGCTCTTTGTCAGCGAAGGGTTTACGACACGCATCGAAGGTCTTGCGGAGGATGAAAGCCGACAGGTGCTCGATGAGATCTTTGCGCACAGCATACGCCCGGAGCATGTCTATCGGCATCATTGGCAGCCGCATGATCTCGTCTTCTGGGATAACCGATCTCTTATCCATCTGGCGGCAGGGTGCCCGCCGCATCTACGCAGAACGCTGTATCGAACCACCGTGGAGGGTGACAAGCCCTTCTAGGAAAAGGCGATTCGTGTGTGTGTGGCGCTTGCCAGGTTGTCGCGCACGACTGTTTGTCTCAGGCCAACATCTATATCTCAGAAATACTCTCTCCATTAAAGGTTTTATTTGATTATGAAAGCCGCGCAACTACCCAAGTCCACCATCGTTGATGACATCAACCAGCCTGAGCGCGCCAGACCCGTTCTGGCGGGCGGCCCCAAGCAAATCGCCGGTGCCGCCGCCTTGGCGCTGTCATTGCTTGCCGGGTTCATGCCGGCCGCCCAGGCAGCGGAACAATTGCGCATCGCCGAACAGTTTGGCATTGTCTATCTCTTGCTCAACGTTGCCAGAGATCAGGGGCTGATTGAAAAGCAGGGCAAGCAGGCAGGGGTCGACATAGAAGTGCAATGGATCAAGTTGTCGGGAGGCAGCGCGGTCAATAATGCCCTGTTGTCTGGCTCCATCGATATCGCCGCTGCGGGCGTGGGGCCGTTGCTGACTATATGGGATAGGACGCGGGGCAAGCAGGATGTGCGAGGTATTGCCTCTTTGGGCAATTTGCCCACATATCTGGTGACGAATAATCCCAAGGTACAAACGATTGCGGATTTCGGTCCGAATGACCGTATTGCGCTTCCAGCGGTTGGTGTCTCTGTCCAGGCTAGATACCTGCAAATGGCAGCCGCCAGATTATGGGGACAAGACCAGTACAACAAGCTGGACAAGATTACTGTGGCCTTGCCCCATCCCGATGCGGCGGCGGCCATCATTTCGGGTGGCACTGAAATAACGGGCCACTTCGCCAACCCGCCTTATCAGAACCAAGAGCTGGCCCAGAACCCTAATGCGCGCAAGATCTTGACATCTTATGACGTGCTGGGCGGGCCTGGGTCCTCGACGGTGCTGTTTTCCACGGCCCGGTTCCGTGATGAGCATCGCAAGGTCTACGATGCTTTTGTCGATGCTTTGCAGGATGCGGAAAAGTTTGTTGGCGCAAACCCGGAGGAAGCCGCCGATATTTATATTCGCACCACTGGCGCCAAGATCGATCGAGACTTCCTTATAAAGATCATCAAGGACCCGGATATTCAGTACAAGACTACGCCGCAAAATACTTATGCGCTTGCCGAATTCATGCATAAGGTCGGTGCGATCAAGAACTTGCCTGCATCCTGGAAAGACTATTTCTTTGAGGATGCGCGAACGAAAGGGGGAAGCTGATGGCCATAGCTCAAGCGCGCTTTAGCAGTGATGCGTTATTGCAAGTCCGCAATTTGACGCTCGAGTACGCAACGTCCGCCAGTATCGTCAGGGCCACACAGCGGGTTAGCTTTGAAGTCGACGCCAGTGACCGTTTTGTGCTGCTGGGCCCTTCCGGTTGCGGAAAGTCCAGCCTGCTCAAAGCCGTGGGCGGTTTTATTCGGCCAAGTGAAGGGGAAATTCGACTGGCGGGAGATCTGGTGAGCAGCCCAGGGCCGGATCGGATTGTGGTCTTTCAAGAGTTCGATCAGTTGCCACCCTGGAAGACGGTGCGCCAGAACGTCGCCTTTCCGCTGCTGGCTTCTCGCACATTAGACCGCAAGAGCGCCTACGAACGAGCAGATCACTATATTGAAAAGGTCGGTCTGATCCAGTTTGCGAATAGCTATCCGCATGCCTTATCGGGAGGGATGAAACAGCGCGTTGCGATCGCAAGGGCGCTGGCCATGCAGCCCAAGATACTGCTGATGGACGAGCCATTCGCCGCGCTGGATGCGCTGACGCGACGCCGCATGCAGGAAGAGCTCATGGCTCTATGGGAGGATGTCGGCTTTACGTTGCTGTTCGTGACGCATTCCATCGAGGAGGCGTTGATCGTGGGCAATCGAATCCTGTTGCTCTCTCCGCACCCTGGACGCGTGCGCGCGGAAATCAATGCGCATCATTTTGACTTTCACGATCAGGCGGGTGTCGAGTTTCAGGCGACCAGCCAGCGTATCCATGACTTGCTTTTTGGCGCAAGCCCTGGGCAGCCAGACCGGATACGCAGTGCGGCTTGAAACTGCCTCGATAAGCACCGCGTGGGGGCGCGTGGCTGATTTCCTATCCTGCGCCTATATCATTCTGAAGTGTATTAGTCATGTCTCGTCCTGAATATGAAATGGCGCTCGCGCCACTCGATGATCAGCCCCTGGAGCGCAGACTGCCGCCGCTTTCGCGTCTTTGGCGGCAAGACTGGGTGCGCAAGGCGGTTATTTTGCTCATTCTCGCATGCCTATGGGAAGTGCTGGCACGAATTCAGGCCAACGACCTGCTTCTTCCCGGTGTGCTTCAAACCCTTTCCGCCTTATTCGAAACGGCAGCCAGCGGTGAGCTGGGAGCACGGGTTTGGGTGTCGTTGTCGGTGTTGGTGCAGGCCTATGTGCTTGGCATCGTCATCGCTTTTGCCTTTACGTCGCTTGCGATATCGACGCAGCTTGGACGAGATCTGCTCTCCACATTGACCTCAATGTTCAACCCCTTGCCGGCGATTGCGCTATTGCCTTTGGCACTGCTCTGGTTTGGGTTGGGCAAGGGCAGCCTGATATTCGTTATCATCCATTCGGTTCTATGGCCATTGGCACTGAATACCTATTCGGGGTTTCTCTCCGTATCGCCCACACTACGGATGGCTGGCCGAAACTACGGCCTTAATGGCTTGCGCTACGTGGCTCAAATACTGATTCCGGCTGCGTTGCCATCCATCCTTTCGGGCTTGAAAATATCCTGGGCATTTGCCTGGCGTACGCTCATCGCGGCCGAATTGGTGTTTGGATCGTCAGGCGGGGATGGCGGGCTGGGCTGGTATATCTTTCAGAACCGGAATGAACTCTACACGGATCGCGTGTTCGCGGGGCTGATCGCTGTTGTCGTAATAGGGCTATTGGTAGAGGGCTTGCTGTTCAATACCTTGGAACGCATTACCGTCAAGCGCTGGGGAGTGAGTACATCGTAGCTCGATATGGTTAACGAGATAGAAGGCTTCAATCATCGATTGCATCGGTACGCAGTAAGCGTACGTCGGCTCAATTCAAGGCCGTTCTTAAAGCTGTGTGAGCCGGTCCTTTCAGGCATTGGCGCATCGGCTTTGTACGCGGGCTTTGTTTCTATTTTTCAGTGATCACCAGATATTCTGAGTGTCTTGATCAGCAATTTATACAGCCTGTCCGCCGCTTCGGATCCCTGAGACGCGCGGCTTCTATATGCCGAAACCTCCATCGGCTCAAGCGGCCCCAAGCGATGGTTGCTACCGAGAACCTGTAAATGGGGAGGCGCGCTGCATTGTGTGAGCACTGCGACAGCAAGCCCACTTTCAACGGCGGCAATTTGTCCGGCAAGGCTGGAGCTGTTATAGACGATTTTGTACTGGCGTCCCTGCAGCGCCAAGGACTTGATGGCGCTACGTTTCGCAAGGCTGCTATCTTCATAAACAGCTATAGGTAGCGGGTCTCGCCTCCAGACTTCAAACTGAGGCGATCCGACCCAGACCACCGGCTCATAGAACAGAAAGGCTCCCTGCCTGGGGTGATCTCGAGAAACCAGCGCCAGGTCCAGCTCATCGCGCTCAACGCGTGGAATCAAGGCGGTCGATTGCTCACAGCTCAGTTCAATCTCCACACCACCATGGCTGGGAGCAAATCGTTTCAGAACAGGAGTGAGGTATTTGGCGGCATAGTCGTCGGGTACGCCAAGCCGGATCCGTCCTATTAACTCGTGACCATGAAATGCCACTTGTGTTTCAGCATGCAGATCCAGTATGCGGCGGGCGTAGCCCAATAGCTTTTGACCTTCAGGCGTGAGCTGGTGCTGGCGCGGGCCTCGTAACAGCAATTGGCAGCCGACGGCGGATTCCAGCTTCTTTAGCTGCATGCTTAACGCCGACTGAGATCGGTGTGCTATTGGCGCAGCAGCTGACAGCGAACCGGAATCCACGATCGCAATAAAGCATTTGAGCCAATCGATCTGGAGATCTTGGGGTGTCATCAAAACGCGTCTATCTATTAGATTATCGAATGACTGCTAGATGAATTATCCGCTTTTCTGGGTATTGAATACAGTGCATAGTAACAACTACTTGAATAAGCAAGGAACAAGAGGTTCAGAAAATGGCAAGCGCCAACGCTGAGCTGCATCAGCTCGATAAATCACTGATCTGGTCTGGATTCAAGCAGCTGGCACCGATTTCTCTTTTCGTAACCGTCTTTGGGGCGGCATTCGGCCTGGCTGCTGTACAGGCTGGACTCGACAGCACTATCACTGTCGCCATGAGCACACTGGTGTTTGCGGGTGCGGCCCAATTTGCCGCTCTGGATCTGTGGGGCCCCCACATACCGCTATTCACCATGATGATTACTGTTTTTGCAATCAATGCGCGGCATCTCTTGATGGGTGCCACGTTGTATCCCTGGTTGAGCCGGCTGCCAGCAGCAAGACGATATGGCGTAATGCTGCTGGCGTCCGATGCGAACTGGGCGATGTCCATGCAGGCGTTCAGCCGTGGCAAGCCCGGTCTTGGCCTGCTGTTCGGAGGTGGCCTGGCGCTGTGGATTTTCTGGGTGTTTGGAACGTGGATCGGAACTTACTTCGGCAATGCGATTCGTGACCCTAAGGGTCTGGGCCTGGACATGGTCATGGGGTGTTTTCTGCTTGCCATGGTGGTTGGTGGTGACAAGAGCATGCGCATGCTGTTCATTTGGGTTGTCGCAGGCCTTTCATCTCTGCTGGCTTACTGGTATTTGCCCGAAAACAGCCACGTTGTTGTGGGCGCCTTGGCAGGAGGTATTGCCGGCACAGTGCTTGGAGATACGAAACAATGAATATTAACGCTACGGGAGTGGGCTCGTTGACTGTTGTGTTGATGATGGCAGTCGTGACCTTGGCAACCAGATGGGGTGGCGTTTACGTAATGTCATTTGTGCCTCTGAGCGCTCCCATAACACGCTTCATCCAGGCAATGTCCGGCTCGGTGCTTGTCGCCCTTCTGGCGCCACTGGCCGCCACCGGTGATAGCGGGGCCAGGATCGCATTACTGACAACGGCAGCCATCATGCTGATCTTGAAAAAACCTTTGCTCGCTATAGCCTGTGGCATACTGGCTGCCGCCTTGATGCGGCAGCTTTAGCCTGACGCAAGGCGAGCGAGCAGACGACAGCCCGTTTTCCAAAGCCGATACCACGCTTGTGCAATTCAGGGCAGGAATGACTGCGGGCGGCAATTGCCTTGTGCTTGCCAAGGCAAGCCGGCCTCGCCCAGATCCCAATACAATCCGGCCATCATCTCCAGGCCCTGGCGGGCTATGGGGGCCAATAGATGCTCATTGGGGCCGTGCTGTCCGCAAGCGGGGTAGGAATGAGGGATCCAGAGAGTGGGCAGCCCCAGAACATCGCTGAAGGCGGAATTGGGAATTGAGCCGGCCAGGTTCGGCATGACGGCGATGGGCTGGCCTGTGGTGGCGCCCAGAGAGTCGATACACCATTGCACCCACGGATTCGACAGATCAACCCGGGTCGCTGCTGTCGCCATGCTCACCTTGACTGACACATTCTGGAAGCCATGCCGCCGCAGGTGCTCATCGACGAACTCTTCCAGGCGTTCCCACTGGGTTCCGACCACGAATCTGAGTTGACAGTGCGCAGTTGCCCACGGTGGTATGGCATTGACTGGCCGGTCAGCATTGCCAGCGGCCAAAGCCAATACCTCCATGGTGTTCCAGGCTATCAGCCGCTCTGCGGGCGTCAGCCCCGGCTCGCCCCAGCCCTCATCAAATACAGGCCCATTTTCACCGCCGGAAACCGGTAAATTCGATAATGCTGTTCGTATATCCGAAGATATATCGGGCGCTCGCAAACCTTTGACACGCATGACACCTCGCGCATCAATCATTGTGGATATGGCGTTGGCGAGAACTGTAGCGGGGTTGCGCAACACCCCGCCCCAATTTCCCGAATGGAAAGCCTTGTCCCGGCAGTTCAGCGACAATGTGAAATTCACCATGCCGCGCGATCCCAGGAAAAGCGTGGGCCGGTCGGCGCTGATACGCGGCCCATCACAGCCGATGAATAACTCCGCGCTCAGCAAATCACGGTGCTTATCGCAGAACTCCAGTAATCCGGGCGAACCAGCTTCTTCCCCGCTTTCCAAGAGCACAGTAACGTTGTAACCCAAGCTCCCCCCGCGCGCTTGGATGGCTGACTGAAGGCCGGCAAGGTTGATGCTATGCTGCCCTTTATTATCGGCTGTGCCTCGACCATACCAGCGATCACCTTCTACGACTATGCGCCATGGGTCCAAACCGGGGCGCCACGACGGTGAGGATCCGCTGACGACATCGCCATGCCCATACAACAGCACCGTGGGTAGCGATGCCTCCTCAATCCGTCGGGCAACCAGAAATGGGCCCGCACCCTCGACTGGATTGGGCAGAATCTGGCAACGAAACCCCATGCCTTTCAAATAGGGTGCCATTTCGTCTTTCAGATAGGCCGCCAATTCGGGTACCGCTTCGCCCCTGTCGCTTTCGCTCTGGTAGGCTACCCTGCGGTCCAGATCCCGCAGTAGTTGTCCCTGATCAAAATAAGCTGCGGCCATGGCCACGCATCCCAATCGGGAATGAGGCGAGGCTGGCGACGAAGGGGCGAGAGGCGCTTGCATGAGTATCAAACCAAAGTGTCAGTTGCGCGTGATGTTATTTGCCTTGGCGATCGGCTCGAGCTTGGCAATATCTGTGTTGACCCTCTCAATGTAATCCGCCGAGCTCTCGAACTTAGGCTCAATCCCCGCGTTGGCAAGCTTGTCCGTAAGCGTTTTCTCGCTCATGGCATTTTTCAGCGCGGCTTCCAGCGTAGCCTGTACGGGCGCCGGCAAACCCTTGGGCGCTACCAGTGCAAACCAGGTTTGCATGGCAAAACCCGGAAAACCGCTTTCGGCTACCGTTGGCACATCTGGCAGGGCAGGGACGCGCTCCGGTCCTGTCACTGCAATGGCCTTCACGCGGCCAGATTTTATGGCAGTGGCTGCGGCGGGCACCGCGTCAAAACTGATAGGTATCTGGCCTCCCATCAAGTTTGTCAATGCGGGTGCGGCGCCTTTGAATGGAATATGGAGCACATCCACTTTCGCCGCGGACCATAGCATTTCCGCTGCAAAGTGGACAGTGGACCCGTTGCCATGCGAGCCGTAGGAATATGTTCCCGGCGCCTTGCGAATTTCATTCAGCAGAGTCTTCAGGTCATTGGCCGGCTCCTTCTCGTTGGCCAGCAGCACGAGGCTGGTTGTACCGACGATGCCTATGGGGGTGAAGCTCTTGATCGGATCATATGGCAAGTCGGGATAGAGAATCGGATTCACAGCGAAAGTCGTCGCGGTGCCCAGCATCAAGGTATATCCATCGGGCTCCGACTTGGCGGTGTATTCCGCGCCGATGATCGTGGCGGCCCCGGCCTTATAGTCCACCACCACCTGTTGGGAAAGCTTGTCGCTGAGTTCCTGCGCGATAAAGCGTGCCACAGAGTCTGTCGTGCCGCCAGCCGGAAATGGAACAACCAGCTTGATGGGACGATCCGGATAGGCCGCCACGGCGGGCTGTGCGGACATGCCCGTCGCAACGAGGGCAAGCGCGCAATACATGTAATTAAAGATGCGTTTCATTTTTTCTCCTCCTTATGATTATGGTGTAAGCACTACGTGAGTTTCTTGGTTAATGTTCTGTGCTGTCGAATGTGACGATGCGATTGAAGTCGTCGCCGTCGGCGAGTGCGGCCGCACTTGCTTTCCAGATGGCTCCAACCTTTGATGAGACTGGCAGTTTCAGGCCCGATTGTTCCATCAAGTCCATTGCCAGATTGACATCCTTGCGCATCAGCCCCATGGTGAAGCCCGAATCGAAAGCGTCATTCATGATGCGGCTTGGATAGTTGTATAGCGTTACGCCGCTGCGCCCCGAACCCGCATTGACTGCGTCGATGAGCTGCTCGATGGAAACGCCTGCAGATTCCGCCATCTTGAAGGCTTCGCTTGCCGTCAGCAAATGGGATGCAACAAGGAGGTTGTTCACCAACTTTGCTATCTGACCCGCGGTGACCCCACCGACATGAAAGCGCTTGGCGCCCAAGGCTTCCAGTACCGGTTGCGCTTTTTCAATATCGCTGTGGTCTGCGCCTATGAACATCGTCAACTGGCCGCTTTCGGCGCCGCGAGGCCCTCCGCTTACTGGAGCATCGATATAGCGCACCCCTTCCTTGGACAATATGTCGGCGATCTGCCGGGTCAGTACTGGATCCCCTGTGGTTGTATCCAGCACAAGAGTGTCCTCGCCAGCCAATTTGGCCAGCCCATGGGTTCCTTCCACCAGGCTCAGTACATTTTGTGAGTTGGGCAAAGAAAGGACGATCATGGATGCGCCAGAAAGCAGAGCGGGAAGATCTTCGGCAACATCGATGCCTTCCCCCCTGGCGGTCTGGCAGGCCTGCGCAGAGAGATCCATGCCGCGCACTGCAAAGCCGGCGCGCTTTAGTGTCTTCGCCATGCCAAGGCCCATCTTGCCCAGGCCAATTACACTGATCAATTGTGATGTGTTCATTATTTCTTCGTTCATAAAAGTTGAAAACGCTGGACGCTATTGGCCTGTCGCATGGGGAACCCACACGCTCTTGACCTGGGTGTACTCGTAAAGCGCCTCTTCGCCGCTGCCTCGTCCGTAGCCGCTGTTGTCATAGCCGCCGAATGGCGTTGCCACATGCATGTCGCGGTACATATTG
>Ga0182749_1003807_pt1 | contig 10129 bp, 7 predicted proteins | sample eDN3rd37CKraftMG_FD_128875 | JGI IMG/M metagenome (GOLD analysis project Ga0182749, IMG submission 128875) | Enriched Miracle-Growth compost microbial communities from Emeryville, California, USA - eDNA 3rd pass 37_C Kraft MG (version 2) (version 2) ...
CCGGCATGGTCAGGTCGATGAAGCAATCGATGCCGGCGGCAAGCAGATCTTGCAGCCGCTGCTGCGTTTCCTCGAGCGTGACGCCCGCAGGGTGCTCGCCGGCCAGCAGCTTCCCGGGGACGACCCAATAGCAGTTCGGATGGGGACGGGCTCTGTCGGCCGCGTTCGCAATGCCGACGTCACGAGCCGGCATCGGGCCACTCCGAAGCGGCGGCACGGTTCGGCAGCGCATCGAGCGCGCTGAAGTCGAACCGGCGCGTGTCGGCGAGATGCTCGACCTCCACGCTGCGAATGGCGGAGAAGATGGCTTCCGTGCGGCCCGGGTACTGCCGCTCCCAGTCCGCAAGCATCTTCTTCACGGCCACGCGCTGCATGTTGTCCTGCGAGCCGCACAGTTTGCAGGGGATGATCGGAAAACCGCGTCCGCGCGCGTACCGGGCGATGTCGCGCTCGGCGACGTACGCGAGCGGTCGAATGACGATGTGGCGCCCGTCCTCCGACCGGAGCTTCGGCGCCATGGCCTTCAGCCGGCCGCCGAAGAACATGTTCAGGAAGAGCGTCTCGACGATGTCATCGCGATGATGGCCAAGCGCAATCTTGGTGATGCCGTTCTCCGCGGCAAACCGATAGAGCGCGCCGCGCCGCAGCCGCGAGCACAGCCCGCACATCGTGCGCCCTTCCGGAATCACGCGTTTCACGACGCTGTAGGTGTCCTGCTGGATGATCCGGTAGGGCACGCCGAGCGATTCGAGGTATTCCGGCAGCACATGCTCGGGAAACCCGGGCTGCTTCTGATCCAGGTTCACCGCGAGCAGTTCAAAGCGCACGGGCGCGCTCCGCTGCAGCGAGAGCAGGATGTCCAGCAGCGTGTACGAATCCTTCCCGCCAGAGAGGCACACCATCACGCGGTCCCCGTCGGCGATCATGCCGAAGTCTTCGATGGCCTTGCCGACGAGCCCGCGCAGGTGCGCCTGCAGCTTCTGCAGGGTGCGTGAAGGTTTCTGGAGAACTGCGTTCATGCGAGCGATTGTAGCGGCCGCAGCTTGCTACGAGGCCGTGCGGGAAACGCTCGTGATGCAAGCTCGCCGGGCGACCACAGCATGCGCAGCATGCAATGGGCACGCCCTGCTTGGGCTCGGGGATGTGAAGGACAGCGCGGCGTCATGCCGCCGCGCTGCTCGCTGCCGGCTCCAGGTACTTGGATTCCACGTAGCGCACGAAGCACGACGCGGTGAGCGGCTTGCCCGTGGCGGACTTCATCAGCTCCTGCACGGACACCTTCGCGCCCAGGCCATGTACGTGCTTGCGCAGCCAGCCGAAGAGGCCTCCGAACTCGCCGCGCGCGATCTGATCGTCCAGCCCCTGCACGTCGCTGCGCAGGCTTTCGTACAGCTGTGCAGCGATCACGGCGCCCAGCGCGTAGGAGGGGAAGTATCCGAAGGAGCCCACGGCCCAGTGGATGTCCTGCAGGCAGCCCTCCACGTCGTTGGACGGGCGGATGCCGAGCCGCTGCTCCATGCCGGCGTTCCAGGCTTCCGGCAGATCCTTCACCGCGAGCTCGCCGCTCAGGAGCTGCTTCTCGAGCTCGTACCGCAACCAGACGTGCACGGGATACGTGAGCTCGTCGGCGTCCACGCGGATGAGCCCGCGCCGCACCCGCGTGACGTGGCGATAGAGGTTCTCCACTTCCCATTCCGGGCCGCTCACGCCGAAGTGTTTCTCCAGCAGCGGCTTGAGATACCGCACGAAGGCGCGGCTGCGGCAGATGATCATCTCGATGAGCAGGGACTGGCTCTCCTCCAGCGCCATGCCCCGATCGCGGCCGACCGGCTGGTCGCGCCAGTCCTGCGGCAAGCCGAGGTCGTACATCGCGTGCCCGGTCTCGTGAAGCGCCCCGAGCAGACCCGAGAAGACATCGTTGGGATCGAACCGCGTGGTCACGCGGATATCGCCCGGCACACCCTCGGTGAACGGATGCTCGCTCTCGTCCAGCCGGCCGCGATCGAACGGAAAGCCGATCGCCTTCATGATCTCCACGGCCAGTGCGCGCTGCTTGCTCGCAGGGAACTTGCCGGTGAGGGGCAGCAAGGGCCGCGCCTCCTGAAGCGCGATCGTCTCGCGCACGAGGCTCGGCAGACGGCGGGAGAGCGCACGGAACATCGCATCGATGTCGGCGCTGGTGATGCCCGGGCTGAACTCATCCACGAGCGCATCGTAGGGCGCGAGATTCAGCGCCTGGCCGAGAAGCGCGGCCTTGTCGCGCACGAGATGGACCACTTCCTCCAGGTGTGGCGCGAACAGCTCGAACTTGCCCTGCTGACGGGCTTCGAGCCATTGCGCCTCCGCCCGGGAGGTGGCCTTGGCGAGGCGTGAGACGAGCGAGGCCGGCGTGGCGATCGCGTGATCGCGCTGGCGGCGCATTTCGCGGAGGTTGGCGATCTGCCAGTCCGCGAGGCCCTGTGAGTTGGCCTGTGCGCGGTCCAGCAGGCGGGTGATACGGGGCGCGGTGAGTAGCGCGTGGTGCTCCGTCTCGAGCGCGGCGATCTGATCGCCACGAACGTCAGCACTTCCACGAGGCATCATCACCGCGGCGTCCCAGCGGAGCAGGGAGAGCGCGCCACGGAACGCGTGGAGACGCCGGAACTCCTGCTCGAGCTGTTTGTACGTCGAGGCTGACATGATTCGCACCAGATTTCGTTGAGGCCCCGGCTCGAGAGGTGCCGCTTCAGGGCGGCACGGGGACGGGCCGGCGGCGGAAGATGTGGGGGTAGTCTACCAGCGGGGGCGCTGCCGCCCGGTCGGCGCCGGCGTGAGTACCAGTAAAATCAAAGACTTATGGCCAGACTCCGCGGTTGACACGGTCGCGGCCCAGCCTTGCGGAGGCGGGGGAGCGCGCCCGGGGCGGCTCGTCAAACTTCGCGAGCGGAGGCGGCCGGTCTGCGGCTTTTGCGAGCGGAACCCGCCAATCTGCGGCGGGCCACGCGACAGACTTCAGGACTTCTCCTTCCGCAAACGCGCTCTCAGGACTCCGGCTGCCCCGGCTCCGCCGCGCCAGGTGGCTGTGCCTCTCGCACTGCGCTGCCGTCACGCACCTTCTGCGTGCCCTCCACCACCACGCGCTCGCCGGGCTCGAGTCCCGCGACAATTTCGACGCGCCCGGGCTGGCGACGCCCGATATGCACTTCACGCCGCACCGCGCGACCGTCTTCCACAACGAACACGAACTGTCGGCTCTGCTCCGGCACCAGCGCGCCTTCCGGGATCAGCAGCGCATCGCGGGCATCTCGTGCGAGGCGCACGTTGAGGAACATGCCGGGCTTCAGGGCACCGTCCGGGTTCGGCACCACGGCTCGCACGATCACCGAGCGCGAAACCGGATCCACACGCGAATCCACTCCGCTGACCGTGCCCGTGAACTCGCGGCCCGAGAAGGCGGCCGCCGTTGCCGTCACCTTCAGTCCCTCACGCAGGCCCGCCAGGAAGTTCTCGGGGACCGCGAAGTCCACCTTGATGACGCTGATGTCGTCGAGCGTGGTGATGACGGTGCCAGGGTTGACGAGACTGCCGACGCTGACGCGCCGCAGCCCCACCCGACCGGTGAACGGCGCCCGGATCACCGTGTCTTCGAGACGAGCCTGCGCGGACGCCACGCGCGCCTCGTTGGCCTTCAGGGTGGCTTCGAGCTGCTCGAACTGCGCTTCGGATAGCACGCGCGTCGCCAGCAACTCCTTGCTGCGCTTCACCTGACTTGCGCTGTCCGCGCGCGCGGCTTCGGCTTCCGCAAGCTCCGCGCGCGCCTGCGCACTATCCAGCTCGACGAGCACCTGCCCCGCACGGATGCGCTGCCCATCGCGGAAGTGGACGGCGGTGACGATGTTGGAGGTCTTGGACGTGACCTCCACGGCCTCGTTGGCGCGCGCGGTGCCGAGCGCATTCAGGTCCGACGTGACGCGCTCTTTGCGAGCCACGGCAGTGATGACGGCGACTGCGTCCGGCGATACACCCCGAACGGGCTCGCTCGCGAGCGCGACGCCGCTCGACTCGGACGGGCGGTTCTGAACCAACGCCTGCGAATCGCCCACGCTCTGTTCGACGCGCGCCGCGCGCTGCGTGGCATACAGCCCCCACCCAGCGGCAGCGATGGCAACCGCCACACTGACGGCTGTGATGATGGTGCGGGAATCAGCCATGCAAGGAACGATGCGCAGTCGCCGGCCGAGTATCGCACCGATATCCGACAAAGCGAAAAGAAACGTCGCCCGCGGCACGGCCGCCGCGCCCAAGCGGGCGCCGCACCGCTGGCCGGGCGCGTGAGCCTCCGACGCGGTGGGGAGATCACGGTGCCCGGCCGAAAGCTGCTGGGCATCTTCAAGGTGCTGCCGGCGCGAGGTGCGGCACGCGCAGCACGGAACGTAACCGTGTGTCACTTCGTGCGGGCCGCCGCCCAGTCGAAACCGGCGGTTCAGGAGTGCGCCAAAGCGCCCCGCGAGACGAGCGTCACGTTCAGCACGGAACGTAACCGCGTGTCACTTCGTGCGTGCCTCAGCCGGGTCGATACCGGCAGCTCAGGGCTGCGGCGACGCGCGCCGCGCGAGCGGCCGCGGCGCGTTACCCTTCCCGCTCCGCGGCGAGTCGAGCGTCACGTGTTCGTCACGCACGTTGCGCAGGGTTTCCCAGGCGAGCATGGCGCGCTTGCGATCCTCACCCCAGCGATAGCCTCCCAGCCCGCCGCTCTTGCGAAGCACGTGGTGACACGGAATGAGCCAGGCCACGGGGTTTGCGCCAACCGCGCCGCCCACTGCACGCATGCTGTGTTCGGCGCCAATGGCAGCGGCGAGCTCGCTGTAGCTGGTGCAGTCGCGTGCGCCCAGATCGAGGAGTGCCCGCCACACCTTCAGCTGGAAGTTGGTACCCGCCACGTGTATCAGCAGCGGAGCGCGCGCACGACCAGGCATGCCCCAGATGCGCACGGCCATGTCACGGGCGGCATCGTCATCTTGCTCGAACGTGGCGCGTGGCCATTGCGCACGAAGCTCCGCGACTGCAGCGGCATCGCCGGCCGGTTCGACGAACGCGAGATGCGACAGCCCACGCGTCGTCATGGCGAAGAGCGCCCGGCCGAACGGCGTGTTGCTGAAGCCGTAGCGGAGGGTGGTGCCAAGCCCCTGCGCCTTGATTTCGCCCGGCGTCATCGCCTCCACGCTCACAATGAGATCGTGCAGCCGGCCCGGCCCTGACAATCCCACATGCAGCGCCGCCTCCAGCACGGAGCTTTGCCCGGCCAGCGCAGCGCGCGCCGCGGCGCCGGTGACCGCGGCGAGATACTGCTTCGGCGTGACACCCGCCCAGCGGCGAAAGAGCCGATTGAAATGAGACTCCGAGAGATTCACGTGCGCGGCGACGCTTTCCAGGCGCGGCTGCTCGCGGAAGTGCTGATCGATGAAACGGATGGCGCGGGCGATGCGCCCGAAATCGCGGCTGTCGACGAAGCTGTCGGGGAGGACTTGCATGGCGGATTCACCGACAAATGCACAGGGCTCGTAGGGTAATCCCTTCGCCCGAACCGACGACCCGATTCTTGCTCCCGCACGGCTCGCATGCGAAAGCTAAGGCGTTCCCGCAGCCGGAAACAGCGGTCGAGGGGTCGCGGCGTGGCTACCTTCACTCCGTGCGCCGAAACGAGGCGCCCTCAGCAGTGACCCAGCGGCAAAGTCACGCCTCTTGCCCGCGGAAACGAACCGGACGCACGAGCACAGCCGCCAAAAGTCGCGCCTTTTGCCGGCGGAAACGAAGCCGCGTTCTCGAAAAAATTGCCGCAGGCAATTTTTTCCAATAAAGAATGAAGCCATAGCCGTATGCAGAAACAAACCTGGCAGTGGAAGAGCACGCTCGTGTCCGAGCCCGGCCGCGTGGTGCGTTGGGGTCATTTCGGCGCGCCGGTGCTGCTCTTTCCCAGCGCGGGAGGCGATTGCGAAGAAGTCGAGCGGTATCAGCTCATTCACGCGATGCGTGAGCTCATCGGGCACGGACGCATCAAGGTGTACTCGGTGGACGGCCTCGCCGCACGCGTCTGGCTTCGCGGCACGTATCCGCCAGACCACTGCGCGCGCGCTCAGGCGGCATACGATGCATTCATACACGACGAAGTCGCACCCATCATCCGCCAGGATTGTCACAGCGACAGCATCGAAATCCTTGCAGCAGGTGTCGCCCTGGGCGGCGGCGCGGCGGTGGCCAGTCTGTGCGCTCATCCGGACGTTTTCCGCAAGGCAATCGCGATCAGCGGAATCTTCGATCTCTCGAAATACGTGCGCGGCGGCCTCACACCGGAACTGCGCCGCGTGCTCCCCGTGCACTATTTGCAGGATCTGGCCGAGGGCGTGCGGCTCGACACGCTTCGCCGCCGGCTCGTTCTGCTCGCAACCGGAGAAGGCGACTTCGAGTCACCAGCAGAGTCTGAAAAGCTCGCGAGCGTGCTGCTCGCGCGGGGCGTGCCGTGCCATCTGGAACTGCTGGGCCGCGAGCACGCTCACTCCTGGAACACCTGGCGAAAAGTGCTGCCCCGCTACCTCGCGGAGCATGCGTAGTGTGGTGATGCAATCAAGGAAACAGCACGTGCCGCATGCGCGGCCAGTCGGCCACGAGCACGCCGATGCCCACCGACACTGCCACCAGCAGTACGAGCGTGAGCGCAATCAGAAAGCGACGAAGCGCCAATGACATCCCCTCTTCTTCACCCTGCGTACGGCGGGTGGCGCCCTCTCGCCACGCCTGAGCGGCCGGCAGAGCTGCACTCCTCTGGACGAGGGCTCTGCCGCCCCGGTACGCCCGCCTCTTTCCCGGCCACACAGACACCGCGTGCCCGTTCGGGGCGGGCGGTGGCGTCCCGTGAGCCGATGTGCCCGAGTCTACAGACCGGGCCGAGCCGCGAATTGTAGACTGCGCGCCCCAACCTGAACCAATGACCTGACCGCGCACCCCCGGCCATGGCCCTCAATGTCTGCCTGATTGCCTCGGAAGTCACACCGCTCTCGAAAACCGGTGGGCTCGCGGATGTGTCCGGCGCGCTGACGCGCTACCTGCACGCCGCGGGGCACGACGTGCGACTGTTCACGCCGTTCTACTCGCTCATCGATCGCTCGCAACTCAACCTGCGCGCGGTGGAGTTCCTGCAGGATGTGCCGCTCGAGCTCGGGCCGCATCGGTACCGCTACTCCGTGATGGCGGGTCACCTGCCAGGGTCCACGGCCACCGTGTACCTCATCGATTGCCCGGTGCTGTACAGCCGCCCCACCATTTACACCACCGACGTCGACGCGCACCTGCGCTACCTGGTGCTGACGCGCGCCGCGTTCGAATGCTGCCAGCGCATGAGCTGGAGCCCATCCATCATCCACTGCAACGATTGGCATACCGCGTTCGGGCCGCTGTATCTCAAAGCCGTCTACGACTGGGATCGGTTGTTCGCTCGAGCACGTTCCGTGCTCACCATCCACAACATCGGCTACCAGGGCGTGTTCCCCGCACATGCCGCCGCCGACGTGGGGCTTGGGGACAAGAGTTACCTGCTGCACCAGGACGATCTGCGTGCCGGGTTCGTGAACTCACTGAAGCACGGCATCATGTACGCGGATGCCATCACGACGGTGAGCCCGACGCATGCGCGCGAGATCTGCACGGACGAGTACGGCATGGGGTTGCAGCATGTGCTGCGCACGCGCACGGACGCTCTGGTGGGAATCCTGAATGGTGTGGACTACAGCGAGTGGGATCCGCAGCACGACCGCTATCTCCCGCATCACTACGACGCACGTCATCTCGAGGGCAAGGCCGCGCTGAAGCGCGATCTCGCGGAGCGTCTGGGCCTGCATCTCGGCCCGGAAACCGCGCTGCTCGGCATGGTTTCGCGTCTCGCGATGCAGAAGGGCATCGATCTGATGTTCGACTCGTTGCCCGAGGTGCTGACGTGGCGCGATGTGGCTTTCGTCGTGCTCGGATCCGGCGATGCGCCCTACGAGAGGTTCTTCCGCAAGCTCGAGGCCGACTTCCCCGGGCGCGTGCATTTCCACTGCGGCTACAGCGACGAGCTGGCGCACTGGATCGAAGCCGCGAGCGACCTGTTCGTCATGCCCTCGCTCTACGAGCCGTGCGGGCTGAATCAGATGTACAGTCTTCGGTACGGCACCGTACCTGTGGTTCGCAAGACCGGGGGCCTGGCGGATTCGGTCACACCCTACGACCCGGCCACCGGCACGGGCACCGGCGTGGTCTTCGAGCACTTCGACGCCGCGGCGCTCAAGTGGGCGCTCAACACCGCGCTCGATCTGTACGCCCAACCGGCACACTGGCAACGCATGGTCCGGAACGGCATGGCGCAGGACTTCTCGTGGGAACACCAGGGGCGGCTGTACGTGGAGCTGTACGAAAGGCTCGCGGGCTCGCGTCAGGCCCAGGGGTAGACACCCAGGGCCGTATCACAAAAAGGACGCGCGCGCTGCCGCCGCGAACGCCGCCGGCGGCGCGATCTGCGGCCGGCCGGCATCGAGCGTCCTCCTGCTGCGCCCTAGCGCAATTTGAACGTGCCCTTGTCCTCGAAGGGAATCGAGCGCATCCAGCCTTCCGACAGGGAGATCTTGCCGGTGACGCGGTACTCCACCGCATCCTCGATCGGCTTGCCCGCGCCGAGCAGGCGCAGTAGGGCGCCCGCCATGTTGGCCGTCATGTTCATGTCGAACTCGGCCTCGCCGAGCGCCGGCACAGTGAACGCGGCGCCCGACACGCCGTGCGCCAGTTCCTGCCCCTGCACTTCCAGCGCCACCTGCAGGCCTTTCACGGGGATCGGGCGATCGTTCGGGTTCTCCACGCGCATGCGCACCTTCATGCGTTGTTCCCAGACGTCGCCCTTGAGCATCTCCACGCTCACGACCGACAGCCGCGGCGTTTCGAGCTTCGGGACCAGCATCGCGCAGCCGGCAAGCACCGCCAGCAGCAACGCGAGCAACGGAACGGAAAGCGCTCTCCTCACGGGGCCTCCAGCCTCGTAATACGGCTGGGCCGGCATCCTAGCAAACCCGATGCCCACCGCCGCCTGGCATCGTGCCGGGCACGATGCCTGCATGCCCAGCGGTGTCGCGCTCGTTGGCTGCTCAAAAAAGCAGGCTTCGTCCGGAAAAATCGTAGTCGCCGGCGCTTTCCCGACGAATCACGCGCGTGCGTACGCCTTGTTGAGCAGCGCGAAGCGGCGGGCAACGTCGGGGGTGAGGGCGCCTTCAGGCAGTCGCCATGACCAGTTTCCCGTGGCGGTGCCGGGCGTGTTCAGCCGCGCTTCGGACCCGAGGCCGAGCACGTCCTGCATCGGCACGATGGCGAGCTCACCCACCGAGCCGAGCGCAGCACGGATCAGCGCTTCGGGCATGGCGCCTGGCGTGAGTCGCAGGAAATACTCGACGCGTCGCTGTGTCTCGCTATCGAGACTCAGGAACCATCCAAGCGTGGTGTCGTTGTCATGCGTGCCGGTATACACGATGCAGTCCCGCTCATGCATGTGCGGCAAGTGCAGATCGTCCGGCGGGCCGCTGAACGCAAACTGCAGTACGCGCATGCCCGGCAAGCCGAAGTCCTTGCGCAGAGCGACCACGTCCGGGGTGATGAGCCCCAGATCCTCGGCCACGATGGGCAGATCCCCGAAATCCTCGCGCAGTGCCTTGAGGAACGTGCGGCCCGGCGTGCGATGCCACGCGCCGCCGCGCGCATCCGGTGCACCTGCCGGAATGCACCAGTGGGCCGCCAACGCACGGAAGTGATCGATGCGCAGCAGGTCCACGCGTTCCAGCTGGCAGTGCAGGCGCGCGCGCCAGAACGCGAAGCCGTCGCTTCGCATCGTGCGCCAGTCATAAAGCGGATTGCCCCAGAGCTGGCCGGTTTCGGAAAAGTAGTCCGGCGGAACACCCGCCACCGCTTTCGCGCGCCCATGTGCGTCCAGCTGGAACTGCTCGGGGTGCGCCCAGGTTTCGGCGGAGTCCGGCGCCACGTAGAACGGCAGATCGCCGAACAGACGCACGCCACGCGAATGCGCGTACTCGCGCAGGCGAGCCCACTGCCACGCAAACGCGAACTGCTCCCGACGACA
>Ga0182749_1003808_pt1 | contig 10128 bp, 10 predicted proteins | sample eDN3rd37CKraftMG_FD_128875 | JGI IMG/M metagenome (GOLD analysis project Ga0182749, IMG submission 128875) | Enriched Miracle-Growth compost microbial communities from Emeryville, California, USA - eDNA 3rd pass 37_C Kraft MG (version 2) (version 2) ...
GACACGCCTGCAGGATGCCGGCAAGACGGACTTATCGCGCTGAGACGCGTGTGCTGCGCGTGCGTCATGCCCCATGTGGCCCGACTCACGCGAGACGGGAGGCCGCGGCGCGGCCATGGCGGCCGGTCCCACGTGCCGTGTCCCACGTGTGGCGACCTGCCCGCCCCTCAAGGCACCTCTACCGGGACACGCCTGGCCGCGTGTCCCAGGAGATGCGGGTGCCGGCGCCAGATACCCGCCACACGTGGGACACGCCTGCGGGATGCCGGCGAGACGGACGTATCGCGCCGAGACGCGTGCGCTGGGCGTGCGTCTCGGCACGGAAGGTGCGACTCAGCGGGAGGGGGATGCCGCGCCACCGCGCCACCGCGCCACGCGCACGGCGCGCCCACCGCACCCACGGCGCGCCCACCGCACCCACGCGCGCCCGCGCAGCGCCGATCAGGCCCGGGGGTCGTCGCCCGCCGCGTCGGTGGACTGGTCGTCGGCCTCGGTCTCGATGACGGCGCGGTCGGCCTCCGCAGCGGCCTGGGCCTCGGCGTCGAGCTCCTGGTTGACCTCCTCGCGGTAGCGCGCGCGGCGGATGCGGCGCACCATGTCCCACACGAGCAGAACCACGACGAGCGCGAGGAACGCGAACACGACGAAGCCCCACGGCCCCGGTGTGACGAGATTCGGGTCGACCGAGCTGGGCGTGGGCGTCGGGGTGGCGGCCGCGAGCAGTCCCGCGAGAGCGTGCATCGATTCCCCGTTCCGCGCCGCAGCGCTTAGCCTGGAGACACCAGCTTAACCGGCATCCCGCCCCTCATCCGACTCCGGAGCACCATGACCACGCAGGCCGTCCTCGACGACCGCTACGGCCGCGGCGGCAGCCGCCGCCGCCGGCGCGCGGCGTGGGCGGCGGTCATCGCGGTGGCGGTCCTCGTCGTCGGGTGGTTCGGCTGGTACACCCTCACGAATCCGGAGAACGGGGTCGCGGCGGATGCGACGTCGTTCCGTCTCGAGGAGCGCTCCGTCACGGTGGACTTCCAGCTCACCGCCCCCGCCGGCACGACGGTCGCGTGCGCGATCGAGGCGCTCGACGAGGACTACGGCGTCGTCGGCTGGAAGATCGTGGAGATCCCGGCATCCGATGCCCATGTGCGGGCGTTCACCGAGGTCGTGCCCCTCGTCGCGGAGGCGACGACGGGTTTGGTGAACGACTGCTGGGTCACGTAGCCTTTCAGGAACACTGCGCAACTGACGCCCTGGCGGACGCCGGGGCGTCTCGTTCATCCCGCGGGAGTCCGCACCCGCACCCATCTCCCCCAATGGAGGCCGACGTGTCCGATGACCAGGTGACATTCCTGACCCAGGATGCCTACGACCGCCTTGCCGCCGAGCTCGAGCACCTCTCGACGGTCGGGCGCGAAGAGATCGCGAAGCGCATCGAGGCCGCGCGAGAAGAGGGCGACCTCAAGGAGAACGGCGGCTATCACGCCGCGAAGGATGAGCAGGGCAAGCAGGAGGCCCGGATCCGCACGCTGCAGGCGCTGCTGAAGAACGCCACGGTGGGCGAGGCGCCCGAGAGCACGGGTGTCGTCGAGCCCGGCACGGTCGTGACCGCGCTCGTCGCCGGCGGCGAAGAGGTCTTCCTCCTCGGCAACCGCGAGATCGCCGCGAACTCCGACCTCGACGTCTACAGCGAGGCGAGCCCCCTGGGTGCCGCCATCATCGGCCTCAAGGAAGGCGACAAGACGAGCTACACGGCCCCCAACGGCCGTGAGATCACCGTCGAGATCGTCAAGGTCGAGACGTACGACGGCCGCTGACCCGGCGCGCCGCTCCGGCGCGTCGGCACGGTGCGCCGGAGCGGTGCGTCAGTCCGGAACCACGACCGGGTCGAATCCCGCGTCACGCAGCGTCTGCAGCGTGAGAGCCTTGTGCTCCTCGCCGCGGGTCTCGACGCTGATCTGAAGGATCACCTCGCTGATCTGCAGGCCCTGACCGTGACGCGTGTGCAGGACCTCGATGACGTTGGCGCCCGCGTGGGCGATGAGGTCGGAGACGCGGGACAGCTGGCCCGGACGGTCGGGCAGCGGGATCCGCATGGTCATGTAGCGCCCGGACGCGGCGAGGCCGTGCGCGACGACGCGCTGCAGCAGCAGCGGGTCGATGTTGCCGCCGGACAGGACCGTGACGGTGGGGCCGGACGCCTGCACCTTGCCGGCGAGGATCGCCGCGACGCCGACGGCGCCTGCGGGCTCGACGACGACCTTGGCGCGCTCCAGCAGCACGAGGATGGCGCGCGCGATGTCGTCGTCGGTCACGGTGACGACGTCGTCGACGAGCTCCTTGATGATCGCGAAGGGCACGACCCCGGGGCGACTGACGAGGATGCCGTCGGCGATCGTGGGCCGCGTCTCCACCTCGATGGGGTGTCCGGCGGCGAGGGAGAGCGGGTACGGCGCGGCGTTCTCGGCCTGCACGCCGATCACCCGCACGGTGCGCCCCTCGGCTGCTGCGCGCGCCTTGATGGCCGCGGCGACGCCGGCGATGAGACCTCCGCCGCCGATGCCGACGATGACCGTCTCGACATCCGGCTGGTCCTCGTAGAGCTCGAGCCCGAGCGTCCCCTGTCCGATGACGACGTCGCGATGGTCGAACGGCGGGATGAGCACGGCCCCGGTCCGCTCGGCGAACTCGGCCGCGAGGCGCAGCGGCGTGTCGACGGTCGCGCCCTCGAGGACGACGTCCGCCCCGTAGCCGCGCGTGGCCAGGAGCTTGGGCACCGGGACGCCCAGCGGCATGAAGATCGTGGCGGGAATGCCGAGGGACTGCGCGGCCAGCGCGACGCCCTGCGCGTGGTTGCCGGCGGATGCCGCCACGACGCCCCGCGCACGCTCCTCCGCGCTGAGCCGGGACAGGCGGTACGTCGCCCCGCGGATCTTGAAGGAGCCGGTGCGCTGCAGGTTCTCGAGCTTGAGGTGCACCGGCACGCCGAGCAGGTCGCTGAGGTGCTGCGACGGCTCGAGCGGCGTGTGCTCGACGACGCCGGCGAGGCTCGCCGCGGCCTCCTCGAACTCGGCGAGCGTGGGGGCGGCCGTATCGGTCACGGTCATCGGGTCTTCCTTCTCACCTTCGGGACGGTGCTCCAGATCAGGTCTCCGACGGGGGGTGCCCCCGTCTCCCACGCGCGCGCCGACAGGTACACGCCGACGACGTTGACGAATGCCGCGAGCGGCACCGCGAACAGGGCGCCGGGGATGCCGGCGATCAGCGCGCCGCCCGCGACGACGAGGACGACGGCGAGCGGGTGGACCTTGACGGCGGAGCCCATGAGCAGGGGCTGGAGGACGTGGCCCTCCAGCTGTTGCACGCCCAGCACGACGACGAGCATCCACAGCGCGATCCACCAGCCGTTGTAGACCAGCGCGAGGAAGACGGCGAGCGCGCCGGTCACGACGGCACCCACGATCGGCACGAAGGCGCCGAGGAAGACGAGGACCGCGACCGGGATCGCGAGGGGCACGCCCAGCAGGAGGGCTCCGGCGCCGATGCCGATCGCATCGATGGTGGCCACGAGCAGCTGCGTGCGCGCGTAGTTGACGACGGTGGCCCAGCCGGCCCGGCCGGCGCCGTCCGCGGCGGGACGCGCGGCCCGCGGGAAGAGGCGGACCGTCCAGCGCCAGATGCCCCCGCCGTCGGCGAGCAGGCACAGCAGGATGAAGATGGTCAGGAGCAGGCCGGTGGCCACGTGCCCGACGGTCGTGCCGATCGCGAGCGCTCCCGACCACAGGAGGGATGCCTGCTGCTCGATGAACTCCCACAGCTGCGCCAGGTAGCCGTCGATCTCGGCGGCGGTCAGGTGCAGCGGGCCGTCGATGAGGTACTGCCGGAACTGCTCGACGGCGGCCACCGTGCTCTCCTGCACGGACGCCCATTGCTGGGTGATCTGCCACACCGCGAGCCACATGAGGCCCGTGACGATCCCGATCGTGCCCACGACCACGAGGACGATCGACAGCCATTTCGGGACGTGGTGGCGCTGCAGGAACGCGAACGCAGGCCAGAGGAGCGCCGTGATGAGGATCGCGATGAGCAGCGGGATGACGAGGAGCTTGAGCTGGATGACGAGCCAGATGCCGACGCCGATGGCCGCCGCGACGACGAGCAGGCGCCACGAGTAGGCCGTGGCGACGCGCAGACCGTGCGGAACGCTGGAGCCGATCTCGGTGGACACCACACGGCTGCGACTGCGCAGGGCGTCGAGGAAGGATCCGCGGGACGTGTCGTCGGAGTCGGCCACCCCGTCAGTCTATTTCTCCCGTATGCCCTGCCGGGGATGTCGGACCCGCTCAGTAGTGTGACTCCGATGAAACAGTCGCTGTCCGCCGCCGAGGCGCGCCGCATCGCCCTCGCCGCGCAGGGCTTCGGGGCGCCTCGTCCCGCCGCCGTCGGTACGCGGCAGCTGAACTCGGCTATGGCGCGCATGGCCACGCTGCAGATCGACTCCGTCAACGTGTTCGCGCGCTCGCACTACCTGCCGCTGTTCTCCCGGCTGGGGGCGTACGACACCGCGACGCTCGATCGCCTGCTCTTCGCACGGCGCCCCCCGTATGTCGAGTCGTGGGCTCATGTGGCCGCCTTCATCCCCGCCGACGACTGGCGGCTCTTCCAGTTCCGCCGCGATGACCTGCGCGCCAAGTACGGCACCGAGGAGTGGATGAGCGCGAACCGCGACACCGTGGAGTGGGTGCTCGCGGAACTCGCCGCCCGCGGACCGCTCCGCCCCGCCGAGCTCGACCGCGACGCCCAGCGGACCCGGCGAGGCCCGTGGTGGGACTGGGACGTCGTGAAGAGCACGCTGGAGCATCTTTTCTTCTTCGGCGATGTCGCGATCGCGGGCCGGCGCGGCTTCGAGCGCCGCTACGCGTTGGCTGAGCAGGTCATCCCCGCCGATGCGCTCGCGAACCCGGTCCCTCGCGACGAGGCGGTCCGGGAGCTCGTCCGCCGCGCCGCGCGGGCGTACGGTGTGGCCACCGCCGCCGACCTCGCCGACTACTGGCGCATCCGCGACCGCCGCGGGGTCCTCGCCGCCGTGGCCGATCTCGTCGACGACGGCGAGCTGCTTCCGGTCACCATCGAGGGCTGGACCCGTGCGGGGCGCCCCGTCCCGACCTGGCTGCACCGCGACGCCCGCCTGCCGCGGCGTGTGGATGCGACGGCCATCCTCACGCCGTTCGATCCGGTCGTGTGGTTCCGCGACCGCGCACAGCGGCTCTTCGACTTCGAGTACCGGATCGAGATCTACGTCCCCGCCCCGAAGCGCGTCTACGGCTACTACTCGCTGCCCGTGCTCGTGGGCGACGACATCGTGGGGCGCGTCGACCTCAAGGCCGACCGGCAGTCGTCGCGCCTGCTCGTGCAGTCGGCGTGGTGGGAGCACGGGGCGCCGCCGCACGCGGCGGAGCGCCTCGCGGACGAGCTGCGCAGCGCCGCGCAGTGGCAGGGGCTCGAAGAGATCTCGGTGTCCCGCTGGGGCAGCGCCACGGACGACCTCGCCGCAGCGTTGCCGGGTTCGGGCCGCCATGACGCTACCGTGAAAGGGTGAAGCGCGGCGCTGTCATCGGGATCGTGATCGGCACCGTCGTGGTCGCCGCAGGAGCCGGCATCGCCGCCTGGGCGCTCACCCGTCCTCCCGCGCCGTCCGATGTCGCCCTCACATACCTGAGGGCCCTCGAGAGCGGCGACGCGGACGCGGCTCTCGCTCAGACATCCGCCGACGACCCGGCGGCCGCGCAGGCGCGCACGGCCTTCTCGGATGCCGCCGCCCGGCCGACCGAGCCCCGCCTCGGAGAGACCCGGGAGGATGCCGTCGCCGCCACCGTCGAGGTGACGTACGCGCTCGACGGGACGGATGTCGCGGCGACGCTGACGCTGCATCAGAAGGAGGGGGGCTGGAGGATCTCCGACGGCCTCGGCACGGTGAGTCCGACGACGACGCTCGGCGCCGCCGTCGCGATCGGCGATCTCATCGTGCCCACGGGCGGAGACCCCGTGCGGCTGCTGCCGGCCCGCTACGACGTCGCCGCGGCGCCGACCGAGGTGCTGACGGGCTCCACCACGGTCGCCGTGGCGCCCGGAGCCGACGTCCCCGCGGCCGTCGAGGCATCCCTCTCCCCCGATGCGACCGCCGCGGTCCAGGCTCAGGTCGACGCCTACGCGCAAGCGTGCGCCCAGCCCGCGACGGCCGTCCCGGCGAACTGCGGCCTCAAGATCCCGTGGGGCGCCGACCTGTCGACGCTCGCCTCACTGGACTTCCGCATCGAGAAGACCCCGCAGGTGACGCTGTCCGCCGACGCCACGTCATTCGACGCGACGGGCGGGGTGATCGTCGCGACCGCGCGCGGGACGTCGCGCAGCGGCGGAGACGGCGCGTTCACGTACCGGGCGAACGACTGGGCCCTGCGCGGCTCGGTGTCGTTCGACGGCGCCCAGCTCGTGCTCGCGGTGCGCTGAGCCGCGGCATCCGCTCACGCCGCAGCGCTAGAACGAGCCGCCGATCTTCTGCAGGCGCGCGATGCGGTCCGGGATCGGCGGGTGCGTCGCGAACAGGCGCGACAGCGCGCCCGGCCGCAGCGGATCCGAGATCCACAGGTGCGCCATCGACGTGTTCGCCCGCTGCAGCGGGCGCCCGTACTGCTCGAGCTTGGCGAGCGCCGACGCGAGGCCGTCAGGGTCGCGGGTCGTGAGGGCGCTGGTGGCGTCGGCGAGGTACTCGCGCTGCCGGGAGATCGCCGCCTGCACGGCTCCCGCCAGCAGCGGCGCGACGATGGCGGCGACGACGCCGAAGAGGAGGAACAGGAGCTGCGCCTGGTTGTTGCCGCCGCGGCTGCGTCCGCCGAAGAAGGCGATGCGCATGAGGAGGTCGGCGAGGATGCCGACGGCGACGACGAGGCCGAACACGATGAGCGAGACGCGGATGTCGTAGTTGCGGATGTGTCCGAGCTCGTGCCCGAGGACCCCCTCGAGCTCACGGTCGGTCATCTGCTCGAACAGGCCGGTCGTGACGGTGATCGACGCCTCTTCGGGCTTTCGCCCCGTGGCGAACGCGTTCGGCGCCGGATCCTCCACGACGTAGAGCTTGGGCATGGGCGTGCCGGTCGTGATGCAGAGGTTCTCGACCAGGCGGTAGTAGCGCGGCGCCTCGGCCTGCGTCACCGGGATCGCGCCGGACATCGCGAGCGCCTCCTTGTCGGCGGCGAAGTACTGCACCGTCGCGTAGCCGGCCGAGAACACGAGGACGAAGGCGGTGATCCACCAGTTGTTGCCCGCGAGCCATCCCGCGAGCAGGCCGATGAGGCCCAGCACCAGCACGAAGCCGATGAGGATGAACCACGTGTTGCGCTTGTTGCGCGCGATCGCGGAGTACATGGGTTACGACTCGCCTCCGGGCATGTCACCCTGCAGACGTGCGCGGATCAGGGTCGCCGGGCGACCCGTCCGTGCCGGATCAGAACTGGACGCGCGGCGGCTCGGAGATCGCGGCGCCGTCGACGACCTCGAAGAACTCCCGCTCGTGGAAGCCGAGGTTGCGCGCGAACAGGTTGTTCGGGAACACCTTGATCTTCGTGTTGAGCTCGCGCACGCCGCCGTTGTAGAAGCGGCGCGACGCCTGGATCTTGTCCTCGGTGTCGACGATGGACTGCTGCAGCTGGAGGAAGTTCTGGCTCGCCTGCAGCTGCGGATACGCCTCCGCCACGGCGAACAGGCTCTTCAGCGCCTGCTGGATGTGTCCCTCCGCGACACCCGCCTCGGCCGGTCCGCTCGCGGACAGGGTCTCGGCGCGGGCGCGCGTGACGTTCTCGAAGACCGCCTTCTCATGCGCCGCGTAGCCCTTGACCGTCTCGATGAGATTCGGGATCAGATCCGCTCGGCGCTTGAGCTGCACCGTGATGTCGCTCCACGCCTCATCGACGCGCACGTTCAGCTGCACGAGCGAGTTGTACGTCGCCCACAGGTAGATTCCGATGATCACGACGAGGGCGACGACGATCAGGACCGGGATGAGCCATTCCCACATAGCCAGGGGTCTCCGTTCGCTTGTTGAACTCATCCTAGCGATGAGTCGCGCCTGCGCCGATGGTGCTCGGTGTACTCACAGCCCTCGGAGCGGCCCGGCTACTCCCCCAGGACGCGGTCCAGGTACCGGTTCGTGAACATCCGCTGCGGGTCCAGCCGGTCGCGCAGCGCCGTGAAGTCGCCGAATCGCGGATACCGCTCGCGGAGGATGTCGGCGTCGAGCGTGTGCACCTTCCCCCAGTGCGGGCGGCCCCCGTGGGCGAGCATGATGCGCTCGGCGGCCTGGAAGTACTCGGTCGGGGCCTCCCGCCAGTACCGGTGCACCGCGATGTAGCCGGAGGCGCGACCGCTCGCCGTGGACAGCCAGAGGTCGTCGGCGGCGGCGAACCGCACCTCCACGGGGAACGAGATGCGCCAGCCGCGCTCCGCGATGAGGGCGGTCAGCTCACGGAAGGCGGGGACGACGTTCTGGGCGGGCAGCGCGTACTCCATCTCGCGGAAGCGGACGTCGCGGTGCTGCGTGAAGACGCGGGTGGAGGCGTCCGTGTACTCGCGGTTCCCGGTGAGGCGCACCGCGAGCCGGCTGAACGACGGCACGATCCCGGGGACGACGCGGCCCGTGCCGCACACCATCCGGTACAGCCCGTTGGAGAGCAGCTCCTCGTCGATCCACTTCCCGACCCGCGGGAGCGGATGCCGCGGCGCATCGCCGGGCAGCCGGGTGTGCGTCTTCGTGAGGGCGACGTCGGTGTGCGGGAACCAGTAGAACTCGAAGTGGTCCGCGGAGGCGACGCGGTCATCGAGCGTCGTCAGCACGTCCTCGAGCGGCTCGGGGCGCTCGACGGCGTGCAGCAGGAACGCCGGGACGCACTGGAGCGTCACGTCGACGATGATCCCCAGGGCGCCGAGCCCGAGCGCGACGGCAGGGAGCAGCTCGGGGTTCTCGTCCTCGTCGACGCTGAGCACCTCGCCGTCCGCGGTGACCAGCGTTACCCCGACGACCTGCGTCGCGATGCCGCCGAAGCGCGCGCCGGTGCCGTGGGTCCCCGTCGAGATCGCGCCGGAGATGGACTGCCGGTCGATGTCGCCGAGGTTCGCCATCGCGAGGCCGTACGGCCGGAGCAGGCGCGGGATCTGGTGCAGGCGCGTCCCGGCGAGCAGTCGCACCCGCGCGCGCTCGCGGTCGACCGAGACGATGCCGCTGAGGTCCTCGAGATCCAGAAGCACACCGGGCGCGACGGCGATCCCGGTGAAGCTGTGGCCGGCGCCCACCGCCTTGACCCGCAGCGCGCGCCGGGCCGCCGCCTGCACGGCCCGCCGCACCGCGTCCGGACTCGCGGGACGCTCGACGCGCTGCGGCCGCACCTTCGCGGATCGCCCCCAGTTCTGCCATGTGCCGCCGATCCGCGTCACGAGAGCCGCCTCATCACAGGAATGCGTGTCCTTCCCCGCGGTAGGTCGGGGCGGTCGCCACGATGCGATCGCCCTCCACGAGCTGATAGGTGTCGACGCGCTCGGCGAGCTCGCCGCTCTTGGAATGACGGAACCACACCCGGTCGCCGATCGCGAGGCCGCGCGCCGTGTCGCCCTGCAGCGGCGTCTGCACCTCGCCGGCGCCCTCGCGCGGGAGCGTGTGCAGCCCTGCCGGCCACACCGGCAGCGGCTGCCGGGACGCCACCGGCGGACCGGACGCGATCCACCCGCCGCCGAGCACCGTGGCGATGTCGGGCAGCGGCTTGCGGACGACCTCGAGGGCGAATGCGGCGGCCGGGGCCAGGTCGAAGGCACGGTAGCCGTCGAACAGGTGCCCGGCGAGCAGTCCGCTCCCGGCGGTGAGCTCGGTGACGGCGAGGTCGGACCCGGTGTACTCCAGCGAGCCCGTCCCGCCGCCGTTGACGAACTCGAGCGACGCGATCTCGCGCAGCCCCTGCACGATCGCCGCACGACGGTCGAGCAGCTCGCGGCCCGAGCGGCGCTGCATCCAGCGGATGACCCCGTCCCCCGAGCCGGTCTTGTCGCCCTGGCCGGCGATCTGCGCCTCGTACATCATCAGCCCGACGAGCC
>Ga0182749_1003810_pt1 | contig 10126 bp, 6 predicted proteins | sample eDN3rd37CKraftMG_FD_128875 | JGI IMG/M metagenome (GOLD analysis project Ga0182749, IMG submission 128875) | Enriched Miracle-Growth compost microbial communities from Emeryville, California, USA - eDNA 3rd pass 37_C Kraft MG (version 2) (version 2) ...
AATACAACGAATACGATGCAACAAGACGATTTTCCCGTTTCCGAACTGGGCGCCACGGCGGCGCCCGCAGTGGCCGAGCCCGTGCCGGCCGATGGCGCGGGGGGCGAAGGCGGCGACGCCGCGGCGGGCAATCGCGGGCGCGGCCGCAAGCTGCGCACGCCATTCCGCCGCCGCCGGGGCGATGCCGCGGCGGCCGGCCAGGGCCAGGGCGAAGCCCGGGTCGAGCCGGCCGCGCCGGCTTCCGAGGCCGATCCCCGCGCCGCTGAGCGCGAGGCCGAACAGGCGCTGGCCTACCTGGATCAGTCCGCCCGCCTCGAGCAGCGCCTGGGCAAGTATCTGAACAGCGATGCGGCCATGCCCAAGCTGCACAAGGTGCTGGCGGATGCCGGTATCGGCTCGCGCCGCGAAATGGAAGAGCTCATCACCGCCGGCCGGGTGTCGGTCAATGGCGAGCCGGCCCATATCGGGCAGCGCGTGTCGCCGTCGGACCAGGTGCGCGTCAACGGCAAGCCGATCGCCCGGCCCAACGCCAAAAAGCCGCCGCGCGTCATCCTGTATCACAAGCCGGCCGGCGAGATCGTCAGCCATGACGACCCGGGCGGCCGGGCCAGCGTATTCGCCCGCCTGCCGAAGCTGCGCACCGGCAAATGGCTGTCGGTGGGGCGCCTGGACCTGAATACCGAAGGCCTGCTCATCTTCACCACGTCGGGCGACATGGCCAATCGCATCATGCATCCGCGCTACGGCACCGAACGCGAATACGCGGTGCGCGTGCTGGGCGAAATGGACGAGGCGGCGCGCAAGTCGCTGGTCGAGGGCATCGAGCTGGAGGACGGCCAGGCCGCTTTCGGCGCGCTCGACTACCTGGGCGGCGACGGCAGCAACCGCTGGTACCGCGTGACCCTGCAAGAGGGGCGCAACCGCGAAGTGCGCCGCATGTTCGAGGCGGTGGGCGTCACGGTCAGCCGCCTGATCCGCACCCGTTTCGGCGACATCGTCCTGCCTCGCACCTTGCGGCGCGGCCGCTGGGAGGAGCTCGAGCCGTCGCTGGTGACGGCGCTGATGGTCCAGCTCGGCCTGTTGCGCGACGACGACGCCGACGACGACGGCCGGCACGCGCGCCAGCCGCGCTCGCACGACAGCGCGCTGCCGCCCGGGTTCGGCACCCTGGAGCGCAACGGCATGAACGGCGCGCGCATCGGCCGGCGCGGCAAGCTGCAGGGCGGCCGCCAGGGCAGTGCCGGACAGGTGGCGGCGTGTCCTTCCGATCCGTTCGGCACCGGCCTGATGTTCACGGGCGGATATGCCAACGGCCATCCCCTCGGCAAGGATTCCGGCCGCAAGGCCGGCAAGGGCGGCGGCAAGGCGGCCGGCGGCAAGCCCAAGCCGGCGGGCGGCAAGGCGGCGGCGGGCGGCAAGGCCGCCAAGAGCGGCAAGCCGCGCCGCGGCAAGAATGCGCCGGCCGGTGCCGCGGCGGCCAATCCGGCCGATGTCGCGGCCGCGCCGGCCGGCCCCCGCAAGGGCGGCCGGGCCAAGCCCGGCGGCCAGGGGGCGGCGCGCGGCAACCAGCCCGCGCGGCCCGGCAAGGCGTCGTCCGGCAAATCCCGCTCGCAGCGCAGCGGCGGCCGCGGCGACGACTGGCAGCCCAAGAGCGCTTCGGCGCACGAGTCCCGGCTCGGGTTCCTGGGCGGCGGACGAGGGCGGGGCGGTCGCTGACCGGCCGCTGTCGCGCCAGGCGCGCGCGGGCGTGGCGCCCTGGCCGTAAACCCGCGACGCATCAGGTAATTTTCCCGGTTATCTGGTAAAATTGTTGGTTTTCATGGCGCGCACGCCTTTGGTTGCGCGCCGGATGCCGCGCCCGGCGGTATCCGGTCCGACCCGAAGCGCGGTCGCCGGATTGGGCCCGGGGCGGAAAACAAGGTCGCAATATTTGGGCTCGGGCCCGGTATTGGGTTTCCTGGCGGGGCATCCCGCGGCGGAGCTTGGCGCTTCGCAGAAACCCGATCCGGGCGCCGGGCGATACGGTGGGCTGGGCATGCAGCCCATTTTTTTTGAGTGTATGGCTGATTTATACGCATTGACCCAAGAGGCACTGGCTGGCATGGACGTCGAACTGGTCGACGTCGAACGTGCTGCGCTCGGTCTTTTGCGTGTCACCATCGACAAGGCGGGTGGCGTGCGCATCGAAGATTGCGAACAGGTCTCCCGCCAGTTGTCGCGCGTCTACGAGGTCGAGAACATCGACTACAAGCGGCTGGAAGTCGGCTCGCCGGGCGTCGATCGCCCGTTGCGCACCGAGGCCGAGCTGCGCCGCTTCGCGGGCGAACGCGTCGAGATCAAACTGCGCCAGCCGCTGGACGGCCGCAAGGTGTTTTCCGGCATCCTGACCGCCCCCGAGGCCGGCCAGGCGGCCGATGGCGGCACGGCCGCCGAAGCGCACCAGACCGTGTTCGGTCTCGAATTTGAGGCAAAGAAGGACGACATCCAGGTGCTGAACTTCACGCTCGCCGACATCGAGCGTGCCAAACTGGATCCCGTTCTGGATTTCAAGGGCAAAAAGCGATGAGTCGCGAAATTCTTCTGTTGGTCGATGCCTTGGCGCGTGAAAAGAACGTCACGCGCGAAGTGGTTTTCGGAGCGCTCGAAAGCGCGCTGGCTTCGGCCATGAAAAAGCGTTTCAAGGAAGACGCCGAGATCCGCGTCTCCATCGACCGTGAAACCGGCAGCCACGAGGGCTTCCGCCGGTGGCTGGTGGTGCCCGACGAAGCCGGCCTGCAAGAGCCCGACAAGCAGGAAATGCTGTCCGACGCGCGCGAGCTGGTGCCCAATATCGAAGTCGGCGAGTACATCGAGGAACCGCTCGAGCCGGTCGAATTCGGCCGCATCGGCGCCCAGGCGGCCAAGCAGGCCATCCTGCAGAAGATCCGCGACGCCGAGCGCGAGCAGGTCCTCAACGACTTCCTCGATCGCGGCGAGACGATCATCTCGGGCACCATCAAGCGCATGGACAAGGGCGACATCATCGTCGAGACCGGCAAGATCGAAGCCCGCCTGCCGCGCTCCGAGATGATCCCCAAAGAGAACTTCCGGGTCGGCGACCGCCTGCGCGCCTATGTGCTGCGGGTCGATCACGCCGCGCGCGGCCAGCAGGTCATCCTGTCGCGCACGTCGCCCGAGTTCATCCGCCAGCTGTTCGAGAACGAAGTTCCCGAGATCGAGCAGGGCCTGCTCGAGATCAAGGCCGCCGCGCGCGATCCGGGCGTGCGCGCCAAGATTGCCGTGGTGGCGTACGATAAGCGTATCGACCCCATCGGCACCTGCGTGGGCATGCGCGGCTCGCGCGTCACCGCGGTGCGCAACGAGCTGGGCGGCGAACAGGTCGACATCGTGCTGTGGTCGGAAGATCCCGCCCAGTTCGTCATCGGCGCCCTGGCGCCGGCCAACGTCGAGTCCATCGTGGTGGACGAAGACAAGCACGCCATGGATGTGGTGGTCGACGAGGAAAACCTGCCCAAGGCCATTGGCGCCAAGGGCCAGAACGTGCGCCTGGCGTCCGAGCTCACCGGCTGGCAGATCAACATCATGACGCCGGAAGAGAGCCTGAGCCGCCAGGAAACCGAGCGCGCCGGCCTGCGCGCCACGTTCATGAACAAGCTCGACGTCGATGAAGAAGTCGCCGACATCCTCATCGACGAAGGGTTTACCGGTATCGAGGAAATCGCCTACGTGCCCATGCAGGAACTGCTGGAAATCGAGGCGTTTGACGAAGACACCATCAACGAGCTGCGCGCCCGTGCCCGCAATGCGCTCCTGACCGAGGCCATCGCCCAGGAAGAGCGCCTTGAAACGGCCCAGGACCTGCTCGAACTCGAGGGCATGACGCCGGAGCTGGCCGCCAAGCTGGCCGAACGGCAAGTGCTGACGCGCGACGATCTGGCCGAGCTGGCCACCGACGAATTGGCCGAAATCGCCGATCTCGACGAGCAGCAAGCCAGCGAGCTGATCATGCGCGCCCGGGCCCACTGGTTCGATGAAGAGTAACCGGCAAGGGTACCGTCCGGTGGATGCACGGCCAGGCCGCCCATCCGCCTTTGCTTTGTTGTAATCGCTGCATATAGGGAAGAGAGCCTAATGTCGAGTAATACTGTCGCCCAGTTCGCTACCGAGCTGAAGATGCCCGCCAACGTGCTGCTGGAGCAGCTGCGTTCGGCCGGTGTTGACCTCAACTCGGTGGACGACGCGGTTACCGACAGCGACAAGGCGAAGTTGCTCGACTCGCTGCGCCGCGCCCATGGCGCGACCGAGGGCAAGAAAATCACCTTGACGCGTCGTCAGACCTCCGAGATCCGCCAGGCCGATGCCACCGGCCGGTCGCGCACCATCCAGGTCGAGGTCCGCAAGAAGCGCGTGTTCGTCAAGCGCGATCCGTCCGAGATCGCCCTCGAGGCCGCGCGCGCCGAGGCCGCGCAAGCGGCGCCCGACGCCCCGGCGGCGCCCGTCGAGCAGCCCGCGCCGGCCGTGGCCGAGGCGCCGGCAACGCCCGCCGTGGCAGAGCCGACGCTGCAGGCGCAATCGGTTGCGCCGCAGCCCGAGCCGCAGGCCCAGCCCGAGCCGCAGCCCGAAGCCGAGCCCGTGGCGGCGCAGGCGCCGGCCGAAGCGCCGGCGTCGCCCGTCGCCGAGCCGGCCGCGCAGCGCGAGGCCGAACGCGAAGCCGAGCCCGCCGCGCCGGAACCGGCCGCCGCGCCCGCCGAACCCGAGACCCCGGCCGAGCCGCCCGCGGCTGCCGCCGCTGAGCAGCCGGCCGAGGCCGAACCCGCCGAGCCTGCCGAGCCGCAGCAGCCGGAAGCCGCCAAGCCCGCGCCCGAGGCGGCGCCCAAGGCCGGCCGTCCCGACGTGCGCCGCGCCGCGCCGCCCGCTCCGGCCGCCACGGCCGATTCCGCCGCGCGCGAGGAAGCCCGCCGCGCCGCCGAGGCCGAGGCCGCCGCGTTGCGCGAAATGCTGAACCGCCCGCGCAAGGTGCTGCGCGCGCCCGAACCCGAGAATCCCGCGGCGCTGTCGGGCACCCTGCACAAGCCGGCCGCCAAGGCCGCTGCCGCCGCGGGCGCCAAGAAAGACGCCAAGCCGGCCAGCGGGTCCAAGAAGACCATCAAGACGGCCGAGGTCGCTTCCACCTGGAGCGACGACTCGTCGCGCAAGAAGCCCGCCGACAAGCCCTCCGCGCCCAGCCGCGACGGCTGGCGCGCCGGCGGCAAGGGCGGCAAGGGTGGCCGCAACAGCCGCAACCAGCAGGCCGACCGTCGCCACGAGCCCGCGCCGCAGGAATTCATCGCGCGTGAAGTGCACGTGCCCGAGACCATCAGCGTGGCCGACCTGGCGCACAAGATGTCCGTCAAGGCCGCCGAGGTCATCAAGCAATTGATGAAGCTGGGCCAGATGGTCACCATCAACCAGGTGCTGGACCAGGAAACCGCCATGATCGTGGTCGAGGAGCTCGGCCACGTGGCGATCGCCGCCAAGCTGGACGATCCCGAGGCCTTCCTGGACGAGACCCCGGCCGCCACCGAGGCCGAGCTGCTGCCGCGCGCGCCCGTGGTCACCGTCATGGGCCACGTCGACCACGGCAAGACCTCGCTGCTGGACTACATCCGGCGCGCCAAGGTCGCCGCGGGCGAGGCCGGCGGCATCACCCAGCACATCGGCGCCTATCACGTCGAGACCGAGCGTGGCGTGGTCACCTTCCTCGACACCCCGGGCCACGAGGCGTTCACCGCCATGCGTGCGCGCGGCGCCAAGGCGACCGACATCGTCATCCTGGTGGTGGCCGCCGACGATGGCGTCATGCCCCAGACGCGTGAGGCCATCCACCATGCCAAGGCCGGCGGCGTGCCCCTGGTCGTGGCGGTCAACAAGATCGACAAGCCGGAAGCCAACCCCGAGCGCGTCAAGCAGGAACTGGTGGCGGAAGAGGTCGTGCCCGAAGAGTACGGCGGCGACGTGCCGTTCGTGCCCGTGTCGGCCAAGACCGGCGCCGGCATCGACGACCTGCTCGAGAACGTGCTGCTGCAGGCTGAAATCCTCGAACTCAAGGCGCCTGTCGATGCCCCGGCCAAGGGCCTGGTGATCGAGGCCCGCCTCGACAAGGGCCGCGGCCCGGTGGCCACGATCCTGGTGCAGAGCGGCACGCTCAAGCGCGGCGACGTGGTGCTGGCCGGCGCCAGCTTCGGCCGCGTGCGCGCCATGGTCGACGAAAACGGCAAGCAGATCCAGGAAGCCGGTCCGTCCATCCCGGTCGAGATCCAGGGCCTGACCGACGTGCCCGCCGCCGGCGACGAGCTCATCGCGCTGGCCGACGAGCGCAAGGCGCGCGAGATCGCGCTGTTCCGCCAGGGCAAGTTCCGCGACGTCAAGCTGGCCCGCCAGCAGGCCGCCAAGCTCGAATCCATGTTCGACAACCTGGGCGAGGGCACGCAGACCCTGCCGCTCATCGTCAAGACCGACGTGCAGGGTTCCCAGGAAGCCCTGGTCGCCTCGCTCACCAAGCTCTCCACCGACGAGGTGCGGGTGCAGGTGGTGCACGCGGCCGTGGGCGGCATCTCGGAAAGCGACGTCAACCTGGCCATCGCCTCCAACGCGGTCGTCATCGGCTTCAATGTCCGTGCCGAGCAGAGCGCCAAGAAGCTGGCCGAGTCCAACGGCATCGACCTGCGCTACTACAACATCATCTACGACGCCGTGGATGAAGTGAAAGCGGCCATGTCGGGCATGCTGGCGCCCGAGAAGAAGGAAGAGATCATCGGCCTGGTCGAGGTCCGCGAGGTCTACTCCATCTCGCGCATCGGCAACGTCGCCGGCTGCATGGTGCTGGACGGCGTGGTGCGCCGCGATTCGCAAGTCCGCCTGCTGCGCAACAACGTGGTCCACTGGACCGGCCATCTCGAATCGCTGCGCCGCTTCAAGGACGACGTCAAGGAAGTCAAGTCGGGCTTCGATTGCGGCCTGACGCTGCGCGGCAGCAACGACATCCAGGTGGGCGACCAACTGGAAGTCTTCGAAATCAAGGAGATCGCCCGCACCCTGTAAGGGGTGCGGCGTATCCGCAAGTTTTTCATGAGCCGTCACAAGTCCAAATCCATCCCCGGCCGCAACCTGCGGCTGGCCGACCAGATCCAGAAGGATCTGGCCGGGCTGATCCAGCGCGAGATCGACACGTCGCGCGCGGGGCTGATCACGCTGTCCGGTGTGGAACTGTCGGCCGACTACGCGCACGCCAAGGTGTATTTCACGGTGCTGGGCGCCGAGCCCGATGCCGCCGCGGCGCTGCTCAACGAGAAGGCCGGCTGGCTGCACTCGCAGCTGTACAAGCTGCTGCACATCCATACCGTCCCCACGCTGCGCTTCGTGCACGACGCCCAGGTGGCGCGCGGCATCGAAATGTCGGCCCTGATCGACCGCGCCAACCGGTCCGGCCCGTCCTCGGGCGTCCCCGACGAACCTGAAGACCAGTCCTGACCGGCTGTCGTCTCTGCACTCTTTTTTCCGGATTCGACGATGGCCAAACGACGCGGGCTTGCGCTCGACGGTGTCCTGTTGCTGGATAAACCCGTGGGGTTGTCCAGCAACCACGCCCTGCAACGGGCACGGCGCTGCCTGGACGCGGCCAAGGCCGGCCACACCGGCACGCTCGATCCATTCGCCACCGGCCTGCTGGTGTGCTGCATGGGGCGGGCCACGAAGATATCCGGGGCGATGCTCGACGCCGACAAGGCGTACCGCGCCACGCTGCAGTTCGGCGAGGAAACCGATTCCGGCGACCTGACCGGCAACGTGGTGGCCCGCGCGCCCGACGGTTTCGCCGTGGACGAGGCCAGCCTGCGCGATGCGCTGTCACGTTTCCAGGGCATCATCGAGCAGGTGCCGCCGATGTACTCGGCGCTCAAGCGCGATGGCAAGCCGCTGTACGAGTACGCGCGCCAGGGCATCGAACTCGAGCGCCCGGCGCGCCAGGTGACCATCCATCGCATCGATCTGCTGTCGCTGTCGGGCACGCAGGCCGAGATCGACGTGGCCTGCAGCAAGGGCACGTACATCCGTACCCTGGCCCAGGACATCGGGCGGGTGCTGGGCTGCCATGCCCACCTGGCGGCGCTGCGGCGCACGCACGTCGGGCCATTTTCGCTGGACCGCGCCGTCACGCTGGAGGCCCTGCAGGCCATGCCAGACCCCAAGCAGGCCTTGCTTGCACTGACTGAATTGCCGGCGGGCCTGCTGCCCGTCAAGACCTTAAAGGACACGCTATGACTCGCGCCCTGCGCAACGTCGCCATCATTGCCCACGTCGACCACGGCAAGACCACGCTGGTCGACCAGCTACTGCGCCAATCCGGCACCTTCCGCGAGAACCAGGCCGTGACGGAGCGGGTCATGGATTCCAACGACCTGGAAAAAGAGCGCGGCATCACCATCCTGGCCAAGAATTGCGCGGTCGAATACCAGGGCACCCACATCAACATCGTCGATACCCCGGGGCACGCCGACTTCGGCGGCGAGGTGGAGCGGGTGCTGTCGATGGTCGACGGCGTGCTGCTGCTGGTCGACGCGGTCGAAGGGCCCATGCCACAGACCATCTTCGTGACCCGCAAGGCGCTGGCGCTGGGCCTCAAGCCCATCGTGGTGGTCAACAAGATCGACCGTCCCGGCGCCCGTCCGGACTACGTCATCAACGCCACCTTCGACCTGTTCGACAAGCTGGGCGCCACCGAAGAGCAGCTCGACTTCCCGGTGATCTACGCCTCCGGCCTGTCGGGCTACGCGGGCCTCACGCCCGACGTGCGCGACGGCGACATGCGGCCGCTGTTCGAAGCCATCCTGCAGCACGTGCCGCAGCGCGACGACGATCCCAACGGCCCGCTGCAGATGCAGATCATCTCGCTGGACTACAACAGCTACGTGGGCAAGATCGGCGTCGGCCGCATCAATCGCGGCCGCATGCGTCCCGGCATGGAAGTGACGTACCAGTTCGGTCCCGACGGCGTGTCCGGCAAGGGCCGGATCAACCAGGTGCTGAAGTTCAAGGGCCTGGAGCGCGAACTGGTGGACGAGGCCGAGGCCGGCGACATCGTGCTGATCAACGGCATCGAAGAGATCGGCATCGGCTGCACCGTGATGGATCCGGCCCAGCCCGAGCCGCTGCCCATGCTGCGCATCGACGAGCCCACCCTGACCATGAACTTCATGGTCAACACCTCGCCGCTGGCCGGCCGCGAAGGCAAGTTCGTCACCAGCCGCCAGCTGCGCGACCGGCTCGACCGCGAGCTCAAGTCCAACGTGGCGCTGCGCGTGCGCGATACCGGCGACGACACGGTGTTCGAAGTGTCGGGCCGCGGCGAACTGCACCTGACCATCCTGCTCGAGACCATGCGGCGCGAAGGCTACGAACTGGCCGTGTCGCGGCCGCGCGTGGTGTTCAAGGAGATCGACGGCGTCCGCTGCGAGCCGTTCGAGGCCCTGACCATCGACGTGGAAGACGCCCACCAAGGCGGCGTCATGGAAGAACTGGGCCGCCGCAAGGGCGACCTGCAGGACATGCAGCCGGATGGCCGCGGCCGCACCCGCCTGGAATACCTGATCCCGGCGCGCGGCCTGATCGGCTTCCAGAACGAGTTCCTGACGCTGACGCGCGGCACCGGCCTGATGAGCCACATCTTCCACGAGTACGCGCCCGTGCGCGAGGGCGCCATCGGCGAGCGCCGCAATGGCGTGCTGATCAGCCAGGACAACGGCGAGGCCGTGGCCTATGCGCTGTGGAAGCTGCAGGACCGCGGCCGCATGTTCGTCAGCCCCGGCGAGGCGCTGTACGAAGGCATGATCATCGGCATCCACAGCCGCGACAACGACCTGGTGGTCAACCCCATCAAGGGCAAGCAGCTGACCAACATCCGCGCCTCGGGCACGGACGAGGCCGTGCGCCTGGTGCCGCCGATCCAGCTGACGCTGGAGTACGCGGTCGAGTTCATCGACGACGATGAGCTGGTCGAGATCACGCCCAAGTCGATCCGCCTGCGCAAGCGCCATTTGCAGGAGCACGAGCGCCGCCGCGCGGCGCGCGAGAACGCCGCCTGATTCCCGCC
>Ga0182749_1003814_pt1 | contig 10120 bp, 8 predicted proteins | sample eDN3rd37CKraftMG_FD_128875 | JGI IMG/M metagenome (GOLD analysis project Ga0182749, IMG submission 128875) | Enriched Miracle-Growth compost microbial communities from Emeryville, California, USA - eDNA 3rd pass 37_C Kraft MG (version 2) (version 2) ...
GCCTTTGTGGTGGTCGAAACCCTGGCGGCCACGCCCCCCAATACCCTGGAAGACTGAATGGCAAACCAAGCTAAGCGCCCGCGACTTGCGCCGGGCCCCGTCATGGTGGATGTGCACGGCTGCACGCTCACCGATCATGAGCGTGCGCGCCTGCGCAACCCGCTGGTGGGCGGCGTTATCCTGTTCAGCCGGAATTTCCAGAGCAGGGAGCAGCTGGCGGCGCTCTGCGAAGCCATTCATGCCGAGCGCGATGAGCCGCTGCTGATCGCCGTGGACCATGAAGGGGGCAGGGTACAGCGCTTCCGGACAGACGGGTTTACCGAACTGCCCGCCATGAGCGTGTTCGGCCAGATGTGGTCGCAGGACTCCCTTGCGGCCATGCGGCTTGCCACTGAAACAGGCTATGTGCTGGGTGCGGAGCTGCGCGCCTGCGGTGTGGATCTCAGCTTCACGCCGGTGCTGGACCTGGATTATGGCGTCAGCAAAGTCATAGGCAACCGGGCCTTCCACCGTGATCCGCGCGTCGTCGGCATGCTCGCTCGGGCGCTGATTCAGGGCCTGATGCTCTCGGGCATGGCTTCCTGCGGCAAGCATTTTCCGGGCCATGGCGCCGTCCAGGCCGACTCCCACCATGAAATTCCTGTGGATGAGCGCAGCTTCGAGCAGATCATGGAGGAGGACGCGGCGCCTTACGGATGGCTGGGCGACATGGTGCTGCCCTCCGTCATGCCTGCCCATGTCATCTATTCCAGCGTCGATCCCAACCCCGCCGGTTTCTCCAGGCACTGGATACAGAAAATCCTGCGCACCGACCTGGGCTATGATGGGGTGGTGTTTTCAGATGACCTGACCATGGAAGGCGCCACTGTGGCAGGCGATATTCTCGCCCGTGCGCAGGCTGCGCTGGGCGCGGGATGCGATATGGTGCTGGTCTGCAACCGGCCCGATCTTGCTGATGAGCTGCTTGGGCGGCTGGATTTCCAGCACAGCGCGGATTCGGTGCGCCGCATCCGCCGCCTGATGCCCCGCACGCCCGCGCCAGGCTGGGATGAGCTGCAAGCGGACCAACGTTACCAATATGCCCGACGACTTCAATCTCAAATCGTTCCTGGCTGATCTGCCGCACCTGCCTGGCGTCTATCGGCATATCGATGAGCGGGGCGAGGTGCTGTATGTCGGCAAGGCGCGCGATCTAAAGAAACGGGTCAGCTCGTACTTCCAGAAGAACCTTGCCAGCCCGCGCATTGCCCATATGGTCGCGCGGGTCGCCAGGCTCGAGGTGACTGTGACGCGCTCGGAGGCCGAGGCGCTGCTGCTTGAGAACAACCTCATCAAGCGCCTGAAGCCCCGCTACAACATCCTGTTCCGGGATGACAAGTCTTACCCCTATCTCATGTTCAGCGGGCATGAAGTGCCCCGCATTGCCTATTACCGGGGCAGCACCAGCGGCAAGGGGCGGTTCTTCGGCCCTTATCCGAACGCCTGGGCGGTGCGCGAGACAATCCAGATCCTGCAGCGAGTCTTTCGCTTGCGCACCTGTGAGGACAGCGTGTACGCGCATCGCTCGCGCCCCTGTCTGCTGCATCAGATCGGGCGCTGCTCAGCGCCCTGTGTCGGCATCATAAGCCCGGAAGATTACCAGGAGGATGTGCGGCGGGCGATACGTTTCCTGGACGGCCATGCCGACGAGGTGCTGCATGATATCGAGGCGCGCATGCACAAGGCGTCCGAGGCGCTCGAATTCGAGCAGGCGGCGGCGCTGCGCGACCAGATGGGGGCGCTGGCCAAAGTGCTGCAGCAGCAAACCATGGAACAGGTCGGCAACGACGATGTGGATATTATCGCCGTCGCCTCGGCCGGCGGGCGCACCTGCGTCAACCTTGCCATGGTGCGTGGCGGCCGGCATCTAGGCGATAAGGCCTTCTTTCCCAGCAATCTGCATGAAGACAACAGCGCGGGCGACGTGTTGGCTGCCTTTATTGCCCAGCACTACATAGACAGCGCGCTGCCACCGGTGCTGGTCTGCACGCACGCCTTGCCTGATCCGGCGCTGATGTCTCTGCTGGCGGAGCAGTCAGGCGCCAAGGCGCGCGTAGTGCTCAGGCCGCAGGGGATACGCAAGACCTGGCTGGAGCAGGCCACGCGCAATGCGGAGCTGGCGCTGGCGCGCATGCTGACGGAATCGACGGCCAAGGTCGAACGCACCCTCGCGCTCGCGACAGCCCTCGACCTGGATACCGACGAAGCCGCGCTGGATGCGCTGCACATAGAGTGTTTCGATATCAGCCATACCGCGGGCGAGGCCACCCAGGCGTCCTGCGTGGTGTTTGAGCACCACGACATGCAGCCATCGTTGTACCGGCGCTACAACATTGCCGGCATCACGCCGGGCGATGACTATGCGGCAATGCGCCAGGCGCTGACCAGGCGCTTCAGCAGAGTGGCCGACGGCCAGGCCGAGATGCCGGGCATTGTGCTGATTGACGGCGGCAAAGGGCAGGTCGAGGTTGCGCGGCAGGTTTTTGCCGAGCTGGGGCTGGACATACACTGCATTGTCGGCGTGGCAAAGGGGGAAGGCCGCAAGGTGGGTCTGGAAACCCTGGTGTTTGCGGACGAGCGGCCACCTGTTGCCCTGGGCATAGAGTCTGCCGCCCTGATGCTGGTCGCGCAGATACGCGATGAGGCTCACCGCTTTGCCATTACGGGCATGAGGGCCCGCCGCGCCAAGGCGCGCACCGTATCGCGCCTGGAGGAGATCGAAGGCGTGGGCGCCAGGCGCCGCCAGCGCCTGCTGGCCCGCTTTGGCGGGTTTTCCGGGGTGGTCGACGCGAGCATTGATGACCTTCGCTCTGTGGAGGGAATTTCGGATGAACTGGCGGAACGCATCTATCATGCCCTGCGATAGGTTAGTATTCGACTTATGCCACTGAATCTGCCCATTGCCCTGACCTGGTTGCGTATCGCCATGATCCCGCTGATCGTGGCGCTGTTTTATATTCCCGCCGACTGGATATCCGTGCCGGTGCGTGATGCCGTGGCCGCATTGGCCTTCATCATTGCCGCCCTGACAGACTGGTTCGACGGCTGGCTGGCCCGGCGCTGGAATCAGACATCGGCTTTCGGCGCCTTTCTCGACCCCGTGGCCGACAAGCTGATGGTCTGTGCGGCCTTGCTGATTCTGCTGGACCTGGGCAGGGTCGACTCCTTCATCGCCCTCATCATCATTGGCCGCGAGATCACTATTTCCGCGCTGCGCGAATGGATGGCCAAGATAGGCGCCAGCGGCAGTGTCGCCGTGCACCGCCTGGGCAAGTTCAAGACGGCCGCCCAGATGATCGCGATTCCCTGCCTGCTGTACTGGCAGCCGCTCTACAGCATCCCTGTGCGCTGGGTGGGCGAGGTCCTGATCGTCATTGCCGCCATCCTGACGGTCTGGTCGATGTGCTATTACCTGCAGCGCGCCTGGCCGGAGATCCGCAACCGTTCCGGCGGACACAGATAGACGGACGTTACCGCCGCAGGCCGATGTCTTTTTCTTTTTGCCATGAGCGCCACACCTATTGATGCCTTGCCCGATTCACGGGACCTGAAGCTGCGTGACTGGAAAATCATCAGTCTCATCGGCTCGGCGCATGCCTGCTCGCATTTTTTCCAGCTGGTGTTTCCCACACTGTATCTCTCGCTGGCGCACGAGTACGGCTATGACTTCGTCAAGCTCGGCTTGCTGGCGTCGGTATTCTTTCTGGTGTCCTGCTTCGGGCAGGCCAGCTCGGGCTTTGTGGTGGATCGCATCGGTCCGGCGCCGGTGCTGCGCTTTGGCCTGGCCTGTTTTGTCGCCGCCGGGGTGCTGATAGGACTGTCTGGCGGCTATGCCATGCTGCTGCTGGCGGCAGTGCTGGGCGGCGCGGGCAATTCGGTTTTCCATCCAGTGGACTATTCCATTATCAACCATCGTGTCAGCGCCCGGCGGCTGGGCCATGCATTCAGCGCGCATGGGCTTACCGGCAACCTGGGCTGGGCCCTGACACCGATCTATATGGCGGCATTCATACACCTTGCCAACTGGCGGGTGGCGGCTTTTGCCGCAGCGGCCCTGGTCGCGGTCGTGCTGTTCCTGACCTGGCTGGGCAGGGATCTGCTGGCAGGGCAAAACCAGAAGCTCAGTGCGGCCCGGCCTGAACAGGCATCCGCCAAGACAGACAAGCCTGACGCCGACCTTTCCCGAAAATCAGTGCGCGATACGCTGGCTGCGCTGCTGGTGCAGCCAGCGCTGTGGGGCGCTTTCCTGTTCTTCGCCTGCACATCCATGGCGCTGTCGGCGGTGCAGAATTACACCATTCCCATGCTCGGCGATGTCTATGGCATAGACAAGGTGCTGGCGGGCACCACGCTGTCGGCCTATATGGTGGCGGCCGCCGTGGGCATGGTTGCCGGCGGTTTTCTTGCCGGCGCTACCCCCAACACCGAACGTACCGTGGCAATCTCTCTTGTGCTGGCCGGCGTGCTGCTGGTCGTGCTGGCCGCCGGCATGGTGCCCGCGCCCTTCGCCATTGCGCTGGTCGCGCTGGCGGGGTTCTGCTCGGGCGTTTCCTCTCCGTCGCGGGACATGCTGATCCGGCGCGTCACCCCCAAGGGGGCGACGGGCACGGTCTATGGGCTGGTGTATTCGGGCATGGATGTGGGTTCGTCCCTGGCGCCGGTGGGCTTTGGCTTGCTGCTTGACGCGGGCTTTGGACAAGGCCCGTGGTATGGCGCCGCAATCAGTTTTGTGCTTGCCGCCTTGCTGGCGATTGGCGTGGCCCAGGCAGCCAGCCGGGCGCGGCAACCCTCAGGGCAGCCGGCCTGAAACGGCGGGCTGGCGCGCGCCCGGAACCGCTTACTGGCGGATGGTGCGCACCATGCCGGGCGCATGCCCGGTGCTGCTGCGCCAGGGGTTGATATCCAGCCCGCCGCGCCGGGTATAGCAGGCGTGGACAAACAGCTCGCGGGGCTGGCACGCCGCCCATATGTCGCAATACATCTTTTCCACGCAGTGCTCGTGAAATTCTGTATGCCGGCGCAGCGACACGATATAGCGCAGCAACGATTCCCGGTCAATGCGCCGCCCGCTGTAGCGCACCTGCAGGCTGCCCCAGTCTGGCTGGCCCGTCACGGGGCAGTTGGACTTGAGCAGGTCAGAGACCAGGGTTTCCGTGACTGTATCCCCGCCCGGCGCATGGCGCAGCACATCGGGTCGCGGCTCATAGTCGACAATGTCGATGTCCGCGCCATCGATATTGATGCCGTCCAGTGGCCGGCATGTCTGGACATCGGCCCCGGACAGGGGCGTAATCTCAATGCGAACCGCGCTGCCGGTGGCTGCGCCCAAGTCCCGCGACATGATGGCGGCCACGGCGCCGGGGCCGTCATAGCGTTCTTCGCTGAATGAGTTGAGATACAGCTTGAACGATTTGGATTCGACCAGCTTTGGGCTGTCCCAGGGAAATTCAAAACGCGCCATCGCCACCACAGGCTTGCCCCGTGGGGTCAGCCAGGACAATTCATAGGCGTTCCAGATATCCGCCCCATGCCATTGGGCAGGCACACGCAAGGCCCGCCGGTTGACCGCACGTTCAACGGGAAACAGCAGGGAAGGATCATAGGCGCTGGGGTAGGAAACATCATGGCCCAGCGGGGCATGGGTAAGGTCGGAAGAGCTCATGGGCGATATTGTACTGCCGGAAGCGGCATTTTTCCGCGATATGAAATGGCTTCGCCGCATTGTGAAAAATCAATGCTGCAACGCGCCGATGTTGTTTTCATAAAAGAAAAAGTGCTTTCGTAATGCGGTAAGAGTTATATAAGTAATTGATTAATAATATAAAGAATTTTTGTCTTATATAAGAGTAAAGCGTATTTTGCTGTGCAGCATGAGAGTAGACTTTTCCTCAACGCGACAGTTTTTTATCTGGCTTTTATCTCTTGAAAAGGAACCCATCATGAGCACTCGGGAAAACGAAATCCGCAACCTGCAACGTACCTGGGCTGAAGATGCCCGCTGGCAAGGCATCAAGCGCGGCTACGGCGCCGATGAGGTGGTGCGCCTGCGCGGCTCGCTGACGGTCGAGCATACGCTGGCCAAGCGGGGCTCGGAGAAGCTGTGGGAATTGCTCAATACCGAAGACTTCGTCAATTCACTTGGCGCGCTGACAGGCAACCAGGCTATGCAGCAGGTCAAGGCGGGGCTGAAGGCCATCTATCTGTCCGGGTGGCAAGTGGCGGGCGACGCCAATGGCGCGGGCGAGATGTATCCTGACCAGTCTCTGTACCCGGCCAATTCGGTGCCCCAGGTGGTTAACCGCATCAACAATGCCCTGACGCGCTGCGACCAGATCCAGTGGATGGAAGGCAAGAATCCGGGCGACGAAGGCTATATCGATTATTTCGCGCCTATCGTGGCCGATGCCGAAGCCGGTTTTGGCGGCGTGCTCAATGCTTTCGAGCTGATGAAGGCTATGATCGAAGCGGGCGCTTCGGGCGTGCACTTCGAGGATCAGCTTGCCTCGGTCAAGAAGTGTGGCCACATGGGCGGCAAGGTGCTGGTGCCTACCCGCGAGGCTGTGTCCAAGCTGATTTCCGCGCGTCTGGCCGCGGACGTGATGGGCGTGCCGACCGTGCTGCTGGCTCGCACCGATGCGGACGCCGCCGATCTGGTCACCAGCGACATCGACCCGACCGATCACCCCTTCATCACTGGCGAGCGCACTGTGGAAGGCTTTTTCCGCACACGCGCCGGCATTGATCAGGCCATCTCGCGCGGCCTGGCCTATGCGCCGTATGCCGACCTCATCTGGTGCGAAACCTCGACGCCGAACCTGGAATATGCGCGCAAGTTCGCCGAGGCCATCCACCGCCAGTTCCCCGGCAAGCTGCTGGCCTACAACTGCTCTCCGTCCTTCAACTGGAAGAAGAACCTGGATGATGCCACGGTCGCCAAGTTCCAGCGCGAGCTGGGCGCCATGGGTTACAAATTCCAGTTCATCACGCTGGCTGGCTTCCATGCACTGAACTACGGCATGTTCGAGCTTGCCCATGGCTACGCCCGTCGCCAGATGAGCGCTTTCGTCGAACTGCAGCAGAAGGAATTCGCCGCCGCCGAGCTGGGTTTCACCGCCGTCAAGCATCAGCGTGAAGTGGGTACAGGTTACTTCGACGCGGTGACGCAGACGATTGAAGGCGGGCGTTCGTCCACCACCGCGCTCACTGGCTCCACCGAGGAAGCCCAGTTCGAGCAGGGTGCCAAGTCTAATCTGCACGCGGCATAATCTGCGCGTTGCAAGGTTTGGCCAGGCAGGAACGTTGCGCTCCACCCGTGCTCCAGGGGCGAGGGCAGCGTTTTCTGCAAGGCCGCCTGTGTAGTGTCCGCCAAGTCAGCCAGGCTGACAGGTGTTGCAGGCGGGCAGCAGGGCGCCGGGTTGTGATGGCCCGGCGCCCTCTTTGATATAAATCAATACTCGGGAAAACCCGCGCATCTATAGTCGCTGCATGCGCCCGTATTCCATCTTTTCCACGCCCGACACACTGTCCGACGCTGACCGGATGGTGCGCCGCCGCCTGCTTGCCCGTACAGGCCTTGCCTGGCTGGGCATGATGCAGGTGATGATGTTCGCCTTCCCAGGCTATTTGCGTTCGGAAAGCATGGGTCCGGAAAACCTGGCGCTGCTCGACCAGGCCATCTACATGATGAACTGGGTAAGTCTTGCGCTCACCATACCGGTTGCGCTCTACTGTGCCTCGCCTGTCTGGCGGGGCGCCTGTGCGCAACTGCGGCGCGGACGGGTGGGCATGGACGTGCCCGTGGCGCTGGGCATTGCCGCGGCCTTTATTCCCAGCGCGCGCGCCACGCTGGCCGGCCATGGCGAAGTGTATTTCGATTCAGTCACCATGTTTGTGGCTTTCCTGCTCACGGCCCGATACCTGGAACTGTGCGCGCGGCAGTCCGTTTCGGTCAGCGAGGGACATGTGCTTATCGAACGCAGCCGCGCCGTGCTTTCCATGCGCGCCAACCGGCTGGCAAGCTGGTTCGTGGCCACCCAGCTGCTGCTGGCATTCGTCGCGGGCGGAGCCTGGATGCTGTATGAGCCAGGGCATGCGGTCAGTGTCATGGTCGCGTTGCTGGTCATGAGCTGCCCCTGTGCCATGGCGATGGCGGTGCCGACCGCCGTGGCCGCGGCCCACGCCGCATTCTCGGCGCGCGGTGGCGCGGCGCAGGCCGATGCGGCCCCGTTGATCGAGGCGACGCGCACTGTCGCGCGCCAGAATCTTTACGGTTCGGTGATCTGGCACTTGCTGATGACGCCTATGGCTGCCGCCGGGCTGGTGGAGCCTTGGGTCGCAGCCATCACCATGCTGGTTTCATCGCTGGCTGTCGCAGCCAATTCCTGGCGGCTGTTCCGCCGCGAGACACTCTCAGGCACGGCCTCGTGGCCTGCGGCCCCGGCCAGGAGCTGAACCATGACAGGCTCGCTGCTCCTGCTGTTGCCTATCTCTGTATTGATGGCCGCGCTGATTGGCGCGGCCTTCTGGTGGGCTATCTTCGCCGGCCAGTTTGACGATTCCGGCAGGGCGGGGCGCTCCATCCTCATGGATGACGACAGCACCGATGCCACGACGCCGCATTCGTCCCGAACCGAAAACCATTCCGCAATATCCAGCCTGCCCGAGCCGGGCGGGCAAGACACCCGCGCAAGAAGCACTGCCGCGGGGCGGACGGGACAAGACAGTATTCCAGATTAATTCTTATTGATTCACTTGATCTTGAGGGGAAACTCATGAGCGCTTCCGATGCTGCCGCAGGGCAGGTCGAGATCTTCAATTACGGCGTGGTGCGGCAGTTCACCATCGCGACCGTATTCTGGGGGATCGTCGGCATGGCCGTGGGTGTGCTGATTGCCGCCCAGCTTATCTGGCCGGAGCTGAATTTCAACACACCCTGGCTCAGCTACGGTCGCCTGCGGCCTTTGCACACCAATGGCGTGATTTTTGCCTTTGGCGGCAGCGCGCTGTTTGCGACCTCGTACTACGTGGTGCAGCGCACCTGTCAGACCCGCCTGTTTTCCGACAAGCTCGCCGCCTTTACCTTCTGGGGCTGGCAGGCGGTCCTGGTCGGCGCCGTCATCACGCTGCCCATGGGCTTTACCAGCACCAAGGAATATGCCGAGCTTGAATGGCCGCTGGACATCCTGATCACGCTGGTCTGGGTTGCGTATGCCGTGGTGTTCTTCGGCACCATTGCCAAGCGCCGCGTGCGTCACATCTACGTGGCGAACTGGTTCTTCGGCTCTTATATCCTGACGATCGCCGTGCTGCACATCTTCAACAACCTGGAGATGCCGGTGTCGCTGTGGAAGTCTTACTCGGTCTACTCGGGTGTGCAGGACGCCATGGTGCAATGGTGGTATGGGCACAACGCCGTGGGCTTCTTCCTGACCACCAGCTTCCTGGGCATGATGTACTACTTTGTGCCCAAGCAGGCTGAGCGGCCCATCTATTCGTATCGCCTGTCCATTGTCCACTTCTGGGCGCTGGCCTTCACTTATATGTGGGCGGGCCCCCATCACCTGCTGTACACCTCGCTGCCTGACTGGACGCAATCCCTGGGCATGGCGCTGTCGCTGATCCTGCTTGCGCCCTCGTGGGGCGGGATGATCAACGGCATCATGACGCTCTCGGGCGCCTGGCACAAACTGCGCACGGACCCCATTCTCAAGTTCCTGGTCGTGGCGCTGTCGTTCTATGGCATGTCCACCTTCGAGGGCTCGATGATGTCCATCCGCACGGTCAATGCCCTGTCGCACTACACAGACTGGACCGTGGGCCACGTGCATTCGGGCGCGCTGGGCTGGGTGGCCATGATCACCTTCGGCTCGCTTTATTACATGATTCCCCGCCTGTATGGCCGCAAGTCCATGGCCAACATGAAACTGGTCGAGCTGCATTTCTGGATCGCGACCCTGGGCGTGGTGCTTTATATCGCCTCTATGTGGATTGCCGGCGTGATGCAAGGGCTGATGTGGCGCGCCACGGAGGCTGATGGCACGCTGACCTACAGCTTTGTCGAAGCCGTGAAGGCGACCTATCC
>Ga0182749_1003817_pt1 | contig 10117 bp, 9 predicted proteins | sample eDN3rd37CKraftMG_FD_128875 | JGI IMG/M metagenome (GOLD analysis project Ga0182749, IMG submission 128875) | Enriched Miracle-Growth compost microbial communities from Emeryville, California, USA - eDNA 3rd pass 37_C Kraft MG (version 2) (version 2) ...
AGTCCGGCGGGTTGTGCGAGCCGGTGACCATCACCCCGGCATCGGCGTCCAGGTGCTTCTGGGCGAAATACAGCATCGGCGTCGGGCCGAGGCCGACGCGCACCACCTCGAGCCCGGTCGCGGCCAGGCCCCGCACCATCCCCGCCTCCAGCTCCGGCGAGCTCAGCCTTCCGTCATAGCCGACCACCACCTGCTTGCCGCCCCTGCGCCGGACGATCGTGCCGAAGGCGGCGCCGACCGCCTGGTAGTCCCCGGCGTTCAGCGTCTTTCCGATCACGCCGCGGATGTCGTATTCGCGCAGGACGGTGGGGTGGAAGCTGTGCGTCATGATGCGGGCGTGGTCCTGAGGGTTAGCGGGCCGAGCCGGGGACCGGGCGGCCGATGCTCTGGTAGCGGAAGCCGGCGGCCTGCATGTCCGCCGGGTTGTAGACGTTGCGCAGGTCGACGAAGACCGGGCCGGCCATCAGCTTGCGCATGCGCAGCGGGTCGAGGGCGCGGAACTCGTTCCATTCGGTCAGCACCACGGCGCCGTCGGCGCCGCGCAGGGCCTCGTAGGCGCCGGTCGCGTAGTCGATGTCGGTCAGCAGCTTGCGCGCCTCCTTCATCGCCTCCGGGTCATAGGCGCGGATCCGCGCCCCGGCCCGCTGCAGCGCCGGCACCACGGTCAGGCTGGGCGAATCGCGCATGTCGTCGGTGTTCTGCTTGAAGGCCAGGCCCAGCACGGCGATGGTCCGGCCGGCCACGTCGCCGTCGAAAGCGGCGACGACGCGGTCCGCCATCTCGCTCTTGCGGCCGTCATTGACCTCGATCACCGTCTCGATCAGGCGCTGGCGCGCCCCGGCCTCGCGCGCGGTCTGGACGAAGGCCAGCGTGTCCTTCGGGAAGCAGGAGCCGCCATAGCCCGGCCCGGGATGCAGGAACTTCGGGCCGATGCGCTTGTCCAGGCCGATCGCCCGGGCGACGTCGTGGACGTTGGCGCCGACCTGCTCGCACAGATTGGCGACCTCGTTGATGAAGGTCACCTTCATCGCCAGAAAGCTGTTGGCGGCGTATTTGATCAGCTCCGCCGTCTCCAGCGCCGTGGTCACGATCGGCCGCTCGATCAGGTACAACGGCCGGTAGACGTCCGACAGGACCTTCCGCGCGCGCTCGCCGTCGGTGCCGATGACCACCCGGTCGGGCAGCATGAAGTCGCCGATCGCGGATCCCTCGCGCAGGAATTCCGGGTTGGAGGCGATGTCGAAATCGGCGTCGGGCCGGGTCCGGCGGATCACCTCGGCCACCTTCCGGCCGGTGCCGACCGGCACGGTCGACTTGGTTACGACCACCGTATAGCCGGTCAGCGCCCGGGCGATCTCCTCGGCCGCGCCGAAGACATAGGACAGGTCGGCATGGCCGTCGCCGCGCCGGCTCGGCGTGCCGACGGCGATGAACACCGCATCGGCCCCGTCGACCGCCGCGGCGAGCTCGGTGGTGAAGGCCAGGCGGCCGGCCGCGGCATTCTTCGCCACCAGGGCGTCGAGGCCGGGCTCGTAGATCGGCATCTCGTTGCGCCTGAGCTGCTCGATCCGCCCGGAATCCTTGTCGACGCAGACGACGTCGTGGCCGAATTCCGAGAAGCAGGCGCCGGACACGAGGCCGACATAGCCGCTTCCGATCATCGCGATGCGCATGGGGGCGCGGGCTCCAGTGTTCCGCCGGCGGCGCCGGCCGGGTCAGAGATAAGGGGCAATCGCCCGGCGCAGCGCATCCGCCAGGTCCGGCCGGTCCAGCCCATAGGCCAGGTTGGCGGCGATGAAGCCGACCTTGTCGCCGCAGTCGAAGCGGTCGCCCTCGAAACGGACCCCATGGAAGGGCTGGGTCCCGATCAGCCGCGCCATCGCGTCGGTCAGCTGGATCTCGCCGCCGGCGCCGCGCTCCTGCCGGTCGAGATGGCCGAACACCTCGGGCTGCAGGATGTAGCGGCCGACGATCGACAGGTCGGACGGCGCCTCCTCCGGCTTCGGCTTCTCGACCAGGCCGGTCACCTCGGCCACCGTGCCGTCGTCCTGCCCGATCGCCAGGATGCCGTAGCGCGAGGTCAGCGCCTTCGGCACCTCGCGCACCGCGATCATGTTGCCGCCACGGCCGGCATAGGCCTTGGTCATCTGCGTCAGCAGCGGCGTCTTGCACTTGAAGATCTCGTCCGGCAGCAGCACGGCGAAGGGCCGGTTGCCGACCAGGTGGCGGGCGCACCAGACGGCGTGGCCGAGGCCCAGCGGCTGGGCCTGGCGGACGAAGCTGAACTGGCCGGGCGGCAGCTCGGCGTCACGCGCCGCCTTCAGCTGGTCCGGCTTCTTGCGCGCCTCCAGCGTGGCGTAGAGCTCGGCGTTCTCGTCGAAATGGTCTTCCAGCGCAGTCTTGCCGCGGCTGGAGACGAAGACGAACTCCTCGATCCCCGCCGCCTTGGCTTCCTCGACCGCGTATTGCAGCACCGGCTTGTCGACGACGCAGAGCATTTCCTTCGGCACTGCCTTGGTGGCGGGCAGCGACCGGGTGCCGAGGCCAGCGACCGGGAAGACGGCGACCTTGACGGGTTCGGACATGAAAGCCTTCTTCTTGAAAACTCAGGACGCTCTATGAACGCTCGATATCCCGCCTTGTGCCACAGGGCGCGGCGAAAAGGAATCGCACGGACGGCGCAAGGCCGCCTCGGCCCGAAAGATGGAGGGAATCAGCCGGATGGGCGGGACCGGCGGTCCGCTACGGCAGCACCAGCGGCGCCAGATACTGGCGGATATTGGTCTCGAACTGCCGGTCGAAGTCGTTCATGCCGTCCTGCAGCAGCCCGGCCTCGGCGCGGGCCTGGTCGGCGAGGCTGGAGCCGTCGGTCAGCGTGGTCGACCGCTCGACCTTCACATCGGCATAGCCGCCGGTGGTGTTGCCGACCGGGCCGACCTCCAGCCGCGCGGCAAGGCGCAGGGTCAGCCGCTGCGACGGCTGGTCGTTGAACAGCGAGGTCAGCCCGCCCCGGGTCGCCAGCTGCTCCCGGGCCAGGCTCGCCTCCTGGATGATCAGCTGCCCGGCCCCGGCGCGGCCGGCGGCCTGCAGCCGGGCGGCGGCCCAGTTGCGGATCGCGGCCGCCGGGCTCTGCGCGTTCTGGACCGAGGATGGCGGCGCCCGGTCGACCGTGTCGATCCGGGCGAGGTTCAGGCGGATCGGCGCGCGGCCGGCGAAGCTCACCGGCGCCACGCTCCCCAGCTCCGGCCCGCCGCAGGCGGCGAGCAGCAGAAGGGCGGTGCCGGCGAGCAGGCCGCGACGGGTCGGGTGGGTCATAAAGGCCTCCGCTGAAGGATGCGCTCGAGGGCAAACGCTCCGAAATTGCAGCTTTCCCTTATTGTCATTGCCGGGCCTGACCCGGCAATCCAGAGAGCGTCGACATCCTCTGGATGCCCGGGTCAAGCCCGGGCATGACAGTTTTTGATTCGACCGTTGGCCGAAGCTGCACAGGCTTTCAGGCGGCGTAGAGCGCCGCGAGCTGCTCCCCGTCGAAACTGTACCGGGTGTTGCAGAACTCGCAGGCGACCTCGACCCGGCCGTCGACGGCCAGGCTCTCGATCTCCGCCTTCGGCATGGATTTCAGCATCGATGCCACGCGCTCGCGCGAGCAGCGGCAGGAGAAACGCATCGGCTGGGACGGGAAGACGCGGACGCCGTCCTCGTTGTAGAGGCGATACAGCAGCGCCTCGCCGGACAGGGCCGGCTCGGTCAGCTCGGCATCGGTGGCGGAGCCGAGCAGCACCATGGCGCGGCGCCAGTCGTCCTCGCGGTCGGTCGGCACCTGCTTCTCGGGGTCGGGCAGGCGCTGCAGCATGATGCCGCCGCCGCGCCAGCCCTTGTCTCCGTGCCGGACGGCGGAGCGCAGCCCCGCCTGCAACTGCTCGGACTGGCGGAAATAATGCTGGGCGCATTCCCACAGCGTCTCGCCCGTCAGCTCGACGATGCCCTGGTACCGTTCGGTGTTCTCGCCCTGGTCGACGGTGAAGGCGAGATAGCCCTTGCCCAGCAGGGCCGGCACCGTCGTGTCGGCGCCGGCGAGGCGGGACTCGTCGAACATGGCGTTGGCGCGCACCGCGCCGCCGGTGGTCACGTCGGCGACCAGCAGGCGGACCGCGCCGTCGCCCTTGGCCTGCAGGGTGAAGACGCCGTCGTATTTGAGGGCGCTGGCCAGCAGCGCTGTCAGCACCACCGTCTCGGCCAGCAGATGCCCGACCGGCTCGGGATAGGCATGGCGGCCGAGGATGTCGTCGAGCAGCGGGCCGAACCGGACCAGCCGGCCGCGCAGCCCCGACGCCTCGATCTGGAAGGGGAGGACGAGGTCGTCGCCCCCCATCCTGAAGGATGCCGTGCTCACATCGCCCCCAGGCACCACAGAAGGATGCCCTTCTGCGCGTGCAGGCGGTTCTCCGCCTCGTCCCAGACCACCGATTGCGGCCCGTCGATCACCCCGTCCGTCACCTCCTCGCCGCGATGCGCCGGCAGGCAGTGCATGAACAGCGCGTCCGGCTTGGCCTGCGCCATCAGCCGTTCGTCGACCTGGTAGGGCCGCAGCAGGTTGTGGCGCGACGGCGCGTCCTTGTCGCCCATCGACACCCAGGTGTCGGTGACCACCAGGTCGGCGCCGCGCACCGTGGTCTCCGGGTCGGTGCCGACCGAGACGCGGGCGCCCTCGCGATGCGCCCACTGGATCAGGTCGGCCGGCGGCGACAGCTCGTCCGGGCAGGCCAGGCGCAGCTCGAAGTCGAACATGCCGGCGGCGCGGATCCAGGACCGGGCGACGTTGTTGCCGTCGCCCGACCAGGCGGCGATGCGCCCGGCGATCGGCCCGCGCTTCTCCTCGAAGGTCATCACGTCGGCCATCAGCTGGCACGGATGGGTCTCGTCGGTCAGGCCGTTGATCACCGGCACCGTCGCGTTCTCGGCCATCTCGCGCAGCCGGCTTTCGTCCGAGGTGCGCAGCATGATCGCGTCGACATAGCGCGACAGCACCCGCGCCGTGTCGCCGATGGTCTCGCCGCGGCCGAGCTGGATCTCGGTGCCGGTCAGCATCACCACCTCGCCGCCGAGCTGGCGCATCCCGACCTCGAAGGAGACGCGGGTGCGGGTCGACGGCTTCTCGAAGATCAGCGCCAGGGTGCGGCCGGCCAGCGGCTTCGCCCGCTCGCCGCGCGGATCGCTCTGCTTCAGCGCGATCGAATGGTCGATGATCCGGCGCAGATCGGCCTTGGACAGGTGGTGCAGGTCGGTGAAGTGCCGCACGTCAGCCATTCACGGCCGCCTTCGCCGCCCGCGCGGCGCACACCTTATCAAGGATCGAGACCGCCTCGGCGATCTCCGCCGCGCCGATGGTCAGGGGCGGCAGGATGCGGATGACGTTCTCGCCGGCGCCGACGGTCAGGAGGCCGGCGGCCCGCAGCTCCGGCACCAGCTGGTCGCTCGGCTGCACGCATTTCAGACCCAGCATCAGCCCCTTGCCGCGCACCTCCTCCAGCACCGTCGGGTGGCGCTTCACCAGCGCCTCCAGCTCGGCCCGCAGCTTCTGGCCGGTGCGGTCGACCTGGTCGAAGAAGCCGTCGGCCAGGACGATGTCGAGCACGGCGTTGCCCACCGCCGTCGCCAGCGGGTTGCCGGCATAGGTCGAGCCGTGGGTGCCCGGGGTCATGCCGCAGGCGGCCTCCTCGGTCGCCAGGAAGGCGCCGAGCGGGAAGCCGCCGCCGATGCCCTTGGCGACGCACATCACGTCCGGCGTGATCCCGGCCCACTCATGGGCGAAGAACTTGCCGGTCCGGCCGTAGCCGCACTGGATCTCGTCGAAGAACAGCAGCAGGCCGAACTCGTCGCAGATGCGGCGCAGCTCCTGCAGGAACTCCGGCGTCGCCGCCTTGATCCCGCCCTCGCCGACGATCGGCTCGATGCAGATCGCCGCGGTCTCGTCGGTGATCGCCGCGCGCAGCTCGTTCAGGTTGCCCCAGGCGACCTGGTCGAAGCCGTCGACCAGCGGGCCGAAGCCCTTGATCAGCTTCTCGCCCTTGGCGGCCGAGATCGCGGCCAGGGTGCGGCCGTGGAAGCTGTTGGTGACGGTGATGATCCGCCAGCGCTTCGGGTTGCCGCGGGTGTAATGGTACTTGCGGACCAGCTTGGTCGCGCCTTCCCAGGCCTCGGCGCCGGAATTGGTGAAGAACACCGTGTCGGCGAAGGTGCTGTCGACCAGCCGCTGGGCCAGGCGCTCGCCCTCCGGGATCCGGTACAGGTTCGAGACGTGCCACAGCCTGGCGCCCTGCTCCTGCAGGGTCTTCACCAGATGCGGGTGGCAGTGGCCCAGCGCCACGACCGCGATGCCCGCCGCGAAGTCCAGGTATCGTCGCCCGTCCGTCCCGAACAGATACGCCCCTTCGCCCCGCTCGAAGGCGAGGTCGGCACGCGCATAGGTCGGCATCACGGCGGGAATCATGGACAGGCTCGCTGAGAGTTGAGTCTCGGTCAGAGTCTCGTGGTTGCGGGAAGGAGGCGACTAAGCCCAGTTTATGCGGCGCTTGTCAACGCGCGCCCATGCCGTTATAACGCGCGCTCCGTTCGGGTGGCGAGGCCGGGGTCCGATCCCCGGGGCATGCCCAACCGCCCATTCACCGTCTTCCTTCGGAAGGACCGAAAATGCCCAAGATGAAGACCCATTCCAGCGCCAAGAAGCGCTTCCGGCTGACCGCCTCCGGCAAGGTCCGCTACAACTCGGCCTATCGCCGCCACCGCCTGCTGACCAAGACCAAGGCGGCCAAGGAGCGGAACCAGGGCACCAAGATCATGTGCGACGCCGACGCGACGAAGGTGAAGCGCTATCTCCTGGTGAACGGCTGAGCAGAGGAGCGCTGACAGATGGCACGAGTTTCCCGCGGCGTCACCAGCCACGCCCGTCACAAGAAGATCCTCAAGCTCGCCAAGGGCTACCGCGGCCGCGCTTCGACCAACTATCGCATCGCGATCGAGAAGGTCGAGAAGGCGCTGCGCTATGCCTACCGCGACCGCCGCAACAAGAAGCGTGACTTCCGCGGCCTGTGGATCCAGCGCATCAACGCCGGCGTGCGCGAGCACGGCCTGACCTATTCGAAGTTCATGCACGGCATCAAGCTGGCCGGCATCGACATCGACCGCAAGGTCATGTCCGACATCGCCACGCGCGAGCCGGAGTCGTTTAAGGCCTTGGTCGAACAGGCCCAGGCCGCGCTGAAGAACGCCGCTTGATCCTTGTCCCGCCCCGGCGGGACTGGATAGAGCGAAGAGAAGCGGGGGTCGGGCCTGAGGGCTCGGCCCCTTTTTTCATGGCCGCTGTCTTGACGCAGTGAGGGGCGGCCGAAGCCATCGGGGATCGCCAGGCGATGGAACAGGTAGAGACGCTGAAGCGCGAGGTGGCCGCGGCGCTGGCCAAGGCCCAGGATCTCGCGGCGCTGGACGCGGTGCGGGTCGCGGCGCTGGGCAAGAAGGGCAGCCTGACCGGCCTGATGGCAGGCCTGCGCGACCTCGACCCCGAGGCGCGCAAGGCCTTCGGCGCCGCGCTGAACGTGGCCAAGGACGAGATCACCGCCCTGCTCGACGCCCGCAAGGCGGAGCTGGAGAAGGCGGCGCTCGACGCCCGGCTGGCGCGTGAGACGGTCGACGTCACCCTGCCGCCGCGGCCGGAGCGGACGGGCCGTATCCATCCGATCAGCCAGACCCGCGACGAGATGGTGGCGATCTTCGCCGAGATGGGCTTCACCGTCGCCGAAGGCCCGGACATCGAGGACGACTGGCACAACTTCACCGCGCTGAACATCCCGCCGGAGCATCCGGCGCGGCAGATGCACGACACCTTCTATCTGCCGGACCGGCCGGACGGGAAGGCGGCGGTGCTGCGCACCCATACCTCGCCGGTGCAGATCCGCACCATGCTGTCGCAGAAGCCGCCGATCCGCATCGTCGCGCCGGGCCGGACCTTCCGCTCGGACTACGACCAGACCCACACCCCGATGTTCCATCAGATCGAGGGGCTGGTGATCGACGAGTCCACGCATATGGGCCATCTGCGCGGCTGCATCCTCGAATTCTGCCGCGCCTTCTTCGACGTGCCGGACCTGCCGGTGCGCTTCCGCCCCAGCTTCTTCCCCTTCACCGAGCCCTCGGCCGAAGTCGATATCGGCTGCTCGCGCAAGGGCGGCGAGCTGAAGCTCGGCAATTACGGCGACTGGCTCGAGATCATGGGCTGCGGCATGGTCCATCCGAAGGTGCTGGAGGCCTGCGGCATCGACCCGACCCGCTACCAGGGTTTCGCCTTCGGCATGGGGATCGAGCGCCCGGCGATGCTGAAATACGGCATCCCCGACCTGCGCACCTTCTTCGAGGCCGACCTGCGCTGGCTGAAGCATTACGGCTTCGTGCCGCTCGACGTGCCCAGCCTGGCCACCGGCCTGACCCGCTAGTCCCGCCCGCCGCATCGAGACCGCGACCATGAAGCTCACCCTGTCCTGGCTCAAGGACCATCTCGACACCACGGCGTCGCTGGGCGAGATCACCGACGCGCTGACCGGCCTCGGCCTCGAGGTCGACGGCGTCGAGGACCCGGCCGCCGCCCTGGCGCCCTTTACCATCGCCTATGTCAAGTCGGCGGTGCAGCACCCGAATGCCGACCGGCTCCGGGTCTGCATCGTCGACACCGGCCGCGGCGAGGTGCAGGTGGTGTGCGGCGCCCCCAACGCCCGCGCCGGCATGAAGGGCGTGTTCGCGCCGGCCGGCTCCTACATCCCCGGCACCAAGGTCGACCTCAAGGCGGGGGTGATCCGCGGCGAGGCCTCCAACGGCATGCTGGTGTCGGAGCGCGAGCTCGGCCTGTCGGACGAGCATGACGGCATCATCGACCTGCCGGACGATGCGCCGCTCGGCGCCTCCTTCGCCGCCTGGCGCGGCCTCGACGACCCGGTGATCGAGATCGGGCTGACGCCGGACCGGGCCGACTGCGCCGGCATCCGCGGCATCGCCCGCGACCTCGCCGCCGCCGGGCTCGGCACGCTGAAGCCGCTCGACGAGACGCCGGTGGCCGGCAGCCTCAGGACCGACCTGACGGTCGATCTGGCCTTCCCGGCCGACGCCGCCTCGGCCTGCCCGATGTTCGCCGCCCGGGTGTTCCGCGGGGTGAAGAACGGCCCCAGCCCGGCCTGGCTGCAGGCGCGGCTGAAGGCGATCGGCCTCCGGCCGATCTCGGCGCTGGTCGACATCACCAACTTCTTCACCTTCGACCGCACCCGGCCGCTGCACGTCTTCGACGCCGGCAAGGTCAAGGGCGGGCTGCGGCTGCGCCTGTCGCAGGGCGGCGAGACGCTGGCGGCCCTGAACGACAAGACCTACACCCTTCCGCCAGGCGTCACCGTGATCGAGGACGACACCGGCCCGCTCAGCCTCGGCGGCATCATGGGCGGCGCTTCGACCGGCGTGTCCGACGAGACCGCCGAGGTCATTCTCGAGGCGGCGCTGTTCGACCCGGTGCGCACCGCCATGTCCGGCCGGGCGCTCGGCATCAGCAGCGACGCCCGCTACCGTTTCGAGCGCGGCGTCGACCCGGCGGCGGTGATCGCCGGCATCGAGCAGGCGACCCGGATGATCCTGGAGCTGTGCGGCGGCGAGGCCTCGCAGCTGGTGGTCGCGGGCCGCGAGCCGGACTGGCGCCGCACCCTGACCCTGCGGCCGGCCCGGGTCGAGAGCCTGGGCGGCGTGGACGTGCCGCGCGACCGGCAGGTCTCGATCCTCTCGGCGCTCGGCTTCGGCGTCTCCGACGGCGCCGACGGGGCGATCCAGGCGGCGGTGCCGTCCTGGCGCGGCGACGTGCAGGGCGAGGCCGATCTGGTCGAGGAGGTGCTGCGGGTCACCGGCTACGACGCCATCCCGGCTGTGCCGCTGCCGAAGCTCACGACGCTGACCCAGCCGGCGCTCACTCCCGTGCAGAAGGCGCGCGAGCTGGTGCGGCGCACCCTCGCCGGCCGCGGCCTGGACGAGGCGGTGACCTGGTCCTTCATGGACGGGCGCGACGCCGCCTGGTTCGGCTTCCAGAACGCCGGGC
>Ga0182749_1003818_pt1 | contig 10117 bp, 15 predicted proteins | sample eDN3rd37CKraftMG_FD_128875 | JGI IMG/M metagenome (GOLD analysis project Ga0182749, IMG submission 128875) | Enriched Miracle-Growth compost microbial communities from Emeryville, California, USA - eDNA 3rd pass 37_C Kraft MG (version 2) (version 2) ...
CACCCATCCCGACCCCGCCCGCGTCGCCGCGGCCCGCGCCGCGCTGGCCGGCATTCCGCCGCTGCCGACCGACGGCCAGGTGATCCGCGAGGCGATGTCGCGCATCCTGCCGATCGCCGCCAGCGACCTGGTCGGCCGCTGGCGCAAATGCCCGGAGCGGCGCTGCCGGCGCGAGCAATGCTGCATGGCGCCGCAGATGGAATGCGTGGCCGCGCCGCGCGCTCCGATCGCCAATATCGAGACGACGCATGCCTGGCTCGCGGCGCGCCTGCGCGAGCAGCTCATGGACATCCTGCTCGCGCGCGTGCTCGGCACGGACGAGGCGGAACGCGAGGCGCAGGGCGAGACGCCGCCTGCATGAGCGCCGCGCCGCGTGGCGCCGGCTTTTGCATGTTGCTCTCTTGCGCCCGCCGCGCTCTCCTGTGGCCGATGGCGAATCCGGAAGGGGGCAAAGGCGCATGACCGACGACACCAATCCGCGCGGCGCGTTGACCGTGCGCATCAGCGCCATGCCGGCGGACACCAATGCCAATGGCGATATCTTCGGCGGCTGGGTGCTCTCGCGCATGGACCAGGCGGGCGGCATCGCCGGCGTCGAGCGCGCGCGCGGCCGCGTCGTCACCATCGCGCTCGACGCGATGAAGTTCATCCGCCCGGTGCGGGTCGGCGACGTGCTCGAGGTCTACACGCATGTGGAGAGCATCGGCCGCACGTCGATGACGATCCACGTCGAAGCCTGGGCGCGCCGCTTTCAGACGCAGATCCACGAGAAGGTCACGGATGCGAACTTCACCTTCGTGGCGATCGACGACAACGGCAAGCCGCGCCCCATTCCGCCGGTGTGAGGAGCTGTCGCGTGGCGCCCCGCACGCTCAAGTCCCGCTGATACTTTCCATGACGAATCGTGATCCGATGCCCGCGCCGGACGTGCTAGGCATGCGTGCAGTCCGACCCGTCGCCGAAGCCCCGCAGAGCCGCCATGTCCCTCGCCGCAGGCCGTGAATTCCTCGCCATCCCCGGTCCGACCGTCATCCCCGACGCCGTGCTCGCCGCCATGCACAGGCCGGCGGTCGACATCTATGCCGGGCCGATGATCGCGCTCACCGATACTCTCCTCGCCGACCTCAAGCGCATCTTCCGCACCGAGGGCCGCGCCTACATCTACGCCGCCAACGGTCACGGCGTGTGGGAGGCGGCGCTCACCAACGTGCTCTCGCGCGGCGACAAGGTACTGGTGCTCGAGAGCGGACGCTTCGCCATCGGCTGGGGCGAGGCAGCGAAGATGTTAGGGGCCGAGGTCGAGGTGCTGCCGGGCGACTTCCGCCGCGCCGTGCGGCCCGAAGAGGTCGAGGCGCGGCTGAAGAAGGATGGCAAGGGCGAGATCAAGGCGATCCTGGTGGCGCAGATCGACACGGCCTCCGGCGTCGTCAACGACATCAAGGCGATCGGCGAGGCGGTGCGCGCCGCCGGCCACCACGCGCTGTTGATGGTCGACACCGTCGCCTCGCTCGGCTGCGTGCCGTTCGAGATGGATGCGTGGGGCGTCGACGTCGCCATGGCCGGTTCGCAAAAGGGGCTGATGACGCCGGCGGGCCTCGGCTTCACCGCCGCTTCGCCGCGCGCGCGCGAAGTGCACACCAGGGCGAACATGCGCACGCCCTATTGGGACTGGACCTTCCGCGAAGGCGAGGTGCACTACCACAAATATTGCGGCACGCCGCCCGAGCAGTTGCTGTTCGCGATGCGCGCGGCCTTCGACCTGATCTTTGCCGAAGGCCTCGACAATGTCTTCAGACGCCACCGCCTGCTCGCCGAGGCGACGCGCCGCGCGGTCTCGGTGTGGGCGGAGGGCCAGGCCATCGGCTTCAACATCGCCGAGCCGTCCGAGCGCTGCGACACCGTCACGGCGGTGGTGACGCGCGAGGGCGTCGGCGCGCAGGCGCTGGTCGATTACTGCGATCGCCAGTGCGGCGTCGTGCTCGGCCGCGCGCTCGGCCATCTCGAGGGCAAGGGCTTCCGCATCGCCCATATGGGCCACGTCAACGCGCCGATGCTGCTCGGCGCGCTCAGCGTCATCGAGATGGGGCTGGCGGCGCTCGGCCTGCCGCACGGCAAGGGCGGCGCCGCGGCGGCGATCGACTATCTGGCGAAGGCGGTGCCGGCCTGAGGCGGCGCCGGCGCGCCCGCCCGGCGACCCGTCGCCGCCTTTCGCTCGTCGCGACTTTGCGGCATGGTCCGCGGCGGTTCGGGGGAACAACGAGGTTTCAGCGTATGATCGTGCGTATCCTTGCGGCCTTGCTCGCCTCCCTGGCGCTTGCCGCGCCCGCCGCCGCCGCCCAATGCGGCGGCAGTTTCGACGGCTTCCTGCGGCAGATGGCGCGCGACGCCCAGGCGCAGGGCGTGTCGGCGAATGTCGTCAACGCCGCCTTCGCGGGCCTCAGCGAGGACCCGAAGGTCATGGCCTTCGACAGACGGCAGGCCGCCACCTTCCGCCGCGAGGGCAACTTCGAGAAGTTCATCGCCACCCGTGTCGGCCCCGCGCGCGTCAAGCGCGCCGCGACGCTGATGCAGCGCCACGCCGATCTCCTGCGGCGCGTCGAGGCGCGCTTCGGCGTGCCGAAGGAATTGCTGATGGCGATCTGGACCATGGAGAGCGACAACGGCAGCGGCGACATGGGCAAGTTGCCGGTGGTGCGCACGCTGGCGACCTTGGCGCACGACTGCCGCCGCTCCGAACTGTTCCAGCGCGAGCTCATCGCCGCGCTCAAGATACTGCAGCGCGGCGACCTGCCGCCGAGCCAGCTCGTCGGCGCCTATGCCGGCGAGATCGGCCAGACCCAGTTCCTGCCGTCGTCCTACATCAAGTACGGCGTCGATTTCGACGGCAACGGCCATGTCGACCTGCGCCACAGCGTGCCGGACGTGCTCGCCTCCACCGCCAACCTGCTGAAGGTCAACGGCTGGCGCGCCGGCCAGCCCTATGGCCAGGGGACGGAGAATTTCGAGGTGATGCGCGAGTGGAACCGGTCGGAGATCTACCGCCGTGCGCTCGTGCTGTTCGCGCAGAAGCTCGGCGGCCATCCCTGAGCGCCGCTTCGGCGCGCGCTCAGCGCGCCCTGGCCGCCACGGGCACCGGCACCGGCACCGGCGGGCCGCCGCCGTCGCCGGTCCGCTTCGGCTTGCGGCCGAGCGCCATGATCGCGGTGCCCATCGCCACGCTGCCGAAGGTGATGACGAGGCCGAAGCCGAGCAGCACGAGCGCCGCGGCGCCGTCGCGGTCGGCGAGGATCAGGCTGCGCAGATTGCCGGGATTGAGCGCCAGCAGGCCGCCGAGCATCAGGCCGGCCATGGTCATGCCGATCGCGAGATTTACGGCGAGCAGACGGATCAGCGGCAGGCGGGTCAGGCGCATGGTGCGTATATCGCGCCGCCGGGCAGGGGTTGCAACCCTGGCCCTCCCGCGCGCTGCTGACAAAGGTCAAGCGGCGCGCCGACTACTCCGCTGCCTCGATCATGCGCACGTCGCGAATGGCGCCGTCGCCCAGCACGCGCACCGCCTCCTGATAGGCGGGACTGTCGTGCGCCGCGATCGCCTGCTGCAGCGAGGGATATTCGGTGATGACGACGCGCTCCTTCTGCCCGTGCTCGTAGGCGACCTGCGCGTTGCCGCGGGCGAGATAGCGCGCGCCGAAGGGGGCTGTCGCCGGACCCGCGAGCCTGGCGTAGGCGGCGAGCTTGTCCGGGTCGTTGATCGCGCGGTACACGGTAATCCAATAGGCCTTCGGCATCCGAGACGCTTCCTTCGTCGCTTGGAACGGGCACATGGTAGCGCCTCGCGGCCGCAGGGCAATCGCGGACGCCGCTCAGCCGATGGCAAGGATCTCCGCCTCGTCGCCGGCGACCGGGACGACCTCGCCGACGCGCCGGCCGATGAGCGCGCGGGCCAGCGGCGAGACATAAGAGAGTGTGCCGCGCGCCGGGTCGGCCTCGTCCTCGCCCACGATACGGAAGGTCTGCCGGCGGCCGTCGCCGCGCGCCAGCGTCACGGTCGAGCCGAAATGGATGCGGCCGTCGGCCGGCGGCTCGCCGACGAGCTGCGCGCTGGCACGGCGAAGGGTCCAGTACCGCCGGTCGCGCTGCGTCAGCGCGATCGCCTCGCGGTCCTCGGCCCGCACCGCCGCGCTGTAGGCGGCATCGAGCCGCGCGAGCTCGGTCGCGATGGCGGCGAGCCCCTCGCCGGTGACGAAATTCGCGTGCGCCGAGACCGGCCGCTCGGGCGGCGCTGTCGGCGTCTCGCTGTCGGTCTCCTTGACGAAGGCTCGGCTCATCGCGGGCGACCTCTCCGGTCCCGCTGGATTATCACTTCTTCTTGGCGCCGGTCCGGCTGAGGCTCTTGATCGCGAGCGGGGCGCGGCCCGATTTCTCGGCGATCTCGCGATCCTGCTCGATGAGGTAGCCGCGCGCCGGCGCGTCCTTCTCGAGGCCCTCGAGCAGCGCCGCCGGCACGCGCCGGTTCGAGCGCTGCGAGCCGTCCTCGTAAACAACGTCGAAGAAGACCCATTCGCCCTTGTTATTGCTTCCCGGCTTCTTGGCCATGCGGGTTTGTCCTTTTTATTTCTTGAAACGAAAACCCCGCGACGTTGCGCGGGGTTTCTCGATGGAACTCCGCTGCAGATATAGGCGCGCGAAGGGGCGAAAGCAAACCGCAATTGTTCCCGCGGAACCGGCCTTCCGCGCCCGGCGTTGGGTTGCGCATCTCGGCAGTCGACAACCAGGGACGCCGCGCAGGCAGACAGTGCGCGGCGCGGAAAGGACAAACGATGCGAACGACCCCGATGCTCACCCTCGCCGCCATGCTCGTCGCCGGCACGGCGACCTCTGCTTTGGCGTGCGGCACGCATGTTTCGCTCAACACAGCCGGCATGACGGTCGCGGCCGCGCAGGACCTCAGCGCCGCCTCGAAGAAGGGCATGACCGATACGAAAATGAACGAAGGCAAGGCCGCCACCAAGACGATGGCAACGGACAAGACATCCGGGAAGAAGATGATGAAGCGCGCGACCACGGGCGGGCCGGCCAGCGTCAATCCGAGCGGCGGACCGGGCACCGGCACAGTGTCGTCGCCAAAGTCGTCGAGCACCGGCAACGCCGGAACGGGCGCAGGGGCCGCCGGCGGCGCGTCGGCCGGCACCGGGACCAACAACGGTCACTGAGCCGCATCGCCTTCGCACATCGACGATGCGGAACAGGCCGCCCTTCGGGGCGGCCTGTTTGCTGCGTGCGTCACTTCCAATTGGCGGTGCCGGGCTCGTCGCGGCCTTGGCATGTGCCGGCCGGGGGCTACTCCCGGCCGGTTTTCAATTTGACGTTCCTGAACGTGACATCCGCCCCTTCGGCGAAGCGCTTGCCGTTCGTCTTGTCGTGGCGATGGAACTGCGGCGCCGGAAAGCGTACGCGCAGAGAATAGGTGCCGTCGCCTGGAATGATCCAGTTGCGGCCGTAGTGATAGAGATAGGGATGCCACAGCAGCGGCTGCTTGTGCGTGCCGATCTCGTTTCCCTTGTCGTCGGTCAGGCTGACCTCGACGTCGAGGCCGGGTAGCAGCCGGCCATCGGCGCGGTCGCGCACCGCGACCTCGATGTGAATGTTCTCGCGCTTCGGCTCCATCCATTCGAGCTTGCCGTCGCGCGGCACATACATGCCCTCGGCCTTCTCGAAGGCATAGGCGACGAGATAATCGCCGTGCGCAACCTCCTCGCCGCCGTCGGCGACGTCCTCGAGCATGTGTTTGAGGATGCGGCCGAAGGCTTCGCCTTCCTTGCGGCCGAGCTCGAGGCCGCGTGCATCGGCCTCGTCGCTCTTTTTCAGTTCGGCGGTCGCTGCCATCGGACGTTCTCCTGCTGTCGGGATATTGTGCCGCGACAACGCGGAGCCGGAATTCGCGGTTTCGCACGCTGTCGGGCATGGGCCTCGGCGGTGCCGGCCGGACAGGCTTCGCCAGCAGTCGCGGCAGCAGCGGTCGACGAGTTCGCTGCGGCCGCTATGACTCCGGAACCGAATTCACTGGCGCAGGCCGGCATTCCCGAAACGCATGGCTCCGGCGGTTGCGATCTATTCGGTCGCGGTATCTGGACGCCGCAGCACAAAAGTGCGCGGCAACCGCGACCCGCGACAGAAAACAATTTTGGTTAAGGCCGTATGACAGGCGGCATGTGAAATCCGTATGGAACACATGCGGCCGGTCCCTTGTATTGCAGTGCGAAGGCTCTATATTGCATTGCAGTAAGAGCAAGAAAAGAAACGAGAAAACGCCTCAGGCCTAGCTCGTGAAGGAGAATGACCGATGGCTTACGTCCACTCAGCTACCGCCGCCCGCGAAGTCTACAGCGAGCCGAAGTCCGGCGCTGCGGCTGCACGCAAGCCTGGTCTCCTGCGCCGCATGTTTACCGCCTTGCAGGAGGCCCGGATGCGCGACGCCGAGCGCGAGATCGCCCGCTACCTCGCCCGTAGCGGCGGCCGGTTCACCGACGAGAGCGAGCGCGAAATCGAGCGCCGCATCTTCGCCAATCACAACTGATGAGCCGCGAGGCTCATCGGTCCCTCCCAGCTCAAGGACCAAGATCGATGACAGCTTTGACCCTGCGCGCCTCGCAGGCGCTGTTCAACACGCCCTACGTGGCGCTGAGCCTGCTCCTGTCCGGCCTCGTCACGGTTGCGGAGGTGTTTGCCGAAGCCCGGCAACAGGCGGCCGAGGCGCACCGCAAGTACCCGTTCGCCGACTGGTGAGCCGGCTCGCGCCGGCTCGGCCGGAGCTTTTCTAGCCGTTTTTGGCGCTATTTCCGCGCGCTGTGGCTGTGATGGTCGGCCCAGGCGAGGGCCGCCGCAAACACCACAAAAGCCAGCACAATTCCTGAAATGATGATGGCGACGTCGGTCGGCATCGGGGTCCCCCTGCGTCATTGACGCTGGAACCCTAGATGCCGCCGGGTGGCGTGCATTTGCGTTGGGTCAAAGCGCGCGGAGTGGCCCCCAAAGCGGGCAGCCGCCGACGGGTGCCTGGGAGGCCCCTCTCCGCGTCTGCGACACAGGCTGCAGCGATTCGTGATGGAACGAGGTGATCGCGCCCCGGTTGCGCCACAAAGTCGCCAGGGTTGCCCGCGAAGTGCCGGGTATCCCCAACAACCCGGAGCCGACATGATCCGCAGCCTCTGCCTTGCCACGTCCGTGCTGCTCGCCACTGCCGCCGCCACGCCACTGCTGGCCGGCGAGCGCGGCCGGGTCGCGCTGGACGCCAATGGCAACCTCGACATGCTGATCGGTAAATACGCCGCGCAGAACGGCGTGCCGGAGTCTCTGGTCCGTCGCGTGATCAAGCGCGAGAGCGGCGGCAACCCGCGCGTCGTGCACAAGGGCAATTACGGGCTCATGCAGATCAAGCTCGCGACCGCGCGCTCGATGGGCTACGCGGGCGGCGCTGCCGGCCTGCTCGATGCTGAGACCAACATGGCCTATGCGGTCAAATATCTGGCCGGCGCCTACCGCGTAGCCGGCGGCAATGCCGACCGTGCGGTGCACTACTATGCCGCTGGCTATTACTACGCCGCCAAGCGCAAGGGCCTCGCCGGCGCCGGCGTGTCCTCGTTCAAGCGCGCGCCGGCGACCAATCGCGCCGCGACCGAGAGCTTCGCCGAGCTTTCGCCGGCCGGCCTCGACTATCCCTGACCTCGGCCGCAGGCGGCTTCGGCGCCTGGGCGCGACGACCTAGTGTCCGTTGAAGGGGTAAGTCACGACCGGCGGATAAGGCGGGATATCCGTCGATCCCGGCTTGTGCTTGGCCGCAGTGTCCGCCGGCGCGCGTGTGCCGGCATTGGCGTCGAACAGCGCTTCGAACAGATTGACGTCGCTCGCCGCCGGCGCGGCTGCCGGCTTCGCCGGCTTGGCCGCGGATCTGGCGTGAGGCGGTGTCCGCCGGCGCGATGATCGCTCGCGCTCGATCGTGCGCAGGATCGGCGGCCGCTCGGGCGGCAGCACAATCGGCAACTCGGTCGAGGACGTCTCGCCGATCTCGACGGGAATGGTCGCCTCGCTCGAGGCGCTGATCGTGCCGGTGATCTCTTCACGGTCGGGTTCCGCGGCGAGCCGTTCCGTCGGCAGCACGGCAATCCTGGTCGGCTTCTCGCGCGGCGCGGGCGTCGGCAGCGGCACCGAGACGGTTGCGTCGGACGGCGCCGCGGCCGCGGGTGCGGCCGGCGCGGTGTCGGTCTTTGCAGTGTCCGCCGTCGGCACCGGCGTTGCGATCGGCGCCGCGGCGACCGGCGGTTTCACATGATCGACATCGGGGGCGAGGGCCGCCGTCTGCGTGACCGGTTCGGGCGCAGGGGGAGCCGGCGGCGCGACGGCTGCATCGATCTTCGCTGCAGGTGCGGCCGGCGGCGCAACATGGTCGGGTGCCGCGGCGGTTTCAGTCGGAGGCGCAGCCGGCAGCGCGACCGGCGCCTTCGCAGCCACGGCCGCAGGCCTTTCCGGCGGGAGCGGCATCGGCGCGGCGCGTGTCGGTGCGTCCGGCAGATCGCGCAGCTTGAGCACTTCGCCGGCGCGGCGGTAGGCCGCCTGCACCAGCCATTGCGGCCATTCCGGATGATCGTGCCGGTCGAGCAGGGGACCGCGCATCCATGCCACCTCCGGCGCAACGCCCTGGCGCGGCTCGCGCGGCGGCGACAGCGCCAGCACCACGATCAAAACGGCGATGCAAACGCCGCCGACCGGGATGATGCGAAGAATTGGCAGCATGATTCGATGACTAACTGAGTCGGGCGAATCACCAAACGCAAATGAGGAACTCTGGCGCGGCGGCAGCCGGCGCGTGGCCGAACTGCATCACGCACGCCGGTGACAGGACGCCCGCCGGTTGCTACGACATGCAGCCTCGAGCGCGCAGGGCAGGGGGAGGGGGCAGCCGATGATGACGAAGCCGCACTGTCCGATCATCGCCGTCGAGGAACACTATTGGGACCCCGCCCTGACCAGGCTCTATACCGGCCTCGAAGCCGGCAAGGGCGGCGACACCGACACGAAACTCTATGACTTCGGCCGCCTGCGCCTGAAGGAGATGGACGACGCCGGCATCGACGTGCAGGTGCTGTCGCACGGCGCGCCGTCGACACAGAAGCTGCCGGCGGAGATCGCCGTCCGGCTCACGGCCGAAGTCAACGACCGGCTGGCCGCCCATTGCGCCGCGAATCCACAGCGCTTCGCCGCCTTTGCCGCCCTTCCGACCGCGGAGCCGCAGGCGGCCGCCGACGAGCTCGAGCGCTGCGTCACGCAGCACGGCTTCAAGGGCGCCATGATCCACGGGCTGGCGAACGGCGAGTTTCTCGACCTGAAGAAGTTCTGGCCGATCTACGCCCGCGCCGAGAAGCTCGGCGTGCCGATCTACTTCCACCCTTCGCTGCCCGATGCGCGCGTCACCGAGATCTACTATCAGGACTACGCCAAGGACTTCCCGCTGGTGGTGCGGCCGGCCTGGGGCTTCACGGTGGAGACGGCGACGCAGGCCATCCGTCTCGTCCTCTCGGGCGTGTTCGAGAAGCACCCCAGCCTGAAGGTCATCCTCGGTCATTTCGGCGAGACCATCCCCTTCCTGCTGTGGCGGATCGACTCCGCGCTCAAGCGGCCGGGGCAGAAGCCGCTGAGCTTCCGCGACATCTTCTCGAAGAACTTCTACCTGACGACGAGCGGCTTCTTCTCCAACCCGGCGCTGCTGTGCTGCGTGATGGAGATGGGCGTCGACCACATCCTGTTTGCCGTCGATTGGCCCTTCGTCGCCGACAATCGCCCGGCCGTGGAGTGGATGGCCGGCGCGCCGCTGTCGGACGCGGACAAGGCCAAGATCATGAGCGGCAACGCCCGACGGCTGCTGCGGATATGAGCGGCCGGCGATTGCGCCGCGCCGGTGCACGCTGATAGTAGAAGCCGTGCGTCACCGGGCCCGTAGCTCAATGGTCAGAGCCGACGGCTCATAACCGTCTGGTTGCAGGTTCGAGTCCTGCCGGGCCCACCACGCATTCCCTTCTTCCTCACCAGCGGACTCTATCCGAGCTCGGACACGCGGCCGGGA
>Ga0182749_1003825_pt1 | contig 10101 bp, 26 predicted proteins | sample eDN3rd37CKraftMG_FD_128875 | JGI IMG/M metagenome (GOLD analysis project Ga0182749, IMG submission 128875) | Enriched Miracle-Growth compost microbial communities from Emeryville, California, USA - eDNA 3rd pass 37_C Kraft MG (version 2) (version 2) ...
CCCCACAAAAATACTCTACGTCAAATTTCAAAAAAACTGGAGCGGGCGAAGGGAATCGAACCCTCGTATGCAGCTTGGGAAGCTGCCGTTCTACCATTGAACTACGCCCGCATTGCTGGGCTTTCTAGCACGCCCCGAGAATTTAGCTCCCGTTTTGCTCTACTCCCGCGATCCTGTAGCGTGGGATGAGTGGAGATACCATTTCCCGTGCGCTTGTGAGCAGCCGCTATTACGCTCCGGGGTCTGCAACGTCAACACGGCGGGCGACACCTTGAAGGTACTCAACCGCAGAGAAATTGTCGCCTCGCCTTCGATTAAGCGGGGGCTCCAGGCTCTCGATAAGCAACGCTTCTAGCGTTTCAATAACAACGTCCTGTGTCCACGGCACGTTTTCTTCAACCAACTCCCCCTCTTCGTTGACATCCAAAAGGCCAAACCAAGAGAAGCGGTCCCATCTACCGCCCAAGCGGTCTGTGATATGTGCGCGCAATCGAACTACAAGTCTATCAGTTGCGCGGCCAACATAAATTACTCGGTCGCGGTCATGGAGTAGGTACACTCCGACTTGAGTTGCAAAATCAACAGGCGTGGATTCTGCAGACTGGAGGCCTAGGAGTTCTGGTTGCGTCGGTCCCCAGTCTACGAGATTACGCCGCCAGTACATTCCGAACGCACGGAGTGCTCCGGTCTTAGATTCGTCAGCGGCGATTTCGGCTGCGACTTCAGGCGTTGTTGCGACTGGACGGTTGAGGGTTTCCCGCAAGGCATAGAGACCATCACCGACACGTTTAAACGGTGAGTTCGGATTTTTAAGTGACTGGCTTAAGTGTACTGCCACACTTCCTTTGGGATTAGCTCCCACCCGCCGGAGCTGCCTTTCAGCGATTTTCTCAGCAATATCCGTATAACGCAGCACGCCCTCCGGGGCATCGCGCAGCACGGTCTGGATCGCCTCGTCCCATCCCAGATTTTGCAGCGGCATTTTTGTTCCCCCTCTCCAACTCTCAGAAAGCTATTACACCATATCCACAATTGAGAACACCGACGAAAATGGCGATACCGCCGCGCAACCACGCGGCGTTCTCAAAAAGTATTTGACACGAATGTCGCTCAACCACCGTGTCAAGTTTTCTCAGTGAACATGATGGTTAAGCCATTTTGGCGCTGACATGTCCGCCGATCTCATCAGCGCAAATACTGCATTTGCTAAAATGGATGTATGACCAAGCAAGAACCCGTGAAGTTCGTTCGCGTCTCTGACACGGAAGACGCAATCGTTATCAACGTAAGCAGACCGAAGTGCCGGAAGTGCGGGGAAGCACTCTATGGGGGAGAGATTAATTTCGGCATCTGCGACTGCTGCGAGAATGGCGACTAGTCAGAGCCGGAGACCATTTCGGAGACAGTGCGCTTTCTCATCTTCGTATTTTGCATTGCTGTAGGTTTCGTCTGTCCACCTGTACCCCCAAAGAAACAGGCGCCAGCCAATGCCGCCGACGACTCTACGCATTGATTCAACAAGCGAGGCGTCAGGCTTCATGCCGTACTCGGGCAGCGCACTCTCGCGCACGGAACCGACATGGCCGCAGTTGAGGCAGTCAATCGCAATACAACGCATACGCATACCCTCAATACTCTGGGGAATATGGGAATATGGGAATACTGGCACTCGGAGCCAAGGGCCGCAGTGACGGGCTACCTCTTCTTCTTGGCGACCTTCTTGCGCGGCCCTGCCGCACTGCGCCGCAGCGCTTCTTTTAGGGTCGCAGGCACGCCGTGCTTTTTCAGCAGGTCGCGGAAGGCTTCATCCGCCAGCTCCTGAAACGACTTCATGCTGTCGCTCGCCAGCGTGTTGAGCTGGGACAGGGTTTCGTTGTCGAATTGGATGCGCTTGCCGGGCATGTGAGGCTCCAAGTCTGCGCGGGGCCGACAATATACATTGTGCGACGTGTCACATCACGGTGACGAGGATGGTATCAAGCTCTTCGTACCTGAAAATGAACTTCAGCTTCTTGTAGCGGATGGCCTCTTGTCCCTTCGATTGCTGGAGAGCCGCGACAGCCAGCTTGTAGAGAGCGCTGTAAATGCCGCCCATTTCAATGATGTCCTGCCGCTTCAACCCAGAACCGCCGTAACGAAGATAGAAGCGGTCTATAGCGTGCGGCGTGAGAACAATTTCGTGCTCTAAGACGGTGCCGCGCCGTTCAAGCTCGGCCTTAGCCAGCTCTGCGTACTGGCTGCCAACATTGATGAGCCAGCGCAGGTATGAGATTGGCACTCGCGTCCACCGTTCACCCTTATGTTTTCCGAAGGCGACAAACTCCTCGCTCATACCTGTTGTTCGAGGTTCATACGCCGAAGGTGTAGCCAGTGGCTATCGCGTGGTCAGGGCAGAGATTGACGCGCACCCATCGCACTTCGTGAGAAGCGCCGTTGCGATAGATTTCGCCGTCTCCGTGGTAATCAACCTCTATCGCTGAGAGCTTCCGGCAACGCTTCCCGTCGCTGTCGAGCGCATTGCAGCGCTTCATTTCTTTTAGATTGGTCATAGTGATTTGATACGTCGCACAACACAGAATGTGCGGCGTCAATTAGTTTCTAATTTCCTCCACGCAAACACGTCTCTACCGGTGATCTTGCAGACCCGCTTGCATGCGTCGTGCACGAAGTCGGTCATTGCATTGAGATGCGCGCGATTCGGACACTTCGGGTTTCTGCATCCGACCCGGCCCGCTTCTCGCAATTCATTGACGCGCGGTGTCACGCGGTTGATCGGCCACTGCAAGGCGTCGGCAAGCTCAGTGTTCGTGAGGTCGAAACTGCCTTCAAGCGCCTCGAGCACCGCCGTGTGCCGTTCGGTGCGCGTCGGTATCACCTTCTTGTGGAAGCTGAAGAGTGAGGGCTGCTGAACGTGGGTGGTCGCCATATGCCGTTAATCGCCGCTGAGAGGCACTGCAAAATCTGCTCGCGTCCTTGATGTGCTCATGGTGACAGATGGGTTGACGATGCCGATAGGCCGGCCATTAAGCGCGTCTTCGAGCACCTGACGCGACAACTTGTAACCGAAAACTGTGTGCCCTTCCGACGTCTCCAACACGACCTTTTCAGCGTAATGGTCGATGTACTTGAGAGCGTGCTCGACCCAGGCTTTCTTGTGGTTCGTCTGGTGACTTGTTTTTCGAGGAAACATACGTCGGTTAGTTACTTTGATAAGGATTGGAAAAACTCCATGAGAGTCATGCGGCCAATGTACTCTTTGTGGCCGAATTCCTTTTGTGCTTTCTCTATTATTTCGTCTATGGCCAGCTCGCGTGCCTGCTTCTTTCCTAGAGCAAGTGTCTGGTCGAAATGCTTCTCTTGTAGGTCGAGCACGGTGTCGAGTGGTACTTTACCGCTTCGTCCCGCCTCATACCCTTCTTGGAAGGTGTCTTGGATGAGGTGTCCGAGTTCGGTTTCTACTTGAGAAACGTCCTTTGTCATCAGGTGTAGTGCGGACATTGTTTGCCCCAACTTATTTTGCGCCTTCTGTAATAGGGGATGGGGTGATTGGGGCGAAGTGTCTTTAGGGCAATCGTATCCATGCTCTTTGTCGCACGCTGAACAGTAATCTAGGCGCGGCGAAGGTACGACCTTTAAGCCGTGGCATTCACATTTTGTAGAGGGGTCGTCTTTGTAAACGCAGGCACACTTCTCACAGCAATTGTTGGTCATACGTCAACTAACACTACCCCGCACCCTCAGCGGCTTCGGCGCTAGTAATTCCTCCACCACCTGCAGCATCGGCTTGCGCTCCTTGAAGGCGCGCTTGCGGAGGCGCTCGTAGGTGCGGCGCTCGATGCGGATTTGTACGTAGTCTTTCATGCAGTCTTGTCGTTAGCGAGTAAGTGGGCGTGCTCGTAGACGTTGCCGATGACTTCGAAGTTGGAATGCTTACCGAGCGTGAACCAGTGCGGCGGTTTTATCTCACGAGCAATGAAGGCCGCGTCTTCGTACACCACTTGATACGTCTGCCAGTCCTCGAAGTACTCAAAGCGATGCCTAAGGACATCCCCCTCATAAATCTCCTTCCCGTTCTTGTCGTGGAGGCCTGTGAATTGCATGACGTTCATCCGCTTAAGCACGTCAGCAAAATCTCTCGCAGGAACGCACTCACGGTCACTCTGCTCCGCCTCGATGTAATCGTAAGTCTCTTGGACATTAAACCACATTCGTGTTCCGTCCCACGCCCTGAATTTGATTTCTCGTGTCATACCTCCAGCGCTCTTAGAAACTGCTGCCAGTAAATGCCGAGCGAGATGGCGTCGAGCTGGGCGAGCGGGTGGCCGTTCGCCTTCATCCATGCCTCGAAGCGTTCGCGTTTTGATTGGTTGGTGGCCATAGTTAGAAGGGCGCGCTATCCGCTATATTATCTTCCGGTGTTTCCTCTCGTCTTTTCGGCTGGTACTCATTCAACTCGACGTACCACTTCCCCTCCCTGCTCTCCTTGATGTCGAGGTCAACGTAGCCGCTCTGCTTCTCGTGTTCCTGTAGGAAAGCGATAGCGTCATGCACTTTGATAGAGAGCCGCGCTTTGACGAATTCCGGCGCGTTCGGATGCGGCGGTTCGGCGTAGATTCCTGCCGCGAAGATTTTATCGGACATGTTTTATTTGCTTCATGAGTAATTCAGGATTATCGCCGCCCATATGAGCCCAAGCGATAACCGACTTTTTTGTTATCTTCTGTAGCTGCCGCCGTCGCTCAAGCGCGGCCGGGGCATTCATCCCCGGTATCGGCGAAAGCTCGACGAGCTTTCCGCTCTCGTCTGTAAATAAGTAGGCCATAGATTATTTTTGAGCTTCTAATTCCTTGGCGAGCAGGTCGCCGATTTCCTCGTAGTGTGCCGGCTCCAGCATTAAGGCCGTCGCCTTGAACACGCTGTCCTCGCACTCCTTCTTCGTCTTGCAAGGCAACTCCAGCTTCCGAAGCAACGTGATTATCCGGTCTTTGCGGGCCTTTTCCTCGGTAGCTGGGTCTTTCTCCGGCTTTGCGAATGGCGTTCGCTGTGGGGCCGTCTGGCGCGTCTGGGAGGGCTTTACGTCCTCCTTCGGAGCGTCGCTGTCGGCGTCCTTGGTGTCGTCGATGAGGAAGAGGCCGTTGAGGGCGTACTTACGGGCATAGGACGATGCGGCGCCGGTAATCTGGGCGGCGTCCATGCCCTTCTTGTCATAACTTTCTCGGGCGTATGCCGTGACACTGGTTTCTTCGTCTTTGTCTTTGAAGGTGGCTGTGGCTTTGACATAAAACCTCGCGCCATTCTCTTCGAGAATACCGTCTTGCGTCGCTTTCAATTGAGGATTTCCAAGCATCACGACCTCATCACTGATGGTAAGGACGCTTTCTCCGAGCAACGGCTTCACCGCCTCCAGGATGTCTTCTGCGTTCCGGTAATGGTATTTGCCGAAGCTGTTGTACTGGCTCTTCGGCGCTTTGAGCTTCTGCTGAATTTCGTGCAATTTCACAAAATAAGTTGGTTAGTTGCTAATCCCGTTGAGCGCCCTCAGGCGGTTCGCCATCATCCATCCCCCTGACGTAATCGGTGTCGTAGCCGAGCTGATAGCCGAACACTTTTGCATGGTGCTGGCCGAGGCGGCGCGACACCGCGCTCATGTCCTCCGGCTCAAGGCCGTCCAGCTCATGCACGCGGGAGGCGAGGTAGCGGGCACGGTCTTCGCCCTCGCCCTTCCGCAGCTCGTCGCGGTAGGGCCGCGCCAATTCCTTGCGCCGCTTCGCTTGTCCTTCTGCCGTGGCGGTGTTGGTCATATGAAGGTGACAGGAAGCTCTGTTAAGACGACCGTGGCGAGCAAGCCGATAAGGACCGTGCCGCCGCGCGCTCCCAGCTTCTCACGCGCCCACTTGCGGGCTCGGTAGCCGCGCAAGGCTCTGTCGCTGTCGGCGCGGAGCATGGCGTAGGTGTAGAGCGGGGTCATACGATATGGAAGTGAAAGAGCGCGCGAAAGGCGGATATTTTCTTCTCGCACCAACCGCACGTCACCGTCCCATCGAAAAGGTTGTAAAAGTCCTTTCTGCGCGGCGGCTCCTTCGGGGCATCATCGTATGCGGCTCGCACATGTTTTTCGATGCGTTGGATGAGGTCCTTTTGCTTACCGAGTAGGTAGGACTGCTCAATATCGAACTTCATAAATCTGCCCGGGCTTTCACGGGCATGCCTTGTCTTTTAATCAGGCGCGTTTCGACGGCGGCCTGTTCGTCACGCACATGCGGGGAAGTGCCGCATTTTTAATCCATTGGCTCTTGCAAGAGGCTTTCAACAATGGAAGGTCTTTGCGGCCGGAAACCTTCTCGACCGACCACTGCACCTCCCCCGGCTGTGCGTGACGTTTGTTCTTTCTGTATTGAACTCTATCATATGCGGCATTGTCCGCATGTGCTGCACTTGGGGATAGCGCTTTTGTCAAGTCAGGCCATCGCTTCCGAGATGAAACCGTTGTACTCCAAAGCCCCCGGCGGGAATCCGCAATCGTACTTCGCCAGCTCTACTGCATCTTCGTAGGTTGTGCCTTCAGCGAATCTTTCGCATTGCTGGAGCGCCAGCCTCCGCAGTTTCGGCGGCAATTCTTCTAGGACGTTCACACCTGCGATGAGCCTTCCTTCGCGCAAAAGATTGGCGTGCAGCTCGCGCAGATAAAAACCGCCGTCTTCCAACACTATCTGCTCTTTGAATTGGGCGATGAGAAAGAGCCCGAGCACGAGCGCGTCAAAGTCGCCCAGCTCCGCCCGGTTGATGCGGGCGAGGATGACTGAACGTGTGTTGAACGAGAACGCGGGCGGCGCGGCGTTGCACAGTGCAGCCGAAAGGACGGGTGAACGAAGAATGCGCCTAACTTTGTTGTATGCCCAGACATGTCCGGTGGATGCAGTCTTCGCGGGCACGGGCACAAGTTGGCGAAGCGATTTTGGTTTCGCTTGAAGGCACTCCGCTATGAAATCGAGGCCAGTATCTTTCGTGAGCGTGCCGTCTCCGCGTGGAAAGGCTACATCGAAGCTGTCGACGATGTCGCACTCCTTCCGGTAATCGAGGCCTTTCAGCGGATTGAACGAGTGCTTCAGCGGGTCGAACACGCGCGCCTGCGGTACGTCGGGCACCTCGTCGCCGATATAGAGAAAGCCGCGCTTGGGCAGCTCAAGGGTCTTATTGAAACCGACGAAGAGCGTGTTTGACATGGGCGGGCAGCCGGGCACACAGGGATTCCCGTGCCGTTGGCAGGATGTGCGTGCGGGCTTCCCGCCGCGAAAAAAGAGCTGCCTGAAATAATTATCGCACGCGTGGCGGCCACGGCTCGCACGCGATGCCGTCATTGTCTGCGTCGTTCTTCTGCCAGTAGCCCGGCTGTCCACGCCGCGCCGGAGCGAGCCCCATCGTCCTCGCCGCTCCGCAGTTCAGCGCAGACAAGACGTGCCGCACGCTCAGCAAAGGCGGCCACGGACTCACGACGAAGGCTGATGCGATGAGGCTGGTCGTGACGACGGGAAACCACCACGCGCGCGCCAGCCTATAGCCAGAGCGCAGGCGCTTCCGGTATCGCGGCCAGCGGGAAAAGGCGTAAATATCTGCCACAGGTCGCCCCTATGGCTCGGGAGTATGCACGCCGCCGGTCGCGACATTCAGAATGCCACTGGCTAAATTTGATTAAAAGAACCTACACTCTGCGGATTGGGAGGAGACAGCCATGAAATCCATTGCCGTACTCAGCGCCGTCCTGATGCTCTCATTCGCGCCAGAAGCGTTCGCCGCAAGCAATTACTCGGCCGCCTCAAAGAAAGGCGGCGCGTGTGTCCGGTGCACCGTACGATGCGGCCAGTGCAGCGGCAGCGACCGCTGCATCAACGCCTGCAAAGCCAATGGCAATCCGCTGGTCAAGGCGAACGCGGCCTGCGGGAGCTGGTATGAGGAGTGCAAGAAGTAGGGCGTCACTAGCGCCCTCGCCTCGCCCTGCCGATGTGCCTGTTCACCGGAGCCGCCTTGTCCGTCAGCGGCACGTATCGGACGCACGCGCACTCTTCGCATGAGCCGCGCCGCCGGCTATCCCGCCAGCGATGGTCCTCTCCGCGATGTCCGCACATTGCACAGGAAGGCATATGGTTATTGGCGCTTCAGCCAGGCGTCGAGGCGAAGCACATGCTCGAACACATGACCCGCCGGCCTATCGTCTTCCTCGTAATGCTTTTCCTCATCTCCCCAGAGATAGCCGAGCACTACGGCAAGGCTCTCCTTCGTCTCATCATCCATAGAGAATGCGTGAGCTGGTAATGCGCTCATTCTCTCACCCCCGCCGCGCCTGACCAGTTCCGCACCATGTCCTTATGTGCCGTGGTCGAGTGGAAACCCGACCGGCTGGCTATCGTGACAGCCGAGAGGATAAAGGACGGCTCTGCTGTCCTTTATATCTTGAGGATGTTCGATAGGCTGCGGACGGGTTTCCACTATCAGCCGATGCTGCCGCGGGCTCGGAGCGTCCGAGATCCGCTGCGGCTCTGTCCAGGGTGCGGGGCTGGGGAACGGATAGGCAGCGTGAGCGTGAGGCCCGCCGGCGGGAGGTTTGTCGTGAAACCCGAGGGCGGCTGACCTACCACGTCTCATTGACGACGGGTGCAGTGTGGTCCGGCATTCCCCAACCAGCTCCGTCACGGGGGTTCTTCGGGCGGCCGTTATCGGACTTGGACCGGTTACATATCGGACACAGAAACTGGATATTGGACAGGATGTGTCCGCCGCCTCTGGCAACCGGCACTATATGGTCCAGCTGAAAGTCCCGGATGATGCGGAACGGGCAGTAGACGCAGCGATAGCCCTGACGCTCAAGGAGCGCAACAAGCTCAGGCACAGGAACAAGGTCCGCCTCAAGGTGCAAATCTCGGCACCGTGCGTAGTGGAGGATGTTCGCCACCGTCACCCTACCCTCGACGGTGCTGAGCCAGTCATCCATTCCGAGAGCGTGAGCCTCGTACCGGATACGGTGAATGTGGGCCATAGGTGAATTGTAGCACTGTGGTACTGGCCGGCTCCTGTTCGTCGGCGTCAGTCCGCGACTTCCCCTAAAGGCCTGTCCCGAGGCCGAGCGTGAGCGAGAGGCAGAGGACGAGCCGTAGCGTGAGCGAAAGGCGATGTCCGATAGCCGTGCCTCGTGGTGGGATGGACTTCCGGTAGGAAGGAAAAAGACCAAAGGTTTTTAGGGGAAGTCGCGGACGATAGGACGCGCGAACAGGGCCGGAAATGTAAGGGCGGAGCCAATATTGTAGCCATTATTGGTACACTGACAGGAAGTGTAGGCGGCGGTGTAGGCTGGCAATACAGTAAGGGCAGGCGTAGGGGCGCCGGTGTCGGCACTGGTAAGGGACATGCGGACGAAAGCCATCAAGGACGAAGCCGCGCAGCTCATGCAGGAGTTCGGCAGCGGAGCCTATGAGAAGGCGCGTGAGGCGATGCGTGAGGCGCGCAAGCGCGGGCATCCGCGCCTGGAGCGGTACTTCGCAAAGGTGGCGGTGGCGATAGCCGACCGGACGGGGAAGCAGGTCGGGGTGGATACGGCGACGCGGTATCTGGAATAGTGCGGCGCAATTAAAGCGACCGTAGGAAGCTCATTTGCCTATTTTGTTCTTGCATGTCGGCCGCAATTCGTTGCGCCGCCGCATTTTTCCCGTTCCAGACCTTAAACTCCTCCTGCATGTGAATGGTAACCGGGCAATCGGGGTTCCTGCAGTAAAACCACCGCGAAAAGAAGTACGGCTGACGGAGGTGCTTAGCGGTGATCTCGGCGTGCTGTCGTATCTCGGTGGGTAGCGCACAGCGAGGGCAAGGGACGCCATCTGCTCCCATGACCATGTATCTCTGTTTCTTCATTCCCTATCGAATAGATGGATAAAAGGCCGTCTTAGACGCGAGTGGCTCCGAGATTTAGGCGCGGCTGGTTCCGCAATCTCTCCCCGCAGACTGTAGGGCGCTGGCATATCCGCTACTCCCCCGTACTAGTGTTCGCTCGCGGGTCTAAGCTACGAACACAGAAGCCTCATTCCCCCTCGACGTGGAATGCTGTCCACGACA